>OCJJ01000052.1_pt1 | contig 103342 bp, 78 predicted proteins | sample 1480771 | NCBI WGS metagenome assembly OCJJ01 (sample SAMN05301483, study PRJEB22388) | human gut metagenome | isolation source: Infant 1 DOL 26 gut | host: Homo sapiens | place: USA: Pittsburgh, Magee-Womens Hospital of UPMC | collected 2013/2014
CGTTCACACGATTCCTCTGTAGTTCAGTCGGTAGAACGGCGGACTGTTAATCCGTATGTCACTGGTTCGAGTCCAGTCAGAGGAGCCAAATTTAAGAAGCCTGCTTTCGAGCAGGCTTTTTGCTTTTTTGCGTCGCTGACGTTAACTCAGCATCGCATCCAGCCTGGCAAGCACCTCGTTGACAACGACGTCAGGTATGCGTTCCAGACGCTTGCCTTTCCCTACCGCCTCCCTACGCCCCGCGTGTCCTCCGTGAACGCACCCCAGCTCAGCCTGAAAAAGCGCCTGCCAGTAGGATGAATTCACTACCGTTTGCGGGTGAGATAGCGTGGATTATCCACTCTGTCTAACGTTATACCCGGAGGCACCATGAACCTCAGACAACAGCAACAGCAGGCGTTCGATCGCAGCGGAGAACCTCTTATCGTCGGCAACGTCAGCCACTGCCCGCTGCCGCCGGAGACCCTCGCCGCACTGGGCCCCGATTCCCCCTATGTGGTGCAGGTATACGGCTCAGGCCTGACCGGCGAGGTTTATCGTCTGCGCATCGCCGGCAAGGAGTACAATTTAAAGAAACGTCGCGCCGTCGCCGGCGTTGCCAACCTCAACGGCCAGCTGTCGTTTTTAAATGAGGTACAGCGTCGGCAGGCATTGCAACAGCTGAAGGATGACCCGGTCACCGCGCCGCGCTTCACCCACATCGTCCCAACGCTGTATGCCGATTATCGCCTCGGCATCCTGCTCTCCCCCTGGATCGATGGCGAGCCGATACACCTGTTAACCCCGCCGCTGATCGCCCAGCTATTTACTACTCTGGAAGCCTGCGAAGAGCAGGGGCTGATGGAGTGGGATCTCTGTAGCGGGAATCTGCTGGTGGACCGGCAGGAGCAGCTGTGGCTGTTCGATTTTGGCTATATGTATCCCTTCGACCCGCTGAGAGAATTCAACAGCAATGGTCTGGCCGACCCGCTGTTCCACTTTGTCGAACGTTTTGAGACTCGCTTCTTTTTTAGCTGGCTGATGACCCGGCTCCCTGACGCCGAACAGCAGCTGGCGCAATATCGCGAGATGAAGCGGCTGGCGGTCGAAAGCTACCGCCGGAAGCTCGTCTGGCTTCGCGCCCGGCGCGCTGACCCGCAGGTGCTGGCTCACTTTCAGCAGTTGACGGCGCGCTGGGAGTCGGCGCTGGCGGACCCTGCCGCGCTGAGCCGGCTGTTTGCCGTAGAGGCCTTTCGCTCACATGTGCTGGATATTGAAGACGACCTGCATGGTCAGTCCTGTACCTTACTCACCCTGCAACGCATTGACTGGGTGATAAACCAGCTGGAACAGCATTATCGCTTTATCGCCGACGAAGGCGGCCTGTTTTACGATAACGAAGGGAAATCGCAGCAGGCGCTGCTCAGCAGCTATGCGCAGAAGCGGCAGCAGGCGCAGCAGTACCTGTTGAATGCCACCGCCGCGAAGGATTAACGGCGCTCGCGTCCCTGCTTCTGCTTCGCCTGGTACATCAGGCGGTCAGCGGTGGCCACCAGCGCGTTGAGACTGGGATGGCTGGCGGGATCGTATTCGACGCAGCCCCAGGAGAACGCCAGCTGCCAGGGATTGGCCGCCTGCTGGTTGAAACGCGCCACGTTGTGGCTGAGCGTCTCCATCGCCGTCGCGGCATCGTGACGGCTGGTATTGGCGAACAGAATAATAAACTCATCGCCCCCCTGCCTCGCGAGGATATCGGACTCGCGGAAGGCCGCTTTCATCAAGTCGGCGATGGCGATCAGCGCGCGATCGCCCTCTTCATGCCCCCAGGTATCATTGATGTGCTTGAAGCGATCGAGGTCGACAAACGCCAGGCTCACCGGCTCATGGCGGCGCTGGGCCGTCAGCAGGGCATACTCTGCCAGGGTGAGGAACCCCCGGCGATTAAACAGTCCCGTCAGCTCATCCGAGGTTGCCGCATCCAGCACCTTGAACTCATCCTCCACGATCGCCGCCAGATCGCTTAAGATCTGCATTTCATGGGCGGAAAACGATCGCGGCTGGTGATCCATCAGGCAGAACGACCCGACGGTCGCGCCATCCGGCAGTTGCACCGGATACCCGGCGTAAAAGCGGATAAACGGCGCCTCAATGACCAGCGGGTTATCGTGAAAGCGCTCGTCCTGCTGCATGTCGTTGACGATAAGCGGGTCGGTTTGCAGAATGGTATGGGCGCAAAATGAAATATCTCTCGGCACCGTGTCCACATCGAGACCGGCACAGGACTTGATATGCAGGAGATCTTCCCCCACCAGACTGATGGACGCCACCGGCAGGTTATACAGCGAACGGGCAAGCCTGGTCAGGCGATCGAAGCGTTCTTCTTTTCCGCTATTCAACAGCCCGGAAGAGCGTAGCGATTGCAGGCGACGCTGCTCGTCGGGATGAAGTCCGGCTAATTTCATTGTCTCTCACTTGTCTCTTGCGCAGAATTCCGCCGGGTTTCCGCAGAGAAACCCGGCGTTTTATCCTGCGAGGGGAAAATAGTCGTCAGGTACCCCATGAGTTAAGCAGATTTCCTCTGCACGTCAACCGGCGCGCCCCAGGCGACTGGCGGCCAGGGCGCTGGCGGAATGCCATTAACGGCACTCTGCCCGGCAAAGAGGGCAGATCAGGCGCGGATAAACGCCAGCAGATCGGCGTTGATGGTATCGGCGTGGGAGGTGTGCATCCCGTGCGGGAAGCCAGGATAAATTTTCAGCTGGCTGTTCGGCAGCAGCTTGTCCTGCAGGATGGCCGCATTTTTATAGGGGACCACCTGGTCGTCATCTCCCTGCATCACCAGCACCGGCAAAGTGATCGACTTAAGGTCTTCCGTCTGGTCGGTCTCTGAAAACGCCTTAATGCCTTCATAATGGGCTTTGGCGCTGCCGATCATCCCCTGTCGCCACCAGTTCTGGATCGTCCCCTGGGATATCTCTGCTCCATCACGATTGAAGCCATAGAACGGGCCAGAGGCGACGTCGAGATAGAACTGGGCGCGATTCGCCGCCAGCGCTTTGCGGAAACCGTCAAACACCTCGATCGGCGTCCCGCCCGGGTTCTGCTCGGTTTTCACCATTAGCGGCGGGACGGCGCTAATTAACACCGCCTTCGCCACCCGCCCCTGCGGCTGACCATAGCGGGCGACGTAGCGTGCGACCTGGCCGCCGCCGGTGGAGTGCCCGACGTGGACCGCATTGTGCAGATCCAGATGCTCCACCACCGCCGAGACGTCCGCCGCGTAATGGTCCATATCGTGCCCCTCGCTAACCTGATCGGAGCGGCCATGACCCCGACGATCGATAGCGATGACCCGGAACCCTTCGGCAAGGAAAAATAACATCTGGTTATCCCAGTCGTCAGCGCTTAACGGCCAGCCGTGATGAAAAACAATCGGCTGAGCTTCCTTTGGACCCCAGTCTTTAAAGTAAATATTGACGCCGTCTTGGGTGGTGACAAATGCCATATTACAGACTCCTCTTTCAGGATAACCAGCCTGCAGGCCCGTGCCTGGGCTGAACGCCGACGGCGGCCGGCAGGAGTGCCGACCGCACAGGAATGTGATGCCTGTAACAGTGTAGAAGATATTTAACGCCGGGCGGGACAACTTACCCTGTCTCGCTTGATTCGCCGATCCTGGACCAGACCGCGTCTGGTATCAGGCCGCACTCTCCTGCTGGCGGATCCGCACCATCAGCGCGCCGAGCAGCGCCCAGTCAAGCAGCACGGCGAAGGCAAAGCAGACGCCATGGCGTCCTCCTCCCGCAGTATGCCAGGTCAGTAGCGTCGCCGCGATGGCGATAGCTACGCTCAGCACCGTGGCGCCGCTGACCCGCATCCCCGGCAGCGCCGTCCTACCCGCCGCAATGCGCCAGGCGACAGCCGCTCCCGCCCCACCGCACGCCACGCCCGGCAGCAGTGCCGGCCAGTCCTGCCCGCCATACCAGGCCACCAGCGCCAGCAGCCAGCCGGCCGCTGACAGCAGAAAGGCCCAGCGCGTCGCCGCCAGGGGTGAGCGATAAAGCCAGGATTGTCCGCGAGTGAATCCCCACCCGACGCCAAAGGCCGCAATCAGCGCCGTCAGCAGACTCAGCGTGCCGGTCACCCCGATAACCGGGGGCATGATTAACAGCAAGGCCCCGGCGGCGATGACCACGCTAAGGGCGATAGCGCGGCCGCGGGGGTCGATCGTTGCCGCGGCTTCCGCGGCGGTGTAGCGGCTTACAACGTGCATAGTTGACTCCTGACAGGCGAAGCTGCATGAATTTAATTCATGTCATTGTCTTTACATGCCCGTAGCCTATCGCCACACTATCGCTTTACACAAACGCATAGTTTTCAGCCATAGATGAGAAAAACTCAGCCATGAGACCGCCCCGTCTGCCGCCGCTGGGGGCGCTACGCGCTTTTCATGCCGTCGCCCGCCACCGCAGTTTTAAACAGGCCGCCGAGGCGCTCGGCGTCAGCGCGACGGCGGTCAGCCATCAGATTAAACTGCTGGAGTCGGTGCTGGAGTGCCGGGTCTGCGAACGCAGCGCGCAGGGCGTCAGTCTGACCGCTGATGGCGAGATCCTTTACGCCGCCACCCAACGCGCCTTTAGCGCCCTGGAACAGGCCGTCGTCCAGATCGCTCATGCCCGTCAGCCGCCATCCTTAACCGTCACCACCACCTCCAATTTTCTCACCCACTGGCTGGTGCCGCGGCTGGCGGATTTCACCGCCCGCTTTCCGGCTATCGACCTGCGGCTACACACCAGCGTCGAACGAGTGGATCTGCATCTGGGCACGGTAGACGCCGCGATTCGCTATCGTGAAACGCCGGAGCCGGACCTGTACTGCACGCTGCTGTATGAGGATCGCTTTATCGTGGTCGCCAGCCCGACTCTGGGCCTCAGCCGGCCTGAAGATCTGCAGCGGGTGACGCTGTTTCACGTTGCCAACCGGCGCGTGCCAGCTGATTCGCCGAGCTGGGAGAACTGGCGTCGGCGCTATGGACCGCCGACGCTGAATATTGATGCGGGGTTAACCTTTAGCGATGAGACCCATGCCCTGCAGGCGGCGGTGGCCGGTCAGGGGGTGGTGATCGCCAGCGAACTGCTGGCGCGGGATCTGCTGCAGCGCGGCGTATTGTCCGCGCCGTTCAGCAACGCATTGCCTGGCGCCCGCTACTACCTGGTCACTACCGAAGCGGTAGCGCAGCGGGCGGATATTATCGCTCTGCGGGAGTGGCTGCTCAGCCAGATGGCGTCGGGCGACGGCGGCCATCCGACTGCGGGATAGCGGGCTTACCAGCCGCAGACGTTGGTCTCTTCATCGGACTCGTAGCCGCGAACGATATTGATCAGATCCTTCACCGTATCAGCGGCGGTGAGCGGGTCGCGCAGCGCCGCCAGCGACGAAAAGGTTTTATCAACCGAGACGCCGTTATTGTTATTGGTGACCGTCAACAGAAACTCCCCCTCTTCCCTGTCGTCCGGCAACTTGCTCAGCAGGTCATTAACGGCCTCCACCGCCTGCTGTGGAATATACAACACCATTGGTTTGAGAAATATTTTTTCCTGCTTCTGGTGAAGTCGGCCATTCTCTAGCGCTAAGGTATAACCTTTATTTTCACTGGTCATCTCTTGTTATCCCTCGATGAGAATTTTTGGATCAACATAAAAGTCGACATTAAAAACCGTGTCCTCTGAGAGGGCCTCAATACAGTGCCACTTCTCCGGCGGAAAGACGCCAAACTGGCCGGCTTCAATAGTCAGGGTTTCAACGGGCTCGGGGCTGGTTTCATCGGCATAGCCGAGATAGCGGATCGCCCCCTGCATCACCGAGAGACGAGGGTAGACGCCCTGCCGGGTGCCGGCATCCAGATGGCGGCGCCAGATAGAGGCCGGGGCGGTCTCTTTGGTCCACAGCGGCGTGCTACGGGTATGAACGTAATGGGTGGGAATAATGATTCGCTGCATGATTGTGCCTCACTTTACCGTCTCAAACGCGACGTTCAGAAATAGCCTATATGATGCATATCATATACCCCTTTTAAACGTTAAGGATATTATTTTGTTGTGGAATTTTACGCCTACTCCTTTTTATACCTCGCAGGGATTAGCGCTAAGATAAAATAAAAAAGGCGATTACAGGATCCTGAAATCGCCCGGGAGAATAAAAATAAACGCGTTAAAAATTTGTTAGCGCAGCGGACTCGGTTTGCCGATTAAATATCCCTGAACCAGGTCACAGCCCAGCGCCTGCAGCGAAGCCAACTGCTCTTCGGTCTCTACACCTTCCGCCACAATGCGCATATGCAGGCTCTTTCCCATGCTGATAATCAGGCGGACGATATCCAGATCGTCTTTTTGTTCCGGAATATTGATGACAAACGAGCGGTCGATTTTAATTTTATCGAACGGGAAGTAGCTTAAACGGGACAGGGAAGAATAGCCGGTACCAAAGTCATCGATGGAGATCTGAATGCCCTGCTCGCGCAGCTGGCTGAGAATTTCCAGCGAACGGGTGTTCTCATTGAATACGTCCGACTCGGTGATCTCCAGATCAAGACGTCGCGGATCGAGGCCGGTCTGATGCAGCACCTCGATAATGGTGTCGGTCAGCGATGTATTCATCAACTGAATTGGTGAAACGTTGACCGAGACCTTCAGCGGCGTCGCCCAGCTGGCCGCTTCGGCACAGGCGGTTTTCAGCACCCATTCGCCAAGGGCATTAATAAGACCGATTTTCTCTGCCACCGGAATAAACACCGTCGGCGGCACGGCGCCGCGCACCGGATGGAACCAGCGAACCAGCGCTTCATAGCCGTAGATTTCGCGCGTGACGGTATCGGCGATCGGCTGATAGTAGACTTTGAATTCGTCATGGGCCAGGGCCTGCAGCAGATCGTCTTCAAACGATTTGTTCTCCTGCAGGCGCTGCAGCATCCCCGGCCGGAAGATTTGCACATGGCCGCTACCCTCTTTTTTCGCCTCATACAGCGCGAGGTCGGCGCACTTGTACAGATAATCGGTACGGCTTTCACCGTCAGAGATCACGATCCCAATGCAGGCGTCGATATTAATCTGCGCATCGTAGATCTGATAGGGCTGGCTGATCTTCTCCCGGATAACATTGGCCCGCTCAAGGGCCATCTCTTCAGTGAGATCGTAGGAGAGCATCGCAAACTCATCACCGCCAAGGCGATACAGCGTCTCGGAGGTTTTGCGGAAAAAAGAGAGGCGACTGGCCAGATCCTGCAGCAGCTTATCGCCAGCATCATGGCCAAGGGTATCGTTCACATCCTTAAAGCTGTCGAGGTCGAAAAGCATCACCACGGCGCATCCCTTATAGGGACGCACCTGGTTGACGATCTCCTGCAGCCGCTGCCAGAAAGAGAGACGGTTGGGCATACCGGTCAGCGAATCATGGTAGGCGTCGTACTGCAGCCGGCGGTTCTGCACCTGCAGCTTCTCTTTCGAGGCCTGCAGATCGTTGGCCAGCGTTTTCATACGAACATGGGCGCGACGCAGATTATTATTCTGTCGGAGCATCAGCAGACCGAGAGTTATACACATGGCGATCAGCAGAATGGAGATCACCGAGTAGATATAATAGAGATGCTGGATTTTATCATGGGTGATATTAACGATATTGATATCTTGCGTCAGGGTGGCGGCGGCCATTGAGGTCAGCGGACCATCAAGCTCGCTTAACACCGGCAGGATCTGTCTGACCTGCTCCGGCGTCATGGTATCAACTTGTTTATCGAGCAGATGAAGATTACGAATCAGCGTCGCAACCACCGTCTTCCGCTGCTCGCTTTTATTGATAAATTTACCCAGATCGCCCTCTTGCAGAAGCTCGATCTGGCTCATCATGATCTCAAGACGCAGGCGCACCTCATCGTGGTCCGCCCCTTCGGCCCCAATCGCCATTCCCGCCAGACGAGACTCCAGCCGCATATATTCCGACACCATTTGCGACATTGACCACGAGTCCGTATAGCGGGTAAATTTTTGCAACTCACTTTGTCGCTCATGCACCAGATAAGTAATATATCCGGTGACAACAAATAACGACAAAATAATAGCCGTGAGTATTCGATTCAAGATCCAACCCTTATTCTATAATCATCTTTGAAACTTGCCAGGCCGATCGGGAATAATAGATCTGGTTCTGTAATTCAGCACTGCTGTCGTAAGGGTAGACAATAAATAACGGGCCTTTATCACGAATGCGCATATATTGACCGTTCATTTTTAACGCCATAATGACCGGGAATTTATAAAAATCATCAATCGGGATAATGGTGGTGTAGTCGTTCAGCGCCAGCACGCGGGCCGATGTGCCTTTCGCGCCGACTAAATCCATGAGTTTACTAAGGGGAATACCGTCAAAACGAACCTTGCCGGTGTACCAGGGGGTGGTGGTTTCTATCGTCTTCATCCCCAGTTTTTCCAGCATTGCGAGATCAAAAACGGCCTTGTCGCCGACATTCATATTTCCGATTTTTCCGGAAATGGTCAGTACAGGTTTTCCTGTCGGCGCAGGCAGTTTTTCAGCATAAGCAGAAGGCAACATGACAGAACAAAATAAAACTGCAAGAAGTAGACGCATTTTACTCACCATTCCAGAGAGGGAGACACGTTAAGTGTAAACCATTTACGTCGATTCTTAAAAGGTGTCCATCTTTGTTATCCGTTGATTTAATTAAAAGTATAAGCTGGATGGCAAATTGCCAGAATGTTGAGTCCAGGGTGTGATTTCGCCCGCCTTTCCCATCGATTCTTTTTTACGCCATCTCCCCGCTTAGCAGGCAAACTACTTTCCTCCACGGCCGCTGCGCGGTAGTCTCAGAGCAGACGCAATGGTAAAAGCGTCTCATTCCAATAACAATGAAGTACGTAACTGACAGGACAGGGTATGGATTCAACAATAAGCGTGCAGCCCGGCGAGGCGCCAGATTCACTACATCGGGCCCGGCGGGCGGCCTGGGGTAGTTTTGCCGGCGCGGTGGTCGACTGGTACGATTTTCTTCTCTATGGCATTACCGCCGCGCTGGTGTTCAACCGCGAATTTTTCCCGCAAATCGGCCCGGCGATGGGAACGCTTGCCGCCTTTGCCACCTTCGGCGTTGGGTTTCTTTTTCGCCCGCTCGGCGGAATTATTTTTGGCCACTTCGGCGATCGCCTCGGGCGGAAACGGATGCTGATGATGACCGTCTGGATGATGGGTATCGCCACTGCCTGCATCGGCCTGCTCCCCTCGTTCAACCAGATCGGCTGGTGGGCGCCGGTGCTGCTGGTGTTCCTGCGAGCGGTTCAGGGATTCGCCGTCGGCGGCGAATGGGGCGGCGCGGCGCTGCTCTCGGTGGAGAATGCCCCACAGGGGAAAAAAGCCTTTTACAGCAGCGGGGTGCAGGTGGGCTACGGCGTCGGCCTCCTGCTCTCTACCGGTCTGGTATCGCTGATTAGCAGCCTGACCAGCGACCAGCAGTTCCTCAGCTGGGGCTGGCGCTTACCGTTCCTGTTCAGCGTGGTGTTGGTCCTTATTGCGCTGTGGATCCGTAACGGCATGGCGGAATCGCAGGAGTTTGAAGCGCAGCAGAGCCAGGACAACGCGCCGCAGATGAAAAAGCGGCTACCGGTAGTGGAAGCGCTGCTTCGCCATCCGGGAGCGTTTTTACTGATTATCGCCCTGCGCCTGTGTGAACTGCTGACGATGTATATCGTCACCGCCTTCGCCCTCAACTACTCCACGCAAAACCTCGGCCTGCCGCGCGAGCTGTTTCTCAACATTGGCCTGCTGGTGGGCGGTCTTAGCTGCCTGACTATCCCCTGTTTCGCCTGGCTGGCAGACCGCTTTGGCCGTCGGCGGATCTATATCACCGGGGCGCTGATCGGCACTTTGAGCGGTTTCCCGTTCTTTATGGCGCTGGAGAGTCAGTCCGTTTTCTGGATCCTGTTCTTCGCCCTGATGCTGGCCAATATCGCCCATGATATGGTGGTCTGCGTCCAGCAGCCGATGTTTACCGAGCTGTTCGGCGCCAGCTATCGCTATAGCGGCGCCGGTGTCGGCTACCAGGTGGCGAGCGTGGTCGGCGGCGGCTTTACCCCGTTTATTGCCGCGGCGCTGGTCACCTTCTCCGGCGGATCGTGGCACAGCGTGGCCCTCTATCTGACCGCAGGATGCCTGCTGTCAGCGCTCACCGCGCTGCTGATGAAAAAGCACCCCGTCGACTGACCCACCAGCGGAGGGCGTAACCCGCGCTCTCCGGTAAGGAGAATACATGTCTCAGTTAACCCTGGCCGACTGCTGGCCTCGCCGTTTTTCCCCCTCTTCGCTGGCGCTGCAGTTTTGCGAGGATCCCTCCCAGGCCGAACAGCCGCTGTTTGCCAAAGCCAGCGCCGGCGAGGCCGTCGCCCAGCTCTGGCAGGCGCCGCAGGGATTGGTGGTGCCGGGGAGCTATCGTCAGTTTACGGATCTGCCGGCGGTCAGCGCGCATTTTGCCGCGCGCGGCTGGCCGGTATGGCTTCGCCGCTCCGGCGGCGGTCTGGTGCCCCAGGGGCCGGGCATTATCAACCTTAGCCTCGCCTGGCCGGTGCAGCAGCCGCTCGGCGAAGCCGCCGAACCGATCTATCATTCGCTGTGCGCTGTGCTGCAGCGCACCCTCGCGCGCTTCGGCGTTGCCAGCCACCCCCGGGCGGTGAGCGGTTCCTTTTGCGATGGCCGGTATAATCTTGCCTGCGGAGAAGGCGCGGAGGCGCGCAAGATTGTCGGTACCGCCCAGTACTGGCGGCCGCTGGCGGCGGGCGGCGGCCACGTGGTGCTGGCCCATGCGGTGATCCTTATTGACGCCGATCTGAGCGCGGCGCATCAGGCGGCGAACGCCTTCGAAGCGCAGCTCGGCAGCGAGCGGGTCTATTGCGCTGACAAGACCGTTACTCTCGCGCAGCTGCTTCCCGGCGAGCGCCATCTGCTGCCCCGCTTTAGCGAGGCGCTGGCGCAGGAGCTGGACGCGTCTCGCTGAAGGTCGCTTTCAGGTAGCGGCTGAAGGTTTCCACCGCGCGCGACACGCGCGGAGTATAGGGCCGAATGACGTATAGCCGGTCGGCAAACACCTCCACCGGCTGCCACGCCGGCAGCAGCTCCTGCACCAGCCCGCGGCCAATGGCCTCCCGGGCGCTGAAATCCGGCAACAGCGCCACCCCAAGCCCCGCCAGCACCGCATCACGTAGCGACTCGCTGTTATTGGTGGCGAATGGCCCCTGCACGTTGATGGTCACCCGAGCATCGGGCGACTGACGGGAGGCGAACGTCCACTGCGGGCGCTGTGGCCCACGAGGATAGGTCAGGCATTGGTGGTGGCGCAGATCTTCGGGGGTCTCCGGGCGGCCATGGCGGCGAATATAGTCTGCGGACGCGACGGTAAGCGTCGCGGTGTGACACAGCGGCCAGGCGACGTGGGTATCGGGGAGCGCCTCGCGCCGACAGTGGCGGATGGCGAGATCGAACCCTTCGCTGGCCAGAGAGACCAGCCGGTCGGTGACCTCAAGCTGCAGATGCAGCTGGGGATGCTGATGCAAAAAAGGCGCGATTGCCGGGACCAGCTGCTGGCGGGAAAAGGCCACCGGCGCGGTCAGGCGCAGCGTTCCCCGCAGCGGCCCGCCCTCATCGCAGGCGCCGGTGAAAATATCCCGCAGCTGACCAAACGGCTCGTTGAGCTCCGCCACCAGCCGCAGTCCGTCGTCGCTGAGGCTCACGCTGCGGGTGGTGCGATGGACGAGGGTTTTACCGGTCACCCGCTCCAGCTCGCTGATTTTCTGGCTGATAGCCGACTTGCTGATCCCCAGCTTTTCCGCGGCCCGGGTATAGCTTTTTTGTTCTTCCAGCACCGTCAGCCAGTACAGATGGGGCCAGTAACTCTCCGGACGACTCTCGCTCATGTGATTGTTCACCAGTAAAAACAATGTATTCAACTATAGCGGTTTTTGCCGGCGGCGGCATCGGCTAGCATCTTGTTGAGCCCATCATTATTCCCTAACGATAAGGAGCACCTGCATGCCATTACTGACATTTGACCTGATTGAAGGCCGTACGGAACAGGAGGTCAAAATCCTGCTGGATGCCGCCCATCGCGCCGTGCTGCGCGCCTTCGAGGTACCAGAACGCGACCGTTACCAGATTGTTCATGAAAACAAAGCCCACCATATGGTGATTGAAGATACCGGCCTCGGACTGACCCGCACGCGGGATCTGGTGGTGGTGCGGGTCTATACCAGCCCGCGCAGCGAGGCGCAGAAGCAGCGCTTCTTCGCCATTTTGCAGGAGGAGCTGGCGGAACACTGCGGCCTGAGCGGCGATGATCTGATGGTGTCGATTATCAGTAACCAGAAAGGCGACTGGAGCTTTGGCCGCGGGGTCGCGCAGTATCTTACCGGCGATCTGTAACCCGCAGCCCGCAGTACGCCCTTAGCGGCGGGCTGCCGTCGCGATACGCTGCCGCGCCTGCTGCTCGATATTCTCCAGCAACTCCTGGACATCGTCTTCATCAATGTCGAGGAACTGGCCTTCCAGCAGCGCGGCGTGAATATCTTCCCGGGTGACCGAAATACCCAGCGGCACCGCCCTGGATTTGACCTCCTCCGCCGCCAGCGGATGCGGATAACGGCGGCCAACCAGGTTATTAAACACAATAGCCAGCAGCGCCAGCATCAGCGAGTTGAGGAGCACCGGGGTCAGCACAAAGTGATAGCCTTCGCTGTGCACCCCGGCGCCGCCGAGGATCGCCGTCAGGGCCACCGCGCCGCCGGGGGGATGCAGACAGCGCAGAAAATACATCCCGGCGATGGCCAGAGCCGCCGCCAGACCGCAGGCCAGCGCCGCATCGGGGACCAGCATACCGACCGTGACGCCGATCAGCGCCGACAGCACGTTGCCGCCGACAATCGACCACGGCTGCGCCAGCGGGCTGCTCGGTACGCCAAACAGGAGTACCGCCGAGGCCCCCATCGGGGCAATAAACCACAGATTGACTTCGCCGAGCAGCCAGTGGCTGAACATGCTGGTCACCGCCAGTCCGGTGCCGGCGCCAATGGATCCCAGCACGATATGCCGGCGGGCCACCGGCAGCGCGTGCGGCTTCAGGCGGCCAAGGAAAATCCGCAGCCGTGAAAATATCCCCGCAGGAATAACACTCAACATCGCTTCATCGCTCAAATCATAGGAATTACTTATATTTTATTTTCTTTTTTTAACCTTAAATTAACAACCCTGTCTTTCGCAGGGGATAGCGCGGGCGGCGATGTCCGACGGCATTGTGCTGTGAATTCTCGCGGGGGCTGATAGAATCCCTTTTCGGTCAGGGGGATACCCCTTTTGCGAATTGAAGGTCATAACCCAGTGAATAATAAAATCTCTTTAGCGAAAGAAGTGGCATGGGCCAGCCAGAATATGCCGCGTACCCTGCGTCAGGTCGCCGCGCTGCCCGACCTCAGCGGCGTGCGTCTGGCCTGCTGTATGCACCTCGACATGAAAATGATCCCGCTGGTGCAGGGGATCCTCGACAAGGGCGCTCAGGTCTTTTTAACCACCTGTAACCCCACCACCGTGCAGGACGACGTGGTGGCCTGGCTGGTGGAGCGCGGCGCCGAGGCCTGCGCGTGGCGCAATATGAGCGATGCCGACTGGCAACAGTCATGGGAAAAAGCGATTGCCTGGCAGCCCACTCACCTGTGCGAGATGGGCGCCGATATCACCACCCTGCTCCACCAGCGCGGCGAGTTTGGGAACATCGTGGCGGGTCTGGAAGCCACCGGCTCGGGCGTCAATCGGCTGGGGGATATTCAGCCAGGCTATCCGATCTTTAACTGGGACGATCTGCCGGTCAAAGAGGGACTGCACAACCGCCATATGGTCGGTCTCACCGCCTGGCACACCTTCTTCCAGACCACTCACCTCACCCTGCATGAGAAAAAAGTGCTGGTGATCGGCTACGGCCTGGTCGGCCAGGGCGTCGCGGCGGCGGCAAAAGCTTTTGGCGGTCAGGTGATGGTGGCGGAGATCGATCCTGCCCGCCGTCTGCAGGCGGCCTACGACGGCTGGCACGTGGTGGACCTCCAGGAGGCTATCGCCTCGGCGGACGTGGTGGCCACGGCGACAGGCGGTAAAAACGTGGTTAATCGCCAGGCGCTGGACCGGGCGAAAGCGGGAGTATTTATCCTTAACGTCGGCCACGTGGCGGAAGAGATCGACGGCGATTACCTGCGCCAGTACCCCCAGGAAGAGGTGATGCCGTATATCAACGCCTACCGCATGGCCGACAAAACCGTCTATCTGCTGGCCAATGGTTCGATGCTCAATCTGACCGCTGGCTTCGGCGATAGCCTGAACGCCTTTGACGTCACCCTGGCGGTGATGGCCAGCGGCATCCGCCATATTGTCACTGAGGGCATGCGCGCCCCGGCGAAGGTTTATCTCCTGCCCCAGGCGGTCTGGCAGCAGGCCCTGTAAACCCGGCGCATCGCCCCTATCGCGGGACGATGCGTTTTACCATCAGGACGACGGCGCGCTATCGGGCAACACAATATTGCTCTGCGCCAGCGTTCCCATCTGGTTGTACATCACGCTGGCGGCATCCAGCAGGTGCATCGCCAGCGCGGCGCCGCTGCCCTCTCCCAGGCGCATGTCCATATCGAGATACGGCCGCAGACCCAGCGCGTCGAGGGCGATCTGCGCTCCTTTCTCCGCCGACAGGTGTGAAGGAATAAGATAAGGGTGCGCCGACGGGGCCATGCGGCAGGCGGCCAGGGCAGAGGCATAGGAGAGGAAGCCATCCAGCACCACCGGCAGGCCACAGGAGGCCGCCCCGAGGATCACCCCGGTCATGCCCACCAGATCGTAACCCCCCACCTTCGCCAGGACATCCAGCCCGTCCGCCGGGTTCGGCTGATTATGGGCTATCGCCTGGCGCACCACCGCCACCTTATGGCCCCGCTGCGCCAGCGGCAGATTGGCCCCACAGCCCACCACCGCGTCAGGGTCGCTGCCCGTCAGGACACTGATCGTCGCTGCGGCCGGGGTGGTATTAGCCATTCCCAATTCGCCGACGCCGAAGGCTTTCACCCCGTCGGCAGCGAGCTGGCGGGTGAGATGCATGCTGGCCAGCAGCACCGTCTCCGCCTGCTGGCGGCTCATGGCCGCCGTCCGGGCGATATTCCCGCTACCGCGGGCCACCTTGAGGTTAATCAGGCCCGGCAGCGGGTCGGCATCGATGCCGACATCCACCACCTGCACCCTGGCCCCGGCCTGCGCCGCCAGCACGCAGACGCCGGTGTTGCCCCGCACCATATTGCCGGCATGAATGGCCGTCACCACCTGCGGCGAAGGGGTCACGCCTTCATGCCAGACGCCATGGTCGGCGCACATGACCACAATCGCTTTCTCCGCCAGCGCCAGCTGCCCCTGCAAGCCAGGCAGACCGGCCAGCTGCACCGCCAGCGTCTCCAGACGGCCAAGGCTGCCGGGCGGCTTTAACAGGCCATCAATATGCTGCTGAGCGCGCGCCATGCCCGCCACATCGGGCTGCGGAATGGCAGCCAGTAACGCCGAAAGTGTTTCCATTCTGTTCCTCACCGTTGGCGTCAGGCCTTACAGCAGCGCCAGTAAAAAGAGTAATTCGCCCAGCTCAATCGCCGCCCCGAGGGTATCTCCGGTCTGCCCGCCGAGGGTTCGCTTCAGCGCCCATCCCAGACCCCAGATCAGCACCAGGGTGATCAGCGCGGCGCGCAGCCCCTGCAGCCCCAGCAGGGCGGTGGCCAGCGCGATCGCCATCGCCATCGTCACCAGCGTCTGCTGCAGGCTAATTTTGCCGATAAACAGGTTGCCCAGCCCCTTTTCCCGCGCATAGCGATGACGATACATCAGCAGCACCGCCATCCCGCGACCGACGGCGCAGGCCGCCGCCAGGGCTGCGATGGGGTGGATATCACGCAGCAGCAGCTCGCCAACCACCAGCACTTTCGCCACCAGCACGAAGATCAGCGCCAGCCCGCCGTGGGTGCCCAGCCGGCTGTCGCGCATGATCTCCAGCATCCGATCGCGGGTGCGGGCGGAGAAAATGCCGTCGCAGGTATCAGCCAGCCCGTCAAGATGGAATCCGCCGGTGAGCAGCGCCAGCGCCAGCACGCCGAACAGCGCCGCCAGCGGGACGCCGCACCACGGCTGCAGGAGGAGCGCCACCGCGCCGGCGATGGCGCCCAGCAGTAAACCGACCAGCGGAAAGGTGACGATACTGCGCTGGTACTGTTCGATCTCCAGGCCCTGAGATAACCGCGCCGGGACCGGCAGGCGGCTGATAAACGAGAGTGCAGCAAAGAATGACTTAATCACGTGAGGTTGACTCCTGTCGGCGAAAGCAGCGGAAGAGTTCTGTCGCGCCCGGTCAGCACCTGAGTTTGTCTTCTGGCGAATCGATCGTCGGAGAGGTGAGAGGTGTTGAGATATCGCCCTGACGCCGCTGCGTCAGATGCCCGGCCAGGATGAGAGAAACCTTTCCGATATCAATACGTTTTTCGCGGGCCAGTATAGCAAAGTGTCGGTGAGGAGAGGCAGTTGCCGGAACAAAGTTTTCGCAGAAAAAAGCAGGGAAGAGAGGGAAACGCGGAACAGCCCGGCGACGCTGACCGCCGCCGGACCGGCAGGGTTTAGCCTTCGACTTTGGCTTCGCCCATCACTTTCAGTTTTTTCGAGATGTCGCGGCGCTCTTTGGACAGCTCGGCATTTTTGATGATGTAATCATCAACGCGATCTTCGTAATCGCTCTTCATGCTGGCGATGATGCCCTGGATGGCTTCCACGCTCATGCCCGGTTTGATGTAGTCGCTGAGGTTGTCCAGCAGCAGAACGCGCTTCTGGTTATCACGGATCTTTTTCTCAACGTCCTGAATTTCACGCTGCAGTTTGTTCTTACGACGGTACAGACGAACAAACTCCAGTACGTCCTGGAAAGAAGGCTTAGTTGTTTCCATTTTTACACCCCTAATAATTGAGATTCGGATTCGTAAAGCGACTGCGTTATAGGGCTAACATAACTGCTAGCAGCCGCTGATGACAATGTTTTTTCCTTTGCGTTTATCATAACCCTAAACGCTGCTGAATCGAAACAACCCATGTGGTTACCCGGTGCATCTGATGTTTATTTGCGCAACGCGCGGCAGATCAGATGCGAGAGCAGCTCCAGCTGGCGCGCCAGTTCGATTGAGAGCCAAACATAGCCATGGACCGGGGTTTCCGCCAGGCCGTCATCACCCTGCTCTTTCAGCAGCTGGCGCAGTTCGAGGACGATCTCAGTCAGCTTTTCATTGTTGGCGCGCACAGGCTGAGGGTTCCCTTCGTACAGCGCGTGGGCGATGGACAACAGCGTCTGCTGGGTCATCTGCTGCGTCTCCCGCAGGGTGTGCGCATTGAGCATCACGAAGTGACCCGGACGCGTTGCCCACCAGGCGTTGATCTGCAGCTCCAGCATGCAGACGAGGTTGCGGCTGACGGTCTGGATAGCCTCGAAGATCGCCTTCTGGATGTGCGTCTCTTTGCTGGCGGGGGTGATCAGCCCGCGCATTTTAACCACGTCGTTCAGCGCCTGCTGGAGATGCTTTTCCAGCCGCGGTCGATCCACCAGATTTGGCGAGAAGCCGGCCTGGTAGAGGCGGTTAAAGTTGGTGACATAGCTGGCCATCTGGATGCGCCAGTGGATGAACGCCCGCTGCGGCCAGATGCCGGTGAACAGCATCGCCAGCAGCGAGCCGAAGATCACGTCGCCGCTTCGCCACAGCGCGGTATGCATATCGCCGGGCGGCGCCCCGACCACCACCGACAGAGTAATGCCGATCAGCAGCGCCTGATAGGGTTTCTTGCCCAGCGCCAGCCAGCCGCAGAGGAACATCGCCGCCGCGCACCAGAGGACCATCAGCGGCAGGGAGATGAGCTCAAGCTTCAGCGCCACCAGCCCCAGCGCCGAACCGAGGATCGTGCCGCCGATACGCTGAAACGCCCGCGGCACGACGTTACCCCAGAAGGAGATCGGCCCCATCACCACCACCAGAGTGATGAGAGGCCAGGTTCCCTCAGGCACGTTCAGCAGCCGCACCAGCAAAAAGGTGAGCACAAAGGCCAGCGCAATCCGCACACCATGCACCACCCGATAATGGCGATACAAGCGGATCTCAAATGGCTTGAGTGATTTATCAGCGCGCACAACCCTCTCCGGCAAAACGAAAAGGCCAATTGTAACTGCTTTTTCGCCCGGAGCATGCCGGGAATGTAAAAAACCTTGTCCGGAACAGGGGTAAACCGCTACGACGCGACGCGCTCAACGGGAACATACATGTCGATATCCCAGTAGCCGTCGTGGTTGCCGTCGTTAAGATAGACCTCAAAGCAGGGCTGGGGGGCGATGCGATACGCCGTGCTCTGCTGCAGGCTGTCAAAAAACTGCATCCACGGGGTGGCGAAGTCGTAATCCACCACCCGCGCGCGGGCGCAGGCGTAATCCCCGCCGGCAATCGCCGCCAGGATCACCCCTTCGCTGTTGGCGGGAATGACATAATCCTCATCCACGGTGACCGCTGTCGCGCAGCGCAGTTTTTCCGCCGGCACTTCCTCCGGGTTATCGTAGTAGACGGCCACCCATTCGCGGGCGGGCACCTGGTGGTTCTCAACCCACATCATCAGTTGCTCAAACCCCTGCTTGACCGTGTGATCCCAGGGCCCGACCAGATGGAAACCGGCGATGGTTTTCTTGCCGAGGGTGGTAATGCTGTAGTTCATCTTGCCTCCTTTGGAGATAAATTACTGTATGAATATACAGTTAATTTAACAGGAGATCCCCCCTCAGTATGTGCGCGAATTCACAGAGTCGCCACCACACTGCTGTAAAAACAGGCGCCCCGCCAGCACGAGCGACAGACGAAAAAAAACCGCCTGCAAAGAGGCGGTTGGCGTGGTTACAGCTCGTGATGCAGGTAATCGCTCATTCGCGAGAACACTCCGCCTTTATTGATGCTTTCGAGGGTGACCAGCGGATAGTGCCCCACCACCTTGTCGCCGTCATACAGTGAAATCTCGCCAACCCGCTGATTGGCGGCGATCGGCGCCTCAAGATCCTTCTTATCCAGCACATATTTCGCTTTAATGCGCGACACTTCCGCCTTCGGCAGGGCTAACCAGAAATCCTGATCGGTGCCGAGCTTAATCTGCTCTTTATCGCCGTACCAGATACGCTCGGTGCCGACCTTCTGCCCCTTCTGCAGCACCTGCACGGTGTCGAAGTTCTGCTGCCCCCAGTGCAGCAGTTTAGCGGCCTGCTGCTCGCGGCCTTTCGGACTGTCCGCCCCCATCACCACGGCGATCAGCCGGCGCTGGCCATCCACCGCCGAGGCGATCAGGTTGAACCCGGCCCCCGAGGTGTGGCCGGTTTTCAGGCCATCGACGTTCATGGTTTTATCCCACAGCAGACCGTTACGGTTTTGCTGGGTGATCCCGTTCCACGTCAGGCTTTTCTGGCTGTACATGTGGTAGACGTCTGGTTCGCCATGAATAATCGCCCGCGAGAGCACCGCGAGGTCATAGGCCGAACTGTGCTGGCCCGGAGCGTCGAGGCCGTGGACGGTTTCGAAATGGGTGTCCCGCAGGTGCAGTTTTTCGACATACTGATTCATCAGGGCGACAAACTGCGGCTGGCCGCCGGCGACATAGTCGGCCAGCGCGACGCAGGCGTCGTTACCGGAGTCGACAATCAGCCCACGGCTGAGGTCGCGGACGCTGACGCGATCCCCTGGCTTTAAGAACATCAGCGATGACCCGTCGAACACCGGGTTGCCCTTCGCCCAGGCGTCTTTACCCACGGTGACGATATCGTCAAAGGTGATACGATGGCTGTCGATGGCGCGATCGACCACGTAGCCGGTCATCAGTTTGGTCAGACTGGCAGGATTACGCTGCTGATGTTCGTTACCCGCGGTCAGGACCTGACCGGTGGTGTAATCCATCAGCACCCAGGAGCCAGCCTGAATGGAAGGCGGCGCGACCGTAGCAGGTAAGTCGACGGCAAATGCGCAGGAAACGCTCGAAGCGAGCAAAGATACAGCAATAAACAAACGGCCTTTCAACGGCATATCCTCTAGATTTACAGATCCGCCGTCCTTTTTACGGAACTTCGCGTTTCATATCAGGGTTTAATTGCAAGAAAATATGACACAGCGGAGGAAGTTGCTTGCCGCGACCCTTCTGATGACCGGGCAAATCGTTTACCATACCGGTCGCACGCCACCACGGATAATGAACAGACTATGCAAGATAGCGTCAACCAGCCAGGATTTTTATTCCACGATTATGAAACCTTCGGCACCAGCCCTTCCCTCGACCGGCCGGCGCAGTTCGCCGCCATCCGCACCGACGCGGAGCTGAACGTGCTCGGCGAGCCCGAAGTGTTTTACTGCAAACCCGCTGACGATTACCTGCCGCAGCCGCAGGCGGTGATGATCACCGGGATCACGCCGCAGGAAGCGCTGGCCAAAGGGGATAATGAGGCCACATTTGCCCGCCGCATCCACGATCTGTTCACGGTGCCGCAAACCTGTATCGTCGGCTATAACAACGTGCGCTTTGATGACGAAGTGACGCGGAATATCTTCTATCGCAACTTCTATGACCCTTATGCCTGGAGCTGGCAGCACGATAACTCGCGCTGGGATCTGCTCGACGTGATGCGCGCCTGCTATGCCCTGCGCCCGGAAGGGATCGCCTGGCCAGAGAATGACGAAGGGTTGCCGAGCTTCCGGCTTGAACATCTGACCGTCGCCAACGGTATTGAACACCAGAACGCCCATGACGCGATGGCCGACGTATACGCCACCATCGCCATGGCGAAACTGGTGAAAACCCGGCAGCCGCGGCTGTTTGATTATCTCTACAGCCACCGCAATAAGCGCAAGCTGGCGACGCTCATCGACGTGCCGCAGATGAAACCGCTGGTGCATGTCTCCGGCATGTTTGGCGCCGCGCGCGGCAACACCAGCCTGGTGGCGCCCCTGGCCTGGCATCCGGAAAACCGCAATGCGGTGATTATGGTCGATCTGGCGGGCGATATGGCGCCGCTGCTGGAGCTCGATGCCGATGCCTTGCGCGAGCGGCTTTACACCCCGCGCGCCGAGCTTGGCGATCTGCCGGCGGCGCCGATCAAGCTGGTGCATCTCAATAAATGTCCGGTGCTGGCTCAGGCCAATACCCTGCGCCCGCAGGATGCCGACCGGCTGGGGATCTCCATTCAGCGCTGTCTGGAGAATGCCCAGCTGCTGCGGGCGAATCCGCAGGTGCGGGAGAAAGTGGTGGCGGTCTATGCCGAAGCCGAACCCTTCGTGCCGTCCGAAAACGTCGACGCCCAGCTTTACAATGGGTTCTTTAGCGATGCCGACCGCGCGGCGATGAAAATCGTGCTCGAAACCGAACCGCGCAATCTGCCGGCGCTGGATATTACCTTCGCCGATAAGCGTATCGAACGCCTGCTGTTTAACTACCGGGCGCGCAACTTCCCCGGCACGCTCGATGAACATGAGCAGCAGCGCTGGTTAGAGCACCGTCGTCAGGTGTTTACGCCAGAGTTTTTGCAAGCCTATGCCGATGAGCTGCAGATGCTGTATCAACAGTATGCGGATGATAAAGAGAAGCTGGCGCAGCTGAAGGCGCTGTGGCAGTACGCACAGGATATTGTCTGATTGGCTGAAATACCCGGGTTGCGGCTAACGCCTTACCCGGGCTACAAACGATGACCGGGGAGGACGCCTGACCGCAGGCCCGCGCAAGCGCAGCGCCGCCGGGCATTGCGTCCCCAGTTCACGCTTACCTTTTTGCCCGGTGGCGGCTTCGCCTTACCGGGCCTGGGCGCTGGTACCAGAGTAGCCCGGGTAAGACGCCTCGCGTCGCACCCGGGAACGTTGCTTAGCTTTTCGCGCGGCTGGCGATGATTTCATCCGCCACATTACGCGGCGCTTCCGCGTAATGGTGGAACTCCATGCTGTAGGTTGCCCGTCCCTGCGACATCGAGCGCAGCGTGGTGGAATAACCAAACATCTCCGCCAGCGGCACGTCGGCGCGGATGATCTGGCTGCCGAAGCGCTCTTCCATCCCCTGCACCATCCCGCGACGGGAAGAGAGATCGCCCATAATATTCCCGGCGTACTCTTCCGGCGTCTCCACCTCGACGTGCATCACCGGCTCAAGGATCACCGGGTCCGCTTTGCGCGCGCCCTCCCGGAAGCCGAAGATCGCCGCCATGCGGAACGCCATCTCCGAGGAGTCCACGTCGTGGTACGACCCAAAGGTCAGGGTCGCTTTCACGTCAACCACCGGATAACCCGCCAGCACGCCGGTGCCCATCGCTTCGCGCAGCCCTTTCTCCACGGAAGGGATGTACTCGCGCGGCACCACGCCGCCTTTGGTGGCGTCCTCGAAGACGAAACCGCTGCCCGGCTCCAGCGGCTCCAGGGTCAGCACGACGTGGCCATACTGCCCTTTGCCGCCGGACTGGCGCACAAATTTGCCTTCCACGTCCGTCACTTTCTTGCGCAGGGTTTCGCGGTAGGTGACCTGCGGACGGCCAATGTTGGCCTCGACGCCAAACTCGCGCTTCATCCGGTCGACAATGATCTCCAGATGCAGCTCACCCATGCCGGAGATAATCGTCTGGCCGGACTCTTCATCGGTATGCAGACGGAACGACGGATCTTCCGCCGCCAGCCGCTGCAGCGCGATGCCCATTTTCTCCTGGTCCGCTTTGGTCTTCGGCTCAATCGCCAGCGAAATCACCGGCTCCGGAAACTCCATCCGTTCGAGGGTAATCACCGCATCCGGATCGCATAACGTATCGCCGGTGGTCACATCCTTCAGACCGACGCAGGCCGCGATATCCCCGGCGTGCAGTTCGTCAACTTCGTGACGGTCGTTGGCCTGCATCAGCACGATACGCCCGATGCGCTCTTTCTTACCCTTCACCGGGTTCCACACCGCATCGCCTTTCTTCAGCGTCCCGGAGTAGACGCGGATAAAGGTTAGCTGGCCGACGTAGGGGTCGGTCATCAGTTTGAACGCCAGCGCCGACAGCGGCTCATCGTCGCTCGGATGGCGTTCCGCCGGCTGGCCTTGCTCATCAACGCCCTGTATCGCCGGAATATCCAGCGGCGACGGCATCAGCTCCACCACCGCATCGAGCATGCGCTGCACGCCTTTGTTTTTAAAGGCGCTCCCGCAGAGCACCGCCTGGATCTCTCCCTTCACCGTGCGCTGGCGCAGACCGGCGACGATCTCCGCCTCGTCCAGCTCACCGGTTTCCAGGTATTTATCCATCAGCTCATCGCTGGCTTCCGCCGCCGCCGAGACCATTTTCTCCCGCCACTGCTGCGCCGTCGCCAGCAGATCGTCTGGGACTGGCCCATAGCTAAAGGTCATGCCCTGGGTGGCGTCATCCCACAGGATGGCGCGCATTTTCACCAGATCGACGACGCCGGTGAAATGCTCTTCGGCGCCAATAGGTATCACAATCGGCACCGGGTTAGCCTTCAGACGGTCGATCATCATCTGCACCACGCGGAAGAAGTCCGCGCCGGGGCGGTCCATCTTGTTGACGAAGGCCAGCCGCGGAACGTGGTATTTATTCGCCTGGCGCCAGACGGTCTCCGACTGGGGCTGCACCCCGCCGACGGAGTCATACACCATCACCGCGCCGTCGAGCACGCGCATGGAACGCTCCACCTCAATGGTGAAATCCACGTGCCCCGGGGTGTCGATGATATTGATCCGGTGCGGCTCGAAGCTGCGGTCCATCCCCGGCCAGAAGCAGCTTACCGCCGCCGAGGTAATGGTGATCCCGCGCTCTTGCTCCTGGGCCATCCAGTCGGTGGTTGCCGCGCCATCGTGTACTTCACCCAGCTTATGGCTCATCCCGGTATAAAACAGGATGCGCTCGGTGGTGGTGGTTTTACCGGCATCGATATGCGCGGAGATACCGATGTTGCGATAACGTTCGAGAGGGATGGGTCGGGGCATGATGCGTCCTTAGTCGTTTTGACGGTCAGTCTGCGGTCGGAATGATCCGCAGTTCATTTAACTGCGTCTATCTTAGTACAATTGTACGAGTATATTCGAACTATTTTTGCTATCATTACGATTGGGCAGGTTGCGGCGGCGCGCGTGGTATCTGAACCGGAGTTTGGGTATAGTAGCCGCCAGCCGCCGATATGGGCTGCGGCTACCATGCGCCGCGCCACCGCCGACACAGGATTATTATGATCGCCAATCACCCCGAACGAGAACAAATTCGCCTGGAAAATGTCCTTTCCGCGCTCGGAAACCCGCTGCGACTGGAGATCATTCGTACGCTGGCCGACGGCAGCGAGCTGAGCTGCAACGCCCTGCGCCAGGAGGAGGTGGCCAAGTCCACCATGACCCACCACTGGCGCGTCCTGCGCGACAGCGGTGTGATCTGGCAACGGCCTCAGGGACGGGAGAACATGATTTCGCTGCGCCGGGAAGATCTGGACGCCCGTTTTCCCGGCCTGCTGGATACGCTGCTGAAAGTTATGGTGCAGGCAGGATAAGCTCTTCTGCCGGGCGGCGGCTGCGCCTGACCCGGCCTACGGCGGCCTCCCGTCAGCTTATGTCCCCCAGGCCCGGCAAGCGCCGCCCTGCAAAAAAATCAGGCCTCGATGTCGAACCGGCGCAGACAAAAAAAAGCCGGAGGTTTCCCTCCGGCTTTTCTTATTTACATCACGCTATGCCTTAGGCCACATCTTCGTACTGCGGCACCGGGTTGCGGAAGCTTTTGGTCACGCAGGCCAGGTAGACCAGACCGATACCGGCCCAGATCAGGCCCAGAATCATCGAGCTCTCTTCCAGGTTGACCCACAGCGCGCCGACGGTCAGGGCGCCGCACATCGGCAGGAACAGATACTGGAAGTGGTCTTTCAGCGTCTTGTTGCGTTTCTCACGGATCCAGAACTGGGAAATCACCGACAGGTTAACGAAGGTAAACGCCACCAGCGCACCAAAGTTAATCAGCGCCGTCGCCATCACCAGGTCGAAGTTAATCGCCAGCAGCGCAATCGCGCCGACCAGGATGATGTTCATCGCCGGAGTGCGCCAGGTCGGGTGCACGTAGCCGAAGAAGCTTTTCGGGAACACGCCGTCGCGGCCCATCACGTACATCAGACGCGCCACGCCAGCGTGCGCCGCCATACCGGACGCCAGTACGGTGATGGTGGAGAAGATCAGCGCGCCAACCTGGAAAGCTTTACCTGCCACGTAGAGCATAATTTCCGGCTGTGACGCATCCGGATCTTTAAAGCGCGAGATATCCGGGAAGTACAGCTGCAGGAAGTAGGTGGCAAAGATGAAGATCAGGCCGCCGATCAGCGCGGTCAGGAAGATCGCCCGCGGAATGACGCGCTCTGCATCTTTGGTCTCTTCAGACAGGTTGCTGATGCCGTCGAAACCGGTAAACGAGAAGCACAGGATCGTCGCCCCGGTAATCATCGGGATCACGTGCGCGTCACCGGACCAGAACGGACGGCTGCTGGCCAGCGTACCGGCGCCCTCGCCTTCAAACACGCCATAAATCACCATGCCGAGGATAACGGCAATCAGCACCACCTGCAGCACCACGATCACGGTGTTGAAGTTGGCCACGGATTTAATGCTGCGCAGGTTAAAGGCGGTCATAAAGGCGACCAGCGCGATAACAAACACCCACGACGGAATCGAAGGCACCAGCGCTTCAAAATAGATTTTCGCCAGCAGAATGTTGATCATCGGCGCGAACAGGTAGTCGAGCAGCGAGGACCAACCCACCATAAAGCCAACGGTCGGGCTGATGGATTTCTGCGCATAGGTATACGCCGAGCCGGCAGAAGGGTAACGACGTACCAGCTTGCCATAGCTCAGGGCAGTAAACAGGATAGCGATTAACGCAAAGGCGTAGGCCGTCGGCACGTGACCGTCGGTCATACCAGAGACGATACCAAACGTATCGAACAGCGTCATCGGCTGCATATAGGCCAGGCCCATCATTACAACCGGAACTAACGTAAGCGTTTTACGTAATTCCACGCGAGAGGTATTTGGAGTAGCGTTATGCGACATAGTTATCCCCTTTTACGGTGAACGCCAGCGCGTAAGCAAAAAATTGCCCCATTTCTTTCTATTCCTCAGCGACAACGACTGTCGGTTTTTAGTAAATATCTATCCGGTACGAAGCCCGGCCTCTTGGTATTGAATGATGTGTCTTTCGACCAAAAAAATAACCGACACTTTAAAAAAAAGCGTCGGCTAGTCTCTGGTTTTCAGGCCGCATATTTTGCAACAAATTCAACGGCGTTGACAAGATGTTATGAAGTTCATTGCGTAAGCATAATTTTTAACGTGCTAATATCTATACGGTTTCCGTATGATAAATTGTAAAAATAGCACTATTTGCTAATAGCGTTTCCCGCCACCATTTGCCAGCCAAACCGCAGGTGGCGTCATTCCAGGCGATCCACGCGCGTTGACGAGGCGACAGCCCGCGCACGGTCATGCAGACCAGCTCGCCGCTGTCCAGCAAACCCTGCACCTGATAGCGCGGCAGGCACCCCCAGCCCAGCCCCAGGCGCAGCAGCGCCAGCTGCCCCGCGGCGTCACACACCGTCAGGGTCTCCTGATCGCTGAGTAGCGCCCCGCCCTCGCCAGTGGCCACCGCCCGGTAACGGCGCAGGGTTCGCCAGCTTAGCGGTGCGCGGTGTCGCGCCAGCGGATGCTGTGGGGCAACGACCAGCAGCAGCTCCAGCTCGCCGAGGGGGAGATAGTCATAACCGCTCAGCGGCGGCGGCTCGCCGAGCGCCCCCAGCAGCAGATCGGCCTGCCCGTCAGTCAGCGGCCGCCAGTCCAGCAGGGAGGGGTTCAGCGTAAAGTGCAGCCGGGTCAGCGGCTGTTGTTGATAAAATGCCGCGATTGGCGGCGAGAGCAGCGCCACGGGAAAGGTGCTGTCCACCGCCAGACGAAGGCTATTCTCCCACCCCTGCTGCAGCTTAACCGCCCGGATCTCCAGTTCTCGGGCGATATGCAGCACCTCCCGCCCTTTCTCCAGCAGCATCTGTCCGCTGGGGGTAAAGCGCGCGCGATGGCCGCTGCGGTCGAGCAGCTGAATATTGAGATCGCTTTCCAGGCGGTGAATGGTGTAGCTCAGCGCCGAGGGCGTTTTAAAGAGCTTTGCCGACGCCGCGGCAAAGCTCCCCTCTTTTTCCAGAGCATCCAGGATCACGAGGACATCCAGCAGTGGTTTCATCGCTACCCCCTTACGGTATGCGAATCACCGCTGGCGGATCACTCCATCGGCATCACCAGCGGATCGGGGTACTGGTACTCAAACCCCAGCTCATTGCAGATACGATTGCCATCCACAATCTTGCCCTGGCCGCCGTCCGGGCTGTCGCTGAACACCGGCGGCGGCAGACCGAGCTCGCGGGCCATCTGCGGATAAAAGAGGCCGCGCGCAGGGTGGCGGGGCGCACATAGATTATAGATGTGCCCGCCCTTCGGGGCCTGCAGCAGCAGTTCGATAGCGGCCACCACATCCTGCAAATGCACCAGATTGACCACGTGCTGGCCATCCGGCGCCGACTTGCCGGCGAAAAAACGTCCCGGATGGCGGGAAGGCCCCACCAGCCCGGCCAGGCGCAGAATATCCACCGATGTCCCCGGCAGGTTGTGCAGCCAGTCCTCCAGCTCCTTGAGCACCTGTCCGCTGGCGGTTTGCGGCAGACGCGGGGAATTCTCCTTCACTGTACCGTTGACGTTGCCATACACCGAGGTGGAGCTGGTGAAGACGATCCGCGGAATATGGTACGCCAGCGCGGTATCGACGATCTCCTGCACCGCCTGTAGATAAAACCCTTCCCCTGCCCCGGTACGCCGGGCCGGCAGGGTGATCACCAGCGCATCGACGTTCATCAGCGCGTCGAGGTCCTCGGTATCACAGACCAGCTGCGGCTCCAGGCGCAGCGGATAGCTGTCGATCCCGCACATCCGCGCCGCCTCCACGCCATCCTGCGTAGTTTTACTGCCGGTAACCTGCCAGCCTCGCGCCGTCAACGACAGCGCCAGCGGCATCCCCAGCCATCCCAAACCGACTATCGCGACCTTTTTCATCCCAGGCTCCTGACTCTTTCGCTGTGCTGATTACAGGCTACGCCAGCCAGCGGCAACTGACAATTTCTTCGCTCAATATGAAATGAATTAATGATAGAAAAAAGCCCTTGCTTTCTGCGGCGGAAGTGGTTTAGGTTAAAGGACATCAAATGCATAGTCATTCACAGAGAATTTTTATGAACCGCGTTCAATTTAAACACCACCATCATCACCATCATCCTGACTAGTCTTTCAGGCGATGTGTGCTGGAAGACGTTTGGATCTTCCAGTGGTGCATGAACGCGCAGAGAGCCCCCGGAAGATTCACTTCCGGGGGCTTTTTTTTGGACCAAATTCGGACAGATTCAGACAGGTATTCAGAGGAAAAGAACAATGTTAGACAACACCCGTTTACGCATAGCTATTCAGAAATCAGGCCGTTTAAGCGAAGATTCACGCGAATTACTCAGCCGCTGCGGCATTAAAGTCAATTTGCACACCCAGCGTCTGATTGCGCTGGCGGAAAATATGCCAATCGATATTCTGCGCGTGCGTGATGACGATATCCCGGGCCTGGTGATGGACGGTGTTGTCGACCTCGGTATTATCGGCGAAAACGTGCTGGAAGAAGAGCTGCTCAGCCGCCGCGCCCAGGGCGAAGACCCGCGCTACTTCACCCTGCGCCGTCTCGACTTCGGCGGCTGCCGCCTGTCGCTGGCGACTCCGGTGGATGAAGCCTGGAATGGCCCGGCGGCGCTGGACGGCAAACGTATCGCCACCTCTTACCCGCACCTGCTGAAGCGCTACCTCGATCAAAAAGGTATCTCCTTTAAATCCTGTCTGCTGAACGGCTCCGTGGAAGTGGCGCCGCGCGCCGGCCTCGCCGACGCTATCTGCGACCTCGTCTCCACCGGCGCCACTCTGGAAGCTAACGGCCTGCGCGAAGTGGAAGTGATCTACCGCTCCAAAGCCTGTCTGATCCAGCGCGACGGTGAAATGGCCGACGCCAAACAGCAGCTGATTGACCGCCTGCTGACCCGTATTCAGGGCGTGATTCAGGCCCGCGAGTCGAAATACATCATGATGCACGCCCCGACCGAACGCCTGGAAGAAGTGGTTGCCCTGCTGCCGGGCGCCGAGCGGCCGACTATTCTGCCGCTGGCAGGCGACAAGCAGCGCGTGGCGATGCACATGGTCAGCAGCGAAACCCTGTTCTGGGAGACCATGGAAAAACTGAAGGCGCTGGGCGCCAGCTCCATTCTGGTGCTGCCGATTGAGAAAATGATGGAGTAATCGGCCAGCCGGTCACGGGACACACAGGGGAATACAATCATGAGCTTCAACACAATCATCGACTGGAACGGCTGTAGCGCAGACCAACAACAGCAACTCTTAACGCGCCCGGCGATTTCCGCCTCCGACAGCATCAGTAAAACGGTGACGGAGATCCTGAATAACGTCAAAGCCAACGGCGACGCGGCGCTGCGAGAATACAGCGCGAAGTTTGATAAAACCACCGTCGCCGCGCTGCAGGTGAGCGAGGCGGAGATCGCCGCCGCCGGTGAACGCCTCAGCGACGAGCTGAAGCAGGCGATGGCGGTGGCGGTGAAAAACATCGAGACCTTCCACAACGCGCAGCAGCTGCAGGCGGTGGATGTCGAAACGCTGCCGGGGGTGCGCTGCCAGCAGGTCACCCGCCCTATCGCCTCCGTCGGGCTGTACATCCCGGGCGGCTCGGCGCCGCTGTTCTCCACGGTGCTGATGCTGGCGACGCCGGCGCGCATCGCCGGCTGTCAGCAGGTGGTGCTCTGCTCGCCACCGCCGATTGCCGATGAGATCCTCTATGCCGCGCAGCTGTGCGGCGTGAAAACCATCTTTAACGTCGGCGGCGCCCAGGCCATCGCCGCCCTCGCCCTCGGTACCGAGTCGGTGCCGAAGGTGGATAAAATCTTTGGCCCGGGCAACGCTTACGTCACGGAAGCCAAACGCCAGGTCAGCCAGCGTCTGGACGGCGCAGCCATCGACATGCCGGCCGGCCCGTCGGAAGTGCTGGTGATCGCCGACAGCGGCGCCAACCCGGACTTTGTCGCCTCCGACCTGCTGTCGCAGGCGGAACACGGCCCGGACTCGCAGGTGATCCTCCTGACCCCGGACGCCGACATGGGCAGCCGTGTCGCCGAGGCGGTTGAACGCCAGCTGGCCGCCCTGCCGCGCGCGGAAACCGCCCGCGTGGCGCTCTCCGCCAGCCGGATCATCGTGGCCCGCGACCTGGCGCAGTGCGTGGCTATCTCCAACCAGTACGGCCCGGAGCACCTGATCATTCAGACCCGTCAGGCCCGCGAGCTGGTGGACAGCATCACCAGCGCCGGCTCGGTTTTCCTTGGCGACTGGTCACCGGAATCCGCGGGCGACTACGCCTCGGGCACCAACCACGTCCTGCCGACCTATGGGTATACCGCCACCTGCTCAAGCCTCGGTCTGGCCGACTTCCAGAAGCGGATGACCGTGCAGGAGCTGTCGCGCGACGGCTTTGCCGCCCTCGCCTCAACGATTGAGATCCTGGCCGCCGCCGAGCGCCTTGACGCCCACAAAAACGCCGTAACGCTGCGCGTTGCCGCCCTGAAGGAGCAAGCATGAGCATTGAAGATTTAGCCCGCGCCAACGTCCGCGCGCTGACCCCGTATCAATCCGCTCGCCGGCTGGGCGGCAAAGGCGACGTCTGGCTCAACGCCAACGAATTCCCTACCGCCGTGGCCTTCCAGCTTACCGAACAGACGCTGAACCGCTATCCGGAGCCGCAGCCGAAGGCCGTGATTGAGAGCTACGCCCGCTACGCCGAGCTCAAACCGGAGCAGGTGCTGGTCAGCCGCGGCGCCGACGAAGGCATCGAGCTGCTGATCCGCGCCTTCTGTGAGCCCGGCGAAGACGCGGTGCTCTACTGCCCGCCGACCTACGGCATGTACAGCGTCAGCGCCGAAACCATCGGCGTCGAGTGCCGCACCGTGCCGACGCTGGCCGACTGGCAGCTCGACCTGCCGGGCATCGAGGCGCGGCTGGACGGCGTGAAGGTGGTCTTCGTCTGCAGCCCGAACAACCCGACCGGGCAGATTATCGACCCGCAGTCGATGCGCGACCTGCTGGAGATGACCCGCGGCAAAGCCATCGTGGTGGCCGACGAAGCCTATATTGAATTCTGCCCGCAGGCGACGCTGGCCGGCTGGCTCAGCGACTATCCGCACCTGGTGTTGCTGCGCACGCTGTCCAAAGCCTTCGCCCTCGCCGGCCTGCGCTGCGGTTTCACCCTCGCCAACGCCGAGGTGATCAACGTGCTGCTGAAAGTGATCGCCCCGTACCCGCTCTCCACGCCGGTGGCCGATATCGCCGCCCAGGCCCTGAGCCCGGAGGGGATCGCCGCGATGCGCCAGCGCGTGGCGCAGATCCTTGACGAGCGCCGCTACCTGGTGGAACAGCTGCGCGGCATCGCCTGCGTGGAGCAGGTCTTCGATTCCGAGACCAACTATGTGCTGGCGCGGATAACTGCCTCCAGCGCAGTGTTTAAATCTTTGTGGGATCAGGGCATTATCTTACGTGACCAGAATAAACAACCTTCATTAAGCGGCTGTTTGCGTATCACTATCGGTACCCGTGCCGAGAGCCAGCGCGTGATTGACGCCTTGACTGCGGAGAATGTATGACCCAGAAGTATCTCTTTATTGACCGTGACGGCACACTGATTTCCGAACCGCCGGAGGATTTCCAGGTGGACCGGTTCGACAAGCTGGCGTTTGAGCCGCAGGTGATCCCGGCGCTGCTGAAGCTGCAGCAGGAAGGCTATAAGCTGGTGATGATCACCAATCAGGATGGCCTGGGAACCGACAGTCTGCCGCAGGAAGCGTTTGATGGCCCGCACAACCTGATGATGCAGATCTTCGCCTCGCAGGGCGTTAACTTTGAAGAGGTGCTGATTTGTCCGCACTTCCCGGGCGACAACTGCGCCTGCCGCAAGCCAAAAACGCAGCTGGTGCTGCCGTGGCTGGAAGAGGGCGTGCTGGATAAAGCCCACAGCTATGTGATTGGCGACCGGGCCACCGACCTTGAGCTGGCGGATAACATGGGAATTACCGGTCTGCGTTATGACCGCGAGACGCTCGACTGGCCGACCATCTGCGAGCAGCTGACCCGCCGCGACCGCTATGCCCACGTCGAGCGCATCACCAAAGAGACCCAGGTGGATGTGAAAGTGTGGCTGGACCGCGAAGGCGGCAGCAAGATCCATACCGGCGTCGGCTTTTTTGACCATATGCTCGACCAAATCGCCACCCACGGCGGCTTCCGCATGGAGGTTAACGTCGGCGGCGATCTGTACATCGACGATCACCACACGGTGGAGGATACCGGCCTGGCCCTCGGCGAAGCCCTGAAGCTGGCCCTTGGCGACAAGCGCGGCATCAACCGCTTCGGCTTCGTGCTGCCGATGGACGAGTGTCTCGCCCGCTGCGCGCTGGATATCTCCGGCCGGCCGCACCTGGAGTATAAGGCGGACTTCACCTATCAGCGCGTCGGCGATCTGAGCACCGAGATGGTTGAACACTTCTTCCGCTCGCTCTCCTACACCATGGCGGTGACCCTGCACCTGAAAACCAAGGGCAAGAACGATCACCACCGCGTGGAGAGCCTGTTCAAAGCCTTTGGCCGTACGCTGCGCCAGGCGATCCGCGTCCAGGGCGATGCCCTGCCGTCTTCCAAAGGGGTGCTGTAATGAATGTGGTGATCCTTGATACCGGCTGCGCCAACCTTAATTCGGTGAAATCGGCGATTGGCCGCCACGGCTATGAGCCGGTGGTCAGCCGCGATCCGGAAGTGGTATTGCGTGCCGATAAACTGTTTCTTCCCGGCGTCGGCACCGCCCAGGCGGCGATGGATCAGCTGCGCGACCGCGAGCTGATCGATCTGATCAAAGCCTGTACCCAGCCGGTGCTGGGGATTTGCCTGGGCATGCAGCTGCTCGGCAAGCGCAGCGAGGAGAACAACGGCGTCGATCTGCTGGGCATTATCGAAGAAGAGGTGCCGAAGATGACCGACCACGGTCTGCCGCTGCCGCACATGGGCTGGAACCGGGTGTATGCCAAAGCTGGCGATCGGCTGTTCCGCGGCATTGAAGAAGGCGCGTATTTCTACTTCGTGCACAGCTACGCCATGCCGGTCAACCCGTACACCATCGCCCAGTGCAATTACGGCGAGGCGTTCACCGCCGCAGTGCAGAAAGATAACTTCTTTGGCGTGCAGTTCCACCCGGAGCGCTCCGGGAGCGCCGGGGCGCAGCTGCTGAAAAACTTCCTGGAGATGTGATGATTATTCCTGCTTTAGATTTAATCGACGGCACCGTCGTTCGTCTCCATCAGGGCGATTACGGCCAGCAGCGCGACTATGGCAGCGATCCGCTGCCGCGCCTGCAGGCCTATGCCGCTCAGGGGGCAAAAGTCCTGCACCTGGTCGACCTGACCGGGGCGAAGGATCCGGCGAAGCGCCAGATCCCGCTGCTGAAATCGCTGGTCGCCGGGGTTGACGTCCCGGTGCAGGTCGGCGGCGGCGTGCGGACCGAAGCGGATGTCGCGGCCCTGCTTGAGGCCGGCGTCGCCCGCGTGGTGGTCGGCTCCACCGCGGTGAAATCCCCGGAGGAAGTGAAAGGCTGGTTCAAACGCTTTGGCCCAGAACGGCTGGTGCTCGCCCTCGACGTGCGTATCGACGCCGACGGCAATAAGCAGGTGGCGGTCAGCGGCTGGCAGGAAAACTCCGGCGTGACGCTGGAGGAGCTGGTGGAAAGTTATCTGCCGGTCGGCCTGCAGCACGTGCTGTGCACCGATATCTCCCGCGACGGCACGCTGGCAGGCTCTAACGTCTCGCTGTACGAGGAAGTCTGCGCCCGCTACCCGCAGGTGGCGTTTCAGTCATCCGGCGGCATCGGCGATCTCAATGATATTGCCGCGCTGCGCGGCACCGGGGTGCGCGGCGTGATTGTCGGCCGCGCGCTGCTGGAAGGTAAATTCAACGTAACGGAGGCCATTCAATGCTGGCAAAACGGATAATCCCCTGCCTCGACGTCCGCGACGGCCAGGTAGTGAAAGGCGTGCAGTTCCGTAATCACGAGATCATTGGCGACATCGTCCCGCTGGCCAAGCGCTATGCCGACGAAGGGGCCGACGAACTGGTGTTCTATGATATCACCGCCTCCAGCGACGGTCGGGTGGTCGACAAGAGCTGGGTGTCGCGGGTAGCGGAAGTGATTGATATTCCTTTCTGCGTGGCGGGCGGGATCAAGTCGCTGGAAGACGCGGCGCAGATCCTCTCCTTCGGCGCCGATAAGATCTCGATTAACTCCCCTGCTCTCGCCGACCCGACGCTGATCACCCGCCTTGCCGACCGCTTTGGCGTGCAGTGTATCGTGGTGGGGATTGATACCTGGTTTGACGCAGAGACCGGCAAGTATCACGTCAACCAGTATACCGGCGACGAGAGCCGCACCCGGGTGACGCAGTGGGAAACCCTCGACTGGGTGGAGGAAGTGCAGAAGCGCGGCGCAGGCGAGATCGTCCTTAACATGATGAACCAGGACGGGGTGCGCAACGGTTACGACCTGCAGCAGCTGGCGAAGGTTCGCGCAGTGTGCCACGTCCCGCTGATCGCCTCCGGCGGCGCGGGCACTATGGAACACTTCCTCGAAGCCTTCCGCGACGCCGACGTTGACGGCGCGCTGGCGGCCTCGGTATTCCACAAACAGATTATTAATATTGGCGAACTGAAAGCGTACCTGGCGGCACAGGGCGTGGAGATAAGGGTATGTTGACTGAACAGCTGGACTGGGAAAAAACGGACGGCATGATGCCGGCCATCGTGCAGCACGCCGTATCCGGCGAAGTGCTGATGCACGGCTACATGAACAAGGAGGCGCTGGAGAAAACCGAAGCCACCGGCAAGGTCACCTTTTACTCGCGCACCAAGCAGCGGCTGTGGACCAAGGGTGAAACCTCGGGCCATGTCCTCAATGTAGTGAGCGTCACGCCGGACTGTGACAACGATACGCTGCTGGTGCTGGTAAACCCGATCGGACCGACCTGCCACAAAGGCACCACAAGCTGCTTCGGCGAAACCGGCCACCAGTGGCTGTTCCTCTATCAGCTGGAGCAGCTGCTGGCCGAGCGTAAACACGCCGACCCGGAGAGCTCCTACACGGCGAAGCTGTATGCCAGCGGCACCAAGCGTATTGCGCAGAAAGTGGGGGAAGAAGGCGTGGAGACCGCGCTGGCCGCCACCGTGAAAGACCGCTTCGAGCTGAAGAATGAGGCGTCGGACCTGATGTATCACCTGCTGGTGCTGCTGCAGGACCAGGGGCTGGATCTCGGGGAAGTGATTGATAATTTAAGAGCACGGCATAGGTAATATAAGACATGGCGGTTATAAAACCGCCATTAATTACTCTTTCTAAATGAACCCTTCACGCAGCCCTCGAAATACTCCCCCAATATCCTTTACAACCTAATATTTGAGATGTGAATTGGATTCACATGACAGATGTAGTTTGTTAGAATGCTGCCGCCTTTAACATCCAATTGGAACGCTAGCGGAGTATATAATGCCAAGTTCAGGCCCATTATGGCAACTAATGAAATATGGGTTAGTTGGGATAGTCAATACACTAATTACGGCAGTTGTAATTTTCCTGCTAATGCATTTGGGTCTTGGCATTTATCTGTCCAATGCGATGGGTTATGTTGTAGGTATTGTTTTCAGCTTCATAGCAAACACAATATTTACATTTACGCAACCAATTAGTATCAATAGACTCATAAAATTTTTATGTGTTTGCTTCATTTGTTATGTGGCAAATATCATTGTCATAAAAATATTCTTCGTTTTTATGCCAGAAAAAATATATTCAGCACAAATCCTTGGGATGTTCACATACACTATCACAGGTTTTATTTTAAACAAGTTCTGGGCGATGAAATGACAACCTCAACTGATATAAAAAGCACTCCTTCTTTAGCTATTGTGGTACCTTGCTATAATGAACAAGAGGCTTTTCCTTTCTGTCTCGAAAAGCTTTCGAATGTACTAAATTCATTGATAGCCAGAAATAAAATTAACAACAATAGTTATCTTTTGTTTGTCGATGATGGTAGTCGTGACAATACTTGGGCACAAATTAAAGATGCCTCGACCGCTTATCACTATGTGCGAGGAATAAAATTATCAAGAAATAAAGGACATCAAATTGCCTTAATGGCAGGGTTACGCTCGGTCGATACAGACGTAACCATTAGCATCGATGCGGATCTACAAGATGATGTAAATTGCATCGAAAAAATGATTGACGCTTACAGCCAGGGATATGACATAGTATACGGCGTAAGATGTAATCGAGACAGTGACACTTTTTTTAAACGTACAACAGCTAATGCATTTTACGCAATAATGTCCCACATGGGTGTAAATCAAACTCCAAATCATGCAGATTATCGATTATTAAGTAATCGTGCGTTGGAGGCTCTTAAACAATATAAAGAGCAAAATATATATTTACGTGGATTAGTGCCTCTTGTGGGATATCCCTCGATCGAGGTGCAATATAGCCGTGAAGAAAGAATTGCAGGTGAATCAAAATATCCAATTAAAAAAATGCTTGCGCTGGCTCTCGAGGGAATTACCTCATTATCAGTTACACCGTTACGAATTATAGCTATGACAGGTTTTATAACTTGCATCATATCTACCATCGCTGCGATTTATGCTTTAATTCAAAAAATAACAGGTACTACAGTTGAGGGATGGACATCAGTCATGATCGCTATATTCTTTCTTGGCGGTGTGCAAATGCTTTCTTTAGGTATTATAGGGGAATATGTCGGGAAAATTTATATAGAGACGAAAAATAGACCTAAATATTTCATTGATGAAAGCGTAGGTAATGATAGCAATGGAAAATAATATGCAAAATCTGATCAATTCTTTAGCAGAGGGAAATAAAAAAAACGTTTACATTTTTTATTTCTTTCTGATTATGTTAACATTTTCACCGGTAATTTTCCTTTCATATGCATTTTCAGACGACTGGTCAACATTCTTTGATGCTATAACAAGAAACGGTTCTTCGTTTCAGTGGGATGTTCAATCTGGTCGTCCCGTTTATGCTGTGTTCCGTTACTATGGACAAATGTTAATTAATGATATTTCTTCATTTTCGTATTTGCGGCTTTTTAATATATTAAGTCTGGTTGTCTTAAGTGGTTTTATTTACAACTTCATAGACAGCAGAAAAATATTTGATAACCCCGTATTCAAAGTAATATTTCCGCTGTTAATTTGCTTACTCCCTGCGTTTCAAGTTTATGCTTCATGGGCAACATGTTTCCCGTTCACTATTTCAGTATTGCTGGCAGGTATTAGTTATAATAAATGTTTCCCACATTCGAAGCAGCGGTCGTCATTGCCAGAAAAATTAGCATCCATTGTTGTTTTATGGGTGGCATTTGCAATATATCAACCGACAGCAATTACATTCTTATTCTTTTTTATGCTTGATAGTTGTATAAAAAAAGAAAGTAGTTTAACTGTGAAAAAAGTTGCGACATGTTTTATCATTTTAGTTATCGGTGTTGCAGGCAGTTTTATAATGTCAAAAGTACTTCCTGTCTGGCTATATGGGGAATCATTATCGAGAGCCGAGTTAACCGCAGATATCGGTGGAAAGATGAAATGGTTCATAAATGAATCACTAATAAACGCTGTAAATAACTATAACATACAACCAGTAAAAATATATTCTTGGTTCTCCTCGCTTGCAATTTTAATCGGCTTATACACTATTTTTGTGGGAAAATCAGGCAGATGGAAAACGTTCATAGTCATAGCGATCGGGATAGGTTCCTACGCTCCAAATTTAGCGACAAAAGAGAATTGGGCAGCATTCCGCTCGTTAGTGGCCTTAGAACTTATTATATCAACTCTATTTCTTATTGGCATAAATAGCCTTGTCAGTAGAATTTTTAAGCAAGCATTTGTCTGGCCTCTTATCGCTTTAACAATTATGATAATAGCTCAGTATAATATTATAAATGGATTTATTATTCCTCAACGCTCTGAAATTCAGGCACTTGCTGCGGAAATAACTAATAAAATACCTAAGAATTACACAGGAAAATTAATGTTCGATCTCACAGATCCTGCTTACAATGCCTTTACAAAAACACAGAGATATGATGAGTTTGGGAATATTTCATTAGCAGCGCCCTGGGCGCTCAAAGGTATGGCTGAAGAGATCAGAATTATGAAAGGATTTAATTTCAAACTATCTAACAACGTTATAATTTCTGAGACCAATCGATGTATTGATGATTGTATGGTTATCAAAACGTCAGATGCAATGCGAAGGTCAACGATAAATTATTAGTAATTTCTGTGCCGCCCTCATTTTTTATGGGGGCACTATTACAGTAATCATAAAATACGCTTTTAAATACTAGTCTTTGCTTGAGAGTAGTTTAAGAAACTTTGTTTGAACAGTCTTTAGTTCTTCATTGTAATTTTCGAGAATTTTATTATCTGCTTTAATAGCTAAATTCTCCCTATTCATAGAAGCAATCATTTCGTCCTTTTGTTGAAGCTGCTGTTTTATCTCCTCAACTTCGTTTTGTAAGGTCAAAATATTTCGTTGGGCATCCTCTAATTCATTAAGAACCCGATCTTTTAAAGAAAAAAGATACTCTTCAGCAGACATATCAGCGATTCGTCGATAAGCAGAAAGAATAAACTCATCATAAAAGTCTTCATTATTGATATCAAAACTGCTGATGAATAATTTGACATCTTGAAACAGTTTATTAAAGGCTTCACCCGATAGCGTATTTAAGTGCCACTCAAGGAATACGACAATGTAATTATAAAAATCCCTTTGTCGCTTTTGCATCATGCCATTTTTAAAAAGAAAATCCCTTAGAGCAACAAGAGCATCAAGTGCGCAATGATAGGAAACGGAGCGAGTTGAAGACAATGATGTTTTTCGATTAATCGTATGAGCAATCAATATTTCATCAAGAATAGTTACCTTTTCGGCACTAAGCATAGATGCACACACAAAAAACAGATCATTTGATGTTCTTAAATCTTGGTAGCTCAACGAGTGCTGAATAATAAATTCACGTCGGAATAATTTGTCCCATGGCCACCATATAAATGCCCTGAAAAAGTCTCGCTCAATATCTCCAGGCGAGAAAACTGCTTTTTCAGGTAATAAATCTTTTCGAATTGAATCTGGCATTGGAGCATACTGGAGAGATTGTAGATTAAATGAGCGGCTTCTGCATACAACGATATCTGCCCCTGATAGCTCCGCACAATCAGACATGTGCTTCAACATGTTCGTATCGACATAATCATCATCATCAAGAAATATTATATATTCTCCCTTTGCTTCTGAAAGACCTATATTACGTGATATGCCAGCTCCAATATTTACAGCGTTATCAATAATTCGTATTCTTTCATCGCCGGATGCAATCTCCTTAAGGATATCTAATGTATTATCACTCGAATGATCATTGATTATTATAATTTCAATTTCATACAATGACTGTGAAACAATGTTTTTTAGAGTATCTGCAATATACCCTTCGGCGTTGTAAACAGGAATAACGACCGAAACAATTATATCACTTTTTTCATGAGCCATAAAAATACCATTAGTAGTAAATTGAATTACATTATATAAACATTACTATTATCAATATGAAGGTTTTTCGCAATAATAAATGTGAAACTTACACATCATCGAACTACATCATGATATATTTGCAATGTTTTATCGATAATCATAACACTAGAAAATTTATCTTGTATACGTTTCCTCCCCTTAATACCCATTTCAACGCGTGCTTTAGGATTGCTAAGCAAAAAGGCAAGTTTATCAGCCAGCTCTTCAGGTGAATTGCTTTTAACAATAATTCCATTATCGTTATCAATAATAAGGCTATCACAACCACCAACATCATAAGCAATACAAGCGCGACCCACAGAAGATGCTTCCAGAAGAATTCGCGGAACACCTTCAGAATAAACTGACGGCAAAGCAACGATATTTGATTGCTCAATAAGATCGCAAACGTTATTCGAACGACCTAACCAGTTAATTAATCCTTGCTGATGCCAATTTTCAATGACCTGAAGGGAAATTGCATCTTTATCATTTTCGACCAGAATTCCAGCAACATTCAAAGTAAAGTGAATATTCTTACTGCGTAATATTTTCTTCGCTTCAATTAAGTCGCCCAGTCCTTTACTCCACAACATACGGCTGGCAAACAATACAACAGGGACATCGTGATCCTGTTCAAGAGAATATTTGTATATCTCTGGATTAATGCCTGCACCATCAATAACAATAGTCTGTTGTTCTTCGAGTCCAACCAACTTAGCCAGTTTTTTTCTGTCACGGTCATGTTCAAACATAAATATACAGCGCTTATTACTGGAAATATATTTATATGCAGCAATAGTAAACTGCCGTAATAATTTTAAAGGCATGCTGTCTGAAGAAAATACTCTTCCAAGCCCAACAAAACTTACGATGACCGGCAGATTAAATTTCTTCGCGAGCACACCACCAATCAAACATGGCTTGATAGTGATGCAATGCAAGAGATCCGGTTTTATATTTTTAATAATTTTTTGCACATCATGGTAAGTACGAAAGAAAACTAATGCATTAAAAGATTGAGCATCAAGAGTAACATTATGGCAAATAAAACCGAATGTTTTGAATTTATTTATTATGTTGTCATCAATAAAATGGCTGATGATGTGAATCTCATAACCTGCATCACGGGAGGCGATGGCACGATCGATCCAGTGTAAATCGAAGTACCAATCCGAATTTATGAAATAACACAGTTTTCTCATTGCTATGCCCACTTAATGATACTTACCACTAATACCTTTTATGCCATGTGAAATTCCACGAAGAATAAATTTCATATAGGAATATTTTTGACGTTGCCATGGCAGGATTAATATATATTTTAGGATGCGTATCGCTATCGCTGAATTGCTATACACGCCATTTTTCTGGAATATTTTCTTCGACAGGATCAAATTACGGCATAGATAGTAAACCTTCCATTCAGGTGCAATAAGTTTGCCCTGAATACTCACATCATGATAAAAAAGCAACTCCGGGCTATACATAATTTGCTCACCAGCTAATGATAGCTGATAGCCAAAGTAAAGATCATCAAAGTAGATAAAGAGCTGTTCATGAATGTGGTCAAGACTGGTCGTGAGCAGATCACGATGTATGACCATCCCTACAAATGAAACCGTTTGTACGAACATAGAACGATTAGCTGCCGGGATAAATTCTCCAGGGTAGCGTAAATAGCGTACAGTGTCGCCAAGGGAGGTTGGTACACGCGAGAACGGCATATTCATCGGACACGGTTTTCCTTGCGGATCTTTCACCAGTCCACTAAATACCCGACATCCCCGCTTTTCCATCTGTGAAAAGGACTTCAACGTGTCTGGATAGGGGTAAGCATCGTCATCGTAGAAAAATACCCAATCACTTGCCAGCTGTTCACAGATATACTGACTACCGGTTTTAAAGCCCCCCGCCCCACCGGTATTCTCGGTGAGGGTTAATACAATGACTCGTGTATCAACAATTGACGAAAGCCAGGCTTGGGTCCCATCCGTGGACCCGTTATTGACAATAACAATATTAGTGAATTCAAGTTTGAGGGTCTCTTCAACGGTTTTTTTCAATTTACCGAGCCGATTGAATGTCACTATCAATGCCGTATATTTCATCGTACAGAAACCGTAAACACAGGCATTGGCTGATTTTCAGTGAGTGAATTTAAATAGACTTCTGCCGTTTTCAATGCTTCGGCGATGGTCACATCCATATCAAGGTAACGGTAGGTTCCAAGACGACCGACAAAAGTGATATTGGTTTCATTCTCGGCCAGTGACAAATATTTTTCAAGAAGAGCCATTTCTCCCATCTGACGAATAGGATAGTAAGGAATATCATTTTCTTCGCAAGCACGGCTATACTCTTTATAACAAACAGAGCCGTCGTGTTGTTCCCAGGGAGAAAAATATTTATGTTCAGTGATGCGAGTATAGGGGACATCAACAGAACAATAGTTCATCACTGCGCAGCCCTGGTAATCACCCTGATAGGTAAACTTTTTAAAATCTAATGTTCGATAGCCCAGACGGCCATATTGGTAGCCATAAAACGCATCTAATGGACCGCTATAGAATACGTGATCGTAATGAGTTCGCTCTTCAACGATAAATTCCCGCTGTAAGTCAACCTTGATATTCTCATGATTGAGAATGGACTTAATCATCTGCGTATAACCACATTTCGGCATGCCCTGAAATTTGTGGTTAAAATAATTATCATCATAGTTAAAACGAACAGGAAGACGTTTAAGAATAGATGCGGGCAGTTCCGAGGGTTGCATCCCCCACTGTTTAATCGTATATCCTTTAAAAAAGGCCTCATATAACTCTTTACCAATAAAGCGTAATGCTTGCTCTTCAAAAGTTTGTGGATCAGCAATAGTGCTGTCCCCTTTCTCAGCAATGAGCGCTCTGGCCTCATCAGGCGAACAAGTTTTTGAGAAAAACTGATTGATAGTATGCAAATTAATAGGTAGGGAAAATACCTGACCATTAACTGTCGCTTTAACCCGGTTCACATAGGGCATCATCTCTGCATGCTTATTGACATAGTTCCACACTGTTTCATTGTCAGTATGGAAAATATGGGGTCCATAAACATGTACCATCACATTCGTTTCAGAGTCGCGTGCATCATAGGAATTCCCCCCAATATGATCACGCTGATCGATAATATGGACTTGATGTCCCTTCTCAGCAAGTTGGCGACCGATAACTGCACCAGAGAAGCCAGCACCTACGATCAATATTTTTTTACTTTTCATCTGTTGTCTCTTTTATTATCCAAGAATAGCACGGCGTACTTTATAATAATATTTAGTCATCATGTTTCTTCTTGACGTGCCTATTGGTGCATATTTATTAACATAAGGCATCAATACGTTCTTGATTTTGGTCTGGAACAAGATTTGTTGTTGCGGCTCGCTATGGGTTAAACCAATCGAAGCCGCTAACGACATCTGACGTTTATAGATTTCCATCTCCCATGGAGTGTTAACGATGTTCTCAATAAAGTCGTCATAAAAATCGACTTTTTCGGTATTCCATGGTTTGTTCTCACCCGCATAATGAATCATTTTAGGCTTCTTGCGAGCTGCTAAAAATTTCATATACGTTGCAAACTTAAGATTAGGGAAGAAATCATCCGTGTTGCCATTACCATGATAAACGTTCCACTCTAATGGCAGAAATGTGACTCGAGAGTAGAATACTTTATTCATGATATCCTGGTCGAGGAACCAGTATTTCTTTGCCTTTAATACCCGCATCAATTCAGCAAAAGTATTTTCTTCGACCATTTGTTTGACATTAAAAACAATAATCCCTGCCTGAAAATATTCATCAGGGTTATTCATGTTTAAGGTTTTCTGTAAATATTCGCCTGCCGGCATAACGCCATCATCTGATGCCGACATTGCAGAAAATTTTACAAAACCTTCCATGACGATATCCTTAACCGCTGCAACTAAATTATTGCCCAGAGGGATATCAAGCAGTTCACCCAGGTCAGCCTTTACAATGGTATCCGAATCAATAAATACGACTTTATCGTATCGTCTGAACAGTTGAGGAATAAAAAGACGGGCATACGTTGATGCGCTAAAATGCGCTCGGGTATGCACACCGTTAATTTCAGTGAAGGCATTAACGTCAAAAAAACGAAGAGAAATATTCGGATGAGCAGAGGTTAGATTTACCAACCGCGTTTTATTCAAATAGCTAACTTTGTTTTCGAGTACGACGATATCATAATTTTTATTTTTGTCCGCATGTCGGATAATGGAATTAATTAATGCGCCACCGCTGATTGCGTAATTATCATCGAAACTGATAACCACTGGAACCGCAGAATCAAAAACTGGATTCAGTGCACCATTGAATGTTTCATTGCTGACAAAGGTACGCTGTAATTCTTTTACCTTAAGCTCACCATCTTGTTGCAGCTTAATTATGTAAATATTAAACAGCCGTTCAGCTATATGCCCAATAACGCGTTTTTCCTGGGCATTATAATTGTTCATCGAGATGGCATCTTCGAGATTATCCAGAATGGAAAAGAGCCACTCAGAATAGTCAACAAAAATATCTTTGCGCATGACAAACATATTGGTGTAATAGCCATCACTGGCATCATTAAACGTTTTTATTGCCGTGCTATACTCTGGATATAGTTTTTCAACGATGGCAATGGCAGCCTGATAATCACGAATGTGTAAGTATTCACCTCGTTCATAGTGATCGTAATTATTTTTACTTCCCGCCGCAGTGACAGACCATTTTTTTGGCAGCAAGATGTCAATACCTTCGACACACCGTTGAATTGTTTCTTCGTTTAATCCAAAGATCTTCTCATATTCTTCATCAATGCATGGGTGGTTCACGACCCCCCAGGTATCCTCAGAAAAAGTTTGTTTTTCGGAAAAATTAAGATGACGGCGATAGTGCATGAAACCGACATAGTCTGCCAGCTCTTCGTTTTTCCAAACCCAATAATGCGCAGTTAGTTCGCAATAAAACGGATTCTTAAAGGAAATATTATCGCCACTGTCATCTCCTGGACAACCAATTTCATTACAAGAATTAGCTTTGCCGACATGCAGAGGTTTGATAATTGCAGCATTAAGAAAAGCACTAGGCTTATGGTGGCTGGTATAGATTTTAACGCTATTGTTCATTATATTACCCAATGATTAAGCCATTGCTTGCTTGTACAGTTCAATGATTCGATCGGCAGACCCCACTTCTCTGAGTCTATGATTTTCGATCCAGATGACTCTATCGCAGATTTTTTCAACGTCACTCATATTGTGGCTAACAAACAGTATCGTCACGCCTCTTTTCTTAAAATCTCTGATGGTCTGAATACATTTAGCCTGAAAAGCGATATCACCTACTGCCAGAACTTCATCAATAATTAAAATATCCGGTTCAACCTGACTGATGACCGAAAAACCTAACTTAGCTAGCATTCCGCTTGAATATACTCTGATGGGCTCGTCGATGAATTCTCCCAGTTCCGAAAATTCAATAATACGTTCCATACGTTGTTGGACCTCTTTACGTCGAAGGCCCAGCAGAGTAGCATTCAGGTAAATATTCTCACGCCCGGTAAGTTCCGGATGAAATCCTCCACCGAGTTCAAGCATCGATGCCACCCGTCCTTCAGTGGTGACGGTTCCCTTAGTTGGCTTAATCACGCCGGCAACCAGGCCAAGCGAGGTACTCTTTCCTGCCCCATTACGTCCAATCAGGGCAACAGCCTCACCTTTGCCAACTGTAAAGGATACGTCTTCGATAGCTAAATATTTCCGCCCCTTCAGCAACTGAAAAGCGCGTTTCGGATGGAAAATTAAATCTTTGATTCCTGAGCCAATATGATGGTACAGAGGATACTCTTTTGTAACATGACTGAAGTTAATAACTGGGTGCATTACAAGATCTCTGCAAATCGATATTTTAATTTATTGAAAATAGACAAACCGACAACCGTCAAAATGATTCCCGTAAAATAGAGTATAGAAATATACTCATAATTAAGAGTCCCATTCATGAATAAATCACGCCAACTAAGAATCATACTCGCTAGCGGATTGTAGGTAATTATCCAGCTAAATTTTTCCGGAATCATATCAGACGCATATAAAATCGGCGTACAATAAAACATCAGCATAATCCCCAGACTGACAAAGCGCTCCAGGTCACGGAAAAACAGGTTCAGCGTTGAAAAGATGATTGAAACACCAAAGGTGAAAATCACCTGGCCAATAGCAATGAGAGGTATACCCCAAACCCAGGACAAGGACGGCGTCATGCCATAAACAAAAAGAAAGACAACAATAACCGGGATGGTGCAAAGAAAATGCAAGCCTTCCATCATCACATTACTTAGCGGAATCACGGACCGGGGAAAAACTGTCTTCTTGATAATTTGAGCGTTAGCGATGAATGAAAATAATGAGTTAGTGGCCGAACTGGCAAACCATTGCCACGGAAACAAGCCGGTAATGAGGAAAACTGTATAATTTGGAATTTGTACTCTCATTACCAGCTTAAATATAAAATAATAAATCATGGCAAAAAGCAATGGATTTGCTACTGACCATAAATAACCTAGCATGCTGCTCTTATAGCGCACTTTTAGATCTTTATTTGTTATCACAACAAGTAAATCAAATAAATACCCTAAATTGTACTTCATCTTTATACTCATAAATTATTCTGCAAATATCCACTGAATGAGTTAGTCATACCAGGTCTACCTCGCCGATCCTGTCAGGCTCAACAATCGAGAAACTGACTGCTTTGTGCTGCGGGCAAAGTTTATCAGGTCAGCTGCCATTCATCGACTGCAACCATTGATTTGAACGGAAGCGCAAGCGACACCCCAGCCATAAACGATAAAAATCCTTTTGATTCAATAAATTAAAAAATCACCTGGTGTTTTCTTCCACGCTACCGCCATTGGCTATCGCAACCAAAATGCGTGATCCACCGAGTTTTTAGCACTCACATCCGTTCAAACCGCACTGTAGATGGCATTACTGTTCAGTACAGCCATGCATCTCGTTACCTTAGCTGCAAAAAGGCTTTACTCTGGCGTTTCCCTTCTCCGTTAGCTATCAGGACTTTCTCATTTCCGCAAGCAGCATGCCTGGCGTAGCACTCCCCTCGCCTGCTCATCACGCCCTTACATGCAAAAGAACCATCTAAGGACAGCATGAAATTCTGAAATAATTTCTTGCATATTAATAACAACTTTTGGTGATGATTTATCAAGCAATACCTAAGTCTGCTAAATAGAACGGCAGCGTATTATAACTCTGCAAGTAAGGAATTAAAGTAAAAATCCGGTGCATGGCTTTTTCAATGTAAAAATGGACACACTTTAGACGATATCATGGCATTATCGCTAAATGAGCTCTCGGCAAACAAACACACCGGGCAAACTAAAGTAACCATCTTTACTCTACGAGGCCAGACCGCGTCTAAACCTCGTAATACTCGACAAAACCGAAGCAAACACCCAACCCATTGTTTATATTGGGTTTTATATTATTTCAACTTCTGAATGTCTTAATGTCTTTCGCGAATGATAATTAATTACATGACATTTACTCTCTGACGCCGCTGTTTACAGGTACTTGCATATCTTGTCATGGTAAACCAAGTGATCCCAACCGCAAGCCAGTGTAAAATCGGCACTTATGTAGAACGGGATATCCACACCCCGGAGGAAAAATATGAAGTTTTTGGTCACTGGTGCCGCAGGTTTTATCGGCTTCCATATCGCGCAGCGCCTGCTGAATGAAGGGCATGATGTTGTCGGAATCGACAACATGAACGACTATTATGACGTCAGCCTGAAGCAGGCCCGTCTGGATCGCCTGGCATCTCCGGCATTCCATTTCCAGCAGCTGGATTTGGCCGACCGTGAAGGTATGGCAAAGCTGTTCGCCACAGAGCAATTTGACCGCGTGATCCACCTGGCCGCCCAGGCCGGCGTGCGCTACTCGCTGGAAAACCCGTATGCCTACGCAGACGCTAACCTGATGGGGTACCTGAACATTCTGGAAGGCTGCCGTCATACCAAGGTGAAACACCTGGTGTACGCCTCCTCCAGCTCGGTTTACGGCCTCAACCGTAAAATGCCGTTCTCCACCGAAGATTCCGTCGATCATCCGGTCTCCCTGTATGCTGCCACCAAGAAAGCTAATGAGCTGATGGCGCACACCTATTCCCACCTGTACGGCATCCCGACCACCGGGCTGCGCTTCTTTACAGTGTATGGTCCGTGGGGTCGCCCGGATATGGCGCTGTTCAAGTTCACGAAAGCGATGCTGGAAGGAAAAAGTATCGACGTTTACAACTACGGCAAAATGAAGCGCGACTTCACCTATATCGACGACATCGTCGAGGCGGTGGTTCGGGTGCAGGATGTGATCCCGCAGGCCAATGCCGACTGGACCGTTGAGAGCGGTTCGCCGGCCACCAGTTCCGCGCCGTATCGGGTCTATAACATTGGCAACAGCTCACCGGTGGAACTGATGGACTACATCACTGCCCTGGAAGCGGCGCTGGGAATGGAAGCGCAGAAGAATATGATGCCGATCCAGCCGGGAGATGTGCTGGACACCAGCGCAGATACTCAGCCGCTGTATGACCTGGTGGGCTTTAAGCCGCAAACGTCAGTGAAGGAAGGCGTGAAAAACTTCGTGGAGTGGTATAAGGACTACTATCAGATCTAATCCCCTGCCCTGCCGCAATCGACAGGTTGCGGCAACCCCTTCTATGGAACCTCCGTTATCCGGGCTATATGTCGACGGAATGCATATTAATTGTTTTATATATAATATTTTGTGCTATAGACGCTATTTTTGCCTTTTTACTCGCCCGCCTGAAACCAGTTTCATCCAGCCTTTTTCAGAAAAGCAACTATCCGCGCGCCAGGCGCTGAAACTTTCCTGATATCCAGACCAATTTGGTTAGCGGAAACAGCATTATATGCTGATTGATAAAAAACATTACTATCTGTAGGAATTTTCCTAAATCCAGGATATGTTAGAGCAAGCCATGCATCAGCATAAAACTGATGTATTGCTTATCAAACTAATAATTCAATCAACATACGTCCTGTGGTAGATATTATGGAAAACCTATTTTTCTTAGTGGTCGCTGCCATACTACTTGCTGTTTCCGTTTATTTCTTAATTTCTTATTTAAAAGACAGAAAGAAAACGAAACTGACGTTTAATAAACGCAAGTGGTAAGGCCCGCTCCGTATTGCAATTAGATTAAGATAATATTAAGAGATAAAAAATTATATGACAGAATGACTATTCATTCTGCGTTTTGGCCTGGCCTTAAGGCAAGAAAAAATAACGCTACTCGCGCCCTATCCCGCGTTTTTTCATAGGACATAAATAACAAAAGCCTGCGTTGCAGGCTTTGTTTTACCTCCCGGCGCTTATCTCCGGCATCTACATCACAGTGACGGTAGCTCTTCACAAGGTAAGTTTAACTTATCGGACCTGTTTTCAACCCGCAACGGCTTTTGAGCAGGATCGTAATGTCCATCACAATTTATTGAGGTTAATCTGAATGTGCGAGAAATACGCGTAGTGAGGGATATAGCGGGGAGATAAAGAAGAACACTGGCGGCAGGGAACCGCCAGTGTCAGACAGGCAGAATTAATCGTTACCAAACAGATCGCGGGTGTAGACCTTATCCGCCACATCCGCCAGCTCTTCCGCCATACGGTTGGAAATGATCACATCCGCCTCTTGTTTGAAGGCATCCAGGTCGCGCACGACGCGGGAGTTGAAGAACTCATCTTCCTGCATCACCGGTTCATAGATAATGACCGGAATACCTTTCGCCTTGATGCGCTTCATGATGCCCTGAATAGAAGAGGCGCGGAAGTTGTCCGAACCACTCTTCATGATCAGGCGATACACACCCACCACTTTCGGCTTACGAGCGAGAATAGAATCCGCGATAAAGTCTTTACGGGTACGGTTAGCATCGACGATAGCCGCGATGATATTGTTCGGGACCGATTCGTAGTTCGCCAGCAGCTGCTTGGTATCTTTCGGCAGGCAGTAGCCGCCGTAGCCAAAGGACGGGTTGTTATAATGGTTGCCGATACGCGGATCCAGGCATACCCCTTCGATAATCTGCTTGCTGTTCAGCCCCTGGCTTTCAGCATAGCTGTCGAGCTCGTTGAAATAGGCAACGCGCAGCGCCAGATAGGTGTTAGCGAACAGTTTGATCGCTTCCGCTTCGGTGGAGTCGGTAAACAGGGTTGGGATATCCTGCTTGATCGCGCCTTCTTTCAGCAGATCAGCAAAACGTTCGGCACGCGCAGAGCGCTCACCGATGACAATACGCGACGGGTGCAGGTTGTCGTACAGCGCACGTCCTTCACGCAGGAACTCAGGAGAGAAAATAACATTATCAATCCCTAAACGTTCTTTGATGTCGCGGGTGAACCCCACCGGGATGGTCGATTTAATGATCATCACCGCGTTCGGGTTGATCTCTGTGACATCGCGAATAACCGCTTCCACTGTAGAGGTGTTGAAGTAGTTGGTTTTGGGATCGTAGTCGGTCGGCGTGGCAATGATCACGTAGTCTGCATTACGGTACGCGTCGTGCTTATCCGTGGTGGCACGGAAATTTAACGGTTTTTCTGCCAGATATTCCTGAATCTCTTTATCGACAATCGGAGAGATCTTCTGGTTAAGCATATCCACTTTGGCCTGTACGATATCCAGGGCAACCACTTCGTGGTTTTGCGCAATCAGGACCCCGTTCGATAAACCAACATAACCTGTACCGGAAATAGTAATTTTCATGAGATTACACTTTAATCAGTTAACTGGATAATGGCGGATAGCCACGAAATTAAATAATGCTGTGGGCGGTTTTACGCTTTGACCAGTGGGATGTCAAGAATAAGCCATAAGGTCAATAATACGATTAAAATCTGACCCTATGGCTTCCATTATGGATAATGCATTACTTGAGAAGTGCTAAAATCTCTTCGGTTTTTGCATTCATTAACGCAGTATCCGCTCTGGACTCAACGTTCAGACGCACCACCGGCTCCGTGTTGGACGTGCGCAGGTTAAAGCGCCACTCAGGGTATTCAATACTGATACCGTCCGTTGTGTCGATGTGTGCGGCCGCCGGCTCATACTGCGCCCGGATGCGCGCTATCGCCTCCGCCGCATTCCCCAGCTTGCGGTTGATCTCCCCCGACGCCGGGAACGCCGCCTGGCGGTCCGCCACCAGCGATTTCAGCGAACTGTTCTTCAGGCACAGCAGCTCCGCCACCAGCAGCCACGGGATCATCCCGCTGTCGCAGTAGGCGAAGTCGCGGAAGTAATGGTGCGCGCTCATCTCCCCGCCGTAGATGGCGTCTTCCTGGCGCATCCGCTCCTTGATGAACGCATGCCCCGTCTTCGACATCACCGGCTGGCCGCCGCTGCGGGTCACGATGTCCACCGTGTTCCATGTCAGACGCGGGTCGTGGATGATTTTCGCCCCCGGCTGCTTCTGCAGGAACGCTTCCGCCAGCAGGCCGACAATGTAGTACCCCTCGATAAACGACGCCTCGTCATCGAACAGGAAGCAGCGGTCGAAGTCGCCGTCAAAGGCGATCCCCATGTCCGCCTGATGCGCACGCACCGCGTCGGCGGTGTCCTGGCGGCACTCCGGCAGCAGCGGGTTCGGGATACCGTTAGGGAAATGGCCGTCCGGCTGGTGATGCACCTTGATAAAGGTCACCGGCGCCCCGGCCGCCGCGAAGCGTTTCTCCACCTCATCAATCACGTGCCCCGCCGCCCCGTTGCCGGAGTTCACCACCAGCTTCAGCGGACGGGTGAAGTTCGCCAGGTCCACGTAGCCCATCAGGTGGTCGACGTACTCCTTCAGCACCGAAATCTGGCGCAGGGTCCCGCGACGCGCCGGGTCCACCGGCGGGAACTGGTTCTCCTCCGCCATGCGCTGGATATCCCGCAGGCCGGTGTCGCCGCTGATGGGCTTCGCGTTCTCGCGCACCAGCTTCATGCCGTTGTAGTTCATCGGGTTATGGCTCGCCGTCACCTCGATGCCGCCGTCCACCCCGAGGTGGAAAGTGGCGAAGTAAATCTCTTCCGTGCCGCTCAGGCCGATATCCAGCACGTCGGTGCCGGCGTCCATCAGCCCGCGGGCCAGCGCCAGCTTCAGCGACTCGCTGGTGAGGCGCACATCACCCCCCACCACTATCTTCCCGGGTTTCAGAAATTCGCCGTAGGCGCGGCCGATACGGTAGGCGATGTCCTCGTTCAGCTCCTCGCCCAGTTCACCACGGATGTCATAAGCCTTAAAGCATGTTAACTGTGTCATTCTGCGTTTTGTCCCGAAAAAATTAGCAACGACCATACTGGTCTTTAATACGAATAATGTCGTCCTCGCCGAGGTACGACCCCGACTGGATCTCCAGCACTTCCAGCGGAATGCGGCCCGGGTTTTCCAGGCTGTGCTCGGCGCCAATCGGAATAAAGGTGGACTGGTTCTCGGTCAGCAGGAACTGCTTGCCGTTGACCGTCACCTGGCCGGTGCCGGCGAGAATGACCCAGTGCTCGGCACGGTGGTGGTGCATCTGCATCGAGAAGGCGCCGCCCGGTTTCACCGTAATGCGGTTGACGTTGAAGCGCGGGGTCTGGACCACCACGTCGCAGCGGCCCCAGGGACGGTAAATCTCGCGGTGGCGCTTGTACTCGCTGCGCTGGTTCTGCTTGAGGAACTCGACCGCCTTCTTCACGTCCTGGGAACGTTCGCGGTTCATCACCAGCACGGCGTCCTTGGTGCTGACAATCACCAGGTTCTCCACGCCGATGGCCGCCACCAGCTTCTCGTCGCTGTTGATGTAGCAGTTTTCGCTGTTGTGCACCCACGCGTCGCCGCTGAGGACGTTACCCTGCCCGTCTTTCGGGCTGACCTCCCACAGGGCGGACCAGGAGCCGACGTCGCTCCAGTCGGCATCTAGACCGACCACCACCGCGTCGGCGGTTTTCTCCATCACCGCGTAGTCCACGGACTCGTCCGGGCACTCGCAGAAAATGTCATGCGGAATGCTGATGAAGTCGCTGCCGTTGTCGGCGGCATTGACCGCGACCTGGCAGGCTTCGAGGATATCCGGGCGGAATTTGGCCAGCTCGGAAAGGTATTTTTTGGCGCGGAACATAAACATGCCGCTGTTCCAGTAATACTCCCCGGAGGCGAGGTAGGCCTCGGCGCGCTCGCGGTCCGGCTTCTCCACGAAGCGGGCCACCTGGTACGGGGTGTGGGCGCTGTCGGTGAGGGCCACGCCGCGCTGGATGTAGCCGTAGCCGGTTTCCGGGGCGTTCGGCACGATACCGAAGGTGACCAGATGGCCTTCATCGGCATACTGCTCGGCGACGCGGATGGCGTCGTGGAAGACCGGCTGGTTATTGATGATATGGTCGGCGGCGAGGACCAGCATCAGCGGGTCGTCGCCGTGGCGGGTGGCCTGGAGGGCCGCCAGGGCGATGGCCGGGGCGGTGTTACGCCCGACCGGCTCAAGAATAATGTTGTTCGAAAGCTTGTTGAGCTGGCGCAGCTGTTCGGCCACCAGGAAGCGGTGCTCTTCGTTACAGATGACCATCGGTTCATGGATTTCAAGGCCCGAGAGGCGGGTGATGGTTTCCTGCAGCATGGAGTTCTGCCCGTACAGCCGGAGGAACTGTTTCGGGTAAAGCTCGCGAGACATCGGCCAGAGACGACTGCCGGTACCGCCAGCCATTATCACAGGAAGCAACATATTAATATCCTTTAATTAAAACCCTGTTATTTAACACCCAGTAATTTACTGAGGCCAGAAGCAGATTAATATAGGCGTACAAGATAATAAATATGGCAAATTCTTAAAAAGGTTAAAAATTAGATATTAGAAATATTTTTAGAAAGGAAATGCTTAAGGTCAGGTTGCAATATTAAATATAAATTTAAAAACAGTCAGGCCAAATGGCCTGACTGTGTGAAGAAATTTATTCCAACCATTCTGTGTGGAAAACACCTTCCTTATCGGTACGCTTATAGGTGTGCGCACCAAAGTAATCGCGCTGAGCCTGAATCAGGTTAGCTGGCAGAACTGCGGAACGATAGCTGTCGTAATAGGCAATTGCGGCAGAGAACGTCGGTACCGGAATACCATTCTGCACGGCATAGGCCACGACATCACGCAGCGCCTGCTGATAGTCATCAGCGATCTGTTTGAAGTACGGCGCCAGCAGAAGGTTAGCAATGTCAGCATTTTGCGCATAAGCATCGGTGATCTTTTGCAGGAACTGCGCACGAATGATGCAGCCAGCGCGGAAAATCTTAGCGATCTCGCCGTAGTTAAGATCCCAGTTGTATTCATCAGAAGCAGCACGCAGCTGGGAGAAGCCCTGAGCATAGGAGACGATTTTACCGAGGTACAACGCGCGACGCACTTTTTCGATAAATTCAGCTTTATCACCGGCCGGCTGGGCCTGCGGACCACTCAGCACTTTCGACGCGGCTACACGCTGGTCTTTAAGCGAAGAAATATAGCGAGCAAACACGGACTCGGTGATCAGAGACAGAGGTTCGCCGAGATCCAGTGAACTCTGGCTGGTCCACTTACCGGTACCTTTGTTTGCAGCTTCATCAAGAATGACATCAACGAGGTACTTACCTTCTTCATCCTTCTTGGTGAAGATATCTTTGGTAATGTCGATCAGGTAGCTGCTTAGCTCACCTTCATTCCATTCGGTAAAAGTTTTCGCCAGCTCTTCGTTGGAAAGTGCAAGACCGCCTTTCAACAGCGCATAAGCTTCGGCAATCAGCTGCATGTCACCATACTCGATGCCGTTATGAACCATCTTCACATAATGGCCAGCACCGTCAGCACCGATATAGGTGACACATGGCGCACCGTCTTCTGCAACCGCCGCGATCTGCTTCAGAATTGGAGCAACTAACTCATAGGCTTCTTTCTGCCCACCAGGCATGATGGAAGGTCCTTTCAGAGCCCCCTCTTCACCACCGGAAACACCTGTACCGATAAAGTTAAAACCTTCGGCAGACAGTTCACGGTTACGACGGATGGTGTCCTGGAAGAAGGTGTTGCCGCCATCAATGATGATGTCGCCTTTATCAAGGTAAGGCTTCAGGGAATCTATGGCGCTGTCGGTGCCAGCCCCGGCCTTCACCATCAACAGGATACGACGTGGTGTTTCGAGGGATTCAACAAACTCTTGTACTGTGTAATAAGGAACAAGTTTCTTGCCTGGATTTTCGGCAATCACTTCTTCGGTCTTTTCACGGGAGCGGTTGAAAACGGAGACGGTATAGCCACGGCTTTCGATGTTCAGCGCAAGGTTACGCCCCATCACAGCCATACCGACAACCCCGATTTGTTGCTTGGACATTACATACTCCTGTCAGGTGTGGTCACTGCGAGTAACTCGCAGTTTATGAAGAGTTGACAATGTTAGCGCAAAGCCAACGTGTCTCATAGTATAATATGCAATGAAAGGCATAAAAAAGCTTGTAGTTATCAATATAGTGCGGATGAAATAAATAATTATTTCATGAGCCATCTGGCATTAAGATCCAATTAATAATCTTGAATTCACTAAATTGCTTTTTCTTATTAAAGAATAAATACAAAAAATTATTAACGAAATTATAATGGAACATAGTATAGATGATACAAAACCAAACCAAAAGCCGCTCATTAAATTCGGATCAATTCGATTTTGCAAAATCCGTAAAGCACCTACGAAATAGCCATGAAGAAAATATAAAGCAAAGCTAATATCAGCCATAATTGACAACAAAAAGTATTTTGGCGAACTATAAAAGAAGCAACATAAAGATAAAAAAAGTATGAACTTGTTCAAAATGGATACGCTGCTACTCAAATCCCAATATACCTCTAGACAAAAAAAGGTCACAAACAATAACAAATACCCATACTTATACGATTCTTTAATTAAGATTTCACGAAAAGAACAAAAAAACATACCTATAATATATACAGGTAAAAAGTGAATAAAAGCAATGATGGGATTTGAGTCATTCTCAGGACGACTAGTTACTAAAACAATAAAAACAGATATGAATGCACAAATACTTAATATGACTTGATTAGAACCGATGAACTTTAATGGCTTTGAAACGAAAAAAAATTAAAGTTAATACCGGGATAAACCATAAGGGCCCCAAGTGCCCTCCAGTCAGATAAAAATAGAAAATGGTATATAGTTTAGAATTTGAAAGCAACTCACTGACGTCAATCCAATTATGTACGGTTTTATAACCAAGTAAATAAATAAGAATAGCAGGAATAGAAACAATAATGTATGGTAAAATAACATTGGTTATTTTCTTCTTCATAAAAGAAGAAAACTCATACTTAGGTAATAAAAACTGGAATAAGAATCCAGAGATCAGTAAAAAAATCGCTGTCCACTCGGTAAGGAAATGATAAAAGAAAGCGTTTAACATCCCCTCCTTACTCATAAAAATATTGCAGTGTATTAATACAATGAAAAATGCTGCAATTCCTCTAATACTGTGAATGTAATTCAGTTTGTTCACAAAAAACTCCGATTAAAACATATAACGTTTAGTAAATGATTTTTTTGGCCTGATTAAATTCATTATACTTTTCAAAAACAAATTCTGATATCTGTCTATTGAACCGCTCTGTTGAAAAATTGAGAGAATGTTCTCTACAAGTTATAGGTTCGAATTCGTGTTGGTACTTCTCGAAATGTAAAACTCCATTGATAATCGCATCAGTCGTTTGGTTATAAAATAAAACACCTGTAGCTGATTGAACACCATGAGGCCTTACAGTCTCTAAAGTCCCACCTTTTCCGAAAGCTATGACTGGTGTACCACAGGCCATCGCTTCAACAGGCGTAATTCCAAAATCCTCCTCAGCAGCGAATACGAAAGCTTTTGCATTGCGCATATATTCTTCCATACTTTGGTTATCTTGATATCCAAGTATTTCAATATTTTTCGTGGCCTTAGAACGAATTTTTGACATTTCTGGCCCGTCACCTATGACAACTAACTTCTTATCAGGCAAATGAGCAAACGCATCTACCACAAGATCAATTCTTTTATAAGGTACTAATCGAGAAGCAGTTAAATAATACTCATCTTTCTTTTCACTAATAGTGAATCGATTAACATCTACAGGAGGATAAATTACTGTTGCATTTCTCCCGTAAACTTTCTTAATCCTGCGTGCGATAAAATGTGAATTAGCAATAAAATGATCCACTCCGTTTGCAGTACGAACATCCCAAATTCTCATTTTATGCAATATGAATTTTGCAAGAGCACCTTTAACTCCCTTATTAAGACCAGTTTCTTTAAGGTATTGGTGCTGTAAATCCCATGCATATCTTATTGGGGAATGAACATAACTTATATGCAATTGATCAGGACCAGTCAAGACGCCTTTTGCAACTGCATGGCTACTCGAAAGGACTATATCGTGTTTGGATACATCCATTTGCTCGATAGCTAATGGCATAAACGGTAAATACGTTTGGTATTTCTTTTTAGCAAAAGGAAACTTTTGAATAAAAGAAGTTTGAATATCTTTATCATTGAAGAGTTTTTTATTCTCAGCGGATAGAAAATCGACAATAGAATAAAGTTCTGAAGAAGGGAAGATTTTTATGAGCTCAGCAACAACTTTTTCAGACCCTGCGAATGTAACAAACCAATCAGCAACAATCCCTACACTAAAATCTGAAGTACGCAACATTATGACCCCTTTATTTTGATGCCTAAAGAAAAATGGAATGAACTAAATTACATTATCTCATTAATATATTCTTGATATCTATTATAAAGATATTAATATTAAAAAAATCAAATGATTATTAAATCAATTAGATGATACAATCTTAATTGAGATTTTATTTTCGTAATTGCCATCTATAAAATTATTATTTGTGGAAATATTCATGTCGCTTACACTACTAAATTTATCGTTTATAATTAGAACATTCTCTACGTGAGTAATGAAGTCATTGTCTTTTATAACAAAATCATTATCGCATTGTGTGATTGTAATATAGTGATTTTTAATAATACCGACATGGTTTTTTTTATCGAAAGAAAATTTATTTTTTAATATGTAGAGGTTAGATAATCTCTTATTGTCATTATATGCTAATTCGGAGATCCCAAGTCGTGAGTTTAAAACCTCATTATTACTAAAAACAATATTTTTCACTTTTGAGCCAATATTCACTTTTGGCCAAAATCTAATTCTCAGTGCACCGGCTTCATCTGATTTCCCAAAAACACCAATAAAATTAAATGAATTATTCTTTATTACAATATTCTCAACCAAGGAATTATCAGGCGAATTTTTATCATCTGTTAAATATACACCTCCCTCTCTACACCCAACTAATCTATTCGCTTGAACAATGGCATCTTGTACAAAAGAATAAAATTTGATACCACCTTTGGTAGAATAAATAGTATTATTTTTGAAAATAACATTTTTAGTAGGATAATTGATATCGAATGAACCAGCTGACAATGCATCATCGCCAATATCATGAATAAGATTGTTAAAGGCATTAATATTTTTTGAACGATAGAAATGTATTCCGTCTGTGCCTGCTGCTCCAGCTGCCATCCCTTTATGATCATGAATATGACAATGACTTACTGTAATTTGATCAGAGTAATCTATATGTAATCCATATCCGAGACCATAGCACTCTTCTATATAAGACAGATTTACATTTAAACCGTTACCGATATATAAGCCTTTAGCTCCTGCAGTGCCTTTGTATAAACTTCCGTCAAGTCTTTTTATTGTAAAACCTTTCAAGTTAACAGGATATTTGACATCGCTAGGTTTAGGCGAACCGAAAACAAAAGCATGTTTAAAATGATTTATGAAAAAAACGGTCTTAGACATCCCTGCACCTTGGAAATACCATGGTATATTTTCAATAAAAATTGTATCTTTTAAAAGATATTTCCCATCAGTTTTAGATGTTAGTTTTAAGCCAGAATTAAATGCAGCTTGTATAAATGCTGTAGAATCGACATCGGGGTTACTAATAGCTCCAAAATCTTCTAATGTGAAGTCATAATCTACCTTAAGCCATGTTAAGCCATTGCGAGCAGACGTAGTATTATCTTGACCTATGTTCTTCTTATCTCTATACGCGATATATAAATCGGAATACAAGTTAGGATGATTAGGTTCATAGATAATATAAAAGTCACCGTCTTCTGGTTGAAGTGTTTTTAATTCTGCATATGTTATTTTGTGAGTAGCTTTATAGATAAGTTTGTCGACCGGAAAGAAATATTCATTTCTTGGAATAGATGGCTTTGAATAAACTTTAGTTAAGGGCAACGATGCACATGTATACATAAAAGCTTTTATTAAATTTCTTTTATTAAAATCCATACATAGGGTCTCATCATTAAATTGTATATTATCAAAGCCATTATTATAAATGTAAGAGACTAATTACCTTCGATTATACGCATCATTTTATCTGTTCTAGACTGATAAGTATATTCTTCAGCAACCTTTAATCTCTCTTCTAGAGAAACTATATCTCCTCGTAAAACAGCATCAATAGACCGCAAAAAATCTAGTTTATCACATGAAATTTTAGCAATATGTGTAAAATCTTTTAATGCAGGTAAATTTACACTCACGATAGGTTTCCCAGCAGCTAAATATTCAAAGAACTTCATAGGGAACATATTGTCTGTATATTCATTTAGATTATTAGGTAAAAGAGCAATATCAAAAAACTTAAGATATTGGGGAAGAGCGTTATAAGGTTTAGGTCCTATTAAATGAATATTTTTATGTCTTGTTAAAATATTAATATCAGTATTAGGATCACCCTCACCTACTAAACCGATTACAACAATATTATAGTCAGGTCGATTTTCAGCTATGAAACTTAATAAATTAAAGTCGACTTTGTATCCACTTACTGCTCCGATAAAACCAAGGATCGGTTTATCGAGATCACTTAATTCACTAGGTTTTTCATAATTTTCAGTTAATGCTTTATTGAAATGAGAAAAATCAGCAACATTAGAAAAATAATGGATGTTTTTATTCCATTTAATTCTATTCTGCATAAGTTGTGGTGCTGTAACAAATACAACATCAGCAGACTTTAATAGCGTTTTTTCTTCTCTTTCAAGAATATCTATTGGCATTCCTGGTTGTGCTTTTATTTCGTCAACGCAATGATAAATTACTTTACTATAAGCATTTGGCTTTATAAATTCCGTTGTTAACGGGTTATAAGTCCATAACCAAGGGCTATTGAACCTTAGAATCTTAAGCCAAATTTTAATAAAGAAACTTAAATAAAATTTATTAAATATCCGTATGATTCGATACTTATTCCAAGGTAGCGTAATCGGTGACCAAACCCATATGTTATCACGCACTTTTCTTGGTGGTTTGATTGCTTTACCTATTCTTTTGAATATTCTAGATATATCTTTTTTGTTAAGCCCTGGAGCTCGTAAACCCAAAGAGTCTATATATAAAACTTTATGGCCTCTTCGTGCTAACTCTATTGCAACATGCTGTTTGTTTGTCCAAAAAGGATTATCCCAATCAGCAGTAGACAGCAAAAGTATATCATTTTTATCTTTAGGCATTTATCTTCCTTATTAATTTAGTTGGATTACCTGCATAAATGCTATTTGACTGCAATTCACCACGAACAACTGAATTCGCACCAATCACACTATGCTTCCCTATATAAGTATTCTTTGTAATAACTGAACCCGCTCCAATCCATACATCGTCAGAGATAATTATGTTACCTTTTATATAGCCCTGTTCTCTTATTTTTTTTGAAACATCATTAAATTCATGATCTGAATCATAAAAACAAACATTTTGACCAAATAAACAATCATCACCAATTTCAAAACGAGAATGACAAACTAAATGATTATTTTCATTGAAAAAAACACCATTCCCAATAGTCAATACCCCCCCAGAGCAATGAATACTAGTATTTTTAGATAAAAATACACGATCCCTACTACCTTTTATTATGATTTTTCCACCATTAGAGATCTTAATTTTCGATCCATTAGAAATATAAACCCTGAAAATATTGATGTCCAAGGCTTTTCTATATCTAATTTTCAATATAACAACTCGCAAAAATGAGATTAGAAACCTTAGTCTAATTTTACTTAACATTGTGTTTATTTTTCCTCCTTAAAATAGTAAGGGCTTTTTCTCTTAATGGCGATATTACTGAAATGAAAGAAACCCAATAGAAAATAAAAAACAATCCATTCAATATAAGAGAAACAATTTGCTTATCGCTATGGAATTTAAAAAATATCATTAACAAATAAATCATTGCTCCTATAGACATATAAAATATTGTATTCTTAACATCCTTCCAAAGTTGTAGATTATAAACGCAACAGAAACACATCAATATGCCAGATATCGAATATGCGATTCCTAACGTAGTTTCCTTGAAATATTTATAAGCTATAATATTAAAAAGTATATTTCCTATTAAGCTAATCGACATTATTACAAGAACTGCCTTGTTTTTTAATTGAGCATTTAATCCTTTAATTAAAACATATCCTATCACATAGGCCCATAAACCGAAGGACATGCCTAAAAGAATATTTGATGTGACATCTATTGATAAAGAATCAAACTGGCCCCTTGCAAATAATACAGTAACAATATCTTTAGAAAACCCACCTAGAAATAAAGAAAATGGTACTGATACAATAAGAAGCAATTCAAATGTAACGGCGAGTTTATCTCTTATTTCCTCTTTAGCCATTCCACCCCAAGTAGCAAGCCCAGCTAAAGCAACAGGTGTTGAAACAACTAATAACAGTGTTTCTGTTATAAATTTAGCATAATCTAGCGCTGAAACTGCAGTAATACTTATTAACGTCGCTATCGCTCTTTCGGTAGCAATATTCCCTTGATAAATAAAAGGCAGTAATATCAGCGGGCGTAAAGTTACCCAAAAATTAGATATAACTTCTTTAACTATTGAAACTCCAAACGAAGAAGGGAATTGAAGTATTTTTTTTTTCAATCCTCGTAATAACACCCAACAAAAAAATACAAAATATGCGAATGTAAATCCCCAAGCTAAAAATACTGGGTTGTTCATATAGTAGGCAAATAACGCACCTACTAACATCCCAAAATTTTGTATTGATGGTCTGATGGACATAGGAGTGAAATCACCATGTGCCATTTCAACATAATTTATCAATGCTGAGCTCAAATATAAAGGGATTCCAAAGCTCATTATTATTATCATTGATTTTGATAGTTCTAATGTTGTTTTATCTAAACCTGGGGCGATAATGCTTAACCATGTTTCAACAAATAATATTGCAGAAGAGGTTAGCAATATTGAAAACGCAAGAAATAATAACTGCATTATCCAAAAAAACATTTGCGCTTTGTTAATATCCTCCTCTTTAAACTGTTTATAAAGTGGAATAAATGCAGTTAAGCTATCGCTAACTAAAAAATTCACAGGCACCAACGTACCTGTTTGAGCAACCCTATATGCACCATTAATGTAGCCAGTGCCAAATAAGGCAGCAACAATTATCTCTCTAAATAAACCTAATCCTTTTGAGATAATATTACCGCTTACTAATGAGAGAATTGCCTTTTTCAATTTTGCTCTCCGTTTGTTTTTATACTATCGAGCAAATCTTGATACTTTTTCCCGGTATATTGTAAAGTGTACTCATCAGGAAGATATCTTTTTTTACTTTCCGAGGGAAGATCTAATATTCTCTGAATCTCTTTTGCAATGGTTTTGAAGTCTCTTGAATTAACTAAAGTAATATTATTTGACATAAATAATTTCACTTGCTTGGATAAGATTATAGGTAAACCTACAGATGCTGCTTCAAGCACGTTTAAAGGTAATCCTTCAATTCTATCTGTTAGAAAAAGAAAAAGATCACTTTCTGCTTCGACTTCAGCCAGTTCAGATCTTTTTAGTGCTCCTAAAAAGAATACTTTATCTTCAAGATTTTTTTCTTTAACTAGTAGCTTTAGTCTATTTAAATCCGGACCATCTCCAACTACGACCAAAACAAAATCATCACGTTCACGAATAAGGTCAATAGCATTTATCGAATTTGCGACACCTTTTTGCGGGTGTAAACGACAAGCAGTAAGAATAATTTTTTTATTTTTATCAATATTAAGCTTTTCTTTAATGTTTATATTTTTTTGCATTGAAGAAAATAAATTACTATCTATTCCATTTTTTATTAAATGTAATTTTTCCTTATCCAAAAAATATGAGTAAGGTTTTCGTATTAAGTCCGACTGAACTTGTTCCCCAATAGCAATAACTGTATGAAATTCATTATACCGTTTAAAATCTTTTAACATCCACCATATATTTTTAGGTGAAGTTAGAAAGCCTTTGATAGTTCTAGACTTGATTTTTGAAACAAATTCTCCCCAAGCGCTACCATGAACCTGAATATGAAAACTGACATTAGGGTACTCTTTTTTATAATCAATAATTCCATAGGCTCCAGAACTAACACTAAATACAACATTGCAATGTTTTGAGTAGAACTCATCAAAAACTCGCTTTGATTCTTTCCACCAATTTCTTGAATATTTTCCACTTTTTACATTATCAATAAAAAAAACATTTATACCATCAATTTTATGAAGTCCTTTGAACTCCTTAGTCTTAGTTGTAATAATATTAACTTCAGATCCTAATGATGATAATGCCTGAGCAACATCCCACGCTACAACTTCCATACCGCCCAATCCATGCATAGGTAATGAACGAGTAAACATTACTATTTTAGTCATAATTAACCTTAATAATTTTTATTTATTAATTCAAATTAGGTGTTCTATTTGTTTTAATGATACTGATATAAAGCACGAGAGAAGCACATAAACCAAGCATCATCATTGGTGCAACTGAACCAAAAGCACCTCTAAAGATAATAAATGAAAAAGAGGAAATCCATAATCCTATAAAATAAGATGCTGACAATTTTGAATTGTTAAGGACAGAATCTGTCTTTCCTGTTAGTAACCCGACCGCAAGTGCTCCGATAATTATTCCTATAATGTCACCAGCATAGTAAAACTCGCCTACTAATGGAGCACTTAGATTTGTATAGAAGTAACCTTGATGTTCTGCCGCTAAAATACCTAAATTAGTCGGTTTCGTTTGCCAAATACTTCTTGGTATAAAAAATCCAATACCCGCAACAAAGTTCTCTCCCCAAGAATATCCTTTGTCCGTGACAAATCTCGTAATGTTGACCAATTGTTGAAACGAATCAAAATCAACCCCTTTCACCAAATATTCTGATAGTCCGTATTTGTTATAATCCCCTGACGACTCACCCAAATGTTTGACTAGGGGGAACACTATAAATAGTAAAAATGGCGAAGCTAAAAATAAAGCTACACTTGATAATCTCCCACCTATTTTTCGAAAAATAACAAGTATAGCCAATGCCATACTTAAAAAATGGAAGCGTGGACTTGATAAGGGATTATTAACTATAAAATTTATGATAATTGCCAGAATAAACATCAATGTTGAAAATAAACCAAATTTTTGATTCTTAGGTTTTTTGATGTACAAAACGAGATAAACTGCTAATATACCAAAAGCTCCAAATTTTGAAGCCGCATATAGCATTGGTAAGAATCCATCAGAATAGACTAACTCCCCTACAAATGAGCGCCCCATAAAAAAAGATGAAACGCCAACTATTGCTATAAAAATAACTGAAGGGATCATCAATAATAAAGTCACTACATTAGCAACATTACTAATACATAATCTACTTTCCATTTGTAGATTATGATTATTTATTTTTTTATATGAAATGATGTAACCTGCAAATAAAAACACTGAAAAAATAAAAGTTATAAGGTTTGAGAATATTATCTCTGTATCTTTTGGATAATTTGCCCATGGGAATATCCTGTACGAGTATTGCATATATGATGGAAATGAAAAAAACCATATAACAAAAATGACCCAAAGGGTGTAAAATACTCCCGATTTATTTCTGAGAAGTAAATACATAAATGTCAAAAAATTAAATAACACAAGTATAAAACAGGATATTTCCACCATATTTAATTCACTCACATCGAGTATTTATTGTTTATAAAACTATAAATATTAGTATGCGCCATCTCTTTTTAAAACGACACCAACCGTTTTAAACAAAATAGCAATATCATTCCACATAGACCAATTTTTAACATACCAAGCATCTAAATAAACTCTTGTACCATAATCAACATCACTTCTACCGCTAACCTGCCAAAGTCCGGTCATGCCTGGCTTACTAAGTAAATAATAATCAACCTCCTCATTATATCTTTCTAATTCGGCGGTAATAATAGGTCGTGGCCCAACTAAACTCATTTCTCCTTTTAATACATTAAATAATTGCGGGAGTTCGTCTAGACTTGTACGCCTTAAGAAATGCCCAATAGGAGTAATCCGGGGATCGTTTTTGAGTTTGAATGTTTCATCCCATTCTTTTTTAGCTTCAATATCATTACTTAATAGATTTTCTAAAACCTCTTTTGAATTTATAACCATTGATCTGAATTTTAAGCATTTGAATGATTTACCATTCTTACCTACCCGCTCATGTCCATAAATAGCTGGACCACCATCTTTTTTTACTTTAACTGATATATAGATGAGCACTGGTGATAAAAGAGCAATAATACCTAACGATGCAACTATATCAAATATTCTTTTAATTATTCTTGATGACCACTTTGCTAAATTCTGTTGTACACGAAATATCATAACTTCATGACTGAATATAAAAGACATATCAGTACTATCAAGTGGCATACCACGTAACGTTGGAATCACAGAGACATAACGAAAGCCTCTTATCATAAACTCCCTTAGCCAGTTATTCCTAATTTCTCCCTGATTCGCCTCAACTGCTACAATAAACTGAGTTCTTTTATCAACTGTTTTAAGCCATTGATTATCACACTTAATAACAGCTATGTTCTTCGGGAATGAATCAGCTTTATATACATCTTCTATAGAAATAAAGCCTATTACATTTAATCCTAAATTATGTTCGCTATTGATTGCTTTATAGGCATCTAATGCATTTTTCCCATTGCCAATAATATATGTTTCTCGCAACCACAATCCAAACTTATTTAGGATTGCTTTCGCAGCCATCCTCATTAAAGGAACAAGAATTACTGCGAGAATCCATGTTAGGAGCCATACATATCTTGAGAAATACCATTTTGAAAAAGCAATTACTGCCATTTCAATAATGGCAAAAATCACTAAAGTCCGCAATATTTCCTTCAATTCAAACCAGAATGTTTTCCTGTAGAAATAATGACGCAATCTTATGCCGAACCATGCTATACAACATCCTCCAAGTAACCAGTGTAACGCTATCCATCCTTCAACTTGGTTATCTGGTACACGCAATTCGAAATGAGTCAGTGTAATGGAAAGTATACTAACTGATGCATATAATGAGAGGACAAAACCAATAAAATCTGCTGTAGCTAAAAATACACTGCACAATACATTTTTAGTAAAATGCGTCATATTTTATTATCCTATAAAAACTGAGCTTACTTAATCACATACCTGATGCAGATTCATTACGAATCTGCATCAGTAGTTATTATTTTTTTTCTGTATATGAGTAACCATAATGGCTATAACCATATCCATAATAGCTACTTGCTTTTTTCACAACTCCATTGAGTATACATCCTTTTATATGAACACCACTTTGTTCGAATCGTTTCATACTTACAGCAATTTCTTTTGCAGTATTTGTTTCAAACCTCGCCACTAGCAAAGCGGTCCCACAGTATCTCCCTATGATCGCTGCATCAGTAACAGCAAGTATTGGTGGCGTATCGATTATAATCAAATCATAGGTTCTACTTGCCCATTTTAGTAATTCTTCGAAGCGTTGATGCATTAACAATTCTGCTGGATTTGGCGGTATTGGCCCACGACCTATGTAATCAAATGTACAGTTTTCAACTTTTTGCACGCATTGACTTATCTCTTTCTGTCCTGACAAGATGTCAGATAGACCATAGGCCTGACTTCCGCCAAGCATTTTATGTACGTATCCTTTTCTAAGGTCAGCGTCAATGAATAACACTTTTTTATCAGTCGAAGAAATCGTCGCAGCCAAATTTGTACTAATAAATGTTTTCCCAGCATTCGGACTGGCTCCGGAAATCATTAGTACATTATTTTTTGCCTCCATCATTGCAAAATGCAGGCTGGTTCTTAAACTTCTTATAGCTTCCACAGCTAAATCTGCAGGGTTTTCAATTGCAAGTAATGTATCAGACTCATTTTTTTTCAATCGCCCATTTTTGGCTTGCTGCTTCGCTAACCATTCTGAAACTGGGATGCTGGCATAAACATTTATTCCGAGTTCTTCTAATTGATCTGGAGATTCGATTCCTCTGCGTAAAAACACCCTTAAAAGGACAAGCAATATAGAAAAGATCATACCGACTACTAACCCAATTAATACTATAAGAATTTTTTTAGGTTCTACAGGTTTTGGTTGAGTTATTGCATTATCAATAATTCTAATATTGCCTATCGCACTTGATTTTGCTATGTTGAGCTCCTGCTGACGATTAAGTAGTTGTAAATAAACGGCTCTTCCAGATTCAACATCCCTACTTAACCTAAGCACTTCTTGCTGTGTAGAAGGCATTGTACTGACCTTCTTGTTTAACTTATTTTTCTCAGTCTGTAGCGTTTGTTTCTTTTCCATCAAAGCTTTATAGGTAGGATGTTCTTTTGTGTATAGTTGCGATATTTCGGCCTCTTTAAAAGTTAACTCATTAATTTGATTATCGACATTAACTATTTGATCAAGAACTGTCTTTGCTTCCATAGTCAAGTCTACAGAATCTCTCTGCTTACGATAATTATTTAATTTATCTTCGGCGATATCAAGATCATTCCTAACTTTTGGCAATTGTTGATTCAAAAACTCCAGGCTCTTAGCATCTTGCGCAGCTTGTCTTTCGACATTCTGATCCAAATAGTTCTCGCTAATATTATTCAATATATCTTTTATTAAAGAAGGATTATCACCCGTAAGCGTAAGACTAAGCATACCGGTATCTTTTCCTTGCTCTGTTACATTAAATGCATCCTGAAGATTAGATATTGCTTTTAATCTCGATAAGTAAGACACATAAAATTCTTCATTTGGCTTAGCATCAATCTTCGCAACCTTAATGATTACATTTTTATTTTCAATAAGTTCACCGACTTTAGCTTTATAGGTAAAACCGTCACCTTCAATTGAATAAGAATTGTCATCAATAACATTCAATACAATCTTAGGAGCCTTTTCACCATTTTCAGGTAGATAAAGTTTTTCTATAACTATTTTCCCGCCTACATCACCTGTCAAGCGATGTATTCCACGGCCAATTAAGGGAAAATATTTGTTTTCAATTTGCGTTTGCAAATTTAAATTATCAACTGTTTTACCAAGTATCATTCTTGATTGAAGCAATGCTATCTCAGGAGCTGATTGCGGTTGAGCATCAGGTAATATTTGAGTTAAACTGCTTAGAATCGCGTTCCCTTGTTTTTGCTCTACTTGGATTAACGCATTGGCTTGATAGATTGGCGTAGCAAATAAAACATACAAAACTGATAAAACTGTAAAGCCAGTAGTTATTGCGATAATTAATTTTCGATGGTCTATTAACTCACCAATTAACCTACCGAAATCAATAGCCTCAGCTTCTGTAGCGGAAGGCTTATTGTTTGTCTCTGGAGTCATGCAGTAATTTCCCGAAGTTATTATCCTAACCGCTCTGCCCATGATTGGCAGGACCGTTCAATTAATTGATACACGGATTCAAATGCTTCATCACTTTTCCTGTAAGGATCAGGAATATCCTTTCCACCAAACCAATGCCCCAAGAGCATCGTTTTTCCTCTTACTTCAGGAGCGATACGTGTTATTGAGTCCAAATGCGATTGCTCCATAACTAAAATAAGATCATATTTACGTCCTAGTGAAGCGGTGAATTGCTTACCACGATGATTTTCTAAAGACAACTGATGCTTCTGTGCAACCCTAATAGCGGCATCATCGGCTGGGGAATCAACTAAAGCTCCAGTACCAGCAGAGTCAATCATCTTCTCTTTTAACATTCGACGTAGTAATCGTTCAGCAATCGGTGACCTGCAGATATTACCTGTACATATGACTAAGATTGAATCAAACATTATTAATTCCAGTTGTTAATATATCTCACTGTTTCCGTCATATCATGAACACCGGTAATTGTTGGAACAAGTTGCGATATAACGCGATTCCAGCGAACAAGCGGCGCACTAGTCACATACACGATATCATATGGCTGTAACTGGAATTCTGTTCCTAAAACCATAGCTGAAGCATCTTGCGCATTTAGTTGATATATATTTGCAATTTTCCCTTGTTTATCGCCTTTTAATTGGCGTACAACAAAGACACCTGTTGCGTCACTAAATGCCTGTGACATTCCTTCAGCATTGCCAATGGCTTCAGCGAGTGTCATTCCACTACGGTCCATCTTCATAGTGGTTTGTTTTCCTACTTCACCCATTACAAATATTTTCAGATCGTCATTTCTAGGAATGAATAAAATATCCCCAGGATAGAGCAAACGATTCTGTGTTAAATCTCCTTTTTGCATCAGAGCATATAATGAAATTTTGGTGTCTTTCCCGTTATGCGTTAACACAACGTTGCGCCAATCCGCATCTGGAGCTAGCCCCCCAGCATTATTAATCGCATCCATTACAGTTAGAGGGATGTTTGTTATCGGTTGCTGACCCGACTTCATTACTTCGCCTGTGACGTACGTTTTCTGCGATCTAAAGGCAGCAATACTGACGTCTACCTGCGGGCTTTCTATATATGTCGTCAAACGACTGGCAATATCCTGACGGACCTGACTGATAGTTTTACCCGCTACTTGAACTTTGCCAATATACGGATAGAATATTGTTCCATCGGAATTAACCCAGTTACCGGTATCGCTGGCGCTACGGTATTGACCTGCAGGAGTTGTAAGTTCCGGATGGTCCCATACCGTAACCATCAGTACATCACCCACTCCAATGCGATATTCATAACTGCGCAGTAAATTATCTAACTGAGGGTTTGGACGAGCAAGAATGGTTTCTGGACGGAGTTGATCGATCAGTCCTGGAGTCATCGGATACACGTTCACCAGTTTGTCCAGATCGTAGTCGCTATCCGGAAGCTCAACCACGTTCTTCCGCAGACTATTTAACCCTTGGCCTGGGATAACCGTACAACCCGATAAAAAACCAATCGCCAATGCTAATGCCGAAAATCTAACAAGTTTTTTCTTCATAATGTCACATCATCAGTAAATCAAAATTTGCCAATTCCTGAGCAGCTGTCATCGCCGTTACTTCCCTGCCAGCTTATGGAGAGAGAAAAGCTGACTGCATCCTGCAGAGCTACCACCCTCCCTCCCCTGTTTTCAGCATTCAGCCTTATAAACTAAACGGTATCTCTATACCTGCGCTGGCCCCAACATCATCGCTGTCGCTGTTGTTAGCGTTGGTGTACCACAGTGAGGTATTCAGACGAACCGACTGATAAACATCTCCGCTCCAACCGAGCTGTACACCTTTCAAGGTATCAGCATGAGGGAATGCTTTATTGATCGACTGATTCTCTGGGTTAACCTTTGCATATACCAAACGCGTGCTCCAGCGCTGGTTATCCTCCGTAATCAGATCAACCTTACCGGCAAGGAGTTGACCATCCCCGCCCATTGCATCACCGAGAGGATAGCCTTGTTGATAATACCCATCTTTATAAATATGGTGACGGTAGCTATAATTGGTCCGACTCATATTAGTGCGGGTATCATGTGCTTCCAGGTACCAGTTTATCGCATCTTTACCCCAACCGTGGTGCCCTTCCACTCCACCAAGGAACATATTCGCGGAAGGCAGGTAGCCAGACTCATCCTCGCCGACCATTTGCCCATAGAAACTCACCGGCCACCCTAGAGTCGGCTCGAGTTTGAATTTAAAGTCAAATCCGGCCAGCTGGTTACCCGGCTCGTTTTCAGTCCCGGTATTGTCATGGCCTGTGAAGCCATCCCAGAAACTGCTGAAGGATTGCGGTCGCCCCTCCCCCCCCCACTGCATAATACGCGACGCACCTAATTCTAATGACTGGAACGGCGTGAAGGTAAAACGTCCGCCGATAATTTTGGCATGAGGCACTGCGGTATATTGATTCATCTGGCTGGCGGAGATCTGGTACTGCCATGGGCCTACCCAGCGTAACCACCAGGTCTCTGGCGCCGCCTGCTCTGCGCGCTGCATCAGGAAACCGGTCATCGGCCGCATGGCATCCCCGCGGATCAGGCTACCTTCATAGCCAGGTCCCCACCACTGCGGAACCTGGCCAAAAGAGAGCCACTGGTTCCAGAACTTCACCGCGCCGTAGGCGCCATTAGCGTTGAAGCGCGACCCGTTGCTGATCCGCTCCCCTCCTTCGACGTTGCCCTGGAGGTGGACATCCCACCACTCGCCGCTGTTGTTGAACGCCAGGCCTAACGAGTTATCTGCCGGCTGCGTCTGGCCAAACCCCTGCGGAGTGCCCGGCTTGTCGGTTGAAGTGTAGCCGGTGACCCGAAAATCGGCTTTCAAAGCAGACAGTCGCTGGTTGATACGCGCCAGCACCACTTGTTCAGAAGAATAGGACGGTTTAGCCTTTTTCAGTGCCCGGGCGATCTCTTCCTGGCTCAGCGGCCAGGTCGACAGGCTCAGATGGATGACCCCGCGATCGGAAAGCCAGGCCAGGTCGTTACGCAAGTCGTTGTCATTTACCACTAACCCGGCCGCGTAAGCCTGGGCTCCCAGGGAGGAAAGCAAACCCAACGTCACGGCAATGCGCGCAATTTTTATCATTGTACAAGATCCATTTTCAGCCCCGCTGTCGTATCTCAATGAGAATGAGGGGAATACCAAGATAGAAAGCGCTCGCGGCACCAGCTGACTTCGCTGTGCAACACCGGCGAGGCAAGTACATTTACCCTAAGCTGCTTGTTAGCCTTATAACATCCACTCAGCTCACAATGTAGGCGAATTTTACCCTACAGGCTATCGATGAGACACGAAAGTTAATGTCCAGGCGATATCAGCAGCCGCTCCTGGCCAACTTCTGAGGATATCCGTAGAAAATTGATAGATATCTATTGATGATGATCATCCTGACCGGGTCGATATTTACAGCCGTTGAAGAGAACCTCTGTGCAACAGCAAGCGGCTTCAGCGACGCTACCGCCCCTGGCTTAACAGCTACCAGCGCACTGACTACCTGAACGACTTAATTTTTATCGACCTGTGGATGAATAATTGGTCAGGCCATTATTTTTGGCGGCGTTAAGTTTACGGGATTTCGGTCACAATTGGGAGTGTTGTTACCGAATATCTGCCAATTAATGCCGTCTGTCGTTCTACTGACAAAAAATAAGCGGGTCACCAATTAAGATTATTCACTGATTTCCAGGGTTAGAGATCTTCCCGGTACTGCTACAGCATCACACATGCAGCTAACTGACTGTAAAAAAACGTCTTTTTACATAGCTCATCATCATGCAAAAATCAGATGATGGCGTTATAGTCAACTACAATTTCTAATAGTTTCCTGTGTCTGGATATTCATTGAATGTGCATCAGGTAACGTCTCAGCGCATTTAAGAAACGTCTGATCAAAGCTATATCCAGACAAATATGCAATAACAATGTAGTAGCACTTCATTATTTCATAAATATGAATTATCAATTACCGGATATATAGTAGAATATTTTCTTATTTGTCTATTTAACCGGCGAAAACTTAATTTCCCCTGTAAAACAAATGGCGATTACCAGGCCTGCTTGTGCAGATCGGTACGCGTAAAGGGTTTATCCAGCGGCCCCACCGCGGTGGCGATTTGTCCCAGCAGGGACTGAGTCGGCGCTTTGCTACCGCTATGTAACAGGATAAGTGGAACCATCACCAGGCATGCGACACCGCCCCATGAGATATTCACGCTTTCCGGATCAGAGGTACGTTTTTGCAACACCAGGAACAAAGCGCTGCCAGCAGCGCCCAGCAGCAGGCCGGCAATCACTTCCGAGACGGAATGCGCATGGATGACCAGCCGCGAATAGCCCACCACGGCGGCCAGAATATAGCCGGTGGCGACGGCTGCTTTTTGCAAACCCGCGGAAAAACGAGCGCTGAGCAGCCACAGAAAGATAGGCCAGAAGGCCGCGGAGAGCGCGGAGTGGCCGCTGAAGCCGGTGTAATCCAGCTCGCGAATACCCAGACCCCAGCCCATAAAGGCCAGTTTGGAGGCGCAGACGATAGCGCCGGTGATGCCGAACAGCAAACTCCACTGCCACGCCAGCAAACGCGACGTTTTACGCAGCATCAGGACAATAAACAGCGCCGCTGCGCTTGGCAGCAAAACGGTGCTATCGCCAAAAAATGAGATGAGTTGCCAGTTCATATACCTGTGATCCTTCGATGATGTCCACTGCCGTGCTCAGGGATTATCCGTAATGTCTGTACCAGCTCGCATGCCAATTCATTTCACATTTTTATGCATGCAAGTGAGATGTTTAAAGCGGAAACATGATCGCAGTCAAGTTTTATTTTTGGCTGTCGTTGACCGCTTTCCCAGCGCTTTAGGAATTGTCGTACTAAGTGACTATTCATAAAGCATTATTGCCGCTACTCCGACCATTGCACCACAGAGGCCAGAGACAAACTACCAGAAGTCTCCGAAGCCATACGTTTCTTTACAATCGTTATAACATTCACGTTATGAATAATTTCTGCATAACGTTATGAGCGGCAGGACGAATGTTCACGCCCTGCCCCCCGGCACTACGCTGGCGCTCAGGCCAGCATTTTTTTAATGCTTTCGCGGAATTTGGTGCCTTCTTTCAGGTTACGCATTCCGTAGGTAACGAAGGCCTGCATGTAGCCCATTTTCTTCCCGCAGTCATAGCTTTCGCCGGTCATCAGCATCGCGTCGACGGACTGCTTCTTCGCCAGTTCGGCAATGGCGTCGGTCAGCTGGATACGGCCCCATGCGCCCGGCTCGGTACGTTCCAGTTCGGCCCAGATATCCGCCGACAGCACGTAGCGCCCCACCGCCATCAGATCGGAGTCCAGAGTCTGCGGCTCGTCCGGTTTTTCAATAAACTCGACGATACGCGCCACCTGGCCTTCAGCCACCATCGGCTCTTTGGTCTGGATGACGGAGTATTCGGAGAGATCGCCCGGCATGCGTTTCGCCAGCACCTGGCTGCGGCCGGTCTCGTTAAAGCGGGCGATCATAGCGGCGAGGTTATAGCGCAGCGGGTCAGCGGTGCCGCCGTCAAGGATGATATCCGGCAGGACCACCACAAACGGGTTGTCGCCGACTACCGGCCGGGCGCAGAGGATGGAGTGGCCCAGGCCCAGCGGCTGCGCCTGACGCACGTTCATGATGGTCACGCCCGGCGGGCAAATGGCCTGTACTTCCGCCAGCAGCTGGCGCTTCACGCGCTGTTCCAGCAGGGCTTCCAGCTCGTAGGAGGTGTCGAAGTGGTTTTCCACCGCGTTCTTCGAGGAGTGCGTCACCAGAACAATCTCTTTGATCCCGGCGGCGACGATTTCGTCAACGATGTACTGAATCATTGGCTTATCAACGATCGGCAGCATCTCCTTTGGAATTGCCTTTGTGGCCGGCAGCATATGCATGCCTAGTCCTGCGACCGGAATAACCGCTTTCAAATTCGCCATATTCATCTTCACCTGTTTGGTTGCAAAACACGCGGTTTTGCAAAATTGTACATGTCACAAATCCATTGAAACTGATAATACACGGATACTGCCCGGGCATCTGCCCGCCAAATTCTTAAATTCACTGTCACGTAAAAGAATACACACAACTCCCTTTTACCAACAGTCAGAAGTGAGAATAATCTTATTCTCGTTCAGGTTATTCAGCGGCTCGTTCCTTTGCACCGCGCGATGTGGCTGAGAGGCCCGTCCATCGGGGTCTGTTGGCCGCCGGACCCGCCGCGCCGCGCGTATGCCCGGAAAGAATAGATATAGATAATAAATTTCGCCAAGCAATATATTTCAGCATAAACAGCCGGATATGACGACATATTAGCCTGAATCCGCGGTCGTGAACCGCGATCCGCCCTATTCTGCACTCACTTCATAATATGAATTATGCCGGTTTTGTGAGCGGGCTTCGCGCTTCGCTTCTGCTCTGCGCATCCGCGCTCGCCGTGACGATCCGCGGGAGGAAGCCCTTTTGCCGCCCTCGCTGAAACGCAGCGGAAAAAGTTCTGATATCGGCAAGCTTATTCCATGGTCGCCGCCATGGTGTTATTTTTTCACTGTTCTTTTCCGGAACATAATTCTTATCGGTTCGCTTAATCCGCTGGAAATATATCCACCCACGGCAGGGCGATATCCTCGTCGTTATTGCATTTTAGACTCATCTTATCCATGATCGTGGTAACACATACCGCAGTCGTACAGGTTTTAATACATATGGAATGGATTGCCGATCCGTCAATCTGGGCAGGTCTCGTCACGCTGGTGGTTATCGAACTGGTGTTGGGTATCGATAACCTGGTCTTTATCGCTATCCTCGCCGAGAAACTCCCTCCCGCCCAGCGCGACCGCGCGCGGATCACTGGCCTGATGCTGGCGATGGTCATGCGTCTTCTGCTGCTGGCCTCTATCTCCTGGCTGGTCACCCTGACCAAACCGCTGATTGTTTTTCACGACTTCAGCTTTAGCGCTCGCGATTTGATTATGCTGTTTGGCGGCCTGTTTCTGCTGTTTAAAGCGACCGTCGAGCTTAATGAGCGGCTGGAGGGGAAAGACAGCGATAACCCCACCCAACGCAAAGGGGCGAAATTCTGGGCCGTCGTGGCGCAGATCGTGGTGCTCGACGCCATCTTCTCACTCGACTCGGTGATCACCGCCGTCGGCATGGTTGATCACCTGGCGGTGATGATGGCCGCCGTGGTTATCGCCATCAGCCTGATGCTGATGGCCAGCAAGGCGCTGACGCGCTTCGTTAACAGCCACCCGACCATCGTGATCCTCTGTCTGAGCTTCCTGCTGATGATCGGCTTCAGTCTGATTGCTGAAGGCTTCAGCTTTATTATTCCGAAAGGCTATCTATATGCGGCCATTGGCTTCTCGGTCATGATTGAAGCGCTTAACCAGCTGGCGCAATTTAACCGCCGTCGCTTCCTCTCCGCCAATATGACGCTGCGTCAGCGCACTACCGAGGCGGTGATGAATCTGCTGAGCGGGCAGAAAGAAAAAGCTGAACTGGATGCTGACACGGCGTCGCTGGTCGCCGATCAGGATCAACATCCACTGTTTAATCCGCAGGAAAGACTGATGATTGAGCGGGTGCTGAACCTTAATCAGCGCAGCGTCAGCAGTATTATGACGTCGCGCCATGATATCGAGCGCATCAACCTCAGCGCGCCGGAGGAAGAGATCCGCAGCCTGGTGGAGAAAAATCAGCATACCCGTCTGGTGGTCACCGGCGGGAAAGATAATGAAGATCTGCTGGGGGTGGTGCATGTTATTGACCTGCTCCAGCAGTCCCTGCGTCAGGAGCCGCTGGATCTGCAGGCGCTGGTGCGTCAACCGCTGGTCTTCCCGGAGGGCCTGCCGCTCCTCTCGGCGCTCGAGCAGTTCCGCCAGGCCCGCACCCATTTTGCCTTTGTGGTCGATGAGTTTGGTTCCGTCGAGGGGATTGTGACCCTCAGCGACGTGATGGAGACCATCGCCGGCAATCTGCCCAATGAGGTGGAGGAGATCGATGCCCGGCACGATATTCAGCATCATCAGGACGGTTCGTGGACGGTCAATGGTCATATGCCGCTGGAGGACCTGGTGCAGTACGTTCCGCTGCCGCTGGATGATAAACGTGAGTATCACACCGTTGCCGGTCTGTTGATGGAGTATTTGCAGCATGTGCCGCAGGTGGGGGAGACCATTGAGATTGACGGTTATACGCTGCGCACGCTGCAGGTCGACAGCCATCGGGTGCAGAAGGTGCAGATCGTCCCGCCGGTAAAGCAGGATGAGCTGGATTATGAGGTGTAATCGTCAGGCATAAAACGGCCCGGGGTATCCCGGGCCGTAAAATTGATAGCCAGATATCCTGTTTAATGCCTGATGGCGCTTCGCTTATCAGGCCTACGGGATGGCGAACTAATCGGGGGATGACACCCACCGTATAATCCAGACCGGGTCAGGCGTAGCTGCCACACTGCCTGATGGCGCTGCGCTTACCAGGCCTACGGGATGGCGAACTAATCGGGGTATGACACCCACCGTATAATCCAGGCCGGGTCAGGCGTAGCTGCCACACTGCCTGATGGCGCTTCGCTTATCAGGCCTACGGGATGGCGAACTAATCGGGGTATCACACCCACCGTATAATCCAGGCCAGGCTAGGCGTAGCCGCCACACTGCCTGATGGTGCTTCGCTTATCAGGTCTACGGGATGGCGAACTAATCGGGGTATCACACCCACCGTATAATCCAGGCCGGGTCAGGCGTAGATGCCACACTGCCTGATGGCGCTGCGCTTATCAGGCCTACATTAAGTGGCGACGCAAACGGATGATATTGCGCACATCCCAGGCCGGGTCAGACGCAGCCGCCACCCAGCATCATTGTGACATTACGCTTTGACGATAAACACAGCCCGGAAACTTCCGGGCCGCGGGGGTGGGAATTACAGCTTATCGAGCAGCTTTTTGGCATCGTTGCCGTCTTTGCTGCCTTTATTACGCTCAACCCAGTCGTTGAGGCGCTGCTTCGCTTCATCCTGCAGCTGTTTGCGCAGGATCTGATCGACCTGCAGACTGTAGCTCAGCGACTGCCACTCGCCGTAGATGCGCAGCGGGATAGCGGTCTGTTTCAGGCGGTCGATAAGCTTGCCCTCCCCTTTCCAGCCGCCGAGCACGCGCACGTTGAAGCGCATATCGCAGTTCTCTTTCTGCAGATCGAGCTGTCCTTCGCCAGTCATCGCCATCACGTCGGATTGCCCCTGCAGGCGGTTCAGCGTCACCAGCCCGTTATTCAGCGTCAGCCGGCTGCTCACGGAATCCAGGCGGGTGGCATTGTCGTAATTTTCCTGCGCCCGCACGTTGGTGCTGCGCTCCACGGCCTGCTGCACCAGCTGCTGGAAGTTCAGCCCCTCGGTGCGGGTATCGGCCATCTGGAGCTGAGCCTGTCCCTGCCAGTGGCGACGGAAATCATCGGCGTCAATGCGCGTTCCGGAAAATTCGCCGCTCAGCGACAGCTTGCCGGTCAGGTTTAAGGAATAGTTAAAGGCTTTGATCAGCGAACCGATCTCCACATTCTGCAGCGCCGGCTGGAACGTCGCCAGCGGCGTGTCGCCGCGGGCATCCAGGGTGCCAGGGAGAGAGAGCTGCCCGCCGTCAAGATTGCCCTGCATTTTGCTGACCGTCAGCAGCCCCTGCTGGTTGCTGATTTCGCTCTGCACCTGGGTGAAGTTCAGACCGCGCCACTGCAGCTGGTCGGCGCTCAGGGCCATTCGGCCGTTGAAGCCGCGCAGGCTCTGGTAATCTTCGCGCTCATCGCTGTCGGCGATCACCGGGCGCAGCGGTCGCGTCTGACTCTGGCCCTGCTGACTGGCGCTACTGTCCGTCGCCGGCGACCTTTGCGCCAGCAGACTATCGAGATCGAGAGTGGTGGCGTGCAGATCCAGCGACCAGTCCGGGCGGTCTCCCAGCACCACGCTGCCGCTGCCGGTAACGGTGCTGCGGTTAGCCATCAGATTCAGGTTGTCAAAACGCAGGGTCTTGTTATCTTCCTGCCAGCTGGCCTGCAGACTCCCCTGACCATTAATGCCGTCCGGTGGGAGCTCGGCGCCGCGCAGCTGCCAGCTAAGCTGGGTAAAGTCGGCTTTTAAGGAGTGCGGATAATCGCCGCCCTGCACGGTGGCGGAGAAGTTCAGCGCCAGGTCGCGCTGGTCGCGGTTCACCCGGCCGGAGAAATCCACGGTGGCCCGGTGATTCTCATCCTGCTCCATCTGCAGACGGATATCGCGCACGGTCACCTGCTCGCCGTTCTCATGCTGGAAGAAGAGCACGCTGTCGGTCACCTGCAGCTGACGCACATCGTAGGACCATCCGCGATCCTCCGGGGCCAGCGGCAGGGTGTTATCATGCGGCACCACCGGCGCTGAGCTGTCGCGAACCGCCTCGGTTTTCGGGGTCAGCTGGATCACCGCGCCCTTGAGCATCACCTGCTTCACCTGCAGCTGATGCGAGAGCAGCGGCAGCAGCGCCACGTCGAGGCGCATATTGTCGGCGCGGATCACCGGCTCTTCGGCGCCTCTGGCGGTCAGCGTCATCCGTCCGCTGAGAATGCTGAGCTGCGGCCAGACGTGCCAGCGCAGCGGGCCATCAAGGTCAAGCTGATAACCGCTGCGCTCTGCCACCTCATGCACCATATAGGCGCGAAAATCGTTGGGATTGACCAGCAATACCAACGAGGTAAGCCCGGCGACAATGACCGCCAGCAGGATCATCAGCGTTGTCAGTATTCGTCTCATGGCACCCTCAGCAACACCCCGTTGACGTTATCAATCCTTGTCGATTCGGCTCGCCACCGCGCCCTGCTGGTCGCGATATTTGGCGTCTTCACGGCGGTTATACGGCCGGGCCGCCGGGCCCGATAACGGTTCAAAGCTCAGCGCGCCGATGGGCATCCCCGGGCGCAGCGCCAGCGGCAGCTTACCGGAGTTGTAAAACTCAAGCACGATGCAGCCGGACCAGCCTGGATCGATACGGTGCGCGGTAACGTGCACCATCAGCCCCAGGCGCGCCAGCGAGGAGCGTCCGTCCAGCCAGCCTACCAGGTCGGCAGGCAGGGTGACAGACTCGTAGGTCACCGCCAGCGCCAGTTCGCCCGGATGCAGGAAAAAGGCCTCCCCTTCCGGCAGGACGATCTCTTCGCTCATCACGCGGTCCAGCGCGGCGCTGACCTCGGCCTTCGGGCCGCTTAAATCGATAAACGGCGCCGTGTGGCCACGGAAGGTGCGGAATTTATTACCCAGCCGTACATCAACCGTCGCGCCATTAATACGCTCAACGGGCGGACGCGGATTGATGGCGAGTCGCCCTTCATCCAACCAGGCTTCGATATCTCGGTCACACAGACGCATGGGCTTTCTCCTTATAAGGCTGCTTCCCGCACGCTTCGCGGCGGAGAGGGCAACAGGGCTACTCTTTGCACGTTACACAATTCGGCCAGGTTATTCAAAGAACTGACTGATTTTGGCCTTCAGAATATCAATAGCGATGCGGTTTTTGCCGCCGCGCGGCACGATGATGTCGGCATACTGCTTCGACGGTTCTATAAACTGCAGGAACATCGGGCGCACGGTTTTCTGATACTGGGCCATCACCGAGTCCATGGAGCGGCCGCGCTCGTTAACGTCGCGCTTAATACGGCGCATCAGGCAAATATCGAGAGGGGTGTCGACGAAAATAGAGAAGTTGAGCTCGTTACGCAGGCGCGCATCGGTCAGCAGCAGGATCCCTTCAAGGATAATCACCTTCTTCGGCTCGACGTGAATGGTGTTCGGCGTGCGGGTATGCTCGACGTAGCTATAGACCGGCAGTTCAATCGGCTGGCCGCTTTTCAGCATCTGCAAATGCTGGAACAACAGACTGTGGTCCATTGAGCTCGGGTGGTCATAGTTGGTTTTGACGCGCTCTTCCATCGACAGATGGCTTTGATCTTTGTAATAGCTGTCTTCCGGAATGACGCCAATATGTTCGTCGCCAACTTGTTCACGCAATTCGCGATAGAGAGTACTGGCGATAAGACTTTTGCCAGAAGCCGATGCGCCGGCGATGCCTACAATGACGCACTGATGGGACATATCAGTCATAAATTTTTGCGACCTGATTAACCTGGATAGAGATGGAGGGTGGCGGCGGACCGCCAAACGCGGCAATTATAGGGATTTCAGCGTCCCGATACCAGAGGTATGCGCCCCAGGCGGCTATTCCGCCGCCGGCGCCCAGTCATCGGTATACCAGATATGCAACAGCGCGTAGGATCGCATCGGCTGCCAGCGGCGGGCATAGCGGGCGATGGCGGCCGGGGTCATTCCCGGAAAGCGCTGTTTAATCAGGTAATCATCCGGCAAAAAGATATCTTTCGCCTGCCAGCCGCGCAGGGCAAAGTAGTTTGCCGTCCAGCGGCCAATCCCGGGCAGGGTCTGCAGTTGACGCAGCCCGGCGTCAATATCCGCCGGCGCCGTCAGGGGCAGCTCGCCGCTGAGCGCCGCCCGGGCGAGGTGGATCAGCGCCTCCGCGCGGCGAAGCGGCATCCCCAGCGCCTTCAGCGCCTGCGGATCGGCCCGGGACAGGGCCTCTGGCGTCGGGAACAAGACATATCCAGGCGCCTCCGCCAGCGGTTCGCCCCAGCCAGCCGCCACTTTGGCGGTGAGCCGGGCGGCCATCGCCACGCTCACCAGCTGGCCCAGCACCGCGCGCACCGCCTGCTCGAAGGCATCCAGCGCCCCCGGCAGGCGCAGCCCCGGCCGCGCCTGCGCCAGATCGCCCAGCGTGCGAGCGACCTGCCGCGGGTCGCAGGCTAAATCAAACAGCTGGCCAATTCGCGCATAGCAGATCTCCGCCACCGGCTGCAGCCCGGGGGAAAGGGTCACCCGCAGGCCCTGCGCCTCTTCGTCCGGCGCCAGATGAATCAGCCCGCGGTGGCCTTCCACGCCAAAGCTGCGGCTGTAGCCCCCATCGTGAAAACGCTCGACGCCGGCAACCGCGCGCGCCTGCAGAAAACCAACCATCCACGCCCAGTCATAGGGCGGGGTCCAGGGTAACAGCACCATAAGCTCTCCTTTATATAGCGTTTCAATGATAGTCGCCCTTGACCATCAGCGCCTTGCTTTTAAATTCCGGTTGTCGGCATGGCGACGATCCGCTAAAGTCGCCCCCCTTCTTCACCGGCATGGGGATTTTGCAGACGATGTTTATTGGTTTTGACTACGGCACCGCCAACTGTTCGGTGGCCGTGATGCGGGAAAACACCCCTCAGCTGTTGACACTGGAAAACGGCAGCGCCCTGCTGCCCTCGATGCTCTGCGCGCCAACGCGCGAAGCGGTCAGCGAGTGGCTCTATCGCCATCATGACGTCCCCACCCACAGCGACGAAAACCAGGCGCTGCTGCGTCGGGCCATCGCCGCCAACCGCGACGAAGACATCGAGGTGCTGCGCAACAGCGTGCAGTTCGGTCTCGCCTCCCTGCAGCAGTATGTTGAAGATCCGCAAGAGGTCTACTTCGTTAAATCGCCCAAATCCTTCCTCGGCGCCAGCGGGCTGAAGCCGCAGCAGGTGGCCCTGTTTGAAGACCTGGTCTGCGCCATGATGCTGCATATTAAGTTGCAGGCCGAAAGCCAGCTGCCCGAGCAGATCGACCAGGCGGTGATTGGCCGGCCGATTAACTTCCAGGGCCTCGGCGGCGATGAGGCGAACGCCCAGGCGCAGGGGATCCTTGAGCGGGCCGCCCACCGCGCCGGTTTCCGCGATGTGGTCTTTCAGTTTGAACCGGTGGCCGCCGGGCTCGATTTCGAAGCGACCCTCAGTGAAGAAAAGCGGGTGCTGGTCGTCGATATCGGCGGCGGGACCACCGACTGCTCCCTGCTGCTGATGGGCCCGCAGTGGCGGGAGCGCGCCGACCGCCAGCAGAGCCTGCTCGGCCACAGCGGCTGCCGCATCGGCGGTAACGATCTCGACATTGCCCTGGCCTTCAAATGCCTGATGCCCCTCCTCGGCATGGGCGGCGAAACGGAGAAAGGCACCGCGCTGCCGATCCTCCCGTGGTGGAACGCGGTTGCGATCAACGACGTGCCGGCGCAGAGCGATTTCTACAGCACCGCCAACGGCCGCCTGCTGAACGATCTGCTGCGCAGCGCCCGGGATGCCGACAAGGTGGCTCTGCTGCTGAAGGTCTGGCGCCAGCGTCTCAGCTATCGTCTGGTGCGCAGCGCCGAAGAGAGCAAAATCGCCCTCTCCAGCGCCGCCAGCGTCGAAACCGCGCTGCCGTTTATTCAGGACGATCTGGCCACCGCCATCGCCCAGCAGGGTCTGGAAGCCGCGCTGGATCAGCCCCTGACCCGCATTATGGAACAGGTGCGGCTCGCGCTCGACAGCAGCCAGACCACCCCGGACGTGATCTATCTTACCGGCGGCAGCGCCCGTTCGCCGCTGATCAAAAAGGCGCTGGCCGCTCAGCTGCCGGGTATTCCGCTGGCCGGCGGCGATGATTTTGGCTCGGTGACCGCCGGGCTGGCCCGCTGGGCGCAGGTGGTTTTCCGCTAGCCCTCGCCCGGCGCTGCCGCGCAGCAGGTCTGTCCTGATCCTGGCGCTGCAGATTACGCTGGAATATTCCTGGTCTCCCACGCAAAATGGCCTGTTCGTCCGGACAGGCCTGTCCACTCTCCCCCGCTTCCGGGGGCGTATTATCCATACCGTAGCCAGACGTCTGCGGTCAGTAATCTTTGCATGCCGCAAGGGGGCGTGATTGAAAAGGGTGTCTGCGATCTTCGCGGCGGTCCGGCGTTGCCGGCCGCGGCTCCTGGCAGGCTGGCTGCTCAGCTGTGGATTACTCTTGCTGCTGGTCGCCCCGCAGGCGCAGGCGGCGACGCGCCAGGTGGGGATTGATATTCCGGTTCAGTGGTACGCCGACGACAGCGGCCAGATGACCCTCGATCGTTTTGCCGCCCTGCCCGCAGACCAGCTCGCCACCACCCGGCAGATCCCCTCCTTTGGTTATTCGCGAAAAACCTGGTGGCTGCGCAGCGAGCTGCCGGGCACGTGGTTTGCCGGGGAGCCGCGTTGGCTGCAGCTGGGCCCCACTTTCGTCGACCATCTGACCATTTACTACCGGCCACTGGGCAGCGATGGCCCGTGGACGCAGCGCATCTTTGGCGATCGCGACGGCGCCCGCGGAAGCGATCTGCATTATCGGGAAAGGGTGCTGATACTGCCCCCTCCGCCAACCGCCGCCGGCTATGAGCTGGTCTTTCGCCTGCAGAGCACCAGCACCCTGATCCTGCTGGCCTCGCTCTCCTCTGCGCAGGCGTTTGTGCAGCGGGCCACCGCTGACACCGCTTTCTGGAGCTTCTACTTCGGCCTGGCCGCCGTCGCCAGCGGTGTGGCGCTTTGGCTGGCGCTGGCCCTGCGCCGGCGTCTGCTATGGGGCATCTGTCTTTTCTCGCTCAATTATCCGCTGGTGGCCGCTCTGCACGGCTTCCCGGAGTGGTTCTTCGGCCACGCCGCGCTGCCCTTCCAGGATTTTATGATCAGTAGCCTCTCGCTGTTCAGCTATGCTACCGCCCTCTGGCTGCATAGCGAGATTTTTGATCTGAAGAAGAATATGCCGCGACTTCATCAGCTGCTGATCGCCGCCGTGATACTCAACCTGGTGCTGCAGGTCAGTATTCCGCTCGGGTTTTACGGCTTCGCGATGCAGATTGAAGGGGTAGTATTCATCATTATCACCCCGGTGCTGCTGTTCACCTCCTGGTGGCTGTGGCGCAAAAAAGCTATCGATCGTACCACCCTGCTGCTGGGTCTGCTGCCGCCGTTCTATGTCGTCGCCGCGGTGCTGGTGCAGTTGTCGATCCATGGGATTATCCCGTTCCATATGGCGATCTATTCCCTCTGGCAGTACGCGCTGATCGTCCACATCATTACGGTGCTGATCATTGCCATCCTGCGGGTGCGTGCTGAAAACCGCCAGCTGGAGCAGAAGCAGCGCCTGGCGCGCGAACTGCAGATTGAGCGTGAAGCCAGCTTCCACCAGCGGCAGTTTATGGGCATGGTGGCGCACGAATTCCGCACCCCGCTGGCGGTGATCCAGGCGGCGCTGGAGAATCTTCGCCTCTCGGCGGCCTCGACCAGCCAGGAGGCGCGCTTCGATCGCATCGGCCGCGCCGCCACCCGCCTGGTGCAGCTCACCGATAACTGCCTTGCCGACGCCCGGCTCGCCTCCCACGATCTGCACGTCGAGCGCCAGCAGACCGCCCTGCTGACGGTGATCAACATGGCCGCCTCGGTGGTGGCCATCTCCCATGATCACTACCTGAACATCCGCCAGCACGGCGCGGTGGAAAGCCCGCAGCTGCAGGCCGATGCCGGCCTGCTGTGCATCGCCATCGCTAATCTGCTGGATAACGCCGTCAAGTATTCGCCCCCCGGTGAAATCGCCATCGATATTCATTCCGATGCCGGGCAAACGGAGCTACGCATTCGCGACCACGGCCCGGGACTCCCCGCCGGACAGGCGGAACTGATCTTTGAGCGCTACCGCCGCGGCGAGCACACATCGCCGGTACCAGGCGGCACCGGTCTCGGACTGTATGTTGCGCGTCAGATAGTGCAGGCTCATGATGGCAAACTGTGGCTGGCCGAGCATGGCCCGGACGGCTGCACCTTTATTCTCACCCTCCCCACGGTTGCTTAAGAGGAGAACGACGTATGGCTTTACGGCTGGCGATAATTGAAGATAACGCCGATCTGCTGGATGAACTGCTGGCCTGGCTGGGCTATCGCGGCTTCGAGGTGTGGGGGACGCGTAGCGCCGAAGCCTTCTGGCGGCAACTGCACAGCCATCCGGTGGATATCGTGCTGGTTGATATCGGCCTGCCCGGCGAGGATGGCTTCAGCGTACTGAACTATCTGCATGAGCTGGGGCACTACGGTCTGGTGGTGGTCAGCGCCCGCGGTCAGCAACAGGATAAACTGCAGGCGCTGAGCCTTGGGGCCGATGCCTATCTGATCAAACCGGTAAACTTCGCCCATCTTGCCGAGACCCTCACCGCCCTCGGCGCGCGCCTGCGCCAGGACCGTCCGGCGGCTCCGCCTGCGGAGGCGATCGGCACGCCGCCGGCCGTCTCCCCCGGCAGCTGGCGTCTGCAAGAGGATAAACTGATTTCACCCGACGCCCGGACGCTGGAGTTAACCCAGCAGGAATATCGCCTGGTGGAGCTCCTGATGCGCAATCGCAACGAAGTGTGCAGCAAACTGGATCTCCATGCCTGCCTGTTTTCCCATGAAAGCGAGCCTGACCTGCACCGGATCGACGTGGTGGTTAGCCGCCTGCGTCACAAGGCACGCCAGCAGGGGATCCACCTGCCCGTTCGCGCAATCTTTGGTAAGGGACTGGCCTTTATTTCCTGAACGACGGGGCGCGTCGGCGGCCGCGCGGGATATAAAAAACTAGTAAGTGTTAATTTTTCTCATTTTCTGAGAGAAATGAGAGGAATGAGACTGACGATGACCTTAAGAACTTTCTTATAGTGCTAGCACATCAGGATGATGGCGTAAGATTTTCACGGGACAGAAAAGCATATAACAAAACGTATTAGCCGTTCGCGGCAAATTCTGACACCATGCAACACAATCAGGGTAACAACGATGGCCATGCAAACGTGGTTAGTTTTATTGCTATGCATTTTTTTCTTCAGCATCTCTGTATACAGTTTTATTTCCTATCTGAAAGACAGGAGGCGGCAGAAATTTACTTTTAACGATAAGCGTTCGATGCGTCGTAAATAATTCACTTTAAAATAATAAAAAATTATTGTAGGTACTTTTATATCTTCAACACACCGCATACGCCCGGAGGATTTGTCACAGCATGGCGTTATGTTTTGCGTAAGGAAATAACGCCATGAGAAACATTAATGTCACCATCAACACCCGCAACGCCTTTGTCCGTGAATCGCTGGTAGCCATGGTCAATGACCTCACCCGGGGCGATCTGCGGGCGCGTTTTTCCTGGCGTAACACCGATCTGTCAGCTGAAGATATCATTATCTGCGAAGTGATCCCCGGGGAAATATACCTGTGTAATACCCTGATTAAGAACAGAAAAAGAGGAAGCTCGCTGATTATCCTCCATAGCTATGACCAGCTGCCGGAAGATGAGTTCATGATTAACTGCCTGAAAGGGGTCATTTTTGTTTCGCTAAAAACGGCCAGTATTCCGCAATTGCTGACGATCATTAAAAGCGAGCTCCAGCATTGTATGACCCCCACGGCTACCGACGCCGCAGGCCGGGAACTCAGTTGCGCCAGCTGTCCGCATCGCGTGTTATCGCGATCGCAGACCGCCGTAGTGCACGGTATTCTCGAAGGGCTGGATATGAGTAAAATCGCCGCCCTGCAGCGTGTGAGTCCCCGCACCGCCGCCTATCATAAGAATAAGATCATGGAAAAATACAGCCTGAATAATAATCATGAATTTTTCCAGTTTATGAATCTTTTACGTGAGCGCTGGTAGGCAAACAGCAGCACAAAAAAAATAAGATATTGACCTGGCTATATTGTCGGAAATCCGAAAATAGCCGCAGGGTGCTAAAAAATATCCAGCGCTGGCGGACATAACGTTAAACTCTGACGCTTCCTCGGTATAAAGACGTTACCGCCCGTCTTTATATAATAAAAAACACGCTACACGAGGAAAACTGATACTTCGTCACATTGCCCCTGACGTGCCTGTCAGGGGTCCTTTTTTCCTTGAGGAACAGCGCCCTCAGTGAAAGGGCGCGGCAGGATCAGGCTTCCGCTTTCTCCACTTCCCAGTCCGGCTGCGCTTCCTCGTCGGTCAGCAACCCTTCATTTTTCGACAGCATCGCGGTGGCGATGCCATTACCCAGCACGTTGATGGCAGAGCGCCCCATGTCGAGGAAATGGTCGATACCCATCAGCAGCAGGATCCCGGCGACCGGTATATTGAAGCTGGGGATCGTCGCCGCCAGCACCACCAGCGCCGAACGCGGCACCCCGGCGATACCTTTCGAGGCCAGCATCAGGGTCAGCATCATGACCGTAATCTCGCTAAAGCTCAGCGGCACGTTATAGGCCTGGGCGATAAACATCGCGGCGAAGGAGCAGTAGACCATCGAGCCAACGAGGTTGAACGAGTAGCCAATCGGCAGGACGAACGAGACGATATTGCGCGAGCAGCCAAACTTCACCAGTCGCTCAAGGGTCTTCGGATAGGCCGCTTCCGAGCTGCTGGTGGTAAAGGCCACCAGCACCGGATCTTTCAGCATGTTCAGCAGGCGGAAAACCTCTTTTTTCAGCACCATATAGCCGACGGCAATCAGCACCGCGCTGGTCAACAGCACCGCCAGGTAGTAGCCGCCGATGAATGAAGCATAGTTGAGCAGGATCCCCAGCCCCTGGGAGGCAATCACCGACGAGATGGCGGCGAAGATGGCCAGCGGCGCAACGTACATCACATAGCCCGTCACCTTCAGCATAATGTGCGACACCACGTTAAGGGCCGCCACCAGCGGAGCATTAAACTTCTCCCCCAGCGACGCGCCGGCGATGCCGAAGAACATCGAGAACACCACGATCTGCAGGATCTCGTTGTTGGCCATCGCCTCGGTGATGCTGGTGGGGATAGTGTGCGACAGGAATCCTTTCAGGCTCATGCCGCTGACCGCCAGGCCGGTATCCACCGCCTCTTTCGGCACCGCCAGGTTTAACCCGGCGCCCGGGTGCTGGAAGGTGACGATCACCAGCCCGACGAGAATGGATAATACCGAGGAGGTGATGAACCAGACCATCGCCTTCCCGCCTACCCGGCCGATGGTCGCAGTCTCGCCGAGGCGCATAATGCCGACCGTCAGGGTGCTGAACACCAACGGCGCGATGACCATTTTGATCAACCGCAGAAACAGATCGGTGAGCAGCGTAATATTGTCCGCCCAGGCGGAGACGGTGGTTGGCGTCGCGTAGGCATGGATAGCCGCGCCGGAGAGGATCCCCATCAGCATAAAAATGACGATGAAGAGCGTGAGTTTGTTTGCGTTTGCCACAGCAATGACCCCTGATTATTTAACACGTTGATTTTTAAGTGAATATTTTATTATTATGAGAATGCACTGATTTATTCACCGCATAAATCTAATTAAAGCCCCCGCGGATACAACTATTTTTTGCTTTTTTAAACTAAAAGTTGATATCACCCCGGATATCGGCCGCGGGAGCGCCCGGCGTCGCGGCGGTTATCCAGACATTTCTCAACCTTCTTTTCATAATTCCTCCATTTTTACGGCCCCTTCCCTCACTAAACTAGTATCATTCAGCGAAACGCTTCAGGATGAGACCGTAAACTAATGAAAGGCAGTAACATACGTCGTTGGGGCGCCGCGCTGGCGGTAGTGATTATCGCCGGGGCCGCCTACTGGTTCTGGCACGATCGCGGGACGAGCGGCAGCGGGGCTCCCGCCGCCGGACAGGGCCCGCAGGGGCCGGGCGGCGCACGCCATGGCCGCTTTGGCGCCGCGCTGGCGCCGGTGCAGGCGGCCACCGCCACCGAAGAAGCGGTCCCGCGCTATCTCACCGGGCTGGGTACGGTGACGGCGGCCAACACCGTCACCGTCCGCAGCCGGGTCGACGGCCAACTGCTGAGCCTTCACTTCCAGGAGGGTCAGCAGGTCAAAGCCGGCGACCTGCTGGCGCAGATCGACCCCAGCCAGTTTAAAGTCGCTCTCGCCCAGGCGCAGGGTCAGCTGGCGAAAGATCAGGCCACCCTTGCCAACGCCCGCCGCGATCTCGCTCGTTACCAGCAGCTGGTGAAGACCAACCTCGTCTCCCGCCAGGAGCTCGACACTCAGCAGTCGCTGGTGGTGGAATCCGCCGGCACGGTGAAAGCTGATGAAGCGGCCGTCGCCAGCGCCCAGCTGCAGCTCGACTGGACCCGCATTACCGCGCCAATTGACGGCCGCGTCGGCTTAAAGCAGGTCGATATCGGCAACCAGATCTCCAGCGGGGATACCACCGGGATCGTGGTCCTTACCCAGACGCACCCGATCGACGTGGTCTTTACCCTGCCGGAAAGCAGCATCGCCACGGTGGTGCAGGCGCAGAAAGCGGGCAAAGCGCTCAGCGTCGAAGCCTGGGATCGCACCAATAAGCAGAAAATCAGCGTCGGCGAGCTGCTGAGCCTCGACAACCAGATCGATGCGACCACCGGGACCATCAAGCTGAAGGCGCGCTTTAGCAATCTGGACGACGCGCTGTTCCCCAATCAGTTCGTTAACGCCCGCCTGCTGGTGGACACCCAGCAGAACGCGGTGGTGATCCCTGCCGCCGCGCTGCAGATGGGCAACGAAGGGCATTTCGTATGGGTGCTGAACGATGAGAATAAGGTCAGCAAACACAGCGTGACGCCCGGCATCCAGGACAGCCAGAAAGTAGTCATCAGCGCCGGGCTTTCCGCCGGAGATCGCGTGGTCACCGACGGGATTGACCGCCTGACCGAGGGAGCGAAGGTAGAAGTTGTCACCGCCAGCAGCGGCGAGCAGGCGCAGCCCGCCCCGCGCCAGAGCGGTAAACACGGAGCGCGTTCCTGATGCAGGTGTTACCTCCAGGCCGCACCGGCGGCCCGTCCCGGCTGTTTATTATGCGTCCGGTGGCCACCACTCTGCTGATGGTGGCTATCCTGCTGGCCGGGATCATCGGCTACCGCTTTCTGCCGGTCTCCGCCCTGCCGGAGGTCGATTACCCGACCATTCAGGTAGTCACCCTCTATCCGGGCGCCAGCCCGGACGTGGTGACCTCCGCCATCACCGCCCCGCTGGAGCGCCAGTTCGGCCAAATGTCAGGCCTCAAGCAGATGTCGTCGCAAAGCTCCGGCGGCGCCTCGGTAGTCACGCTGCAGTTCCAGCTGACCCTGCCGCTGGACGTCGCCGAGCAGGAAGTGCAGGCGGCCATTAACGCCGCCACCAACCTGCTGCCGAGCGATCTGCCCAACCCGCCGGTCTACAGCAAGGTGAACCCGGCGGATCCGCCGATCATGACTCTCGCCGTCACCTCATCCGCCATCCCGATGACCCAGGTTGAGGACATGGTGGAGACCCGGGTGGCGCAGAAGATCTCCCAGGTTTCCGGCGTCGGTCTGGTGACCCTCGCCGGCGGCCAGCGCCCGGCGGTGCGGGTGAAGCTTAACGCCCAGGCCATCGCCGCCCTCGGCCTGACCAGCGAAACCGTGCGCACCGCTATCACCAGCGCCAACGTTAACTCCGCGAAAGGCAGCCTCGACGGTCCGGCCCGCGCGGTGACGCTTTCCGCTAACGATCAGATGCAGTCCGCTGAGGATTATCGCCGGCTGATTATCGCTTATCAGAACGGGGCGCCGATCCGGCTCGGCGATGTCGCCAGCGTCGAACAAGGGGCCGAAAACAGCTGGCTCGGGGCGTGGGCCAACCAGCAGCGGGCCATCGTGATGAACGTCCAGCGCCAGCCGGGGGCCAACATCATCGACACCGCCGACAGCATTCGCCAGATGCTGCCGCAGCTCACCGAGAGCCTGCCGAAATCGGTGAAGGTGCAGGTCCTCTCCGACCGGACCACCAACATCCGCGCCTCGGTGCGCGACACCCAGTTTGAGCTGATGCTGGCCATCGCCCTGGTGGTGATGATCATCTATCTGTTCCTGCGCAACGTGCCGGCGACCATTATTCCCGGCGTCGCGGTGCCGCTGTCGCTGGTGGGCACTTTCGCGGTGATGGTGTTCCTCGACTTCTCGATCAACAACCTGACGCTGATGGCCCTGACCATCGCCACCGGCTTCGTGGTGGATGACGCCATCGTGGTGATCGAGAACATCTCGCGCTATATCGAAAAAGGCGAGAAGCCGCTGGCCGCCGCGCTGAAGGGCGCGGGGGAGATCGGCTTCACCATCATCTCCCTCACCTTCTCGCTGATCGCGGTGTTGATCCCGCTGCTGTTTATGGGCGATATCGTCGGCCGCCTGTTCCGCGAATTCGCCGTCACCCTTGCCGTCGCTATTCTTATCTCGGCGGTGGTCTCCCTGACCCTGACGCCGATGATGTGCGCCCGTATGCTAAGCCACGAATCGCTGCGTAAGCAGAACCGCTTCTCGCGAGCCAGTGAGCGTTTCTTCGAACGGGTGATCGCCGTCTACGGCCGCTGGCTGAGCCGGGTGCTGAATCATCCGTGGCTGACGCTCGGCGTCGCCCTGAGCACCCTGGCGCTGTCGATTATCCTGTGGGTCTTTATCCCGAAAGGCTTTTTCCCGATCCAGGATAACGGCATTATCCAGGGTACCCTCCAGGCGCCGCAGTCGGTCTCCTTCGCCAGCATGGCCGAGCGCCAGCGGCAGGTGGCCAGCATTATCCTTAAGGATCCGGCGGTGGAGAGTCTGACCTCCTTCGTCGGCGTCGACGGCACCAACCCGGCGCTGAACAGCGCCCGTCTGCAGATCAACCTCAAGCCGCTGGATGAACGCGACGACCGCGTCCAGACGGTGATAAGCCGCCTGCAGCAGGCGGTGGACGGCGTCCCCGGCGTGGCGCTCTACCTGCAGCCGACCCAGGACCTGACCATCGACACCACGGTGAGCCGCACCCAGTATCAGTTCACCCTGCAGGCAAACTCCCTCGAGGCGCTGAGCACCTGGGTGCCGCCGCTGCTCAGCCGCCTGCAGGCCCAGCCGCAGCTGGCCGACGTCAGCAGCGACTGGCAGGACAAAGGCCTGGCCGCCTATATCAAGGTGGATCGCGACAGCGCCAGCCGCCTCGGCATCTCAATGGCCGATGTCGATAACGCGCTGTACAACGCCTTCGGCCAGCGGCTGATCTCCACTATTTACACTCAGGCGAATCAGTATCGCGTGGTGCTCGAGCAGGATACCGAGGCGACGCCGGGCCTGGCGGCGCTGGAGAATATCCGCCTCACCAGCAGCGACGGCGGCATCGTGCCGTTGACCGCCATCGCCACGGTGGAGCAGCGCTTTACCCCGCTGTCGGTGAACCACCTCGATCAGTTCCCGGTAACCACCATCTCGTTTAACGTCCCGGACAACTACTCGCTGGGCGAAGCGGTGGAGGCGATCCTCGCCGCCGAACAGTCGCTGGATTTCCCGACCGATATTCGCACCCAGTTCCAGGGCAGCTCGCTGGCCTTCCAGTCGGCGCTCGGCAGCACCGTCTGGCTGGTGGTCGCCGCGGTGGTGGCGATGTATATCGTGCTGGGGGTGCTGTACGAAAGCTTTATCCACCCGATCACGATTCTCTCCACCCTGCCCACCGCCGGGGTCGGGGCGCTGCTGGCGCTGTGGCTGGCGGGCAGCGAGCTGGACGTGATCGCCATCATCGGCATCATTCTGCTGATCGGCATCGTGAAGAAGAACGCCATCATGATGATCGACTTCGCGCTGGCCGCTGAGCGCGAGCAGGGCATGCCGCCGCGGGAGGCGATCTACCAGGCCTGTCTGCTGCGTTTTCGGCCGATCCTGATGACCACCCTCGCCGCCCTGCTCGGCGCCCTGCCGCTGATGCTGAGCACCGGCGTCGGCGCCGAGCTGCGGCGTCCGCTGGGGATCGGCATGGTCGGCGGTCTGATGCTCAGCCAGGTGCTGACCCTGTTCACCACCCCGGTGATCTATCTGCTGTTCGACCGCCTGTCGCTGCACCTGAAGCGCCGCTTCCCGCGTCAGGAAGAGGAGGCGTAAGTGAAGTTTTTCGCCCTCTTCATTTACCGCCCGGTGGCGACGATCCTCATCTCGCTGGCCATCACCCTGTGCGGCATTCTCGGCTTCCGGCTGCTGCCGGTAGCCCCGCTGCCGCAGGTGGACTTCCCGGTGATCATGGTTAGCGCCTCGCTGCCGGGAGCCTCGCCGGAGACCATGGCCTCGTCGGTGGCCACCCCGCTGGAGCGCTCCCTGGGGCGGATTGCCGGGGTCAATGAGATGACCTCCTCCAGCTCGCTCGGCAGCACCCGCATCATTCTTGAGTTTAACTTCGACCGCGATATCAACGGCGCGGCGCGTGACGTTCAGGCGGCGATCAACGCCGCGCAAAGCCTGCTGCCGAGCGGAATGCCTAGCCGGCCGACCTATCGCAAAGCCAATCCGTCGGATGCGCCGATCATGATCCTGACGCTGACCTCGGACACCTACTCCCAGGGTGAGCTGTATGATTTCGCCTCCACCCAGCTGGCGCAGACCATCGCGCAGATCGACGGCGTGGGCGATGTCGACGTCGGCGGCAGCTCCCTGCCGGCGGTGCGCGTCGACCTCAACCCGCAGGCGCTGTTCAACCAGGGCGTGTCGCTGGACGCGGTGCGCACCGCCATCAGCGACGCCAACGTGCGCAAACCGCAGGGGGCGCTGGAGGACAGCGCGCACCGCTGGCAGGTGCAGACCAACGATGAGCTGAAGACCGCCGCCGACTATCAGCCGCTGATCGTCCACTACCAGAATGGCGCCGCGGTGCGGCTGGGAGATGTCGCCACCGTCTCGGATTCGGTGCAGGACGTACGCAACGCCGGGATGACCAACGCCAAACCGGCGATCCTGCTGATGATCCGCAAACTGCCGGAAGCCAATATTATCCAGACGGTGGACAGCATCCGCGCCCGCCTGCCGGAGCTGCAGCAGACCATTCCGGCGGCTATCGACCTGCAGATCGCCCAGGACCGCTCGCCGACCATCCGCGCCTCGCTGGAGGAGGTGGAGCAGACGCTGGTGATTTCGGTGGCGCTGGTGATCCTCGTGGTGTTCCTGTTCCTGCGCTCGGGGCGCGCCACGCTGATCCCGGCCGTCGCCGTCCCGGTATCCTTAATCGGCACCTTCGCCGCGATGTATTTGTGCGGCTTCAGCCTCAATAACCTGTCGCTGATGGCCCTGACCATCGCCACCGGCTTCGTGGTGGATGACGCTATCGTGGTGCTGGAGAATATCTCCCGCCATCTGGAGGCGGGGATGAAACCGCTGCAGGCGGCGCTGCAGGGGAGCCGCGAGGTCGGCTTTACCGTGCTGTCGATGAGCCTGTCGCTGGTGGCGGTGTTCCTGCCGCTGCTGCTGATGGGCGGCCTGCCCGGCCGCCTGCTGCGCGAGTTCGCCGTCACCCTGTCGGTGGCGATCGGCATCTCGCTGGCGGTCTCCCTCACCCTGACGCCGATGATGTGCGGCTGGCTGCTGAAAAGCGGCAAGTCCCACCAGCCGACGCGCAACCGCGGCTTTGGCCGCCTGCTGGTGGCCGTGCAGGGCGGCTATGGTAAATCGTTAAAATGGGTGCTGAAGCATAGCCGCCTGACCGGCCTGGTGGTGCTGGGCACCATCGCCCTCAGCGTCTGGCTCTACATTTCGATCCCGAAAACCTTCTTCCCGGAGCAGGACACCGGGGTGCTGATGGGCGGCATTCAGGCCGACCAGAGCATCTCCTTCCAGGCGATGCGCGGCAAGCTGCAGGACTTTATGAAGATCATTCGCGAAGATCCGGCGGTGGATAACGTCACCGGCTTTACCGGCGGCTCTCGGGTCAACAGCGGGATGATGTTTATCACCCTCAAGCCGCGCGACCAGCGCCACGAGACGGCGCAGCAGGTGATCGACCGGCTGCGCAAAAAGCTGGCCAACGAGCCCGGGGCCAACCTGTTCCTGATGGCGGTGCAGGATATCCGCGTCGGCGGCCGGCAGTCGAACGCCAGCTATCAGTACACCCTGCTGTCCGACGACCTGTCGGCGCTGCGCGAGTGGGAGCCGAAGATCCGCAAAGCGCTGGCGGCGCTGCCGGAGCTGGCGGACGTCAACTCCGATCAGCAGGACAATGGCGCCGAAATGGACCTGGTCTATGACCGGGATACCATGTCGCGCCTCGGCATCAGCGTCCAGGACGCCAACAACCTGCTGAACAACGCCTTTGGCCAGCGGCAGATCTCTACCATCTACCAGCCGCTCAACCAGTATAAGGTGGTGATGGAGGTGGATCCGGCCTACACCCAGGACGTCAGCGCCCTGGATAAGATGTTCGTCATTAACAGCGACGGCAAGCCGATTCCGCTGGCCTACTTCGCCAAATGGCAGCCGGCCAATGCCCCGCTGTCGGTGAACCACCAGGGGCTGTCGGCGGCATCCACTATCTCCTTTAACCTGCCCACCGGCCGCTCGCTGTCGGAAGCCAGCGAGGCCATTGACCGCGCGATGACCCAGCTCGGGGTGCCGTCGAGCGTGCGCGGCTCCTTTGCCGGTACCGCTCAGGTGTTCCAGCAGACCATGAACGCGCAGGTGATCCTGATCCTCGCGGCTATCGCCACGGTCTATATCGTGCTGGGGGTGCTATATGAGAGCTATGTGCATCCGTTGACCATCCTCTCGACGCTGCCCTCCGCCGGGGTGGGCGCTCTGCTGGCGCTGGAGATCTTCGATGCCCCGTTCAGCCTAATCGCCCTGATTGGGATTATGTTATTAATTGGCATCGTTAAGAAAAACGCCATCATGATGGTTGATTTTGCCCTGGAGGCGCAGCGTAACGGCAACCTGACGCCGGAAGAGGCGATTTTCCAGGCCTGCCTGCTGCGTTTCCGGCCGATTATGATGACCACCCTCGCCGCGCTGTTCGGCGCCCTGCCGCTGGTGCTCTCCGGGGGCGATGGCTCTGAACTGCGCCAGCCGCTGGGGATCACCATCGTCGGCGGTCTGGTGATGAGCCAGCTGTTAACGCTCTACACCACGCCGGTGGTCTATCTTTTCTTTGACCGTCTGCGGCTGCGTTTTTCGCGTCACTCCTCTCAACCGGTAAGCGAATAACATGACAGACCTCCCGGCCAGCGTGCGCTGGCAGCTATGGATAGTGGCGTTCGGCTTCTTTATGCAGTCGCTGGATACCACCATCGTTAACACCGCCCTCCCCTCGATGGCCAAAAGCCTCGGGGAGAGTCCGCTGCATATGCATATGATTATCGTCTCCTATGTGTTAACGGTGGCGGTGATGCTGCCGGCCAGCGGCTGGCTGGCCGACCGGGTCGGGGTGCGCAATATCTTCTTCACCGCCATCGTGCTGTTTACCGCCGGATCGCTGTTTTGCGCCCAGGCCAGCACCCTCGACCAGCTGGTGATGGCGCGGGTGCTGCAGGGGGTCGGCGGCGCGATGATGGTGCCGGTCGGCCGCCTGACGGTGATGAAGATCGTCCCGCGCGATCAGTATATGGCGGCGATGACCTTCGTCACCCTGCCGGGCCAGGTCGGTCCGCTGCTCGGCCCGGCGCTGGGCGGGGTGCTGGTGGAGTACGCCTCCTGGCACTGGATCTTCCTCATCAATATCCCGGTGGGGATCGTCGGCGCGATTGCCACCCTCTGTCTGATGCCCAACTACACCATGCAGACCCGGCGCTTCGATCTCTCCGGCTTTCTGCTGCTGGCCGCCGGAATGGCGACCCTGACCCTGGCGCTCGACGGCCAGAAAGGGCTCGGCATTTCCCCTGCCTGGCTGGCGGGGCTGGTGGCCGTCGGCCTCTGCGCCCTGCTGCTATACCTGTGGCACGCCCGCGGCAACGCCCGAGCGTTGTTTAGCCTTAACCTGTTTCGCAACCGCACCTTCTCTCTCGGCCTCGGCGGCAGCTTCGCCGGACGCATCGGCAGCGGCATGCTGCCGTTTATGACCCCGGTGTTTCTGCAGATCGGCCTCGGCTTCTCCCCCTTTCACGCCGGGCTGATGATGATCCCGATGGTGCTCGGCAGCATGGGCATGAAGCGGATCGTGGTCCAGGTGGTCAACCGCTTTGGCTACCGTCGGGTGCTGGTCGCCAGCACCCTGGGCCTGGCGGCGGTCAGCCTGCTGTTTATGTTTAGCGCCCTGGCCGGGTGGTATTACGTGCTGCCGCTGGTCCTGTTTCTGCAGGGGATGATCAACGCCAGCCGCTTCTCCTCGATGAATACCCTGACGCTGAAAGATCTCCCGGACGATCTGGCCAGCAGCGGCAACAGCCTGCTGTCGATGGTGATGCAGCTGTCGATGAGTATCGGCGTGACCATCGCCGGGCTGCTGCTGGGGCTGTATGGCCAGCAGCATATGAGTCTCGACGCCGCCAGCACCCATCAGGTCTTTCTCTACACCTATCTGAGCATGGCGGCGATCATCGCCCTGCCGGCGCTCATCTTTTCCCGGGTACCGGATGACGTCGGCAGCAATACCGTCCTCCGTCGACGCAACAGGAGTGGATCGTGAAATTTTGGCGCCCGGGTATTACCGGCAAGCTGTTCCTCGCTATATTCGCCACCTGCATCGTGCTGCTGATCAGCATGCACTGGGCGGTGCGCATTAGTTTTGAACGCGGGTTTATCGACTATATCAAGCGCGGCAATGAGCAACGCTTAACCATGCTCAGCGACGCGCTGAGCGAGCAGTATGCCCAGCATGGCAGCTGGGCGTTTCTGCGCAATAATGACCGCTTTATCTTCCAGTTGCTGCGCACCTTCGAACGGGATAACGACGACCGCTCGCCGCCGGGGCACGCCATGAAGCCGGACGCCGCTCCGGACGGGCCGCCGCCGGATGGCCCCCCTGACGGCCCGCGCCCGAGGCCGGAAATGCCGCCCCACGGCTGGCGCACCATGTTCTGGGTGGTGGATCAGTCGGGGCGCGTGCTGGTGGGGCCGCGTGAGCGCGTCCCGGAGGACGGCACCCAGCGCAGCATCGTGGTCAACGGCGCGGAGGTGGGCAAAGTGATCGCCTCGCCGGTAGAGCGGCTGACGCGCAATACCGACATTAACTTCGACCGGCAGCAAAAGCGCACCAGCTGGCTGATTGTCGCCCTTGCCACCCTGCTTGCCGCGCTGGCCACTTTCCCGTTGGCCCGCGGTCTGCTGGCGCCGGTGAAGCGGCTGGTGGAAGGCACCCATAAGCTGGCGGCGGGCGACTTTTCCACCCGCGTGACGGTGACCGGCGGCGATGAGCTCGGCCGCCTGGCGCAGGATTTTAACCAGCTCGCCAGCACCCTGGAGCGCAACCAGCAGATGCGTCGCGATCTGATGGCCGATATCTCCCATGAGCTGCGTACCCCGCTGGCGGTGCTGCGCGGCGAGCTGGAGGCGATTCAGGACGGGGTCCGGCGCTTTACCCCCGAGTCGATTCCTTCTCTGCAGGCCGAGGTGGCTACCCTCACCAAGCTGGTGGACGACCTCCATCAGCTGTCGATGTCCGACGAGGGGGCGCTGGCCTACCAGAAAACCTCACTGGATATCATCACCCTGCTGGAAGTGGCGGCGGGCGCTTTTCGCGAGCGCTTCGCCAGCCGGCAGCTAAGCATTCAGGTGTCGCTCCCGGAGCAGGCGATGATCTTCGGCGACCGCGACCGCCTGATGCAGCTCTTCAACAATCTGCTGGAGAACAGCCTGCGCTATACCGACAGCGGCGGCAGCCTGCACATCACCGCCCGCCGCAGCGGCCGAATGCTGGTGATTGACTTCGCCGACAGCGCCCCCGGCGTCAGCGATGAGCAGCTGGCCCGCCTGTGCGAACGCTTTTACCGGGCGGAAGGATCGCGCAACCGCGCCAGCGGCGGCTCGGGCCTCGGGCTGGCGATTTGCCTCAATATCGTAGCGGCCCACGGCGGCACCCTGCGTGCCGACCATTCGCCTTTTGGCGGGGTTAGCATTAAAGTTGAGTTACCTCTGGAACATGATTTACCGAGAGACGTATGACTGAATTGCCTGTAGATGAAAACACCCCACGCATCCTTATCGTGGAAGATGAACCGAAGCTCGGCCAGCTGCTGATTGATTATCTGCAGGCCGCCGGCTATGCGCCTGCGTTGATTAACCACGGCGACAAGGTCCTGCCCTACGTCCGCCAGACGCCGCCGCATCTGATCCTGCTGGATCTGATGCTGCCCGGTACCGACGGTCTGACGCTGTGCCGGGAAATTCGCCGCTTCTCCGATGTTCCGGTGGTGATGGTGACGGCGAAAATCGAAGAGATCGACCGTTTGCTGGGGCTGGAAATAGGCGCCGACGACTATATCTGCAAGCCCTACAGCCCGCGGGAAGTGGTCGCCCGGGTAAAAACCATCCTCCGCCGCTGCAAGCCGCAGCGCGATCTGCAGGCGCTGGACGCCCAGAGCCCGCTGATTGTCGACGAAGGTCGTTTTCAGGCCTCCTGGCGCGACAAGCTGCTGGACCTCACTCCCGCCGAGTTCCGGCTGCTGAAAACCCTCTCCCAGGAGCCGGGCAAAGTGTTCTCCCGCGAACAGCTACTCAACCATCTGTATGACGATTATCGGGTAGTCACCGATCGCACCATCGACAGCCACATCAAGAACCTGCGGCGTAAGCTGGAGGCGCTGGACGCCGAGCAGTCGTTTATCCGCGCGGTGTATGGCGTTGGCTACCGCTGGGAAGCGGACGCCTGCCGGCTGGCGTAGTTAGCCTTTTCCCGGCTCGCGCTGCGCTTCGCCGGGCTACACGTTCACCGCCATCTGCAATCCGTAGCCCGGGTAAGGCGTTTACGCCGCAACCCGGGGAACTCCCTAGAGCCTATCCCACCAGGCGTTATTAACGCTGTCAGTGTGAGCACTGCCCAGGTTCAAAATGGCAAACAAATTAGCCATACTGAAAGATACCTATCTGATATTTACTCCCCTTCGCCGCGGCGCTACAATGCCCGCCCTTAATGTGGGGACACTCCCCAACTCGCCGCACCAGGTGCGGCGAATCTGACCTGTCATCAGAACGAGAACACCATGTTTAAACCAGAACTCCTCTCCCCGGCGGGAACGCTGAAAAATATGCGTTACGCTTTCGCCTATGGCGCCGATGCCGTCTATGCCGGCCAGCCGCGCTACTCGCTGCGCGTGCGTAACAACGAATTCAATCACGAAAATCTGCAGCTCGGCATCAATGAAGCCCACGCGCTGGGTAAAAAATTCTATGTGGTGGTCAACATCGCCCCGCATAACGCCAAGCTGAAAACGTTTATTCGCGATCTGAAGCCGGTGGTGGAGATGGGTCCGGACGCGCTGATCATGTCCGATCCGGGTTTAATCATGCTGGTGCGGGAACACTTCCCGGAGATGCCGATCCATCTTTCAGTGCAGGCCAACGCCGTCAACTGGGCGACGGTCAAATTCTGGCAGCAGATGGGGCTGACCCGCGTAATCCTGTCGCGTGAACTGTCGCTGGATGAAATCGAAGAGATTCGCCGCCAGGTGCCGGAGATGGAGATTGAGATTTTCGTCCACGGCGCGCTGTGCATGGCCTACTCCGGCCGCTGCCTGCTCTCCGGGTATATCAACAAGCGCGACCCGAACCAGGGGACCTGCACCAACGCCTGCCGCTGGGAATACAACGTGGCGGAAGGCAAAGAGGACGACGTCGGCAACATCGTCCACAAATATGAGCCGATCCCGGTGCAGACCGTGGAGCCCACCCTCGGCATCGGCGCGCCTACCGATAAAGTCTTTATGATTGAGGAAGCCAAACGTCCGGGCGAGTACATGACCGCCTTTGAGGACGAACACGGCACCTACATCATGAACTCGAAAGATCTGCGGGCTATCGCCCACGTTGAGCGTCTGACCCAGATGGGCGTTCACTCGCTGAAGATCGAAGGCCGCACCAAATCCTTCTACTACTGCGCGCGCACCGCTCAGGTTTACCGCAAGGCGATCGACGATGCCGCCGCCGGCAAACCGTTCGATACCAGCCTGCTGGAGACCCTGGAGGGGCTGGCCCACCGCGGGTACACCGAAGGCTTCCTGCGCCGCCATACCCATGACGATTATCAGAACTACGAGTACGGCTACTCCGTCTCCGAGCGCCAGCAGTTTGTCGGCGAATTCACCGGAGAGCGTAACGGCCCGCTGGCGGCCGTGGCGGTCAAAAATAAGTTCAGCGTCGGCGACAGCCTTGAGCTGATGACCCCGCAAGGTAACGTCAACTTCACCCTTGAGCATATGGAGAATGGCAAAGGCGAAACCATGCCGGTGGCCCCGGGCGATGGCTATACCGTCTGGTTGCCTGTGCCGGACGACCTGCCCCTGCAGTATGCCCTGCTGATGCGCAACTTTACTGGTCAAACAACCAGAAATCCGCACGGTAACTAGTTAATTTGCGTTATTTTTTCACGATGTAAGGATATTAGAATCGGATCACATACCGTTTCGATCGAAACAGGTATCATCCATTTCGCTGAAAAACATAACCCATAAATGCTAGTTGTACCAGGAACCACCTCCTTAGCCTGCGTAATCTCCCTTACGCGGGCTTATTTTTTTGCCTCTCCTCCGGTCTTCGCTTTCGTCATGCGGTACACTTTATGCAACATTGAGCAATAAAGGTTCCCTTGATGATGTCTACGTTTCCTGCCAGCTTACTGATCCTTAACGGCAAAGGTGCCAATGAACCGCAGCTACGCGAAGCGGTTAACCTGTTACGCGATGAAGGGATTGATATTCACGTCCGCGTGACCTGGGAAAAGGGCGATGCCGCTCGGTTTATCGATGAAGCCCTGCAGCTGAACGTTGAAACGGTGATCGCCGGCGGTGGCGATGGCACCATTAATGAAGTGGCGACCGCGCTGGTGGAGCGCGGCGGCAAGATGGCGCTAGGGATTTTACCGCTGGGCACGGCTAACGACTTTGCCACCAGCGTCGGTATTCCGCAGGATCTGGCCAGCGCCCTCAAGCTGGCGATCGTCGGCCGCGATGTGCCGATAGATATCGCCCGGGTGAATGATAAAACCGGCTTTATTAATATGGCGACCGGCGGGTTCGGCACCCGGATCACCACCGAAACGCCGGAAAAACTCAAGGCCGCGCTCGGCGGTGTCTCTTATTTAATCCACGGTCTGATGCGCATGGATACCCTGAAGCCGGACCGCTGCGAGATCCGCGGGGAGAACTTTCACTGGCAGGGCGATGCGCTGGTCATCGGCATCGGCAACGGCCGCCAGGCCGGCGGCGGCCAGCAGCTGTGTCCGGAGGCGTTGATTAACGATGGCCTGCTGCATCTGCGCATTTTCACCGGCGAAGAGCTGATCCCTGCCCTGTTCAGCACCCTGGCGAATCCGGAAAACTCGCCGAATATTGTTGACGGTGTCTCCTCGTGGTTTGAAATAACCGCGCCCCATGAGATGACCTTTAACCTCGACGGCGAGCCGCTCAGCGGCAAAACCTTCCGTATGGAGCTGTTACCGGCGGCTCTGCGCTGCCGGCTGCCGCCCGACTGCCCGCTGCTACGCTGAGGCGGACAGGGGCACACTGCCCGGCGGCACTGCTGGACTGCACCCCAAAAGTTGGACACCCAACTGAGTAAGGTGCAATTTTATGGCT
>OCJJ01000105.1_pt1 | contig 53481 bp, 63 predicted proteins | sample 1480771 | NCBI WGS metagenome assembly OCJJ01 (sample SAMN05301483, study PRJEB22388) | human gut metagenome | isolation source: Infant 1 DOL 26 gut | host: Homo sapiens | place: USA: Pittsburgh, Magee-Womens Hospital of UPMC | collected 2013/2014
AGGTAACCCCCTTATTAACCCTGAGGTATTTGCAATATCTGTGTGAACTTACACAGGAGGAGTAAACCATGAAACTACCGCGAAACGCCCTGGTCTGGTGCGTATTAATCGTCTGTTTAACGCTCTTGATATTCACATGCCTGACCCGGAACCGCTTATGCGAAGTCCGGCTAAAGGACGGGAACAGGGAGGTCGCGGCAAGCCTGGCTTACGAATCCAACGGTAAGTAGCAACCTGGAGGCGGGGAATACCCCGCCTTTTCAGGGCTGCGTTGGTCTGACATGCCTGAAGCGCCTTTATGAAGGGGTTGCCGGTTCGCCGGTAGCCCCTTTTTCCTGCTTACAGGAAAAAAAAACCGCACGACAGGCGGGCAAAATGCTTTCACCTACCTACAACACGGATTCAATGAATCGCAAGTCACATTAACACCCTTCATTCACCGTAACACCCTGTCATCAGTGTGAAAAAAAGAGCGATTGATTGTGAACATTTGGGTTCTGGTGATAAGTTCGCTCTGTAGCGTAGCCCTCTTTACGGAGGGGTGGAAACAGCAACGGCAGAGTTAAAAGTCCACGAGTCAGTGAGGCTGTCCAAAGGCTCCCCGGGGAAATCCGGCGCTACATCAGGTTGCATAGCACTTAACCCGCCCTCCGGGCGGGTTTTCCTTCCGGAAACGTGCTGTAATACCTTTTATGTGCAATGCGCGGTTTCTACTTTCCTGATAAATCAGTCGCTCGGTCTGTCAGGTGATACCGCAGTTCATTCCTTGAATGATCCAGTGTTTTTTGCCTGCTATTTTAGCAGGCTTTTTTTTGTTGATTATGTATGACATCTGTCATACAGTTGATTGTGTAATGAACAGCAATTTTTCCACTTAACTCAGTGAGGCGAAGCGCAGTCGCGGGTGAGCCAAAGGAGAGCCAGCATGAACTTCACGATAAAATCCCGTAAAACCGGCGAAATTTTCAGTTTTTACGCACCCGAGAGTGGCGGTTATGTCCACCTGGAGTCCCCGGGACACTCTGGTAACACAGGTGCTCAGATTTGCTGTGGTGGAGGGTTCATGGGGAGTACGCTTTCCTGTGGCGCTTCTGAGGACGATCTGGCCAGTGTTGCCCGTAAATGGTACCGACAGTTCGTGAGGGAGCGGCGCAAATTCTTAATGATGTCGGGCCAGTATTCTGAGGATAACCCATGAAAAAAGAAATCTCCCGCAACCCCTCTTTCACGCCTTCGCCTAAGCTGCGAGCACATCTGAACTCCCACAGGGAAGGGGTGACTGAAAGGCTGAATAATATCTTTGATCGCTATGCGCATCTGGTTCGGGTCTGTGCCATTCCTCTCGATGACGACGAAACACAGGTTCTGCTTAATGTGCTGAGTGGCTCCGTTGTGGAACCCGCCTTTATTGAATATCTGGCTCAGGAAATTCTGGACTCGGATGATTATCTGGAAGGGATACCCGCAGCTAAATCACTGTACGAAAAGTGTCAGTCAGCGACCTATCCGCAATTGCTGGCCACCGTCGAACGTCTGGAACGATAAGAAAGGCATAACAACACTGGACCCCTTCGGCTCCTGGCCAGCTGCGCTGTCCAGTCGTCGAGCCACACTCCGCCAGGGCAGCTGCTGCGCACCTGCCGGGCTCCGCCGAACCCGCTACGCGGTTTCGGGCCTGACGGCTAGTGTCTGATGTCTGAGGTCAAAGTCAACGGCAGCGCTTGCTGCGGCCGTTCCGGCCGCGCCGCTTTCACCGTGCCGGCGAAGGACTGCCGGCACTCTGCGGGGCAACGCCGTTTCGCGCCCGCGCTCTTCGTCGTTGCGGCGGGTGCCTGCTCCTTTCCCCTGGTACCCGTATCACCCGTTTGAGTCCATTCGCCGGGGCTGAGACAAGCACAACCCGTCTTGCTGTCCAGGGGACGGCAGAGCCTTTCGCAATAAATTTTTCCCGGCCATTCCGCTGCGCTTCATTAGACCGAAAAAAATTTCCCGCTCACCCCCGGACATCTGCACCGGGCCGTGCTCGTTTACGCCCTCGCGGCGAACGGCTCTCAAACGGGTGAAGGTTATATCCAGGGGGCAGGTTCAGCAGGTCCCCGCACAAAGTCAAAACCGCGGCCCCGGCAACTCAACGGGTGATGGTTTTAAAAGGCAGAAAAACAGACAAAGGAGAAAGCTGGATGAGCACACAAAACGTCAACGAAAAACCCTCCACCAAAGAAAGCACAACCCTCCGGACTGACGGTTTTGTGCGCAACATTCATTCCCGAAACCCGTTCGATGTTATCCGCGCCGATGTAGTGCTTGAACGTATCGAGAAAAAGGCTGGTCGGAGCTGCGGGATGCATTACGAGCTGTATCAGGCCCATCTGCTGGGTGGTGCGCTGGATTATCTGGATGCGCTGCCGTTGAAAGACCGTCCGGTGTTAATGGGCGCTGCGGCAAAGCGCGGCTATCTGCTGACGCTAGCCGAAGAGGAACGCGCGCTGGAAGCACGGGATGTACTGATGAGTGAACTGGCGGCAAACGACTGCTGAGAAATAAACACGGATGGCGGCGTATCGCTGCCATCCCTTAAAGACCAGAGGTAACGCAAAATGAAAGTATACGGCCATCAACACTCATCAGAGGCTTTCTTCCGGGAAAATTCCCCATCCTGTTTTGAACCAAAAGCGGAAAAGGTGATCGCTTTTCATGGAAAGGATGCCAGTTACGCCTATAACGTGCTGGCCGATCTGAAAGCAGCAGGTGCTTCATATACGCGCCGGAATATCATCGCCGATATGTTCCGCCGTCTGGGTGTGAAATGAGGTCTGGGCAATGGAACACGTGAAAGGAAAAATCCAGCAGGGGGCAGGGAACGCCTATTTTGCAGGGATGCAGTGGCGCGGTATTACACTTGGACACGCCGATGCTGCAGCGCTTAATCAGTTTGATATCGATATCAGCAAAGCTCAGGCACCCGAAGCACGCACCTGGTTGCTTCAGAACAAAGCAGAATTCATCGCTCTGATCCTGGGCATTGAAGTCGTAAAGGTCGGGTAGTGAGAAGCCAGCTAACTTAGCTCTTGAGCTAAGTTAGCTTTTGAGCTAATGTGTGCACATACGGACCAGAGATTACATTCATGTTCACAGTCATCTTTCATGATGAGGCTGAAAAAGAGTTTACGGCTCTGCCTGCTGCCATTCGTGCAAAAATGGCCAGGCTACTCATGAAGCTGGAAGCAAACCCTCGCCAGCTACGCGAGCCAGATACCAAGCCGCTTGGAAACGGCCTTTTCGAAATACGTACAATGGGGGCAGATATCGCCCGCGGAATCTGGGTATATCAGAGTGGTGAACGTATTTTTCTACTTCGGATCTTTATCAAAAAATCGCCAAAAACGCCCCCGGCAGAAATAGATCAGGCACTTCGCAGACTGGAGGAAATGCAGAATGAAATATAAAACCCTTAGCCAGGTTCATACCGAAGCAATGAACGATCATGAGTACAGCGCGGCATTCGAGGCAGAAGAAGCCTCGGAGCTACTTCGGGAAACCTTAGCAACATGGAGAAAAGAAGCGGGTTTGACGTCGGCACAGGTTGCAGAACGTATGGGCATCAAAGCGCCTACTATCTCACGTATGGAGAAGAACGCTTCGCGAATGAGTATTCAGACGCTGGTTCGGTACGCCAGAGCCTGCGGTGTTAACTTTAAAATTCAGCAGGTTTGAATGATTAGCGATGCCAATAAAGCGGTGAATGACCTGGCGAGTATTGTCCCTCTGCTGGGTGGCAGTTCGTCCCGCAAAGATTACGAAGAGGCACGTAAACTCGTTGAATATCTTCTGGAACATGATCCGGACAGCCCGCTGGTTGATATGCTGACTGCCCGCATCGATGCCTGGGAAGATAACGCGGTGGAATTTGAAGAATTTAATACGCGCTTCGAAGCAGGCAAAAACGGTGTATCGTTGCTGCGGGTTCTTATGCAGCAATACGGGCTTTCTCAGTCCGATTTCGAAAACGAGATAGGTAATAAATCGCTCGTCAGCCGGATCCTCAGTGGTGAACGCAGTCTGACCTTTGATCACATGCGGGCGCTGGCAAATCGATTTCAAATCCCGGTCTCGATGTTTGTTGACTGATTCGGGAACAGAGCAGGCGAAGGGGGCATCGGTCCCCGTCTGGCCGCGCCTCGAAAGACCGCGCGCCTACGGCGCCGGGAAAACCGGGCCGCGCTGACGCGCCGCCCGCATTTCCTTTCCGCGTCTTCCCTGTTTGCTGCCTGCTGTTTGCCTGCTTCCTCTCCTTCTCCCTGCTGTGATGCCTCTTTTTAAACCTTAAAGGCTTTAAAAGCATACCCACACTGGACACCTTCGGCTCCCGGCCAGCTGCGCTGTCCGGTCGTCGAGCCACACTCCGCCAGGGCAGCTGCTTCGCACCCGCCGGGCTCCGCCGAACCCGCTACGCGCTTTCGGGCCTGACGGCTAGTGTCTGATGTCTGAGGTCAAAGTCAACGGCAGCGCTTGCTGCGGCCGTTCCGGCCGCGCCGCTTTCACCGTGCCGGCGAAGGACTGCCGGCACTCTGCGGGGCAACGCCGTTTCGCGCCCGCGCTCTTCGTCGTTGCGGCGGGTGCCTGCTCCTTTCCCCTGGTACCCGTATCACCCGTTTGAGTCCATTCGCCGGGGCTGAGACAAGCACAACCCGTCTTGCTGTCCAGGGGACGGCAGAGCCTTTCGCAATAAATTTTTCCCGGCCATTCCGCTGCGCTTCATTAGACCGAAAAAAATTTCCCGCTCACCCCCGGACATCTGCACCGGGCCGTGCTCGTTTACGCCCTCGCGGCGAACGGCTCTCAAACGGGTGAAGGTTATATCCAGGGGGCAGGTTCAGCAGGTCCCCGCACAAAGTCAAAACCGCGGCCCCGGCAACTCAACGGGTGATGGTTAAAAAATTAAACAGGTGAAGGAGAATAATATGCGTTTAGCATCCCGATTTGGACTTACTCATTCCATTCGTCAGGAACGCCCACTGACTAACGATGAATTGGTCAAGGTTGTACCTTCTGTGTTTTCAGAAGAAAAGCATAATTCACGTAGTGATCGCTATACCTATATTCCAACCATTACACTGCTGGATAAATTACGTGAAGAAGGTTTCCAGCCATTTTTTGCCTGTCAGTCACGAGTAAGGGATGAGGATAAACGGGGGCATACTAAGCATATGGTAAGACTTCGCCGTGAAGGGGTCAATAAAGGAACAGAAGTACCCGAAATCATTCTTCTTAACTCGCATGATGGATCGTCCAGTTATCAAATGATCCCGGGTATGTTCCGTTTTGTATGCACAAATGGCCTTGTGTGCGGTACGTCGTTTGGTGAGATTCGTGTACCTCATAAAGGTGATATTGTGGGAAGGGTTATCGAAGGTGCTTACGAAGTTTTGGGAATTTTCGATAAAATAACTGAAGGCGTTGATGTCATGAAGTCTATTACCTTAACCAAGGAAGAACAGCGTCTGTTTGGACAAGCTGCATTAACCTACCGATATGAAGATGAAAATAAATCTCCGGTCAGTATTGAACAGATAATTCATCCGCGCCGTTATGAAGATAAAAAAGATGACATCTGGACTACATATCAAAGGGTCCAGGAAAATCTGATTAAAGGCGGTTTGCCTGGCCGAACTGAAAAAGGGAAAAGAACAACAACCCGGCCAGTAAAAGCAATTGATGGTGATGTCAAACTCAATAAGGCATTGTGGTTAATTGCGGAGAAATTCCGCACTCTTAAAGGCTAATTATAAGCGCCGGGCAGCTGTCCGGCGTTTTGATGGTGGGAATACTTATGTTTGAATTTAAAGCTGTCTGTATCAGTATTTCACATATGGAAGAAGGTGATATCAGAGTTCTTCAGGTGCTTTCATCAACAACCAATTATCTAACTTGCGATAGTTACTTAGAGTGGATACATGATACACCTTATGGTTGTGTTATAAGGATGTATGATTTCAAACGCCATCTTCTGGCGCTAAAAAGAGGTGGGGTGTCAAAATTTTTACGCAAAAATCTCATACTAATGCACCGGGAGGGCGGGTATCTGCTTTTTCATTTTGATAGTGATGCCGATTATTATCCAGGTATAGATGCCGTAGATTTTTAAGAAATTCAAGCCTTCTTATATCAGAAGGCTTTTTAGTTCATGGCGATTTTCTGATCTTTAGAAGAAGTTCGTTTGCTTGCTTTGATAGCCGTGTAGTAGTAATGGATCTTCTTCGCATACTCGTAACGTCTTGCTGCCTGGCGCGGGGTCTTTTTGAAGCCTGCATTGTATGCCCCGACTGCATCCCACGAAACGCCCCACTTTTTAAACGCCTGAGCCAGATAATAGGCTCCGGTGTAGATGTTAAGACAAGCATCGCTAAGAAGATGATCCGGTTTTATTCCATATCGCGACAGTTCGTTGAAATGCTGCGAGTCAATTTGCATCAAGCCTGATCCATAACCCGTAACAGGATTACGACCAATCGCATCAATTTTAAATCGTGATTCTTGCCATGATATAGCACGCAGGAGATCCGGATCAATTTTGTAATCCCTGCCAGCCATATCAAAGCAGTCTGCTGCCATTGATGACAATGGTATTAAAGACAGGATGATACCAAACGCTGCTCCCTTCATGAATTCCCCTCCGTGCCAAATCCCGGAATAACCTTAACCCATCCAAGACCGAGACTCAACATATATGCACTCCTCACCACAAAATGACCACACACTACGCAAAATTAAAATTTTGCAGATTTCACTTTAGCTTCAGTGGCTTAACTGTAGTTATATTACATTATGTTATTTTTCTTTATATATATGTGAGTTGCCGGCGAGTCAGTAGTAAGTCGTCGGTAAGTCTATAGCGACTCGTTTATGACTCACTCTTTTATAATCATATATTTAAAGCGACTTAACTCTAGACTTAAGTCGCCATGTGACTCGTAATGCAACTTTCTTAGACTCTAGACTTAAGTTTAGAGTTGTAAAGAAGGTAAACTCGCGTTATCTTCTCGCCATAATAACTTGCTTGATGCTGTTTTTAATAAAGGAACCGATATGGCCAGGGTACAAGCTTATGCTAGTGATGAAGTTGCAGAGAAAATTAATGCAATAGTGGAAAAGCGAAGGGCTGAAGGGGCAAAGGAAAAGGATGTCAGTTTTTCAAGTGTCGCTTCGATGCTCCTTGAATTAGGGCTTAGGGTTTATGAGGCTCAAATGGAAAGAAAAGATTCAGGGTTTAACCAAACTGAGTTTAATAAGATTTTGCTTGAGAATGTCATGAAGACTCAGTTTACCGTATCCAAACTTTTGGCTATTGGCTCTCTAAGCCCTCATGTTACAGGTGATGAACGATTCGAGTTCCGCAGCATGGTGAGTAACATTCGAGAAGATGCAAAAGATGTTATTTCTCACTTCTTCCCCGAGCAGGAAGAAGAGTAAGAACTGGTGTGTGTTTATGGTGGTTTGTAATTAATTCAGTAGTAAAAAAAGAATAATGATCTAGCTTTAAAAAGTGACATGGAAGAATAAGGAATATAGAATACTTACAGGGTTGTAATAAAATTTGTTGAAGCGTTGACGTCCGGGGCTAGTCCCCCCGAACGTCAACTATCCATAGTGTCCTTTCCAGGAGGCGCCTATGTGTGCGAAGGATCGTAGTCATATTGCTGTGCGCAGTCAAACAGATTCCATTCATTCTATGCGCGAGATGCTTAATATTTCATCTTGCCCTGCTTTTATTCGTGATTCCCGGGGCGAAGTAATTCACACCAGCCCAACCTTTGACAAAATTTTCTTAACATCTGGTGGAACTGGAGCATTTGATACACCCAGAGCACCTGGAAGCTGGTTTCTGGATCTCTCCCTGGAGATCAAACTGGAACTGATGCAGTCAGAACTGAAATCGTTTTCAGAAGGTTCTGCTGTACTTGTTAAAAATATTTGGTTGGCAGGTTCACTTTGGACTGTTTTTATTGAAACGTTCTCGATTAATGAAGATACATACAGTAAATGGGTTTTTATAAATGAAGATGAACCGATGCCTCATCCTTCAATGGAATACAATGACTTTTCTATAAAGATGCAAAGATATATCGAAAGAATTCAGCGTTCAGCAAAGTCTGACTGGGCTATCTTTAATCTGTATGCGGTTGGGTTTTCTCATGCATCTATTTCGAAGATTACAGGTGTTGGGGTGCAAACCTCAAAAAATACAGTTAGTAAAATAAAAAAGGAACTGAGCTTTGATAATCGTGACTATATCATAATGTCATCGATCTATACTCTAAGTTATGGAAAGTTTATATCGAATGTGGTTTCGATATTAAACGATGGTGTTAATTTTTTGTTAAATCAATAGTACCGTCGGTACTTTTGATTTGTGAAAATAATTTACTCAAGATTTCTCCTTAGTTTGTTTACTTTTAAATCCTCCAATGTAAGATTTATTAAAGGTTGGTAATCTTACTTTGGAGGTCGATTGGAAAGAGCGATTAGGAGCAACGCACGACCTGCGCCTGGAAAAAATGTGCTTTTAAAATTAGATGAAGAAACTAATCGTCGACTCATCAAAGCAAAAGACAGAAGCAGAAGAAGTAAAACAGCTGAAGCTTATTTGAGACTGAAAGATCATCTAGAACGTTTTCCGGACTTTTATAACTCGGAACTAGCCGTACCAGGAGGTGAAAAGGAAGAGTGATTTAACATCATAGTCAAAAATCTGTTTTATATATCAACCATTCTTTTTAAAGGAAATAAATATGAATGCTGTATTAAGTGTTCAGGGCTCTGCTGTCTCTGAAAAAACCAAACCGTCTTTTATGTCCCGCGTTTTCAATAAAAAGAAAGCCCTGAAAGTCGCTAAAGTTGCGCTGCCGGTTGCTGCTGTGGCGGCGTTCTTCCCGGATGCTGCGATGGCCACCACCACGGCAACCGACCTGATGAAGTCCGGGGATGCGACCGTTAAAGGCACGTTTGGTAAGCAATCCAGCGTAGTCAAATGGGTTGTTCTGGCAGAAGTCGTCGCCGGTGGCATCATGTACATGATGACCAAAAACGTGAAGTTCCTGTTTGGCTTCGCGATTATTTCCACCTTTATAACCATCGGTATGTCGGTCGCCGGTTACTGACAGGAAGCACGTGATGACGGGAGACGAATTAAAGCGATACCGTTTCCCGGAAACACTGACTAACCAGTCCCGCTGGTTTGGCTTATATCTCGATGAACTTATCCCGGCCGTGATTTGTCTCGGCTGGGGTTTCTGGACCAGCAAGTTCATTTTTGGCATAGCTTCAGCGGTACTGGTTTTCTGGGGTATCAAGAAACTGAAAAAAGGGCGGGGCAGTTCCTGGCTACGCGACCTGATTTACTGGTATCTGCCAACCTCCCTTCTTAAAGGTTTCTTTCATGATGTTCCGGACTCCTGTTTCCGGCAGTGGATTAAATAAATCAACGGGGAAATAACATATGGAACATGGTGCCAGACAAAATACCACCCGCGTTATCGCTGTGGGATTTATCAGTCTGGGGACACTCCTGACCCTCAGTCTTGCAACCAATATTATCCAAGGCATAAATAATTACCGTCTGCAGACGGAACAGAAAGTGGCGGTGACACCGATGTTATTCCGTGCACCCTTTGCGGTGTCTCAGAACCAGGCTGACGCCTCTTATATTGAGCAGCTGGGCCTGTCCTTTGTTGCCCTGCGTCTGAATGTCACGCCGGAAACGGTTGATGCCCAGCATCAGCAGCTACTCCGGTATGTATTACCTGCCTCGCAGAACAGCCTCAAGGTCCATCTGGCTGAAGATGCGAAACGCATTAAAGACAATAACGTTAATTCCACCTTTTATATGACGTCGATGCGTGCCTGGCCGGCAGAGAACCGCGTGGATATCCGGGGTGAGCTGAAAACGTGGATTGGGGATTCCAAACCCTACAGTGAAATTAAAAGTTATGTCATTCAGTTCAGTCGTGTCGATGGTGTCAGCTGGCTGGCGCGTTTTGGAGAAATAAATAATGAAAAAAATTAACCCGTTATTTATTTCAGGCTGTCTGCTGTTGGTCGCCCCTGCGATGTCCGCGACCCTCAGCGGTACGCTGGCGCCGACAGTGGTTCCCCTGACCAATGGCGGTCAGGCAAATATTGCCGTGAGTAACACCGATCCGAATCTGTTCACAGTACCTGGCGATCGCATCACGGCGATAAACAGCCTGGACGGCGGCCTGACAAATCAGGAGCAGACCGACAGCGGCGGCGCCATTCTGGCGACCGTCAGTAAAAAACCATTCACCTTCATTGTGGAAACCGAACGCGGGCTGAACTTCTCCATTCGTGCCGTGCCCCGTGCGGGCTCAGGCCGGACAATTCAGCTGGTCAGCGAGCTGGCGGGTACCCCCGGTCCGGCAAAAGCCTGGGAAGAGTCGAACCCCTATGAATCGTTACTGGTTTCGCTGAATCGCGCCGTGCGTCAGGGCAGCGTACCCGGTGAGTATCAGTCTGTCCCCGTCACTTCTGAAGTACTGCAGGTGCCGGCTGGTCTGCGCGCCACTGCCGATCGGGTCTGGGTCGGTCATCACCTGAAAGTTGTCCGTTACAGTCTGGACAATGTCTCCCTGTCGGCCCGTATGGTGCGTGAAAGCGATTTCTGGCAGCCCGGAACACGTGCCGTCATGTTCAGTACCCCGGCGGGCCTGCTGACTGCCGGTGGTCGCATGCAGATCTGGGTCACGACGTCAGATGAAGGAGTGAAGCGCTGATGGCCAACTTCAACACGCTGATCAAACGTAAGCAATATATCTGGCTGGGACTCATTCTGGCGGGCGGCGCGGCAGCCGTCGGAGGCGGGCTGTATCTGTCAGATCTGAACATGAGCTCTGATGAGGAAGCCCCGGCTCAGGGCGAACCCGCACCGGATATGACCGGGGTGGTCGACAGCAGCTTCAACAGTAAGGTGGAGCAGCACGCGACAACAGAAATGCAGGCGACTGCCGCTGATCTCAACAAGCGTTTTGACTCCCTGCAGGGGGAAGTGGACCTACTGAGTAAGGCGCGAACCGCTGACCAGATACGTATCGACAAGCTCAGCAGTGACAATGAAGCCATGCAGAATCAGCTGAAGGCGCTGGGCGTGAAACCGGCTGTCTCTGGTGGCGAGCCCGCGCCGACTCCTCCGTCACCGCCACCCGGTCCGGAAGGGGAGCCGCAGCCAGCCAGTTATCCGCCGCAAACCGGCGCCGCGGTACCGCCTCCGACGGCATTCTATCCGGGGAATGGTATGACACCGCCGCCGCAGGTCAGCTACCAGTCTGTACCGGTACCAAACCAGATACAGCGTAAAACGTTCAGTTACGACAAAGGAAAAAAAACGAAGTCATTGCCGTACATTCCGTCGGGGAGCTTTGCAAAAAGTATGCTTATCGAGGGGGCAGATGCCAACGCGTCTGTTACCGGGAATGAATCAACTGTACCGATGCAGTTGCGTATCACCGGTCGCGTGGAAATGCCAAACAGCAAAACCTACGACCTGACAGGGTGTTTTGTGGGCCTTGAGGCCTGGGGAGATGTCTCCAGCGAACGCGCCATTGTCCGTACCCGCAATATCAGCTGTATCAAAGGTGATAAAACCATCGATCAGCCCATTAACGGCCACGTTTCCTTTATGGGGAAAAACGGGGTTAAGGGAGAGGTGGTGATGCGTAACGGAAAAATCCTCGGCTGGGCATGGGGGGCCGGTTTTGTTGACGGGATTGGTCAGGGCATGGAACGGGCTTCACAGCCGGCTGTTGGCCTGGGGGCAACCGCAACTGTTGGCGCCGGTGAGGTTCTGAAAATGGGGGTCGGCGGTGGTGCATCTAAAGCTGCGCAGACGCTGAGCGAGTACTACATCAAAAGGGCCGAGCAGTATCACCCGATCATTCCGATTGGTGCCGGCAACGAAGTGACCGTCGTGTTCCAGGATGGATTCCAGCTGAAAACGATTGAAGAACTGGAAGCGGAAAAGAACGGGCAACAGCAGGCTCAGAATCAGGAGGCGGAGCCGGCACCGCAGGCTGATGCACATCATCAGTCAGGCGGCGGTATGAACGGATTCAATACTGACGAGATGCTGAAGAAGCTGGGCAAACTTGATCCGCGTGAGTTCTCTCCGGGCGCAGCGCCGCAGGGGGAAAATAATGGCTAAGTCTCTCATTACTGCTGTTCTGTCAGCACTGCGCTGGGCTCACTGGCTGGTTAAGTGTGCGGTGGTGTATCCGCTGGCCATGATGATGTTACTGGTTGTTCTGGTGTTCCTGACGGGACCGTACACGTTCGGCCAGACGCTGGTGAAAACCGTAGAGTCTGTGCAGCAGTAGGGATATGTCATTCAGGACTGCACGGGGCCGAAAGAACTTAATGGTGATGCGGTGAACGCTCCACTGCCTCCGGTTTTACAGGAAGACTGCACCACCGTCAGTACGGATGCGGCAGGGTATGCAGCATATATCGACCAGAGCTATACGCATAATATTCTCTGGCTCTGGCTGCTGATGGCGGTGGTGTTTACCGGGATCGCTGTGGTTTTCCGTCGGACTCCTGTCCGCAGGGTGATCATACGGAAAAACGGTGTTGTCGTCGGAGAGGCTGGTTCGGGTTCTTCAGGGCTGATTCTAGCCCGATCTGATGTCAGCCAGATTAAGCGTGTTTACTATGAAATGAGTCCGGATGAAGGGGATAAATTTGTTCGGGCGATTAAGGAAAATACCCAAATCAGGATGAACCTGAAGAAATAACCGATAAATAGCGAGAAATATCATGAAGGAATTAATGCTGTTAATTCCTCTGGGCAGCGCTTTGCTCTTAACCGGGTGTGCGGGCACAGAGACCGAATTTCAATGTAATGCCACGACGTCGGATACCTGTATGACGATGGAGCAGGCAAATGAAAAAGCGAAGCTGAAGGAGGTACGCAGTGATGCAAAGCCGGCTGCGGCCGGGTTGCCACAACTGGCTGAGGGTAATTTCAGAACCACGTCAGTTAATTCGTTCCCGTTGCCGCCTCAACCCAACCTGAACCGGGCCAGAGTGGCAGCGGAGAGAGAACGAGCACGTGCAGTGTACCTAAATAATCCAACGGCAAAGAATGAGGCAATATATTTCGAAACCGAGAAAAGGCTCCAGTCTTTGCCGATAGTGAAAATGTCTTTACCAGTAGTGGCGTCAACGTTTACGTCACCGTCAACACCGCCAGGTAATTATCCCCGGCCATTAAGAAAAGGGGAGGAGACAACGTCATTGTGGATAGCGCCGTATGTGGATTCAGATGATGTATATCACCAGCCGGCAACGGTTCTTTTTGTCGTAAAACCATCGGCGTGGGGACAGCCTCGCCTTAATTGATTCACAGCGCCATTGCTGGTGCTGCAGTAGTGTTCCATTTCTGAATTATAACGAGTGCCCTCTGCGTTGAAAGGGATGGGCGGTAGCGTGTGAAATGAACGTCGATAACGAAAAATGAAAGATTGTGAAAAATGACTGACTCAATGAAATATCTATGGCTGCTTTTGCGCGAAGATTCGTCATATATTTTTATGTTGATTCTTATTGTTGGTTCTGCCGTAATCGTGTCTTCCTTTTTTCAGAGAGTAATCACATCCTGGTGGGGTAAAACCCTCAGTGTGATACTGTGTATGGTGAGTATGATTACTACAGCAACAGGAGTTCTTGATCCTGAGTCAACATATAAACAAATTATAAACAGGAAAGAAAATATCATTTATACGCTTAGAAATTGCAGAGTCTCCGCATTTGAAGCGCAGCAGGCAGGGTTTCTGGCTAAAGCAAAAGATGCCTGGTCTTGCCCGGATGGCGTAACACGGTATATGGATGTGAGATACAGAGATAAGGCAGAGATTAATAAACTTAGTACGGAAGGTAAGTAACGTTATGGATGAATTATTCAAATGGACGATGGCGCTGGTGTTTTTATTGACAGGTTATAGCCTGCTTTTTTCTAGTGACAGTAATACAGTGCCCGAAGTTCTTTCTCATCACTGGAAAAATAACTGCCGGTTGCTTGAGACTAATATTGATAAAGGGTTTTCTCTCCAGCGCAAAATAGACTTCAGTGTGGTGATGTTATTGAAAATTTCAGCAAGGCTGATTATGACAGAGCGATAAGGGGCGATAAGCAAACAACTATCGCAGAGGCAATGAAAGAAATATTCATTCGTTAATATATAAACAGAGGCAATAAAGTATGCATGCCTTTATTTTTCTGGTGCTGATGACGCCGAGTAGTGGTGGTGGAATTTGGGATATTACTCCCATGCCTAATACAGATGTCTGCATAAAAATGCTACGGGTACTCGAAGCACGTGGTGGCAGAGGTTACGGAAGTAATACAGGAGAGTGCATTGAAATTAAAACCCGCGAGCCTTTGAGCAGCGTGATAGAAACATTGAGTGAGGGTGGGTAAATGGCTGAATACCAGTTAAGTTTTGATGGTTTTGTTCGACTTTTTTTTGCAATGGCAATCATTATCTGCGGTTACGGCTATGTAATTATTGGTGTTTTTATAAGAGATACGCTTGCCTATATTTTAATGTTGTTTGGGCTTACAGGTCTCAGTGCTTTATTTTCTTTAATGGTATTCATGGATAAAAATATGTGGGCCGGTTCTCCTGATTTGACGCTGTCAGTAATAACTGGATTTTTTTCAGCCACAGTGATCTTTTATATGTTTTATGTCTTGATTTATTACTTTGATCGGATGGGGGCGGGTGAATAGTAAGACCGATGGTCAGTGTTAACAATCTCACGTTATTTGAAAGTATGCAGCATAAGGAATAAGAAAGTGAAAGCGTACTATATACTTGGACATAACGTTGCATGGCTTAACGGTATATGCCTGATTCTTTTTGTTATTGGTTTGGTCGGTGCGCTGGCAATGGTTGCCATCCCTGAAAAATTCAATCTTCGAGTTAACAGAGGCGATACATTCATATACTGTGCGCTTATAGCGGTGGTTGGGTTTTCCGGGATGTTCGTTATCTCCATTCACTCATTTTCGATGGATGAACTTGAAGCAGGTAGACACTGGAAAGATGACTGCCGGACACTTGAGGTAAACATGCCGACAGGCGCTTTTACCAGCCCTGTTAATAAACTGGACTGTGATGGCATCATCATTAATGTGCCTGGTGGGCAGTATTATTCCTATATCCATCAGTGGGAATTATATAAAGCTAACTCAAAATGAAATGCTGATTAATAAACTGGATTGACCGGTAGGGATGGAACAATGGAAAGACAACAAGAAATTGAAGAGCGCTCTCGGGATTTAATAAGAAAGGCCGATGAAAAAGAAAGGCAAGAATTGAAACGTTTTGATCTGCTATATGGTATTTTTTGGGTTCTTCTTTTTTTTGCTTCAGCTGGATGTTTTTTTTGTTCAGTATGAAGATTTTCGCGATATGCAGCCCGCCACTCCAGAACAACTGCAAAGTATTATTCATGATGCGCCTTGTGCGGGTGAGGCTTTTCGGATGGCTCTTCAAACTAATAATGTGACTTCGTCAGCGACATTAACTTTTGGTGACGCAAAAAAGATGGCATCAGAATGCAAGGATAAAAAAGAGATTAAAGCAGTACGTGAAAAACAACTTAACGCACTGAACGATATGAGCAAATAATCAGGGGATGGATATGATGCTGTTTCTTCGAAAGTATGGATTTTTGTTTACCCCTCCAGTCTACTGGCTCATCTATCTGGGAGCCAGACTGACTTACAATGGACTGGCAGGAGACTTTTCTGCTGATTTCCTTCAGGGTATTCGACATGAAGGCGTCTATATTATCTGTAGTTTGTGTGTATTTTATTTTTTCTGCTTAGAGGTGGAAGTTGGTGATGGCGAGTTCTCAGCGAACATTCTGTTCCTGATTGTTTTCTTTCATGTGGTTTTATTATTTATCACTCTGCTTATTTGTTTGTGGCAAGGGGAGGTGTTGTTGGATTCGATCTTTATGGGTCAGATTATCGCCTCCATGTGTTTGTTGTTTTTCATTCCTGTGCTTTCCATTATAAGGAGGAGTTTCTAGTGCGGCTGTGAATATTCTTCTTGCCATTTATTACCCTTGTTATTTTGAAATGCTCTTAAAGGAACGCCTGCATGAGTAATAACATCATCGATGCCGTCACCCAGACTGTGAATTCACTGGTATCAGCACTGAAGCTGCCCGACGAATCTGCAAAAGCCAATGACACGCTGGGCAGCATGAATTTCCCCCAGTTCAGCCGTATTCTGCCCTATAAGGATTATGATTCCGCGACCGGTCTGTTTATTAATAACAAAACCGTCGGTTTTATGTTTGAGGCGCGTCCTTTACCCGGTGCAGATAAAAGTATCGTCGCCACACTGGAGCATTTACTGCGCAGCAAACTTCCCCGGGGCGTCCCGGTCAGTTTTCATCTGGTCTCCAGCAAACTGGTCGGCAATGATATCGACTACGGTCTGCGTGAATTCCGCTGGAGTGGTAAACAGGCTAAAAAGTTTAACGCCATTACCCGCGCCTACTATCTCCGGGCGGCGGAAACACAATTTCCCCTGCCGGACAATCTGGATTTGCCCCTGACGCTGCGTAACTACCGCGTGTACATCTCCTGCTGCGTGCCCCGGAAGAAGAACTCCGCCACGCAAATTGTGGAGATGGAGAACCAGATAAAAATCCTGCGGGCGTCACTGGGCGGGGCTTACATTCCGACGCGTATCCTTGATGCGGCCGGGCTGGTCGAACTGATGCGTGAGCTGATTAACCCGGACCCGCACGAGATGTACCGCGTACCGTATAAGCTGGACCCCTATCAGGATCTGAACTATCAGTGTGTCGATGACAGCTTTGATATGAAGGTCACGGCCGGTCATCTGAAAATTGGCCGCCTGGGGCGCGACGGGAAAGAGTGCGTGACCCGGGTGACGAGCTACCATCTGGAGAAAGATCCGGAAATGGCCTTCCTCTGGTCCAATGCGGACAACTACGCCAACCTGCTGAACCCGGAGCTCTCCATCTCCTGCCCCTTTGTCATCACGCTGACGCTGATGGTGGAGGACCAGGTGAAGACCCAGAACGAAGCCAACCTGAAATTCATGGACGTGGAGAAGAAAAGCAAAACCTCCTACGCGAAGTACTTTCCGAACGTGATAAAGGAAATGCAGGAGTGGGGCGATATCCGCCAGCGACTGGCGACCAACCAGACCTCCCTGGTGTCCTACTTCTTTAATATCACCACGTATACCGCCGATAACGCAGAGGCCTCTCTCGCTACCGAGCAGCAGGTGCTCAACAGTTACCGTAAGGGTGGCTTCCAGCTTATCCCGGCCCGCTACCATCACCTGCGTAATTTTCTGGCCATGATGCCGTTCAAATGCGGCGAAGGCCTGTTCAAAGAGCTGCAGGCGGCAGGCGTGGTGAAGCGGGCTGAGACGTTCCAGGTGGCCAACCTCCTGCCGATCGTCGCTGACAGCCCGCTGGCGCCGGCGGGACTCCTGGCCCCCACCTACCGAAATCAGCTGGCGTTCATCGACCTGTTCTACGAGGGAATGAACAATACCAATTTCAACATGGCAGTCTGCGGGACGTCCGGGGCGGGTAAAACCGGTCTGATTCAGCCCCTCATTCGCAGTGTGCTCGACTCCGGCGGGTTTGCCTGGGTGTTCGACATGGGGGATGGCTATAAGTCCCTGTGTGAAAACATGGGGGGCGTATACCTCGATGGCGATACCCTCAAGTTTAACCCGTTCGCCAACGTGCTGGATGATGCTCACTTCGACATGTCAGCAGAACGTATACGCGATCAGATGTCGGTGATGGCCAGTCCGAACGGCAACCTCGATGAAGTCCATGAAGGTCTGCTTCTGCAGGCAGTTCAGGCGGCCTGGTTAAGCAAGCGTAATCATGCACGCGTTGATGACGTAGTGCAGTTTTTACAGGACGCGAAGGACAGCGATGAATATGCTGATTCCCCGACAATCCGGGGCCGTCTGGACGAGATGATAATCCTGCTCGATCAGTACACGGTGAATGGGATCTACGGGGACTATTTCAACTCAGATAAACCAACACTTCACGATGACGCCCGGATGGTGGTACTGGAGCTCGGTGGTCTGGAGTCGAGGCCCTCTCTGCTTATCGCGGTGATGTTCTCATTGATTATTTACATCGAGAACAGGATGTATCAGTCACCGCGTGGCCTGAAAAAACTGAACGTCATCGATGAGGGCTGGAAGCTCCTTGATTTCAAGAATGAAAAAGTGGGGCAGTTTATCGAGAAAGGCTACCGTACCGCGCGTCGACATACCGGCGCATACATCACCATCACGCAAAATATCGTCGACTTCGACTCCCCGACCGCCTCCAGCGCCGCACGTGCAGCGTGGGGGAACTCATCGTACAAGGCCATTCTGAAACAGTCAGCGAAGGAATTTGCCAAGTATAACCAGCTGTACCCGGATCAGTTCAGCAAGCTGGAGAAAGACATGATTAACGGCTTCGGCTCGGCAAAAGAGCAGTGGTTCTCCTCCTTTATGCTGCAGGTGGAAGCGAACTGCTCCTGGCACCGCCTGTTCGTTGACCCGCTCAGCCGGGCGATGTACTCCTCCAAAGGCCCGGATTTTGAGTACATGCAAGCGCGCCGGCAGGAGGGGGTCGATATCCACGATGCGGTATACGGACTGGCGTGCCGCAACTTTAAAGACGAAATGGCAGAGCTTGAATCCCGAATACCGGTGAATGACATGGAGGATAAACAGTGATGAAAAACAACACCGAACAACCGGTCAGTACGACCTCTCATACCTTTCGCCGGATACCTGTCATCGTTGCTCTCGTGCTTTTCGCCCTGGCAACCAGCGCGTTTCTCTCACGCGTGGTTCTGGAGTACTCCACGCCGCGGGTGGTGGCTTTTGATATGAAGAAGACGCTCGACAGCTTTATGGACAGTGTGAGTCAGAAGCAGCTGACAGAGGCGCAGTCCAAAGCGCTCTCTGATCGGTTTAACGACGCGCTGGAGAAGAGTCTGGCGGAGTATCAGCAGCAGCATCATGTGGTCATTCTGGTTTCACCTGCCGTGGTTCAGGGCGCGCCTGATGTGACCCGCAACATCCAGCACGACATTGCCCGCCGGATGAAAGGAGAACAGTAATGATACGACTGAAAGACTGTCTGCTCGCCGCCTGCCTGTTATCGCCGCTGACTCAGGCGGCTGATCTCGGTACCTGGGGGGATTTATGGCCCGTCCGTGAGCAGGACATGCTGCAGCTCATCACGCAGCGTCTGCAGTCGCTGCAATCCTCTGGCCAGTGGGACCAGACGATGGACGCGTTTAAGCAGCGGGTTATCGAGAACAGTCAGCGTCCGGCGCCGGTGGAAGGCATTAAGCGTGCGGAGAAATACGAGCAGCGCTGGTTTGATCCCAGCATCCGACTGACCGAAGACCTGAAGGACAATGAGGGGCGGGTGTTTGCCCGCAAGGGCGAAGTGGTAAACCCGCTTAAAACCGTACCGTTTGTCCAGACCCTGTACTTCATCAATGGTGACGATGCCGACCAGCTGGCCTGGATGAAGCGTCAGGTGCCGGAAACCCTGATGAGCAAAATTATCCTGGTGCGTGGCAGTATCCCGGACACCTCCGCAGCGCTGGACAGCCGGATCTATTTCGACCAGAACGGTGTACTGAGCAAGCGATTTGGCCTGACGGCGGTCCCGGCGCGGATCACGCCGGCGCCCTCCGGTGAACGGCTGAATATTGAGACCTTCCCGCCCGTCCCGCACCCCTGATCTGGGGCTGCGTTTTATTCAAAAGAGGTAACCGATGCCGATGATACTGGCCTTAATAATCCTGCTCACGATGCTCTTGCTGACGCTAATGTGGTCCACCATCCGTAAGCAGGAGAATGTCATACGGGAACTCAGTACAAGAGAAAGCTGGCTGGAGAGAGAGGTTGAGCGTCTCAGGACCGATAACGAGAAGCTGTACCGCTGGCTGAGATACAACGGTGAAAAGGTTATCGATGAAATGACTTGTGAACTCGATGCACTGTCCGCCGTTCGCCAGACGAACAGGGATTCATACCGTCGCCAGCTTTACCTCTTCGACTGCCTGTCCCTGATGGTGTGGGCCGGGATGGAGGGCGCCGAAGACTCTACACGGGAAAAGGTCCGCAATAAAATCGATGCCCTCCGTCTTGTTCTCAGGGAGAAAACTGACGAATGAAAGCCATGTTTTTTTTAATCTGCATCGCGTTCTCAACGTTCAGTGGCCGCGCCGCCGCAGACCCCTCCTGTGAGGGCCGGTTTGTTAACCCGATCACCGATGTGTGCTGGCGCTGCATCTTCCCTCTGTCGCTCGGCAGCGTGCAGGTTGGTAAAGGCGACCTGCCTGATACCAGCAATCCCGGCAGTCCCCTGCAGCTGTGTCCGGCTCCGCCACCGCTTTTTGTTCGTCCCGGCCTGGCCATCGGGTACTGGGAGCCGATGGCCATGACGGACGTCAGCCGTTCGCCTGGCTGTATGGTCAATCTGGGGGGCTTCAGTATCAATCTCGGCAAGACCGGCATGGGGACCGCGAGAAAGGACGACAAGCAGGTGAACGGCGCCTTCTATCACGTTCATTGGTACAAGTACCCGCTGACGTACTGGCTGAACATCATCACTTCGGCAGGCTGTCTGGAAGGCGGAGACATGGATATAGCCTATCTGTCCGAGATTGACCCGACCTGGGTGGACAGCAGCCTCACCACCATTCTGAATCCGGAAGCGATCCTGTTTGCCAACCCCATCGCGCAGGGCGCCTGCGCAGCGGATGCGCTGGCCAGTGCATTCCATATGCCTCTGGATGTCCTCTTCTGGTGTGGTGGAAGCCATGGCTCACTTTACCCGTTTAACGGCCAGGTCAGTAATGAGTCCAGCCCGCTGCAGTCGTCGGTACTGGTCAGTGAGCGTATGGCCTTCAAGCTCCACCGGCAGGGACAAATTATGGAGAGTATCGGGAAGGACAAGGCAGTCTGTTACGAATATCCCTCCCCGATCATCCCGAAAGAACGCTGGCGCTATCAGATGGTGAACATGTATCCGGACAGTGGTCAGTGCCATCCGCTTGGACGCAGCGTGATGCGCTGGGAGGCCGGCAAAAATCCGCCCAACACCCGCAAGAACTATGGCTACCTGATGTGGCGTAAACGTAACTGCGTATTTTTGTAAGTCAGACAGGAAAAGGATAAATGATGGAAAAAGAACAGAATCAATGTTGCCAGCAACCCCTCCTGCATCAGGATGTATCTCCCACTACATCCCGGGTCACTTTCAGCACGGATAAAAAGGTACTAACGGCAGAGCAATACAGAGACTGGCAATACATTGGCGCAACCCTCAGAGAAAAAATGCAGTCGAATAACTGAATATGTGATGCAGGACTATGCATTTGTCATGACCTGTAGCAATAGCCAGGCACATAACTCTCTCTAATTGAGGTAATTATGAATAAAGGAATCACCGGGCTGGCCTGGGGGCTGAGTCTGCTCTGCACTACGGCGTCAGCCGCTGACAATATTAATACTCCCGGGGACCAGCAGTGGCTGAAACAGCAGGAGAACCTCAGCGAACAGCTGCGCCAGCATCCGGATAAACAGCTGCAGCAGGAGCTTGAGGCGCAAATCAGCCGCAATCCTCTGCCCAAATCAGACCGCCAGTTTATCGATAATCTGGTCAGCCAGCAGAAAGCGGCGAATCAGGAAAAGCCGGCAGAAGGAGCGCTGTACTTTGTCTCCTTCTCGATACCTGAAGAGGGGCTGAAGCGGATGCTGCACGAAACCCGGCAGTACGGCATTCCGGCGACACTGCGTGGGCTCGTCAATAACGACATGAGGACCACCACTGACGCGGTGCTGCACCTGGTGAAGGATGGCGTGACCGACGGCGTGCAGATTGACCCGACACTATACACACAGTACGGCATCCGGAGTGTGCCGTCTCTGGTGGTACGGTGTCAGGCCGGGTATGACGTGGTACGCGGTAACATTCACGTCAAACAGGCGCTGGAGAAAGTGGCACAGACCGGTGACTGCGCACAGCTGGCCCGGCAAATACTTGATGCGCACTCGAATGCCGCCGGGAGCCAGCCATGAAAGACAGACCGTACTTCATAGCGTTACCGGAAATGGTGAGGGATGAGGGAGGGTGGAAATGAAGACGGTTATTTCCGTGCTGACCGCGCATTTTTTAGTCCTGAGCGCCTTTATCTGGCTGGCATCTCCCGCCTGCGCTGACAGTGGAAGTGACTATAAAGCTGGTTCGGATTTTGCGAAACAGGTGCAGGGCAATGGTCTGAACTCACTGAAAAATTTCAGTGGTGAGCAAAACCTGCCGGGGTATACCGCCAACCCGAATCAGACAAAATACTACGGCGGTGTCACTGCCAGCGGAGACAGCTCTCTGAAAAGCGATTCAGCCCTGGAGTTCAGCCAGGGGGACACAGGCAAAGCGGTTACGGAGTCGTTCACAAACCGGCCACCGGATCAGATATCTCAGGATGCGCCGTTTATTCAGGCCGCAAAGGATACAGAATCCCGTGCCGACAGCATTGTCGGCGATACCGGACAGCCCTGTACCGCCCAGGTTGTGAACCGCAGCGAGTTCACAAACCATACCTGCGAACGTGATCTGCAGGTGGAAAATTTTTGCACACGGGAAGCGACCCTGAAGGATAACGCCACCACGCAGAAAGTTAACCGAACCTATCAGCAGGTGGTGACGCTGAATTATGCCCGGAGTACCCGGCAATGGAGTGGCAACCTGACGATCCCGACCAATGGTCGTCTGCTGAATGCCTCGGTGGATGGTGAGCCTCTGGTGATCCCCTGGATTGAAGAATGCGATTCCGAAGGGAAGGTGCGGGATAGCTGCAAGAGTGCAGTGAGTGAAAGCCTGACCCTCTTTGAACGAACGTTCCCCATTGATGTGATCAGCTGGCCACGTTCAGAATCGATGTGTTCAGGCGGTCAGAACACGCATTGTACGAAATATACCTATGACGGGAAGGGGAAGATTCATCAGTCGTTTGGTGTGGACAAAGCGGTCACTGCTGGGCAGAACTTTTCAGTAAGCAAAACATCACGGACCGTATCATCGGCCAGCCAGAAACCCGTACAGGTCACGGTCACCCTGGTGATGGAAGAAACCGAAACCGTCTATGCACCTGAAGTCGTCTGGGTTGAAAGCTGTCCGTTCAGTAAGGATGAAGGAAAAAAAACGGGCGAGGAATGTATCAGCCCGGGAGGAACGCGAACCATCACCCTCGGAGGCAGGGATTACTCGTTCACGGAGGCCTGCTGGAAATATAAGGATACCTGGCTCACGCAACCGGCGGACAACGGCTCCTGTGAAAGCCTGATGAAAAATACGGCTTGTACTCTGTCATCCCGCCAGTGCGCCTTCTCCAGCGAGGAAGGCACGTGCCTGCATGAATATGCAACGTATTCCTGCGAAACCAGGACGAGTGGCAAACAAATGATCTGCGGCGGTGATGTCTTCTGCCTTGATGGTGAATGTGACAAAGCCACGTCCGGGAAGAGCAACGACTTTGGGCAGGCGGTGTCTGAGCTGGCGGCACTGGCTGCCGCGGGGAAGGACGTCGCGGCACTGAACGGGGTGGATGTCCGGGCCTTCACCGGAAAAGCGAAGTTCTGTAAGAAGTTTGCTGCGGGCTTCAGTAACTGCTGCAAAGACAGCGGCTGGGGCCAGGATGTGGGGCTGGCACGCTGCAGCAGCGAGGAAAAGGCGCTGGCAAAAGCGAAAAAAGACAAGCTGACGGTCAGTATCGGGGAATTCTGCTCTAAAAAGGTTCTGGGGATTTGCCTGGAGAAAAAAAGGAGCTATTGCCAGTTCGACTCAAAACTGGCGCAGATCGTTCAGCAGCAGGGAAGAAACGGTCAGCTGCATATCGGTTTTGGCGGAGCCAGCAGTCCTGACTGTCGTGGGATTACGGTTGAAGAGCTCCAGAGGATCGACTTTAACATGCTTGATTTCACCAACTTTATGGACGACCTGATGAAAAATCAAAAAATACCGGAAAACGATGTTCTCACCAATAAGACCAAAGAACGAATTAAGGAAATCATGAGTCAGCAATCCGCGCAATAAACCATGCTGCCTAATAAAGAGACCGATAATCATGAAAATTAATTTTCACAAACAGCCTGCCATTGATTTTGTCCTGAGATTAACACTGACAGTAATCATTATTTCTCCGGTGATTTATTTCTCCTGGGATGCAGTCAAAGGGACGTCGGGAAGTGATTATGTCGAAAGTGTGGTCTTTATTCTTATGGCTGGGTTTGCCATGTCTGTGTGTTATTTGTTTTTCTCAGCTCTGGAGAAAGTTATAAATGCAAGGAAAAGCAAAGATGAATCGATATATCACGATTGAGAAATTTATAGACATTCTGAATGAAGAGAATTTACCCCAGGAGCATCATGTTATGGTGCTGGCTGTTCTTGCGGATATCTCTCTGCATACAGACAGGTTCCTGATTAACTCGTCCGAACTGGTTCAGATGGCCGCTCAGTACTCACCTGCTTTCCAGAAACTGCCAGCGGACCGGCAGGCTTTTATATCTTCAGTACTGAGCATGCCGCTATTCCTTATTATGTGACCAGGAGAGTCAATGGAAGAGAAAAAAGCATACGGGCTGGTCATGGTGTTTGTCGGGGTGTTTGTCTTTCTCCTGGTCAGCATTATGTCGTACAGCCTGTGGCGGGACAGGCAGGTTAACGCATTTATGACAACCAACCGGGCCTGGGGGATCCAGTGCGACACTGTTTCTCAGGCCGCGTGGGTGATCAGGGACGGGAAGCGGGTGGACCTTCAGATAAATCATCTGCCTCTGTACTGCAGCGGTTATCGCTTTGAAGCCCGTGATGATGCAGGAAAGGTACAGCGCCAGCTCGATAAATACAGTGTCTATCAGCATCTGTCACGCCAGTCGCATTAATTCATAAAAGGGTATTTGCCATGCGAACAATACATGCCGCCATGCTGGCGGGGTGCCTTTACTGCGCCCTGATGCCGGCTTTCGCCAAAGATGCGGGCTGGCAGTGGTACAACGAGAAACTGAAGCCCCGTGATGAGGAAAGGCCAGCCGCACCAGCGGCACCACCGCCGCAAATGGATATTCTGGAGAAACTCGCCACACTCCAGGCGGCCACCAAACGGTCGCTGTACGAAGCCATTCTGTATCCATCGTCTGAAAACTTCGTGAAGTATTTCCGGCTGCAGAACTACTGGACGCAGCAGGCAGGTTTGTTCTCGATGAGTGCGAAGAAAGCGATGCTGGAAAACCCGGAACTCGATTACAACCTGCAGTACAGCCACTACAACGGCACGGTAAAAAACCAGCTCGCCGCCGACTATGCCGAACAGCGTCAGGCTATCTCCACCCTCGCACAGCACTACGGCGTGATGTTCTTCTACCGGGGGCGCGAAGCGATCGATGGCCAGCTGGTCCAGGTGATTAAAAACTTCCGCGAAACCTATGGCCTGAGCGTCATACCGGTGTCGGTTGACGGCGTGATTAACCCCATGCTGCCCGACAGCCGGACGGACCAGGGCCAGGCTGAGCAGCTTGGCGTGAAGTTCTTCCCCGCGATGATGCTGGTTAACCCGAAAAGTGGCCAGGTGAAGCCTCTCAGTTACGGCTTTATCAGTCAGGACGACCTGGCGAAACAGTTCCTCTATGTCTCCAGCGACTTTAAACCGAATTTCTAAGGAGTGTGTCATGCGAAAGATTCGTTTTCCGGATTTAGATATCACCGGGATGTGGGTGCTGGCCGTGGGCGTGTTTTTCCACCTGATAGCCCGGCTTGTCAGAAAGCAGCCTGAGCTGGCCGTCCAGGCCGGGGAAATCTTCGGGCTGGGAATGGTGGTGTTCGGGGGATACCGCATTCTTAACGCCCTCATTGCTGAAGCCGAAAAAGAGGAGAAAGCCTGTGAAAAGCATCCTGAAGAACATCGCTAAGACGCCGCTGGCGGCGCTGGCTCTTTCCCTTGCTCTGGCCGGACTGGCACAGGCGGGAACGTTCGATGAGGTGAAGTCGCTCTGGGATCCGCGGGGAATCTCCGGTACTGAAACGGCTTCCCCGCAGAGCGACACTCCCCAGGTGGAGAGCGGGGCATCTCAGCCACGCTGGTTACGACTCAGCAACGGAAAGCAGGTGGACCTGCGCGACTGGAAAGTGGTGCTGTTCATGCAGGGACACTGTCCATACTGTCATAAATTTGACCCGGTGCTGAAGCAGCTGGCCGGACAGTATGGCTTCTCCGTGTTCTCTTACACCATTGACGGACAGGGTGATGACGCGTTTCCTGAAGCGCTGCCGGCGCCTCCTGACGTGATGCAGACCTTTTTCCCCAATATCCCGGTGGCCACCCCGACCACGTTTCTGGTCAACGTGAACACGCTGGCAGCGTACCCGATCCTGCAGGGCGCCACGGATGCACAGGGCTTTATGGCCAGAGTGGATACGGTATTTCAGATGATGCACTGAGTCTCTGTTATATCCGGTCTTAGCAAGTGATTAAGGAAAATAGCCATGAACAAATATATACGTTCGACGGGACTGTATGCGTTTTTATTTCCAGCCAGTTTAAAAGCACCCGGGCAGACAGCAGCAGAAAAAATAGAACAACTGAAGCCGGAATTTGTCCACCGGGAAAGGCGTATGGAAATCTATCTGGAATTATTCATTGTGTTTCTGACTGCAGGTGCCCTGCTGTTATGGATAATGAGATTTTTATTTAATCTCTGCGTGGCTGACTGGATAGCCAGCGGTGACCTGCGAGTAAAAGACCTGTGGAATATTATGATGTACGCCATCCCTTATGCGCTGATGGCTGTCGGGATGGGGTTCTTTGTTGCCGGAGTGACATTAGCAATCCTCAATTTTTTCAGTCATCACCTGAAAATCCTTTTTATTCTGAGAAATAACAGAGTTAAAAATAATGCTGTGCGTAATGGAGGACAGGATGCGAATTAAACTTCTGTCACTCTTCTGCGGTGCCGCGCTTGGCCTGTCATTTAGTGCCGCCGCCGACGTGAATGGCGACATGAACCAATTCTTCAATAAGCTTGGCTTTGCGTCCAATACCAGCCAGCCGCAGGTCTGGCAGGGACAGGCGGCGGGTTACGCCTCCGGCGGTTCGCTGTATGCCAGAACGCAGGTGAAAACGATCCAGCTGGTCAGCATGACCCTGCCGGATATTAACGCCGGCTGCGGCGGCATCGATGCGTACCTGGGGTCGTTCTCATTTATCAACAGCGAGCAGCTGCAGCGCTTCGGCAAACAAATTATGTCCAACGCCGCGGGCTACTTCTTTGACCTTGCCCTGCAGACCACGGTTCCGGAGATCAAAACTGCCAAAGACTTCCTGCAGAAGATGGCCAGCGACATCAACAGCATGAACCTCAGCTCCTGCCAGGCCGCTCAGGGCATTGTGGGCGGTCTGTTCCCCCGCAACCAGGTGGCGCAGCAAAAGGTCTGCCAGGACATCGCCGGTGAGAGCAACATTTTTGCGGACTGGGCGGCTTCCCGTCAGGGCTGTTCGGTGGGGGGGCAGATGGACAAAGTGCAGGATAAAGCCAGCGATAAGGACAAGGAGCGTGTAATGAAGAACATCAACATTATGTGGGATGCCCTGTCCAAAAACCGGCTCTTTGACGGCAATAAGGAGCTGAAAGAGTTTGTGATGACCCTGACCGGGACGCTGATTTTTGGTGAGAACAGTGAGATCACCCCGTTGCCGGCACGCACCACTGACCAGGATCTGATTAAAGCCATGATGGAGGGCGGCACGGCTAAAATCTATCACTGCAATGATTCGGATAAGTGTCTTAAGGTCGTTGCTGATGCCACCGTGACCATCACCTCCAGTAAGGCGCTGAAAAGCCAGATTTCCGCTTTGTTAAGCAGTATCCAGAATAAAGCGGTGGCTGATGAAAAACTGACGGATCAGGAGAAAGGGTTTATCTCCAGCACCACCATTCCGGTGTTCAAATACCTGGTCGACCCGCAGATGCTCGGTGTGTCTAACTCACTTATTTACCAGCTGACGGACTATATCGGCTACGACATCCTGCTGCAGTACATTCAGGAACTTATCCAGCAGGCCCGGGCGATGATCTCAACCGGTAATTATCCCCAGTCGACAATGGATATGATCATGGAAAACCTCAACCAGGCGAGTGTCCAGATTGCCGCTTTCCAGTCCCGCGTTCAGGTTCAGCAGGACGCCTTGCTCGTGGTGGACAGACAAATGAGTTACATGCGCCAGCAGGTCTCTGCCCGCATGATGACCCGCTACCAGAATAACTATCATTTTGGGGGGAATCAGTAATGCTTGAGGTATATGCCATTGCAGGCGGTGACTGGTTACGGGGCAACCTGAACGCGATTGCGGCGTTTATGGAGACCGGCACATGGTCGACCATAGAAAAGATGTGTATCGCCATCTCGGTACTCATTGTGGCGGGGAACTGGGTAAAAAAACACAACGTGATGGACCTTTTGGGCTGGGTCTTTTCCCTCACCCTGGTCTCTATGCTGGTTGTCATTCGCACCCCTGTGCAGATCATCGATTACAGTAACGTTGCGCAGGTCTATGAAGTCGATAATGTACCTATTGGTCTGGCCATTCCGGCGTCGCTGACAACGCGGGTAGGAAACGCGCTTATCCAGAGTTATGAGATGGTCTTCGCGCTGCCGGACAGTGTCACGTACAGTAAAACGGGGATGTTATTTGGCAGTAATCTGGTCGCGAAAAGTACGGATTTTTTGTCACAAAATCCTCAGATTACGACGCTGTTTTCCGATTACGTACAAAACTGTGTGATGGGCGATATTTTCCTCAATCATAAGTACTCTTTTGAGGAATTACTGAATTCACCTGATCCGTATACCCTGATTTTTGCAAACCCGAGTCCACTGCGTGGCGTGTTTGACAAAAACAACCAGTTCCAGACATGCGAGGAGGCCTCACGGGATCTGAAATCGGCTCTCGCGCTGGATACTCAGACAGGCGGTAAAACCTGGAACTACTATGTTCGTCAGCTGTTTGGCGGCAAACCTAATCCCGATCTGCTTTTCAGCCAGATGATTGGCGACAGCTACAATTACTTCTACAGCTCGGGACAGAGCGCCGGGCAGATTATCCGCCAGAACGTCACGATGAACGCCCTGCGCAGTGGGATCCAGAGTTATGCGGCCCGCAGCGGGGACACCGCCAGTCTGGTCAATATGGCTAACACATCATCCCTTGAAAAGCAGCGGCTGGCACAGGCCACAATGGGGCACCAGGCGCTTCGCACACTTCCGCTGATGCAGACCGTTATCATGGGGATAATGATTGGGATGTTCCCGATCATGGTGATGGCCGCCATGTTTAATATGATGACTCTGCAGGTGCTAAAGGGGTATGTGTTTGCGCTTATCTGGCTGCAGACGTGGCCATTACTGTTCGCCATCCTGAACAGCGCAATGGCCTACTATGCGAAGCAAAATGGCGTCCCAGTCGTTCTCTCTGAGTTGTCGCAGGTTCAGCTCAAAAACTCGGATATTGCGACCACCGCGGGCTATATTGCCGTGATGATACCGCCTTTGTCGTGGGGGATCGTGAAGAGCATGGGAGCAGCCTTCTCCAGTGCCTACAGCCATTTTTCTTCATCGGGGCTCAGTGCAACATCGCAGGCTGCCTCCGGCGTGGTGGACGGCAATTACTCTTTCGCCAACATGCAGATGGAGAACGTCAGCGGCTACAGCTGGGGTACCAACAGTACAACCAGTTTCGGACAGATGTCACGGCAGCTGGCGAATGGGGGCATGAGCACGCAGACGAGGGATGGATCGATGGTCTGGGACAGTGGTGGTGCAATGTCAAAACTGCCGGTGGATATCAACGTCGGTCGTCAGATAGCCAGTGCGCAGCAACAGATGGCCCGTGAGGCTGATGTCCAGGCCGAAAGCGCGCTGCATGGCTATAACAGCAGCGTGACAAGTGCCTGGAATAGTCTGCAGCAATTTGGCACCAATAAAGGGAACAGCGCCTCAACAACGACCGGAGCTGATACTACCGATTCTTCGCAGGACTCGATGGCCAGAAGCAAGATGTGGAATGCGGTTGTTGCTAATGCGAAAGCCAACAACATCAGTAATGAGGAGTCTTTCCAGCAGTTGATGGATGATTCAGCTAAAAGTACGCAGGGCGTTGATTTATACGGATCTGGTAAGTGGAGTTCAGGGGATCAGCTGTTTGGTAAGCTAGGTAAATGGGGAACTGGGTTATCTGCTGAGGCCGGAGTTAAAGGCAGTGCGGGTTGGACCCACAGCTCGGGTAACACAGATAATGTTGGCACTTCCGGTCGTGAATCGAATGACAGCCGACATGATACCAGTAGTCAGGCGGCCAAAGACTTTAAGGAAGCATCCGATTACTTTACCAGCCGCAAAACCACCACATCGGGCAACATTACCGATAATAATGCCAGCTCGCGTGTTGACCAGTTTGCCGCGTCACTCTCCAGTGCCAAAAACAGCTATGACCAGTATACAAGCAGCCGGACACGCAGCCATGAGTACAGTGAGATGGCGTCACGCACAGAGAGCATGACTGGCCAGATGAACGAAAACCTGACTCAGCAGTTTGCGAACTTTGTTCAGCATCGTGCTCCACAGGATGCCGAGGCCATTCTGACCAATACCAGTTCTCCTGAAATTGCGGCGCAGCGTGAAGCCCTGGCGCGTGAATTCGTCAAAGAGCAGGTAGAACCCAGGGTTGATGCTGCGTATCAACAGGGTCGTGAAAGCATTGGACAGAATATGGCTGGGGTGTCAGGTGGTGGTGACAATGGATCGGTAATGGCCGACTACCGACAAAATTCTGGTCGTATCGATGCTATGACGCAAGATGCGGGTATTAAGGATAATGTGGATCAGAAAGTTGGTGGGATGATTACAGAGAATAAACAACAGCAGCAGGAAACCCGCGAAAACATACAACGGCAAGGCGCAGAGGTGAAAAATGAGAATACTGAAATGGAAAAGGACCATAAAACAAAAGCAAATGAGTTTAAAGGTGATTATAATGAAAGAAAGAGTAAGGTGAAATCTTTACCAGGAGCTGACTCGCCTACTGAGTTAGAGGCAAAAGCGGCGAAAATTCAAAAGGATTATCTTGATGGTAAAAGGTAAAAATGATGATTACGAACAAACTACTTATTGAGGAAGTGGAGGAGCTGAAAAATCTACTTTCACAAGGGAAGGCTGAAATTCCATCTTTTTGGGAGTGCCTTTGGCCTGGCGTAGTGTTAGTTGCATGGAATATGCTTTGCGCTGTAATTAGTGTGGATGCTGTTTATTTGACCGGAAAGTATATATTTCATGTTTTGGTTTTTCCTGTCGGGGTCAGTATCATTATGCTCCTAGGTATTGCCAGTTCACGCTCTCTCTTTTTGTCAGTCCCTAAAAACTTTAGAGAAAAATCGAATATATATCGCTTTTTTTCTAAGAAGGTTTCGATTTATGCTGTTGTGTACATGGCAGTGATTATGTTATTAGCTATTTGTAATAGAGTGGTTTATGACACGCCATTTTCTTTTGCATTTATGGTTATTTTAACGTCTGTTTTTTTTGGTTTTGTCATGAATCTGGATTTTGGACGCTATCAGCTATCATTGCTCACCTCTGCAATAAACTCTTTCCGAGCGGAAAAGTTGGGGGGGTAATCATCCAGAAGCGACCTATCAATTATGGTGGTTTATTAACAGACTAAAAATTTCTTTTGGTTATTATTATCTGTCTAGGTTGTTATTGGTTTTTACATCTCGCTTAAAATTCGTATATAGTGAATGCGCATCCCGAAATCATAAGAGAATGTGTATTTACTCGTATTGATTATGTCACAAGGATTCAGGATGAAGCTTAATAAAGTCATGGCTGTGATGGTCGTCAGCTCTGCGCTGGTGTTATCTGGATGTAGTGCAATGGGAACCGCCATTAAAAAGAGAAATCTGGAAGTAAAAACCCAGATGAGCGAAACAATCTGGCTGGAACCTTCAAATAATAAGACGGTTTATCTGCAAATCAAAAATACCTCCGATAAGGATATGAGTGGCCTGCAGGCAAAAATTGCCAGCGCCGTCACTTCAAAGGGATATCAGGTCGTCAGTAACCCGGATACGGCGGGCTACTGGATCCAGGCGAACGTGCTTAAGGCCGATAAAATGGACCTTCGTGAGTCTCAGGGCTGGTTAAGCCGGGGTTATGAGGGCGCTGTGACTGGCGCCGCTTTAGGGGCAGGGATTACCGCTTACAACTCCAGTTCTGCGGGAGCAACCCTGGGGGTAGGACTTGCAGCCGGTCTGGTGGGGATGGCGGCTGATGCGATGGTGGAAGATGTGAACTACACCATGATCACCGATGTTCAGATCGCGGAAAGAACCAAAACTCAGGTTCAGACTGATAACGTGGCCGTATTACGTCAGGGAACATCCGGCGCAAAAGTGCAGACAAGTACTGAAACGGGTAATCAGCACAAATACCAGACTCGCGTCGTCTCTAACGCTAATAAAGTTAACCTCAAGTTCCCTGAAGCCCAGCCTGTTCTTGAAGACCAGCTGGCAAAATCGATCGCTAATATTCTGTAAGCTTTCTATTCCACGGCCCGGTCCCCGGGCCATACTGGCATCACCTTTCTGGTGTGTCAGAATTCATTCGTCAAATAATCTATGAATTCCAGATCTGAACGGTGAACAGTTGCGCAATTTATTTGTGCATCTGTGAGGCGTTGCCGCCTTCGGCGGAATCTTTTCGTCTTTATTTGATCAGAGGTTATTTATGGCAATATCTGAACCTGTCATGTCTCTTGAAACACATAAACTGATGCCTGGCGATATTTATCCACACCCTGCTATGGGGGGCTTATTCCCTGCAACCCCGTGAGGTCTGTTTTCGCTGATTAATTTGTCCTTCCGACCCTAATAATTTACTGACGGATTAGTGCCATGAGTTTCAATGCCAAAGATATGACGCAGGGCGGTCAGATCGCCAATATGCGCTTTCGCATGTTTGGTCAGATTGCCAATATTATTTTCTACGTGCTGTTTATTTTATTCTGGGTACTGTGCGGGCTGATGCTGATGTATAGGCTTAGCTGGCAAACCTTTGTGAACGGCTGCGTATACTGGTGGTGTACGACGCTGGGTCCGATGCGCGATATTATTCGTTCCCAGCCGGTATACACCATTCAGTATTACGGCCAGTCGCTGGAATATACCTCAGAACAAATCCTGGCCGATAAATATACTATCTGGTGCGGAGAGCAGCTGTGGACCAGTTTCGTCTTTGCTGCCGTGGTTTCTCTTGTTATCTGTATCGTGACGTTCTTCATCGCCAGCTGGGTGCTGGGCCGCCAGGGGAAACAGCAGAGTGAGGATGAGAATACCGGCGGGCGCCAGCTTTCCGATAAGCCCAAAGAAGTGGCCCGCCAGATGAAGCGTGATGGTATGGCCTCCGATATTAAAATTGGCGATCTGCCTATTCTTAAAAACTCCGAAATCCAGAACTTCTGCCTCCACGGTACCGTAGGCTCCGGTAAATCAGAAGTGATCCGCCGGCTACTGAACTACGTGCGTGCACGTGGCGATATGGCCATCATTTATGATCGCTCCTGTGAGTTCGTCAAAAGCTATTACGACCCGTCACTGGATAAAATCCTCAACCCGCTGGACTCGCGCTGTGCGGCCTGGGATTTGTGGAAAGAGTGCCTGACGCTGCCGGACTTCGACAACATCTCCAACACCCTTATCCCGATGGGTACCAAAGAAGACCCGTTCTGGCAGGGCTCCGGTCGCACTATCTTTGCCGAAGGCGCGTATCTGATGCGCGAAGACGACGATCGCAGCTACGAGAAGCTGGTCGATACCATGCTGTCCATTAAAATCGACAAGCTGCGCGCCTATCTGCAGAACACGCCGGCAGCGAATCTGGTTGAAGAGAAAATTGAGAAAACCGCCATCTCCATTCGTGCCGTGCTGACCAACTACGTTAAGGCTATTCGCTACCTGCAGGGCATCGAGAAGAACGGGGAGCCGTTCACTATTCGGGACTGGATGCGCGGTGTCCGTGAGGACAGACCCAATGGCTGGCTGTTTATCTCCTCCAACGCTGACACCCATGCTTCCCTGAAGCCGGTTATCTCGATGTGGCTGTCAATTGCCATCCGCGGCCTGCTGGCGATGGGTGAGAACCGTAACCGGCGCGTGTGGATATTCGCCGACGAGCTCCCCACGCTGCACAAGCTGCCTGACCTGGTCGAAATCCTCCCTGAGGCGCGTAAATTTGGTGGTTGTTATGTGTTCGGTATTCAGTCCTATGCCCAGCTGGAAGATATCTATGGCGTCAAGCCTGCCGCCACGCTCTTTGACGTAATGAATACCCGGGCCTTCTTCCGTTCACCCAGCAGGGAGATCGCGGAGTTTGCTGCCGGTGAAATTGGCGAGAAGGAAATCCTCAAAGCCAGCGAGCAGTACTCTTACGGTGCTGACCCGGTGCGTGATGGTGTATCGACCGGGAAAGAAAAAGAGCGGGAAACCCTGGTCAGTTACTCCGATATTCAGACGCTGCCGGACCTGTCCTGTTACGTCACGCTGCCCGGACCGTATCCGGCCGTGAAGCTGGCCCTCAAATACAAGCCGCGTCCGAAAATTGCCGAGGGATTTATTCAGCGCCGACTCGATACGCGTGTTGACGCCCGCCTCAGTGCGCTGCTTGAAGCGCGTGAATCTGAAGGCAGTCTTGCCAGGACGCTTTTTATGCCGGATGCGCCGGCATCCGGGCCCGCGGATACAAACAGTCACGCCGGTGAACAACCTGAGCCGATCAGTCAGCCTGCGCCAGCAGACATGACAGTATCTCCGGCACCGGTAAAAGCGCCGCCGACAACAAAGAGTCCGGCAGCGGAACCTTCCGTCAGAGCAACGGAGCCTCCCGTCCTGCGGGTCACGACCGTACCGTTGATCAAACCAAAAGCAGCCGCAGCGGCCACTGCTGCCTCAACAGCATCCTCTGCCGGTGCCCCTGCAGCAGCTGCAGGCGGGACAGAACAGGAACTGGCGCAGCAGTCCGCAGAGCAGGGGCAGGACATGCTTCCGGCCGGCATGAACGAGGACGGTGTGATTGAAGATATGCAGGCGTATGACGCCTGGGCAGATGAGCAGACACAGCGGGATATGCAGCGGCGTGAGGAAGTCAATATCAACCACAGCCACCGCCACGATGAGCAGGATGATGTCGAGATTGGGGGGAACTTCTGATGCTTAGTTTCAGCCAGGTTAAATCAGCTGGCAGTGCCGGTAATTACTATACGGACAAGGATAATTACTACGTTATCGGGAGTATGGACGAGCGCTGGCAGGGTAAAGGCGCGGAAGCGCTTGGTCTTGAAGGAAAGGTGGACAAGCAGGTCTTCACGGAGCTTCTGCAGGGAAAACTACCTGATGGCAGCGACCTGACCCGGATACAGGATGGCGTGAATAAACACCGGCCCGGTTACGATCTGACCTTCTCGGCCCCCAAAAGTGTATCGATGCTGGCTATGCTGGGCGGCGATAAGCGTCTTATCGATGCTCATAATCGCGCGGTGACAGTGGCTCTTAACCAGGTGGAGTCCCTTGCCTCCACACGGGTAAAGAGAGATGGCGTTTCTGAAACGGTCCTGACCGGGAATCTGATTATTGCCCGCTTTAACCACGATACATCGCGCGCTCAGGACCCACAGATACACACGCACAGCGTGGTTATCAATGCGACACAGAACGGCGATAAATGGCAGACGCTGGCCAGCGATACCGTCGGTAAAACCGGGTTTTCCGAAACCATACTGGCCAACCGCATCGCATTCGGAAAGATATACCAGAACTCTCTCAGGGCCGATGTTGAGTCTATGGGTTACAAGACAGTGGATGCGGGTAAGAATGGCATGTGGGAGATGGAGGGCGTGCCGGTTGAGTCGTTTTCCACGCGCAGTCAGGAGCTCCGGGAGGCTGCAGGACCCGATGCCTCCCTGAAGTCCCGGGATGTGGCCGCGCTCGATACCCGCAAGTCGAAAGAAGCCATCGATCCGGCAGAGAAGATGGTGGAGTGGATGAACACGCTGAAGGAGACCGGGTTTGACATCCGGGGGTACCGTGAGGCCGCCGATGCGCGGGCCGCAGAGCTGGCCCGTGCACCTGCCGCGCCGGTGAACACTGACGGTCCGGATATCACGGATGTGGTGACGAAAGCGATTGCCGGTCTCAGCGACCGCAAGGTGCAGTTCACGTATGCCGACCTGCTGGCACGCACGGTCGGCCAGCTGGAGGCGAAGGACGGTGTCTTTGAGCTGGCGAGAAAGGGCATCGATGCCGCCATTGAACGGGAGCAGCTTATCCCTCTCGATCGCGAGAAAGGCCTGTTCACCTCAAACATCCACGTTCTCGATGAACTCGCCGTCAAAGCCCTGAGTCAGGAGGTGCAGCGCCAGAATCATGTCTCTGTCACGCCCGATGCGTCTGTGGTGCGCCAGGTCCCTTTCAGCGATGCCGTCAGCGTGCTGGCGCAGGATCGCCCGGTCATAGGTATCGTTTCCGGTCAGGGCGGTGCAACCGGCCAGCGGGAGCGGGTGGCCGAGTTAACCCTGATGGCCCGGGAGCAGGGGCGTGACGTCCATATCCTGGCGGCCGATAACCGTTCACGAGATTTTCTCGCCGGTGATGTGCGTCTGGCCGGGGAAACGGTGACCGGTAAATCCGCCCTGCAGGACGGGACGGCGTTTATTCCGGGCGGAACACTCATCGTGGATCAGGCGGAGAAGCTGAGCCTGAAGGAAACGATTTCCCTGCTTGATGGCGCGATGCGCCATAACGTGCAGGTCCTGCTCTCCGACAGCGGGAAGCGCAGCGGGACCGGCAGCGCGCTGACGGTGCTGAAGGACAGCGGCGTGAATACGTATCGCTGGCAGGGTGGCCATCAGACCACCGCCGACATCATCAGTGAACCGGATAAAGGAGCACGCTACAGCCGGCTGGCACAGGAGTTTGCCGTCAGCGTGCGTGAAGGGCAGGAAAGCGTGGCCCAAATCAGCGGGACGCGTGAACAGAGCGTACTCAACGGCCTCATCCGAGACTCCCTCAGACAGGAGGGGGTGCTGGGTGAGAAAGACACGACCATTACAGCCCTGACGCCGGTGTGGCTGGACAGCAAAAGCCGGGGCGTGCGGGATTATTACCGGGAGGGGATGGTGATGGAACGCTGGGATCCGGAGACCCGGACGCACGATCGCTTTGTCATTGACCGGGTGACCGCGAGCAGCAATATGCTGACCCTGAAAGACCGGGAAGGGGACCGTCTTGATCTGAAGGTTTCCGCGGTCGACAGCCAGTGGACGCTGTTCCGGGCAGATACACTGCCGGTGGCAGAGGGGGAACGTCTGGCGGTGCTCGGGAAGATACCGGACACACGCCTTAAGGGCGGGGAGAGCGTCACAGTGATGAACGTGGAGGACGGGCAGCTGACGGTACAGCGGCCGGGGCAGAAAACCACGCAGACCCTGGCCGTGGGTGCGGGCGTGTTTGACGGTATTAAAGTCGGCCACGGCTGGGTGGAAAGTCCCGGCAGGTCGGTTAGCGAGACGGCAACGGTCTTTGCGTCGGTGACGCAGCGTGAGCTGGATAACGCCACCCTCAACCAGCTGGCACAGAGCGGAAGTCACCTCCGGTTGTACTCGGCGCAGGATGCGGCGCGCACGACGGAGAAGCTGTCGCGGCATACCGCGTTTAGCGTGGTCTCAGAGCAGCTGAAGTCCCGATCCGGCGAGACGGATCTGGATGCGGCCATTGCGCAGCAGAAGGCCGGGCTGCATACCCCGGCAGAACAGGCCATTCACCTGGCCATCCCGCTGCTTGAGAGCCAGGACCTGACCTTCTCCCGGCCCCAGCTGCTGGCGACGGCAATGGAAACCGGGGGCGGGAAGGTTTCGATGGCGGACATCGACACGACCATCCAGGCACAAATCAGGTCGGGGCAGTTGCTGAATGTACCGGTGGCACCCGGGCGTGGCAATGACCTGCTGATATCCCGTCAGGCCTGGGACGCCGAGAAAAGCATCCTGACCCGGGTGCTGGAAGGTAAAGACGCGGTGGCCCCCCTGATGGACCGCGTGCCGGACAGTCTGATGACGGAACTGACCGCCGGACAGCGGGCGGCGACCCGGATGATTCTGGAGAGCACGGACCGGTTCACGGTGGTTCAGGGGTATGCCGGGGTGGGGAAAACCACCCAGTTCCGGGCAGTCATGAGTGCCATCAGTCTGCTGCCGGAAGAGACCCGCCCGCGCGTCATCGGTCTGGCGCCGACGCATCGCGCGGTCGGGGAAATGCAGAGTGCCGGCGTGGATGCGCGCACGACGGCGTCGTTCCTCCACGACACGCAGCTGCTGCAGCGCAATGGGCAGACACCCGATTTCAGCAACACCCTGTTCCTGCTCGACGAGAGCTCGATGGTGGGGCTGGCCGATATGGCAAAAGCCCACTCCCTCATCGCCGCCGGCGGTGGACGGGCGGTGCCCAGCGGGGATACCGACCAGCTGCCGCCCATCGCGTCGGGCCAGCCGTTCAGGCTGACGCAGCAGCGCAGCGCCGCCGACGTTGCCATCATGAAAGAGATTGTGCGCCAGGTACCTGAGCTGCGACCGGCGGTCTACAGCCTGATTGAGCGGGATGTGCACCGCGCCCTGACCACCATTGAGCAGGTCACGCCGGAGCAGGTGCCGAGAAAAGAAGGCGCCTGGGCGCCGGGCAGTTCTGTGGTGGAATTCACACAGAAGCAGGAAAAGGAGATAGAAAAGGCACTGAGCGAGGGGAAAACCCTGCCGGAAGGTCAGCCCGCGACGCTCTACGAGGCGCTGGTGAAGGACTATACCGGACGGACCCCGGAGGCACAGTCGCAGACTCTGGTGATCACCCATCTGAATAAGGACCGGCGGGCGCTGAACAGTCTGATCCATGACGCACGGCGGGAGAACGGGGAAACCGGCAAAGAGGAAATCACCCTGCCGGTGCTGGTCACGAGTAACATCCGTGACGGTGAACTGCGCAAACTGTCGACCTGGACGGCTCACAAGGAGGCGGTGGCGCTGGTTGATAACGTATACCACCGTATCAGCAAAGTGGATAAGGATAATCAGCTGATCACCCTGACAGACAGTGAAGGAAAGGAGCGATTTATCTCACCCCGGGAGGCATCGGCAGAAGGCGTCACGCTCTATCGTCAGGAAAAGATCACCGTGTCTCAGGGGGACCGAATGCGCTTCAGCAAAAGTGACCCGGAGCGCGGCTATGTGGCCAACAGTATCTGGGAAGTGCAGTCTGTTTCGGGTGACAGTGTCACGCTGTCTGATGGCAAAATCACCCGTACGCTGACCCCGAAGGCGGAGCAGGCACAGCAGCATATCGACCTCGCCTACGCCATCACCGCCCACGGCGCCCAGGGGGCCAGCGAGCCGTATGCCATCGCGCTGGAAGGGGTGGCCGGTGGCCGGGAACAGATGGCCAGCTTTGAGTCTGCCTATGTGGCTTTATCCCGCATGAAACAGCATGTTCAGGTCTACACCGACAACCGTGAGGGCTGGATAAAGGCCATCAAGAATTCACCTGAGAAAGCGACGGCGCACGATATTCTTGAACCCCGTAACGACCGGGCGGTGAAAACAGCCGATCTGCTGTTCGGGCGGGCAAGGCCACTGGATGAAACCGCCGCGGGCCGGGCAGCCCTGCAGCAGTCCGGTCTGGCACAGGGAAGTTCACCAGGAAAATTCATTTCTCCGGGGAAAAAGTACCCTCAGCCGCATGTGGCGCTGCCGGCATTTGATAAAAACGGGAAAGCCGCCGGTATCTGGCTCAGCCCGCTGACCGATCGGGACGGACGGCTGGAGGCTATCGGCGGAGAGGGACGAATTATGGGCAATGAAGACGCCCGGTTCGTGGCGCTGCAGAACAGCCGCAACGGAGAAAGCCTGCTGGCCGGGAATATGGGGGAGGGCGTCAGAATGGCCCGCGACAATCCCGATACCGGGGTGGTGGTGCGGCTGGCCGGTGATGACCGCCCCTGGAACCCCGGGGCCATGACCGGCGGGCGGGTATGGGCTGATCCGGCGCCGGTGGGTCCGGTACCGCAGGCCGGGGCTGACATTATCCTCCCGCCAGAGGTTCTGGCGCAGCGGGCGGCAGAAGAACAGCAGCGCCGCGAAATGGAAAAACAGGCGGAACAGACTGCCCGGGAAGTGGCCGGGGAGGCGCGTAAAGCCGGCGAGCCGGCGGACCGGGTGAAAGAGGTTATCGGGGACGTCATTCGCGGACTGGAGCGTGACCGGCCGGGTACGGAGAAAACGACGCTACCGGATGATCCTCAGTTCCGGCGCCAGGAGGCGGCGATTCAGCAGGTGGCCTCAGAACGTCTGCAGCGTGAGCGTCTGCAGGCTGTGGAGCGTGACATGGTTCGTGACCTTAACCGCGAGAAAACACTCGGGGGCGACTGACGCGCCTGCGGCTTGTCTGCACCGGCAGCCTCCCCGATTAAAATCGGGCAGTCTGCCGGTGCGCTAAAAGGAAAAAAATATGAGAGCACAATACACATTTCCAGGCGCGACAGACAGCTGGCTTCAGCGCCTGCTGACCTGGACACCGGGACAAACGGATATGATTAAAACGGTCGCACTGGTACTGATGGTGACTGACCACACCGGCTTACTGCTGGCCGGAAACAATGAAGTGATGCGCCTGCTGGGACGTGGTTGTTTTCCGCTGTTCGGTCTGGCATGGGGAATGAATCTGGCCCGGCATGCGGAAATACGCCAGTCGCAGCTGAACAGCCTGTGGGGCTGGGCGCTGGTTGCCCAGGTGTCGTTTATGCTCATCGGGTACCCGTGGTATACCGGGAATATTCTGTTTGCCTTTGCCGTCACGGGCCAGGTCCTGCGGTGGGTCAGCCAGCCGTCCTGGTATTACACCCTCCCGGCGGCTGGACTGCTGGTCACCTGGATACCCCTGTCAACCGGCAGCTACGGCATGGCCGGAGTGGGCATGCTCACCGCCAGCTGGCTGCTTTGTCGCGCACAGCATGCACCGGAACGGCTGGGATACGGGGTGCTGTGGGCCCTCATGGTGTTGCTGATGAATATGCATGACGTGAGTGAATCAGTGGCCGGGCTGGCGATTGCGCTGCTGACGCTGATGGTGTGCTCATCTGCCGGAGAACGTGTGAAACGCTTCTGGCCGCGGCATTTCTTTGTGATGTTCTATGCAGTGCACCTGGCGGTACTGGGTATTGTCATCTCGATGTAAAAAAAAACCGGACACAGGTCCGGGGGAGGGCACATTGCCCGTAAACGTGACAAGGGGATATCATCGTTGTGTCCACTGCATTGTGAGGTGAAACGATGATACCGTTAGCGTATCGTATACCTCAGACCTGTAGCTTTTATTGATATGGCCCCTTATGAGTGAAGAAAAACGCCCTGTACTGAGCCTGAAACGAAAACCGGCGGAGAACAGTACGGCACCCGCGGAGGCGACACCTGTCCCTGGTGTGGTGCGCCGTAAGAAGGTCGTGGTGGTTTCGTCCCCGCCGGCCTGGAAGGCAAAGAAAGAGAAACTTGAGAAGGTTAAACAAGCGGCAGAAGCCGCCGCGCGTAACGCGGCGCCGGCGCCGGTTAAAGCAGTAAAGACGCCACCTCCGGTGCGTTATCTTCGCCTGCTGCCGCCGGAACAGGCCATTATGACCCTGAAGGCGTTCTGGCCACAGCTGTTCGACGGAAACGCGCCACGTCTGCTGGCGACGGGCATGCGCGAACAGCTGTTTGCGGATATCGTGAACCGTGACCTGCCGCTGTCGCATAAACAGGTGATTAAGTGCCTGAAGAGTCTGACCCGGTCTGCGGGCTATCTGTCCCGGATGAAGGTGGGGGCCTCCCGCTATGATCTGCAGGGGAATGCCGTCGCGACCGTCACTGCAGAGGAAACGCAGTACGCCAGCGAGCGCATGATGAAAGAACTCCTGCGAACTGAGCGTATGCGGAGCCAGTCAGCTGGCTGAATACAATCGAGGAGAGGAAATGGATTTTGAAGCGCGGAAACAAAAAGCGCTGGCGATAATGTCCAGCCGTAAGATGTGGAAAAGCAATTATGCACCGCTTCTGATACGACTGTTGTGGCGGCTGGGGATAAACATTCCCCCGCTGCCGTTTGCTCCGCTCTGGCAGGTTTTTGTCGTAATGACAGGCTATTTCTCCCTTGGATACGGGCTGTGGATGTACTGGACGGTGTGGCGGGCCCAGGGGATGCCTCTCCTGTTCGCCTGCGAAATCAGTCTTATCGCGGGCGTGTTATTTGGCCTGACGATGGCACTTTTTCATCTGTGGCGGCGAAAGGTGAATAAATTACCTGACTGGAAAGATCTGTAATGAAATAAATATATGCTGTCAGGTTGTGAATATTCCTGGCCTGACAGACCCCTCGTTTTCTTAAAAACATTTACCCTGTATGGTGTGGTTATTATACGTGACTACGTCCGTTCTGGTATTACTCCTGTCCGGAAGGGGCTGTTGTGTTTATTATTGTCGTATATAGTCAGAACAAATATATTCAAACGAAAGAGAGGTAAAGGGTGAAAGGCATTATGGCTGAGGCATGTGTGTTGTCCGGGTATGGGCAGACGCGAAGAATGACAAGCCATTCGGTGCCGTGAATGGCTGCTTCGGGACTGCCACGTCCCGGGGCGATGTGACGCTTATAAGTGCTCAATTTTCAATTTAAGTCATCCACTGTCAGTATTTAACTGATTTCAATATTTTTATTACATCACGACGTGCGATTTATGAAATGCACAGGCTTTTATTTCGTGCGTAAATCATCAAATAAAAAGGAATAATACTATGTTTAAATATTTTATTCTGCGCAAACAGCAGCAGCTGTTCTGTTATTTCTGCGGTATCGTGCTAGCGATGGTTCTTATGCTCCTGTTCCCTTCCGTTTTTCGGGGGAGTGGGTTTTATCTGCTTTTATCGTCTGTTGCGCTGTTCTGGGCAGGCCTTGCCCTATATACGCGTCACATCGACCGGATGAGAAAGCCAGAGGTCTCACCGCTGGTCAGTATTCGCGACGGTAATCAGGTGGTGGCCGAGGTGCCGCGCCATGAAAAGGCCCGGCTGGAATGGGAAATCTTCCGGGACGATGAGGTGTTTCGCCAGCAAAGGTGGGAGCTAACAGGCCTGACCGGACGGGTTATCAGCCGGGGGCTGTTGTATACGCCGGCGGTGATGCTGGTCGGTATCGGTATTCTCGCCTGGGGTTCCCCACAGGATGCCATCCGCCTGATTAATGCTCTTCGTAATATGCCTGCTGCGGAACTGGTGCATCAGATTGGTTTTGTCCTGTGCCTCGTCCTGCAGATTAGCGTCATATCAGTTCTGATCGCTGATGTTGTAGCCGGGAGAGGACTGCCGAATGTATTTCGCCGCGCGTTGCTCGACAGGCTGCCGGCAGAGTTCTGCCTTATCAGAAGAGGGACAGAAAGATGAGGACGACGACAGGAAAACGCATCGGGAAAGAAAGGAACATCAGGGAATAAAATACATGGCAAAGATATTAATGATGGCGGGCAGTACCGTTGTTGTGCTGAGTTTGCTGGGGTTTCTGGTGCTGCTTCTGAAAGGACGCGCAGTAACGAAGACTTCCCCGGTTCTGATGTCACTCAAAGCCCTGGGTATTCGCCCCTCAGAGGCTGAGCAACGGTTGTGTCGCCAGCGGGTCTGGGTGGGTAATGAGACACTGATGACGCCACGGGAACAACATTTTTTCCGGGCATTACTCAGGCATACCAGCCGAAATCGCTGGCTGTTGTGTCCTCAGGTCCGGGTGGCAGATATTGCCACACTCTCTTCCCATATCCGGCCACGATCCCGGACCTGGTGGCAACTCTTCCGGATGGCATCACAGTGGCACTGCGATGTGGTCATCGTTGACATCCATACCTTCGCTATCGTCGGCGCAGTTGAACTGGATGATGCCTCACACCTGAAAAAACACCGTATCCGGCGCGATATTCTGCTGGAAGAGGTTCTGAGGCAGGCCGGTATTCCACTATTACGCGATCGGGATTCAGAGAGGCTGGTAAGAAGGGTCAGAGAGTTTCTGAAATACCGCGGAGCCGATGCTGCCGAAAAATCCATAACCGGTATGAATTCAACGACAGAGCATACTGAACGCAAGGAGAAAGAAAAATGATTATCGCCGCCGAAGTGAAACGTGATGAACAGGGGTACTGGACACATCCTGTGCTGGCACGCAGTGGTTGTGAAACTTCCGCAGAATTAAGCTACTGGCTCAGAACTCATAAACTTCAGTGCTTTGTGATGACAATGCGCGATGAAGCGCCTGAAGCTTTTGCTCCCGGATTTACGGATGAAGCCCCGGATGCCCGTGGCTGGATACCGGAACCGCCGGATGATGATGATGGCTGGTTCCTGGGCTCTGTCCACGATACCGGCGACGGACCCGTCTGCTACTGGTTTCGGCATACCACAAAATCCTGACGCCTCCGCATGGCGTCGTTGTCCAACCCCGGGAACGGGGAAAAGCCAGTTTCCCCCGTTCCCGGCGTTTCTTAAAACACCCGTTAAGGAAATACTGTGAAAAAAATTAACCGTACACTCCGCAGATGTTGTCTGTCGGGGCTTATTAGTCTGACTTTGTTTGCACCTGTTCCGGCCGTGTATGCCGCCAGCATCGAGACGGGATATTCACCGGAAGGAACGGCTCTGCAGCTGGTCCTGAAGACTATTGATTCTGCACAGCAGGAAATCCGGCTGATGGGGTATTCCTTTACCTCACCTGAAGTCGCCGGTGCGCTTGTCAGGGCAAAGCGGCGTGGTGTCGATGTGAAGGTGGTTCTGGACTGGAAAGCCAATACCGGCAAGCAAAACCAGGCGAGCCTGGCGGCCATGAATCTTCTGGTCAATGCCGGCATCCCGGTGCGCACAGTGTCGCAGTACAAAATCATGCACGATAAAGTCATCATTGCCGATGGCCGCAATATTGAAGTCGGGTCTTTTAACTACACCCGCGCCGCTGAACGCGTCAATTCAGAGAACGTGCTTGTCGTATGGGATGTTCCAGTCGTAGCTCAACGCTATCTGGGGTCGGTTCCGGCTGAGGGCGAAATGACACCCTAAGCGTTAGCTCTGTGTCGTTGCACGATGTCAGCGACGGTATTCTTGCTGATACCGAGCTCGCGTGCGATCCAGCGATAGCTGCGTCCCTCGGCCCTCATCGCAACCACCATAGGCAAAAGTCGGTCTGATTTTGGTCGCACTCCGGCCTGACGACCAAGCCTCTTACCACGTGCCTTCGCAACAGCAAGGCCTGACTTGACCCGCTCGCTGATGAGATCCCGCTCAAACTCCGCAATGCCGGAAAGAAACGTCGCCAGCATTCGTCCATACGGCGACGAAAGATCGAACGCCATGGCACTGTTGCAAAGTTAGCGATGAGGCAGCCTTTTGTCTTATTCAAAGGCCTTACATTTCAAAAACTCTGCTTACCAGGCGCATTTCGCCCAGGGGATCACCATAATAAAATGCTGAGGCCTGGCCTTTGCGTAGTGCACGCATCACCTCAATACCTTTGATGGTGGCGTAAGCCGTCTTCATGGATTTAAATCCCAGCGTGGCGCCGATTATCCGTTTCAGTTTGCCATGATCGCATTCAATCACGTTGTTCCGGTACTTAATCTGTCGGTGTTCAACGTCAGACGGGCACCGGCCTTCGCGTTTGAGCAGAGCAAGCGCGCGACCATAGGCGGGCGCTTTATCCGTGTTGATGAATCGCGGGATCTGCCACTTCTTCACGTTGTTGAGGATTTTACCCAGAAACCGGTATGCAGCTTTGCTGTTACGACGGGAGGAGAGATAAAAATCGACAGTGCGGCCCCGGCTGTCGACGGCCCGGTACAGATACGCCCAGCGGCCATTGACCTTCACGTAGGTTTCATCCATGTGCCACGGGCAAAGATCGGAAGGGTTACGCCAGTACCAGCGCAGCCGTTTTTCCATTTCAGGCGCATAACGCTGAACCCAGCGGTAAATCGTGGAGTGATCGACATTCACTCCGCGTTCAGCCAGCATCTCCTGCAGCTCACGGTAACTGATGCCGTATTTGCAGTACCAGCGTACGGCCCACAGAATGATGTCACGCTGAAAATGCCGGCCTTTGAATGGGTTCATGTGCAGCTCCATCAGCAAAAGGGGATGATAAGTTTATCACCACCGACTATTTGCAACAGTGCCCGCACAAAGCACATGCCGTCGGGCTTTCAGGGCGCGTGGTTCCTTTTAAACACCAGCTCTGTACCTCTTTTAAAGATCCTTTAATAAATCCTGTAAACACATAACCTGTTCATCGCCTGCCCTGTGGACAGGCTGCAGAGAATGCCCGCCCTTGCAGCGACCTGACGGTCGCGCCGGTTCGGCAACACCAGAAAGAGCTCCCATCGCTTCGCGACGGGCCCCGACCGGAGAACCAAATTAGTTACAGCATTCATAACGTTATTCATCATAAAAACCGGCGCCGGTTTGCCAGCCAGGTGCCCCTCCCCACCACTGAAAAGCGCCGCCGCCCCCGGCCGAAGGCCGGGGAACACCATCGCTTTTAATAATGGGTGTTGTAACTACTTTTCTTCATCGCTGTGGGTGGAGCTGCGGTCAGTTGTCTGGTACACGCTCGTAAGCGGCCCTGCGGCCCGCTAACGCGGAGATACGCCCCGACTGCGGCTGTCGCCTTGTCGGGACCACTCCGACCGCGTGCAGCGGCGTCTGAGATGTTTTTCGCGGGTATGGCTTTGCAGCTACCGTGTTAAGTTCCCTGGTGTCGCTGAAATAATTGATGAACATCCCCCTAAGCGTCAGCAGCAAGCTGCCGCCGCTAAGGCCCCGGAAATCACGCCCTTTACGTCGTAAACGCCGTAAAGCCCGCTCACCGGGGTTAAAAGGGATTACTTTTACTTCTTCATTGCTGTGAGCGGGTTAAGGCTAATCAGGGCAGGGGGTAGGGTGGCAGAGTTTATAGCCAGGTAACCGGCTATGCCGGGCTTTCGGCGCCATTTGACTCCACAGACACATGTAACCTCATCTGGCGCCTCCATGCCGCTGACGCGGCATCCAGAAGTTTTCCGATGCTGTAAGTCTTAACGTCTGCTTTGTGCCAGGAACGGACGTTACTACTAGCTCAAGCAAACCGCTCCTTAGCCCTTAATGAAGAATGGAGGTATTGGTATAAATAGGTGAATATCGGAATATCTCCAACAGGGAAAGGGACGTTTTTAGGGGATAACTATATTATCACCTAGTGGCCGTAAGAATATGCGCAGAGAGAACATATTTCACAACAGCCACCTTAGTTTTATGAAAAATCATAAACCGTAGGAATATTTAAACGCATTTAAACGTCAGGCGAGCAACGCCATTAACAAGTAAGTGTGTATCAATATCAGTTCTGACTTCTTTCATAGATTTATTTTGTACCCTACAGAAATCAGAAGCCTTTTTTGTTGCAGTGCCAATAGCGCCTCGTATACGACCTGCAGCAGGAGCAGCTTCTACCTCAGTGAGGTAGTTCCCATTATCCAGTTTTTTGACATCGGACTGATATGTCAGACCCAGGCCTTGAAACTGTGTTTTATCATTTTGCACAGAGCAACCGCTTAGAAAAGTACCAATTAAAATGGTGGTGGCAATTACTAATGTTTTCATGTAAAGAACAATCCTTATGTATTTGGTTAGTCTCTATTCTACAAACTGAAATACAACATAAATTAAACCAATTGCTATTTATAGATTTGCATACAGCTATCGTATTGAATATTTAGAGAAATAAATCACACTAACCGAAAAACAAGAACGTCAGGTGATCTGTTCCATATGATTCAGAACACATCGATGTAAACATGGATCCCTAACTTCCGCTTCTCGCTCTTAGCGGACTGCGCTCACTTACTGCTGTGAGCGTTACCTTGAGTTTAATGCCAGCCAGGTATAGTCAGGTTGACAGTACTTGTTTCAGTGTAGTGGCACACTGAATTTGGCCACCTGAATAGAGGTGATGGAGTGACCACGCTCCGGTAGACAGTTTCTGTCCTCACTGCGAGGCCTTTTCGAAGGCCTCCGGGCTGACGCCGCCGAGGTGGCTGTGGCGTCGGTTACGGTTGTAGAACACTTCAATGTAATCGAAAATATCCGCCCGGGCCATGTCCCGGGTTTTGTATATCCGCTTCCTGATGCGCTCTTTTTTGAGTGAACTGAAGAACGATTCTGCCACTGCATTATCCCAGCAGTTGCCGCGACGGCTCATGCTCGGTACCAGATTATTGGCCCGGCAGAACCGCTGCCAGTCATCACTGCCATACTGACTGCCCTGATCGCTGTGCACAATGACGTTTTCTTCAGGTTTACGTCGCCAGACCGCCATCAGCAGCGCATCCAGTGCCAGCTCGCGCGACAGTGTCGGCTTCATCGACCAGCCCACCACATTACGGGCAAAAAGATCGATAACCACTGCCAGGTACAGCCAGCCCTGCCAGGTGCGGATGTAGGTGATGTCGGTGACCCACACCTGATTGGGCTTCACTACAGTAAATTCACGCCGCACGTGATTAGGCGCTATCAGTGACGGTCGCCCCCGGCTCCCGCGTGGCACTTTATAACCATGTATAGCCTGAATCCTGTTTTTCCTCATGATTTTGGCAACCCGGTTTCTGCTGCACACTTCGCCAATTTCGCGAAGATCGCCATGAACCCTGCGATAACCGTAAACTCCACCACTCAGCGTATAGGAGTCGCGGATGAGTTCCAGCAGTCGCTGGTTATCCTTTTCTCCGGCAGATACAGGGTTATGGAGCCAGACATAAAATCCGGCACGGGTAACCTTAAGGACCAGACACATTGTAACGATCGACCAGATTTCACGGTGATCGTTGATAAAGCGATACTTCAGTCGGGCTCCCTTGCAAAGTACCGCGCTGCCTTTTTCAGAATATCCCGCTCTTCCTCAGTGCGTTTAAGCTGTGCTTTCAGCCTGAGAACTTCTGTTCTGGCATCCAGTAAATCCTGTGCCTGCTGTCCACTGTTGTCAGGCTTAACAGCCCGGAGCCATTTATATAGGCTGTGCGCCGACACGCCGAGCCGTTCAGATACTTCAGCAATAGAATAGCCCCGCTCGGTGATCTGGCGGACGGCCTCTTCCTTAAATTCAGGGGTAAAACGTGGTGTGCCCATAGACTCCTCCTATGCTCAAACTATAGGGCAGATTTGTCTACGGGCTCGGGGTCACTCCAACTATAGGGCAGATTTGTCTACGGGCTCGGGGTCACTCCACACTCAATGTTCAATTTGACCTTGGTATTGGGGTCAGTTCGAGTAGGCGCAAAGGCGGGGCTTTCTCTACCGAAATTATTATCGATATTTCAGGAAGAGATTTTTCCGGAAAAGCTCTGCGCACAAGCCATGCAGTGGTACACCCGGGGGGCGCAGCGCCATTGACCGGATTGGGGATTGCTTTAATTATTGAACGACTCGTGGGATTAGATGGCAAGCCGCCAGTATCCCCGGGCCTGTATTTCCCTTACCAGGTCCTGGATTCGTCAAGCTATCTGGCACGTCTGGAGCAAGAGGGGGGACAGGTCCTGAAGCTGTAATGGTCGAGATAGCGTGTCATCCGGCAAGCTTGAACTGAGCTTGCCGGTTAATAAGCCCATCAGTCTCCATCCGTGAGTGTTGGATGACATGACGGGCAAATTTTGACGACGTGACCTGCTGCACGTTGACCCACACAGACTGATATTACCTGTACTGGCACACAGCGGACTTCATCAGACTAAAAGTGGCTGTAGGTCCTAACTATTAGGGCTCCGTTTGGAAAACGGAAAATATCCTACGCTAAGCCTATTTCTTAAACAGCATAGCAGACAGTTCAGAGCTAAAAGCGGATGTTAATGTCTGCCTCTATGAAACGCGCCATTGCGAATTTACCGCTGTTCAATACTCTTTTGACATACTGCCAGCTCTTAAACATACCACGTCAGCAGATTTTTCAATCATGAGCTAAAAGGTGAATTCTTTTAACATTTGCAAATCAAATAAGATACACTAACGCCCATATAGTCATGACCGGGTAACATTTTGTACGGGCGCAATCGTTTCTTCTTCATTGCAGCATGTATGGCATTGCTCTCAGTAGCCATGTTGTTCATTGCGCCTGTCATATCTAAATCTTTAGTTCACCATTCCGACTGTGTGAGTTCAGCGATTACGACTGCCATGCCTGAGCATCATGGTATGGCTATGTCAGGAATGCACCACGACATGGCTATGCCGGAACACTGCGAACAAAACCTCACCATGGTTCATCCCATGATGGCGGGACACGCTATGTCCCCGATGGAAGAAATTGCCTGTGGGTACTGTCATTTACTGATTCATCTGCCTTTCGTCCAGTTCGTGCTGACGATAATGCTCTGGCTGATGTTACTCTGCGTTCATCTGTCTCTTCCTCTACAGGCCATTTTCTCACCGATTTTCCGCGCCTGGGCACCTCAGCGTGCCCGCGCCCCTCCTGCTGCTTTTCTTTCTGCGAATTAATTACTCACAAAAACAGACGTAATCTGCTGGCTGTCTCGGGACAGGCAAGCTTGCTTACGCCAGAAAAACAGTAAGGCAAATAATGAAAACTCAACGCTTTGTACGTACCCCTCTTGCAGTTCTGATTATGGCATTCCAGACGAATGCCGTTAATGCTCAGGAGAGTCACGATCACGCAACGATGGAGGATGATTCCGTTATGGTTGTTACGGCTCCTGCCTCATCGCCGCTGGAAGTTGTCACGTCCCCAAAAAGACCTCGTCAGCCTGTCCCGGCAAGTGATGGTTCCGATTACCTGAAAACCATCCCCGGTTTTTCACAGATACGGGCCGGTGGCACGAATGGCGACCCGGTTTTCCGCGGTATGTTCGGATCGCGTCTGCGTATCCTGACCAATAATGGCGAAATGCTGGGTGCCTGCCCGGCCCGAATGGATGCCCCCAGCTCTTATATCTCCCCGGAAAGTTTTGACCTTCTGACGTTGACCAAAGGACCGCAAACGGTCCTTTGGGGGCCGGGTAACTCTGCAGGGACAATTCGTTTCGATCGCGAGCAGCCGCGTTTTGATAAACCCGGCGTACAGGGAAATGCCAGCCTGCTTGCTGCCTCGAACAATCGCTGGGATGAGAATGCGGATATCAGCCTGGGTAGCGAAGATGGATATTTGCGCCTCATGGGTAACAAATCACGTTCCGATGACTATAAGGATGGTAATGGCGATCGCGTCCCCTCAAAATGGGATAAATGGAACGGCGATATGGCGCTCGGCTGGACGCCTGATAAAGATACCCTGATTGAACTGACGGCAGGGAAAGGGGACGGGGAATCGCGTTATGCGGGTCGCAGTATGGACGGCTCCCAGTTCAGGCGAGAAAGTCTGGGTGCCAGGTTCGAAAAATCAAATATCGGGGAGGTATTCCAGAAATTTGAAGCGAATGTCTATTACAACTACGCCGACCACATTATGGATAACTATTCACTTCGTTCACCCGACGGTGGTATGTCAGGAGGTATGTCGGAAGGAATGACAGACAGCGGCATGGGTGACTCAATGGATGCAGGCATGTCAATGGATATGAATATGCCAATGGCGATGGAAGTCGACAGACGTACTGTTGGCGGTCGTATGATGGGCACATGGGAGTGGGCGGATGTGGAGCTGAGAAGCGGCGCCGATACCCAGCTGAATACCCATCGTAATAAAATGGATAACAGCTGGGTCAAAGATGCCCGTTTCCATGATTATGGTCTCTTCAGTGAACTCACCTGGAATACCTCTGATTCAAGCAAGTTAGTGGGGGGCGCTCGCCTTGATCGTGTCCTCGTGGATAATTTTTCCGGGAAAGGCTCCTCAGAGCGAACGGACACCCTTCCTGCCGGGTTTGTACGTTTCGAGCATACCCTCGCAGAAATGCCGCTAATGCTGTATGCCGGGCTTGGGTATACAGAACGTTTCCCGGACTACTGGGAACTGTTTTCCCCCACCTACGGGCCTGACGGCACCTCAGACGCGTTTGATAAAGTGAAAACTGAAAAAACGACCCAGCTTGATATTGGCGCACAGTATTCCGGCAAACGTACAAACGCCTGGGTTTCTGCTTATGTCGGTCACGTAAATGATTTTATCCTTTTCCGCTACGATCCCAACGATGCATATATCAGCCAGGTCGATAACATCAACGCCACCATCATGGGAGGCGAAGCCGGTGTCAGCTATAAGCTGACCGACAGCTGGAAAACCGACGCCAGTCTGGCCTATTCCTGGGGCAGGAACATGGAAGATGGTAAACCCCTTCCGCAAATGCCTCCTCTCGAAGCCCGTCTGGGATTATCCTGGGAAAGTGGTAACTGGAGCAGTACCGGGCTGGTACGTCTGGTCAGTAGCCAGCATCGGGTGGCGATTAATGAAGGTAATGTGGTGGGCAAAGATTTTGACAGCAGCGCCGGTTTTGCCGTGGTTTCCGCCAATGCCGCTTACCGCGTGAACAAGTACTTTAAAGTGAGCGCCGGTGTCGATAATCTTCTGGACAAAGATTACAGCGAGCATCTCAACCTGGCGGGTAACAGTAGCTTTGGCTACTCCACCAATACCTCCGTTAACGAACCAGGAAGAACATTCTGGGGCAAAATTAATGTGACATTCTGACCGGTCCCGGTTCGAAAGGGCCGGGTTGTTTATTCAGAAAATATGAGGAAATTGTTATGTTGAAAATTCTCAAAACTCCGGAAGGGAAAAAGTTTCTTATTGCTGTGGCTTGTGTGTTTATCGTTGCGGTATGCGTGGTGTCAAAAGCCGCGTTCCAGGGCGTGGAAGACCAGTACAATCTGCCGATGGATACCTGGGACACATCCCTGTTTATCATCCAGGGCGCATGGGTGGCCATTTACAGCTTTATGTTCACCATTGTGGGGGCGCTGCCTTTCGGGTTTTACTTTCTCAGCCCTAAAGATGATTCAGAATAACTGAATGCGCGTTTGTTGTTCACAACCGGAACGTAAGCGCATTCAAAAATGTATCGTGTCATTTACACTGGCACGATACATGTCTACTTCGGCCTTTTACTTAACAGTAAAGGTATATTTTCCCTGTGTTTTAGGTGATGCTGCCAACTTACTGATTTAGTGTATGATGGTGTTTTTGAGGTGCTCCA
>OCJJ01000144.1_pt1 | contig 38607 bp, 33 predicted proteins | sample 1480771 | NCBI WGS metagenome assembly OCJJ01 (sample SAMN05301483, study PRJEB22388) | human gut metagenome | isolation source: Infant 1 DOL 26 gut | host: Homo sapiens | place: USA: Pittsburgh, Magee-Womens Hospital of UPMC | collected 2013/2014
TTAAGCCTTTGGTTTCTACCATTCCTAATGCTTCTTGTTGCATAAAGACCTCGCAGGATATGTGCCAGTGAGGGAACTATATGGCGGAGCGGCGAAAAAGAATGGCTGAGTTGATGGTGGAGAGCGAAAAAATAGTGGTTTTTATATAATATAAAATGGATTTATTTTATTTTATATCGTTGTTTTTATTTGATTTTATTGTTTATATAAATGTGATTATATTGCAATTCACGCTCCGTATTTACATTTTAAGAGGTGATTTTTTAAATTGTTTTTGCTATGCGATATTTTGCGTGATGTGATATTTGTTGGAAAATAAGCACTGTGCTTTCGCAATTTTTTATCATTTAGTTGGAAATTAAAATACCCCCTGAACGCCCGCCATTGCTGCATGGATTCGCGAACAAATAGCAATAAATTATTCTTCTTCGGCGACTTTACGCCGCCCGATTTCCGCAGGATGCCAACACTTTGCCGCTGCCGGTTTCTATAGTGGGCCTCGCCGTACCCAACGAGCCAGCGGATGGTTGGCTGGCCTGGACACGAACTTCGTCACGAGGTGTCACAATGAATGGTTCTTTACGCGCGCAATGTATCGCCGAGTTTTTAGGCACCGGGCTGTTTCTGTTTTTTGGTATCTGCTGCCTGAGCGCCCTGAAACTGACCGGCGCCAGCCTGGGGCTGTGGGAGATCTGTATTATCTGGGGACTGGGTATTTCTCTGGCGGTGTACCTGACGGCCGGCATTTCGGGGGGACATCTGAACCCTGCGGTCACCGTCGCCCTGTGGCTGTTTGCCTGCTTCCCGGGCAGAAAAGTGGTGCCCTATATCGTGGCTCAGGTCGCCGGCGCGTTTGGCGGCGCCGTGCTGGCCTGGATACTTTACAGCACCCTGTTTACGCAATTTGAAACGGTGCATCATATGGTGCGCGGCAGCCTGGAAAGCCTGCAGCTGGCCAGTATATTCAGCACTTACCCGGCGCCTGAGCTCAGCATCTGGCATGCGGCGCTGGTGGAGGTGGTGATCACCTCGATGCTGATGGGGATGATCATGGCGCTCACCGATGATGGCAACGGCGTACCCAAGGGCCCACTGGCGCCGCTGTTGATTGGCATTCTGGTGGCGGTGATCGGCGCCTCGACCGGGCCGCTTACCGGCTTCGCGATGAATCCGGCACGCGATTTTGGCCCGAAATTGTTCACCTGGTTCGCCGGGTGGGGCAATATCGCCATGACCGGGGGAAGAGATATTCCCTATTTTATCGTGCCCATTATCGCACCGTTGTTAGGGGCCTGCCTCGGCGCCGCAATTTATCGTTTTCTTATCGCCAATAATCTGCCCTGTCATACCTGCGTGGAGGAAGAAAATACGCGTTAGCGTCATAAGGGGAATGTATCTGTGAAATAGCCAGGCTAATTTCATGAACCGATATCACGAACCGCTCAAAAAGTCTCCCCGGGTTGGGAGACTTTTGTTATTGTCAATGCACTTTTTTATCGTCGATGGGATCTGATGCTAAAAAAGGTAAATATGAAAAATATGTTTTATTTATAACAAAAAATTAACTGAGGGGTTTTATCATGATTTCTGCGAGTACCTTGAACTCAGAACTCATCAATAAAATCGCACAGGATTTTGCGCAAGCCACCAGTCTGGCGGTTGTGGTCGTCAATATTCACGGTGATGAGATTTCTGAATTGTTTAATTTCACGCCGTTTTGCCAGCTGATGCGTCAGCACCCGGAGCACAGCGGACGCTGTCGCATGAGCGACCGCTGCGGCGGGCTGGAAGCCTCAAAAAAAGACCAGCTGTGTATCTACCGCTGTCATGCGGGGTTAACCGATTTTTCCATCCCGCTGGTGATCGCCGGCCACCTGGTCGGTTTCGTGCTGTGCGGGCAGGTGCGTCTGAGCAATGATGTTGAACTGGTTGATATCTTGAACGTCGATGACCGCTGGCAGGACGATCCGGCGCTGGTCCAGGCGTTTCGCGATGTGCCGGAGATGGACTATTCGCGGGTTATCGCTTCGGCGGATCTGCTGAAGCTGATCGTCGAGAATTGCCTGAAAAAACAGCTCAACTTTGTGGTTATCAAAGATAACCCGTCGCAGAACGATCCGGCGCAGGCCAGCCGAGCGCCCTCGCCGCACGATGGCAAAATGAAGAAGGCGCTGCGCTATATCGACGCGCATCTCTCCGATGAGCTGCGTCTGGAGGATGTGGCGGCGCATGTCTATCTCAGCCCGTACTACTTCAGCAAACTGTTTAAAAAGTATCAGGGGATCGGTTTTAACGCCTGGGTCAATCAGCAGCGGATGGCGAGCGCAAAAGAGCTGCTATGCCACAGCGACTGGAGCATCGCCAGCATCGCGCGGAATTTAGGTTTTTCGCAAACCAGCTATTTTTGCAAAGTGTTTCGCCAGACCTATCAGGTAACGCCGCAGGCATTTCGTCAGCAAATTAATGCCGGATCACAAACTGAGTCTTTTTAAATGACAATATTTTGCTATTGCCGATTTTTGATATCCCCGAGTATCTTCATCAATATAAAATGAAAAAAACGACAGTAGAGCAATAAATTGTCATAGCGCAACAAAATAGTGATATTCGAGGGATAAACTACACCAGTTTTTATTTTTGTGATGAGATAGAGTGTCCGTTAATACGAGACAGCTGATTATCACAACACCGCTTTCCTTCACTGACGTCATTGTGACGAGTGATGAAACGGTAAAAGAAAACATAAAGTAATACCCGTCGATGCAGGGCGCATCGGCGAAACAAACCGACAGGTTCGACACCAGTTTGGTGTCAGGGAAGGGGGTGTAAATCCCCCGCAGCCCCCGCTGCTGTGATGCTGACGACCCCGCAAAAACCACTGATCGAAAGATTGGGAAGGGCGGGCGAGAACGAGGCTAAGCCAGAAGACCTGCCTGCCGGTAACTGACCAACAACTTCGGTGGGAAGTGGGTGGCTTAGCGGTGCGTGGTCGCAGGACCAGGCATGCGCGTAGCTATACCCTGACCGCCAGAACAGGACAGGGTATGGCAACCAGGCGTGCGTTCATTCTTGCGGGTACCGGCAGCGGTTGTGGCAAAACCACCGTTACGCTCGGCCTGCTCAGCTTGCTCCAACAGCGCGGTATGCGGGTGCAACCCTGTAAAGTAGGGCCTGACTACCTGGATACCGCCTGGCACACCGCCATCAGCGGCATCGCTTCCCGCAATCTCGACAGCTTTATGCTTCCCGCCCCGATACTCAACGCGCTGTTTACCGAACAGCTACAGCAGGCCGACATCGCGGTTATCGAAGGGGTGATGGGCCTGTATGACGGCTACGGCACCGACCCCAACTACTGCAGCAGCGCGGCAATGGCTAAGCAGCTTGGCTGCCCGGTGATTTTGCTGGTGGATGGCAAAGCGGTGTCGACCTCCATCGCCGCCACGGTGATGGGTTTTCAACATTTTGATCCGGCTCTCGACATCGCTGGCGTTATCGTCAATCGGGTCAACAGCGACGCGCACTTCCAGCTGCTGAAAAGCGCCATTGAGCGCTACTGTCAGGTGCCAGTGCTCGGCTATGTGCCGCGCGTGGAAGGCGTGGCGCTGCCCGAACGACATCTGGGACTGGTGACCGCCCGCGAGTCGGTGGTCAATCAGCAGGCATGGCGGGATTTTGCCAGCCTGCTGGGGCGCACCCTCGACATAGACCGGCTGCTGGCCCTCAGCGAACTGGCCGCCATGCCGATCGGCGAGTGGGGAGAACAGCTTGCCGCCGATGCCGGCGAAGGACTGACGTTGGCCCTCGCCGACGATGAGGCCTTCAATTTTTATTACCCCGATAACCTGGCGCTGCTGGCGCGCTGCGGCGTGAAGATGGTGCGCTTTAGCCCACTGCGCGATCGCCAGCTGCCGGCCTGCCAGATGATCTGGCTCGGCGGCGGCTATCCGGAGCTGCATGCGGCCGGGCTATCCGCTAACCACGAGATGCTGACACAGCTTCGCGCGGCGCACCGGCGCGGGGTGGCGATCTACGCCGAGTGCGGCGGCCTGATGTACCTGGGCACGACCCTGGAAGTCATCAGCGGCGAGCGCTACACGATGGCGGATATTATTCCCGGACACAGCCGAATGGGGACGCGTCTGACCCGGTTCGGCTACTGCGAAGCGCAGGCGCAGCAGCAGACGCTGCTGGCAGCCCCTGGCGAGTGGCTGCGCGGCCATGAATTTCATTACTCCGATTTTTCTCCCGCCACCCCCGCCGTACTGGCCTGCCGTAAACAGCGAGACGGTAAGACGCTCCAGCAGTGGCAGGGAGGATGGCAGTCCGGCAGCGCCTTTGCCAGCTATCTCCATGTCCATTTTGCCCAGCGTCCCACCATGCTCAACCACTGGTTGCGGGCAGCAAGGAGGGCGCTATGACCCTTCTCGCCTGGTGTGTAGCCTGGATACTTGATGTCGTCATTGGCGATCCGCCGCACTGGCCGCATCCGGTGCGCTGGATAGGTCGCCTGATCGCCGTCAGCCAGCGTGTAGTGCGACGCGTCTGCCATAGCGACCGGGCGCTGCGCATCGGCGGCGGGGTGATGTGGCTGGTGGTTATCGGCCTGACATGGGGCGTGGCCTGGGGCGTACTGGCGCTGGCGCACGGGATCCACCCCTGGCTTGGATGGCTGGTGGAAGTGTGGATGATCTTCACCGCGCTGGCGGGACGCTGTCTGGCACAGTCGGCGATGGCGGTGGCCCGGCCGCTGCAGGCCGGAGATCTCGCCGAAAGCCGGCATAAGCTCTCCTGGATTGTCGGGCGCGATACCTCTCAGCTCCAGCCAGCGCAGATCAACCGTGCGGTGGTGGAGACCGTGGCGGAGAACACGGTAGATGGCATTATCGCGCCGCTCTTTTTCCTGCTCCTCGGCGGCGCGCCGCTGGCCATGGCCTATAAAGCGGTCAACACCCTCGATTCCATGGTCGGCTATAAACACGAAAAATACCGGGCGATCGGCATGGTCAGCGCTCGTCTTGATGATGTAGCCAACTTCCTTCCCGCCCGGCTGAGCTGGCTGCTGCTCAGCCTTGCCGCAGTGCTATGCCGGGAAGATGGCGCCCGGGCGCTGCGTACGGGCTGGCGCGATCGCTATCAGCACAGCAGTCCTAACTGCGCCTGGCCGGAAGCGACCGTCGCCGGCGCGCTGGGGATCCGCCTTGGCGGCCCGAACGATTACTTCGGCCAGCGCGTTGAAAAGCCCTGGATAGGCGACGCCGTCCGCGACATCGCGGTGGACGATATTTCCCGAACCATTCGATTAATGTGGGTGGCGTCAAGCCTGGCGCTGGCGCTGTTTATCGGCGTGCGCTACTGGCTGGTCGGCGCGGCCTGAGGAGAACCTGATGCAGTACATCCAACAACCGCAGGCGATCGAGGCGAAAAGCTTCGACATCATCAGCGAGATCATCGCCGAAACGCGACCGGACTACCGTTTCGCCAGCCCGCTGCACGAGGCGATTATCAAGCGGGTGATCCACACCACCGCTGACTTCGACTGGCTGGATATTCTGTGGTTTTCTCCGGATGCCCTGATCGCGCTGAGTGAGGCCTTGAGCCGGCCCTGCACGCTGTATACCGATACCACCATGGCGCTGTCCGGGATCAACAAAACCCTGCTGGCCCGCTTTGGCGGCGAATGCCGCTGCTATATCAGCGACCCGCGGGTGGTGCGCGAGGCGCAAAGCCGGGGGATGACCCGCTCGATGGTGGCGGTGGATATTGCGGTGCAGGAGCCCGGGGAGAAAGTGTTCGTCTTCGGCAATGCGCCAACCGCGCTGTTTCGCCTGCTGGAACATCGCGAGACCGCCATCGGCGGCGTGGTGGGGGTGCCGGTCGGGTTCGTCGGCGCGGCGGAGTCGAAAGCGGCGCTCAGCGAGAGCGGCCTGCCGGCCATCGCCGCGCTCGGCCGCAAAGGGGGAAGCAACGTGGCGGCAGCGATTGTGAACGCTCTGCTTTACCACCTACGGGAGGCGCAATGAGCGATCAGACCTTTGACGCCCCGGTGTGGCATCACGGCAAAGCGCTGCGCAAGGGCTACACCACCGGCTCCTGCGCCACAGCGGCGGCAAAAGTGGCGGCGCTGATGGTGATGCGCCAGCATCTGATTCATCAGGTCTCGATCGTCACCCCCTCCGGCGTCACCCTGTGCCTGAACGTTGAGTCCCCGCACGTCGAAGGGCAGCAGGCGGTCGCCGCGATCCGTAAAGACGGCGGCGATGATGTCGACGCCACCCACGGCATGCTGATTTTTGCCCGGGTGATCCTCAATGACAGCGGAGAGATTAGCCTGCAGGGCGGGGAGGGCATCGGCACGGTGACCCGCAAAGGGATCGGCCTGCCGACAGGCAGCCCGGCGATAAACCGCACTCCGCGGCACACCATCGAGACCGCCGTGCGCGAAGCGATAGGTCCTACCCGCGGCGCGCAGGTGGAGATTTTTGCTCCGGAAGGCGTACTTCGCGCGCAAAAAACCTATAACGCCCGGCTGGGGATCCTCGGCGGCATCTCGATTATCGGCACCACGGGGATCGTTACCCCGATGTCGGAAGAGAGCTGGAAGCGCTCGCTCTCCCTCGAGCTGGAGATAAAACGCGCCGCCGGGCTGGAGCGCGTGGTGCTGGTGCCGGGCAACCACGGTGAGCGCTTTGTCCGCGAGCAGATGGGCATCGACCCGCAGATGGTGGTCACCATGAGCAACTTCGTCGGCTACATGATTGAAGAGGCGGTTCGGCTCGGTTTCCGCCAGATTGTGCTCATTGGCCATCCCGGCAAACTGATCAAAATCGCCGCCGGGATCTTTCATACCCACAGCCATATCGCCGATGCGCGGATGGAAACTCTCGTCGCTCATCTGGCGCTGCTTGGCGCGCCGCTGCCGCTGCTGACGCTGGTCAGCGAGTGCGACACCACCGAAGCGGCAATGGAGCATATCGACGCCTGGGGATACCAGCGCCTCTATAACCATCTGGCTGAGCGAATCTGCCAGCGTGTTCTTGAGATGCTGCGCTTCACTCAGCAACCGCCCACCTGCGACGCGGTTCTGTTTTCTTTTGATAACCAGGTACTGGGCAGCAGCCGTCCGCTGGCGGCGATTGCCCGGGAGCTGACATGTTGACGGTCGTGGGAATGGGCCCGGCGGGGCTGCAGTGGCTGACCCCGGCCGCGCGCGAGGCAATCGCCGCCGCCGAGGCGCTGGTGGGCGGCAGCCGTCATCTCCAGCAGTTTCCCGACTTCGCCGGCGAGCGCTTCGCGCTGGGGGCCGATATGCCGGCGCTGCTGGCGTGGATTGAGGCCCGTACCGGGCGCCGCGTCGTGGTGCTGGCCTCTGGCGACCCGCTGTTCTATGGCATTGGCACCCGACTGATTACCCATTTTGGCCGGGAACGAGTGCAGGTGATCCCCGGCATCAGCGCGGTGCAGTACCTCTGCGCCCGGGCGGGCATCGACATGAACGATATGTGGCTGACCAGCAGCCATGGCCGGGCGGTGAGCTTCGATGCTCTGGCCGCCCACCGGAAAGTCGCCATGGTGACCGACGGCCGCTGCGGACCGCGGGAGATAGCCGCCCAGCTGATGGCCCGCGGCAAAGGCCATCGCTGGATGGTGATAGGCGAGAACCTGGCGATGGAAAACGAGCGGATCCACTGGCTGCCGGTCAGCGCCGTGGAGGACGAATATGAGATGAATGCGGTGGTGATCCTCGATGAAAGATGAGCTGTTTTTGCGCGGCGCCCAGGTGCCGATGACCAAAGAGGCCGTGCGCGCGCTGGCGCTGGCGAAGCTGGAGCTGCACCGGGCGCGCCATCTGATTGATATCGGCGCGGGTACCGGCAGCGTCAGCATTGAGGCTGCTCTACAGAACCCGGCGCTGCGGGTGACGGCGATTGAGCGTCAGGCCGACGCGCTGCGCCTGCTGGCGGAGAACCGGCAGCGCTTTGGCTGCGACAACATCGCTATCGTGGCGGGCGTTGCGCCGCTGGCGGTCGCCGACAAAGCCGACGCGATCTTTATGGGGGGCAGCGGCGGCCACCTGACGGCGCTGATCGACTGGTCGCTGGCGCAGCTGCATCCCGGCGGCCGGCTGGTGATGACTTTTATTTTGCAGGAAAACCTTCATAGCGCCCTGGCGCACCTGCGGCAGAGCGGCATCCACGAGGTGGACTGCCAGCAGCTGGCGGTCTCCACCCTGGCTACCCTGGGCAGCGGCCACTACTTCAAACCCCATAATCCCGTTTTTGTCATCGCCTGTCAGAAGGAAGAAAACCATGGCTGAGACTTTTGATCCCCATTGCGTGTGGTTCGTCGGCGCCGGTCCGGGCGATCGCGAACTGATTACTCTCAAAGGCTACCGTCTGCTACAGCAGGCGCAGGTAGTGATCTACGCCGGGTCGCTGATCAACACCGAGCTACTGGCCTACTGTCCGCCACAGGCGGAGTGCCACGACAGCGCCGCGCTGCATCTGGAGCAGATCCTCGACCTGATGGAGGCGGGGGTGAAGGCGGGAAAAACGGTGGTGCGTCTGCAGACGGGCGACGTCTCGCTATATGGCTCGGTGCGCGAGCAGGGCGAAGAGCTGACCCGCCGCGGGATCCGCTGGCAGGTGGTGCCGGGCGTCAGCGCTTTCCTCGGCGCGGCGGCGGAGCTGGGGGTGGAGTACACGGTACCCGAAGTCTCGCAGAGTCTGATTATTACCCGTCTGGAAGGGCGCACGCCGGTTCCCGCGCGCGAACAGCTGGAAGCCTTTGCCAGCCATCAAACCTCGATGGCGATTTACCTGTCGGTGCAACGTATTCACCGGGTGGCGGAGCGGCTGGTGGAGGGCGGCTACCCCGCGACCACCCCGGTCGCGGTGATCTACAAGGCCACCTGGCCGGAAAGCCAGACCGTCCGCGGTACCCTCGCGGACATCGGCGACAAAGTACGCGACGCCGGGATCCGCAAAACGGCGCTGATCCTGGTCGGCCCCTTCCTCGGCGATGAGTATCACTACTCAAAACTGTACGCAGCGGATTTTAGCCATGAATACCGTAAAGCCTGAATCCATTGCCCTGTTTTGCCTGACGCCCGGCGGCGTGCGGCTGGCAAAACGGCTGGCGGCCATGCTGCCGCTTACCTGTTACACCAGCGAAGCGCTGCAGGAAGAGGGGTTTATCCCCTTCAACGGCGGCTTTGCCAGCGCTGCCCGCGAGGCGTTCAGCAGCTTCTCGGCGCTGATTTTTATCGGCGCCACCGGGATTGCCGTGCGGGTGCTGGCCCCGCTGGTGAATGACAAGCTCAGCGACCCGGCGGTGGTGGTGATTGATGAGCGCGCCCGGCACGTCATCAGCTTGCTCTCCGGCCATGCCGGGGGGGCCAATGCGCTGACCCGCTATCTCGCCGGGATGCTCGACGCCGACCCGGTGATCACCACCGCCACCGACGTCAACGAGCTGGCCGCCCTCGACACGCTGGCCTTCCAGCTGAACGCCCGGATGACCGATTTTCGCGCGGCGGTGAAAACCGTTAACCAGATGCTGGTGAGCGGTAAGCGGGTGGGGCTGTGGTGCGACGGCGAATTTACCGGGGCGCTAAGCCGCTGCGACCGGCGCGGGTTTATCCCGGTAAGCGACCTGGCGCGCTTGCCGGCGCTCGACGCCCTGATCTGCGTCACCCTGCGCCGGTCGCTGCCGCCGCTGCCGGTGCCTCACTGGAAGCTGGTGCCCCAGCGGGTGGTGGCGGGGATCGGCTGTCGGCGCGACACCCCCTGCGCGCTGCTCAGTACGTTGCTGGATCGCCAGCTTGCCGCTCAGCGTCTTGACCCGCTGGCGCTGAAAGCGATCGGCAGCGTGAGCCTGAAGGCAAACGAGCCGGGGTTGCGCCAGCTGGCTCACCGCTGCCGGGTGCCGTTCGAAACCTTTAGCGCCGAGGCGCTGCGCGAGCACGAGCACCGCTTTCCGGCCTCGTCTTTTGTCCGGGAGACGGTCGGCGTCGGCAGCGTCTCCGGCCCGGTGGCCTGGCTGCTGAGTCAGGGAAACCTGTCCGGCGAAACCCTGCGTGAGCAGGGCGTGACCATTACTTTGGGAGTAACACACTGATGTTAAGCGTAATCGGAATTGGCCCTGGCTCGCAGGCGATGATGACCATGGAAGCCGTGGAGGCCCTGCAGGCGGCAGAGATCGTGGTGGGCTACAAGACCTACACCCACCTGGTAAAAGCCTTTACCGGCGACAAGCAGGTGATCAAAACCGGCATGTGCAAAGAGATTGAGCGCTGCCAGGCGGCCATCGAGCTGGCGCAGGCCGGGCACAACGTTGCGCTGATCAGCAGCGGCGACGCCGGCATCTACGGCATGGCGGGGCTGGTGCTGGAGCTGGTTAATAAGCAGCAGCTGGACATTGAGGTCCGTCTTATCCCAGGGATGACGGCCAGTATCGCCGCCGCCTCGCTGCTCGGCGCGCCGCTGATGCATGATTTCTGCCATATCAGCCTTAGCGATCTGCTGACGCCCTGGCCGGTGATTGAAAAACGCATAGTCGCCGCCGGGGAAGCGGACTTCGTTATCTGTTTCTACAACCCCCGCAGCCGCGGCCGCGAAGGACATCTGGCGCGCGCCTTTGCGCTGCTGGCGGCCAGTAAAAGCGCAGATACGCCGGTCGGCGTAGTCAAATCCGCCGGACGCAAAAAGCAGGAGAAATGGCTGACCACCCTCGGGGAGATGGATTTTGCCCCAGTGGATATGACCAGTCTGGTGATCGTTGGCAACAAAGCGACTTACATCGACAACGGCCTGATGATCACCCCGCGAGGCTACGCGCTGTGAATCACGGCGACGTGCTGGTTATCGGGGGCACCAGCGATGCGCGGGCGATCTGCCAGCAGCTGGACGCCGCCGACGTGCGCTACACCCTGTCGGTGGCGACCCCTACCGGCGAGCGGCTGGCCGGCGATATCCGCGGGCAGATACGCTGCGGGCGTATGGAGTGGCAGCAGATGGCGGAGTGGCTCAGAGCGCAGCGCACCCGCTGGGTGATCGATGCCTCTCACCCCTACGCCGAGGTGGTCAGCCAGAACATTGTGCGCGCCTGCGCCAGCGTCGGGGTTCTGCTCAGCCGCTATCAAAGGCCGGAGCAGCTGAGCGATCTGCGCCATCCGCTACTTCACGTGGTCGGCGATCTGAACGAGGCCTGCGCGGTGGCTCGTCGCATCGGCGAGCGGATCCTGCTGACCACCGGCAGCAAAGATCTGGCGGCCTGGCGGGCGGGACTGGCGGAGAAAACGCTGCTCGCCCGGGTGCTGCCGGTGCCGGAGGTGGTTCAGCACTGTAGCGATCTGGGGTTTGGCGTCGGGGAGATCTTCGCCCTCTGCGGGCCGTTCAGCGCCGAATTTAACGCCGCCTTTTATCGCCAGTGCCGGGCCGATGTTGTGGTGACGAAAGCCTCGGGGGCGGAAGGAGGCTATCAGGAAAAAGTACAACCCTGTCTTGATGCGGGGATCCCCTGCATCGTCATTACCCGTCCGGCGCCGCTGGTGACGGGCGATGAACTACTGCAAAGCCAGGCCGATTTCACTGCGCGGTTGACGCGCTGGCTGTCGGCGACTTGAGGAAGAGGATATGAAAAAAGCACTTCTGGTGGTGAGCTTTGGCACCAGCTATCACGACACCCGCGAGAAGAACATCGCCGCCTGCGAGCGCGATCTGGCCGCCAGCTGCCCGGACCGCACGCTGTTCCGCGCCTTCACCTCGGGGATGATTATTCGCAAACTGCAGCAGCGCGACGGTATTCATATCGATACTCCGCTGCAGGCTCTGCAAAAGCTGGCCGAGCAGGGATACCAGGATGTGGCGATCCAGTCCCTGCACATTATCAACGGCGACGAGTACGAGAAGATCGTTCGCGAAGTGCAGAGCATGCGCCCGCGCTTTCAGCGTCTGACGCTGGGCGCGCCGCTGTTGAGCGGTCATGGCGATTACGTGCAGCTGATGCAGGCCCTGCGCCAGCAGATGCCGCCGCTGGCGGCGACGGAGCGAGTGGTGTTTATGGGGCACGGCGCCAGCCACCACGCCTTCGCGGCCTACGCCTGTCTGGATCATATGATGGCGGTGCAGGGTTTTCCGGCGCGGGTGGGGGCGGTGGAAAGCTATCCCGAAGTGGACATCGTCATTAACGAACTCTCCCGCCAGGGCGTGACCGGCGTGCATCTGATGCCACTGATGCTGGTGGCCGGCGATCATGCCATTAATGATATGGCCTCCGACGAAGACGATTCGTGGAAAACCCGCTTCAATGCCGCCGGTATCCCCGCCACGCCATGGCTTAACGGGTTAGGGGAGAATCCGGCGGTGCGGGCGATGTTTGTCGCCCATCTGCAGCAGGCGCTGAACAACACGATGGAGAAAGCAGCATGAGCGGCAAACTATACGCCCTGAGCAGCGGCCCGGGGGCGGCCGATCTGATCACCGTGCGTGCGGCGCGGATCCTCGGCCAGCTGGATGTGCTGTATGCGCCAGCCGGCCGCAAAGGCGGCGACAGCCTGGCGCTCTCCATCGTACGCGAGTACCTGGGCGCACACACGGAGGTCCGCTGCTGCCATTTTCCGATGAGCGCCGACAGCGCGGAAAAAGAGGCGGTGTGGAACGACGTTGCCGCGGCGCTGGCCCAGGAGGTGGCGGCGGGCAGGCAGGTCGGGTTTATCACCCTCGGCGACGCCATGTTGTTCAGCACCTGGGTCTTTCTGCTGCAGCGGATTGGCTGCCCGGACTGGCTGGAGATTGTCCCTGGCGTTACCTCCTTCGCCGCCATTGCCGCGCGGGCGAAAACCCCGCTGGCCATGGAGCAGCAGTCGCTGGCGGTGATCTCCTGCACCGCGCCGGAAGCGGACATTGCCGCGGCGCTGCGCCAGCATGACAGTCTGGTGCTGATGAAAGTCTACGGCCGCTTCGCCCGCATTAAGGCGCTGCTGGCGCAGGCGGGGCTGCTGGATGCGGCGCTGATGATGTCAGAGGCCACCCTGCCGGGCGAGCAGTGCTGGCGCCGTCTGCGCGAGGTCAGCGATGACCAGCCGCTGCCCTATTTCTCGACCATCCTGGTTAACAAACAGTGGGAGGAGGCGTAATGAATCAGGTGAAATCGCTGAAGCAGCTTTCGTATGGGGGGCTGGCGGCCGCTGTTCTGCTGATCATCGTCCCGCAGGAGGCGTTCGCCATGCATATCATGGAGGGCTTTTTGCCGCCGATGTGGGCGCTGGCGTGGTGGCTGCTGTTTTTACCCTGCCTGTGGTACGGCCTGGTGCGCCTGCGGCGTATCGTTCAGGAAGAGAGCAATCAGAAGGTGCTGCTGGCCCTCTGCGGGGCGTTTATTTTTGTTCTTTCGGCGCTGAAGATCCCGTCGGTGACCGGCAGCTGCTCGCATCCGACCGGCGTCGGTCTGGCGGTGATCCTCTTCGGGCCGGGCGTGGTGGCGGTGCTGGGGGCGATCGTTCTGCTGTTCCAGGCGCTGCTGCTGGCGCATGGCGGCCTGACCACCCTTGGCGCCAACGGGATGTCGATGGCGGTGATCGGCCCGATGGTCGGCTATCTGGTGTGGAAGCTGGCCTGTCGGGCGGGGATCCGTCGCGATGTCGGGGTCTTTCTCTGCGCCATGCTGGCGGATCTGATGACCTACTTTGTCACCTCCGTCCAGCTCGGGGTGGCCTTTCCCGATCCGGCAACCGGGGCAGGCGGATCGATCGCCAAGTTTATGGGCATCTTCTGCCTGACGCAGATCCCGATAGCCATCGCGGAAGGCTTGCTCACCGTGATGATCTACGATCAGCTAACCAAACGGCGGCTGATCGCCGCGGAGGGACATTAATATGAAAAAGACCCTGATCCTGTTGGCGATGGTGGCCGCCCTGATGATCCTGCCATTTTTTATTAACCACGGCGGCGAGTTTGGCGGCTCGGACGGTGAAGCGGAGAGCCAGATCCAGGTGGTGGCGCCGGATTATCAACCCTGGTTCCAGCCGCTATATGAACCGGCGAGCGGCGAGATTGAGAGCCTGCTGTTTACCCTGCAGGGCTCGCTGGGCGCGGCGGTGATTTTTTACATTCTCGGATATGCGAGGGGCAGACAGCGCCGTGATGACCGGGTTTGACCGACTCAGCTACCAGAGCCGCTGGCTGCAGGTGGCGCCAGAGCGTAAGTTTCTGCTCTGGCTGCTGCTGATGGCGCTGGCCTTTACGCTGCCGGCGTGGGGCCAGGCGCTGACGCTGGCGCTGACCGCCGCGCTGACCTGCTGGCTGCTGCGGGTCTCATTCTGGCGCTGGTGCCGCTGGATGGCGCTACCCTTTGGCTTTTTGCTGGTCGGCGTGCTGACCATTCTGTTCAGCGTCAGCCGCGATCCGCAGATGCTGTTAGCGAGCTTGCGGCTGGGCGCTTTCTCGATAGGGATTTCCGCCCAGGGGCTGGCCGTGGCCGGGGAGACCTTCTGGCGCAGCCTGGCGGCGATGGCGGCGACGCTCTGGCTGGTGCTTAATCTGCCTTTCCCGCAGTTGATTATTTTACTCAAGCGCGGTCGCGTACCGCGGCTGTTGACGGAGCAGATCCTGCTGACATGGCGCTTCATTTTTATTCTGTTGGACGAGGCGATGGCGATTCACCGCGCGCAAACTTTGCGTTTTGGCTATGGTAGCGTGCCGCAGGGCTATCGCTCGCTGGCGATGCTGGTGGGACTGCTGTTCACCCGCGTCCTCCTGCGCTATCAGCAGATGAGCACGGCGCTGGATATCAAATTGTACCAGGGTGATTTTCACCTCTAAGGATAAGTATGCTTGCCACAACCGATCTCTGGTTTCGCTATCAGGATGAGCCGGTACTTAAAGGGCTGACGCTGGATTTTTCCCGCCATGCGGTGACCGGCCTGGTGGGGGCCAACGGCTGCGGAAAGTCGACGCTGTTTATGAACCTGAGCGGCCTGCTGCGCCCGCAGCAGGGGGCGGTGCTGTGGCAGGGAGAGGCGCTGAATTACAGCAAGCGCGGTCTGCTGGCGCTGCGCCAGCAGGTGGCGACGGTGTTTCAGGATCCGGACCAGCAAATATTCTATACCGATATCGACAGCGATATCGCTTTCAGTCTGCGTAACCTCGGGGTGGCGGAAGAGGAGATCGCCCGCCGGGTGGATGAGGCGTTGACCCTCGTCGATGCCCAGGGGTTTCGCCAGCAGCCGATCCAGTGCCTCAGCCATGGGCAGAAAAAACGGGTGGCAATCGCCGGGGCGCTGGTGCTGCAGGCGCGCTACCTGCTGCTTGACGAGCCCACCGCGGGCCTCGATCCACGCGGGCGGGCGCAGATGATCGCCATCATCCGGCGCATTGTCGGGCAGGGGCGGCGGGTGGTGATCTCCAGCCACGATATCGATCTGATCTATGAGGTGAGCGACGCCGTTTACGTTCTGCGTCACGGCGAAGTACTGGCCGCGGGGGATCCCGGCGAGGTATTTGCCTGCGCGGAGACGATGGACAGGGCGGGATTGACCCAGCCGTGGCTGGTGAAACTTCATAGCGAACTGGGGCTGCCGCTGTGTAAAACCGAGGCGGAGTTTTTTCAGCGGATGCACAACAACGCGATAGGCGCGATAAAGGAGGCGTCATGACGCTGGCAGTGATGTTGCAGGGCACGGCTTCCGACGTGGGGAAAAGCGTGCTGGTGGCGGGACTGTGCCGCATTTTTCATCAGGATGGGCTGCGTACCGCGCCGTTTAAATCACAGAATATGGCGCTGAACTCCGGCATTACGCCGGATGGCAAAGAGATGGGCCGGGCACAGATTTTCCAGGCCGAAGCGGCCGGGATTGCGCCGGATGTCCGCATGAATCCGATTTTGCTCAAGCCCACCAGCGACCGTCAGGCGCAGGTGGTCCTGATGGGGCAGGTGGCGACCAGCATGGATGCGGTGAGCTATCACCAGTACAAGCCGCGCCTGCGCGAGCAGATCCTCGCGGTCTACCAGAGCCTGGCCGGAGAGTATGAGGCGCTGGTGCTGGAAGGCGCCGGCAGTCCGGCGGAGATTAACCTGCGCGACCGCGATATCGTCAATATGGGCATGGCCGAGATGGCGCAATGCCCGGTGATCCTGGTGGCCGATATCGACCGCGGCGGGGTGTTTGCCGCGATTTACGGCACGCTGGCGCTGCTGCAGCCTCAGGAGCGGGCGCGGGTGAAAGGGGTGATCATCAATAAATTCCGCGGCGATGTGGCGCTCCTGCGCTCCGGGATAGAGCAAATCGAGGCGTTGACCGGGGTGCCGGTGCTGGGCGTTATGCCATGGCTTGACGTGGATCTCGAGGATGAGGACGGCGTCGCGCTGCAGGCCGGGAAATACCATCGCACCGACCGGCGCGATATCGACATCGCCGTGGTTCACCTGCCGCATATTGCCAATTTTACCGACTTTAACGCCCTGGCGGCACAGCCAGACGTCCGGGTGCGCTATGTCCGCGATCCGCAGGCGCTGGCCGACGCCGATCTGGTCATTCTCCCGGGCAGTAAAAATACCCTCGGCGATCTGTGCTGGCTGCGCGAGAGCGGCATGGCGCACGCGGTCGAGCAGGCCCGGCAGCGCAAGGTGCCGCTGCTGGGGATCTGCGGCGGCTATCAGATGCTGGGCGAAACCATTATCGATGAGGTGGAGTCTGGCCTTGGCGCCCAGCCCGGGCTGGGGGTGCTGAAGACCGTGACCCACTTCGCCCAGCACAAAACCACCACCCAGGTGCAGGCGACCCTGGGGTCTGCGCTCCCGGATTGGTTAGCCGACGCGGCGGGGCTGCGCGTCAGTGGCTACGAAATTCATATGGGCGAGACGCGCCGCGAGGCAGGCTGCCCGCCGCTGCTGCAGCTGCATAAAGCGGGGCAGGCAGTGGACGACGGGGCGATAAGCGACGACGGCCTGGCGTTCGGCACCTATCTCCATGGCCTGTTCGACAGCGATGCCTTTACCCGGGCGCTGCTCAACGGCCTGCGCCAGCGCAAAGGGCTGGCGCCGCTGGACAGCGCCCTGGAGTATGCCCGCTATAAAACCCGGCAGTTTGATCGGCTGGCCGAGGCCATGCGCGAACATATCGCCATCGATAAAATTTACGCCATCATGCGCCAACATCAGGAGCCCCTATGCTGACTCTGGTTACCGGCGGCGCGCGCAGCGGCAAAAGTCGCCATGCCGAGGCGCTGATTGCCGATGCGCCGCAGGTGTTATATATCGCCACCTCGCAAATCTTTGACGACGAGATGGCCGCAAGGATCCAGCATCATCGCGACGGCAGGCCCGCCCACTGGCGCACCGCCGAGCGCTGGCAGCAGCTTGATGAACTGATCACCCCGGCTATCGCCCCAGCGGAGGCGATTTTGCTGGAATGCATCACCACCATGGTCACCAACCTGCTGTTCGCGCTCGGCGGCGACAGCGACCCCGACGGCTGGGATTACGCCGCCATGGAACAGGCTATTGATGACGAAATTGGCGTGCTGATTGCCGCCTGTCAGCGCTGTCCGGCGCACGTCGTGCTGGTGACCAACGAGGTGGGGATGGGCATTGTGCCGGAGAACCGCCTGGCGCGGCATTTTCGCGATATTGCCGGGCGGGTCAATCAGCGCCTGGCGGCCGCGGCGGATGCGGTCTGGCTGGTGGTCTCCGGCATCGGCGTCAAAATCAAATAACTCAATCGCTGGCTGACCGGGCCAGCCCTGGCAGGGATTCTGTATGCAAAATTTAAACACGGTTCTGCGGGCGATCCCCGCGCCGGACGCCGACGCCATGGCGCGGGCACAGCAACACATCGACGGCTTACTCAAGCCCCCCGGCAGCCTCGGGCGTCTGGAGGCGCTGGCGGTGCAGCTGGCGGGAATGCCCGGCCTGGGCGGCCAGCCGCAGGTGGCGAAAAAGGCCCTGCTGGTGATGTGCGCCGACCATGGAGTGTGGGACGAAGGGGTGGCGATTTCGCCGAAGGCGGTCACCGCCATCCAGGCGGCAAATATGACCCGCGGCACCACCGGCGTCTGCGTGCTCGCCGCCCAGGCCGGGGCGAAAGTGCATGTAATTGATGTCGGTATCGATAGCGAACCGCTCCCCGGCGTGGTGAATATGCGGGTGGCGCGGGGCTGCGGCAATATTGCCCGCGGTCCGGCGATGGGCCGTGAGCAGGGGCAGGAGCTGTTGCTGGAGGTGATGCGCTACACCCGCGCGCTGGCCCAGGAGGGTGTTACCCTGTTTGGCGTCGGCGAACTGGGGATGGCCAATACCACGCCGGCGGCAGCGATCGTCAGCGTCCTGACCGGCAGCGATGCGCAGGAGGTGGTCGGGATTGGCGCCAATCTGCCGCTGGCGAAGGTTGGCAACAAGGTGGAGGTGGTGCGGCGGGCTATCGCCGTCAATCAGCCCGACCCGAATGATGGCCTCGACGTACTGAGCAAAGTCGGTGGTTTCGATCTGCTGGGGATGACCGGTGTCATGCTGGGGGCGGCGTCCTGTGGGCTGCCGGTGGTGCTGGATGGCTTTCTCTCCTACGCGGCGGCGCTGGCGGCGTGTCAGATAGCGCCGGAGGTGAAACCGTATCTGATCCCGTCCCACTATTCGGCGGAGAAGGGGGCGCGTATCGCGCTGGCGCACCTGGGCCTCGAACCGTATCTCAATATGGGCATGCGTCTGGGAGAAGGCAGCGGCGCGGCGCTGGCGATGCCGATCGTCGAGGCGGCCTGCGCGATGTACCATCGCATGGGCATGCTGGCGGCAAGCAATATTGTGTTACCGAAGGGGTAAGCAGGAGATGGGGGCGGCAATGGCCGTTCCCGTTTTCGGCAGAGGTTTTGCCGGCGGCAGAAACAAAAAAACACCCTTGAGGGTGTTTCAGGTTGTTGGCAAAAAAGGAAAAAGCGTGTTTTTTCCTCCTTTGTGGTTATCAGCCGAAAATCAATAAATTGATTTTCCTTGTTACTTTTCTGGCGCAATCTGCAAGCTCAATGAAGGTGCGCTACCTGACATAAGTCACGCGCGCTCCTGCTGTTTAAGATGACGCAGCACAATCCGGCCTTCCGCAGAAAATATACCATCAAAGCGTATCCAGCCGGTATCGGGAAGTTGGGCATAAATAAGATAATTGAGATGCCCCGGACGTGGCTGCGGCTGCAACTCCACGCGCAACTGGCTCAGGCGGGGTTCGTAGCGCAGTAACGTCTCTTCTATCTGGTGTATCAAACCATGAATACCCGCGGTCATTCCCTGATGAATCATGCTGAGGTCCGGCAAACCATAATCCGGTAAATGCGCCAGCGTTCCTGCCCGGCAGTTGATGATGCGCTGCATGTTGTCCATAACGGAGAGAATAAGCTGATCCCGCTCGCTGACCTGCTCCAGCGGCAGCTCGCCACTGAAGCTGAAAGTCAGCATTTCAAATAAAGAAGATGCTGCCATCGGTTACTTATCCTGAAGGGGGAGCAGGCGGAGATCGCTTCTCATCAGCTCTATGGTGCGGGGCCTGTCAGCTTCCAGTTCATCCCTTTTGAGTACCAATCGCCAACTGTTGCTTTGTTCATCGGGGTGATAAAACTGACCAACGATGGCGATAAACTGGGTCTCTTTATCCAGAGGGACATTCAGGGAAACCGCACCCGCTGGCTTCATCCAGACGGTATGTTTGGCCAGTACATCTGATTTCAGCGTTTTTTCTTCCTGCATAAGTAGCGTGTCATAGTTGGCCTCGTCAAAACGCTCACGTGTTTTCAGTTGCCAGACATGGATCATCGTGGAAAGCGGTGTGTCTTGCGCATCTGTATTCAGCGCGCTGCGCGATACAAAATCGAGATGCAGCGTTTTGATCTGCTTGTAGAAAATCGCCGATGCCACTTCTTTAGTGCCGTCAGTCACTCTCTGAGTCAGACCGCAGCCGCTCAGCAGCGTCATGGCGGCAAGTACGCTGACTGCATGTCGTTTATAGGGTGTAAGAAACATGAGTAACACTCTCCCTGTCGCGGGTGGATGATGTGGGCATGAGTCCCTGATAACGCCCGAGACTGACCGTGACCGTACCGGCGACTGGGGCAGCAAAAGACGCCCGCAGCACGCCCGTTCGGCTTACCTGAACGCGCTGATTTCCTAACTGTGCCGGAGGCAGCAGACTGACGGGCAAGGTCAGTTGCAGGCGGGCCTGGTAGCGCCAGCCCAGATAGACACGCAACAGCACCAGCAGGTCGGTATGTAGTTGCCCGCCCGGCAGCCAGCCGCGTGCCTCTCCGTCGTCTTCGGTATACAGCTTCATCAGTAACTGGCTGTTAACGTCAGTGCCGGTGTTGCCCAGCAGTGCCCGAGTTTTCAGGCAAATACGTGATCTTTTTGATAAACCCGCAGGTTCAGGCAGGACAATTTGTTGTGGATCGTGCGGGATAACTGTCGCTTGCGTCTGGGGGGCCAGTAATCTGACCAGCGCCGTTATGCCTTCTGCTGTACGCGTCGGCAGACGCATCACGCTGAGTAATGCCAGAAAATGCGAGACCGGCGTGGCGATATGATTTTCGCTGCCGGGAATGCCCAGACCAATCAACCCCAGCAGGCAGCGGGAAATATTATCCACGGCTCCCGGTTCAAACGACGTAAGGTAATTATATTTGCGCCAGATACGATAGTACTGAGTGATAAAGCGATGGTTAAAAATGTCCAGAAACGCCATCATCGCTTCATGGCCGTCCCGGCGCTGCGCGATGTAGTCGAGATAGGCTGTCGGCAGCGGTGAATCCACACCGTACAGCCCCAGAAACGTGGTGCGCACCGTGGGTGGCGCGTCAGGATGATCCAAATCCTGTTCGACGCTTTTTAGTTCGCTTACCGGGAACCCCATCCCCGGATGTGGACGAAAACGGACAGGATCGTCTGCCGGATTGGTTGTGCTCCCTAGCAGTGGCGTCTGTGGTTGGCTTTGTTCAAGAAGCTGGCAGAAACGGTAAAAGTTAATTCGGTTAATGTCCGGAGCAAGCCTTTCCGTCAGCCCGGTACGCGCTGGCTGTGGTGTTCTGTCCATTGCAAACATTTTCCTGTAGGTTGCAGAATCAGCGTCAACTGAGTAAATAAGTGGATGTCGGCATACAGGGCGAAAAAGCGGTGCAGCAGTTCGCCAAACAGGGTGATATCGCCTTCGCCGGCGAAACCGTTGCTGTCCAGCGTGACCTGAATATCCACGCCGCGCAGTAGAAAACCTTTTTCAAAACGCTGAATCAGGTGATGCTGAACGTCAACGATTGCCTCCAGACGGCGTCGGTTCATTTCGCTTTCCGTCCAGTCGTACAGCGCCAGCGTGCCGCGCAAGATTTCGGCGTTGTCCATCATTGACAGGAAGTTGGAGCCTAAGTGGCTGAGAACCCGCCAGTGGAAACGGTCACGCGCCGGGGGATAACAGGGCTGCGTCGGCGCGCACAGGTTGCGCACCCGCAGTGTATGCTGCGTGGCGTAGACGGGGGTGTCCAGCACCGTGCTCTGCAGCGCTTTACGCGGAAGCTGACCGTTGGTGCCGGTCAGACTCAGGGACAGGGTTTCGTCTTCCAGCAGGCGGTCGATATCGAATGCGTCGCCCCCAAGGATCAGCCAGGTATCATGCAAACCGGAAGGGCCGCGTTTTACCCGCGTATGGTAATAACGTTCCGGCGAATCGTGACGCAACATCCCGCCCCGGTGGCGAAAACTGGAAAAGGGCACATATGCCTGACTGCCGGTGTGTCGCGAAGAAATAATATTATCGACGGAGTAAATTTCCGTATGCCCGTCCTGAATACGCATCGGGCGCAGCAAGTATTCATTTTCCAGCGGAGAAAGATGCAGTGGATCGGCTTCCAGCGGGAACAGGTTGATCACCGGTACGCAGTGCAGGCGGATATTTTCGGTGCTGAACGGCAGATCGTGAGACCAGCTTTCCGCGAGCACCACGTCAATTTCGAATCCACTCATTCCTGCCGGCCAGACCACATTCTCCAGCCCGTTGAGGGCGACAAACATAAACTTCTCGCGGAAGGTGAAATACTCCAGCAGCAGTTGGTAGCCGCTGAAGGCCGATTCGCCTTTTGGCCAGAGCGGATCGTCCTTACCGAACCCCATCGCGGAAAAATAGCCGTCCAGTGTCCGACGTTCCTCCCCCGGCAGGCGAAACCAGATTTGCTGCACCCCCAGCGTCAGCGCCCGGTGTAATGCACAAGCCAGCGGACTGTCCGCATTGAGATAGAGCGGCAGTCTCGATAAATCAATCTGTGACCCGTCGCCAGCCAGCGGGCTGCACTCAAAGCGCAGACGGATAACCGAGCGTCCATCCTGTTCGTACTGTAACGACACCTCTGGTAAAGCCAGCGGAAGCAGGGTGATATCCCGCGTGGCGCTGTAGCAGCAACGTGTCCGGTGTTCGCCGACGGGCCTCGAGAGCACCTGAAAATCACTCAGTGTTTCGCTCTGCTTCATTTGCCGATGATCGGTTAACAGTTCCACCACCGACAGCGACGGGATTGTACGCAGATAATGAGGCCACAGGAGGCTCACCAGCCCCTCAGTCAGTTCAGGTAGATCGTCATCCAGTTTTTCCCGCAGGCGGCCCATCAGGAAGGCGAAACCTTCGAAGAGACGTTCGACATAAGGGTCGCGCGCGCCGGGCTTATCGAGATTGAGCATAGCGGCGCGATCAGGATACGCTTGTGCAAACTCTTTACCCGCTTCACGCAGGTAGCGCATTTCGGCTTCGTAATAGCGTTGGGTTAAATCATCCATAATGAGCATTTCCTTAATAGCCGGTGATGATAATGGCCTGTCGTGGAGGCTTTTCCTGTCAGGCATATGGCGGCTTCTGGTTGCAGGGGCCTTTACCCGCCAGCGGGTTTACAGTTGCAGTCAGTCACTCATCCTCTCCATATTCCCTCCTGTCCGCCGCCCCTTTCTCTGTCAGGAATAGCTGCCCTGGCAGGCGGAAGTTTTTCAGCGTCAGAAGCGCCAACGGGCCTTTGCCCTGCTCGACGCGCATCAGGTAATGCAGCGGCAGACCGTCCGGCGCTTGCCACTGCAGCTTAAAGCTGCTGCTGTCCAGCTGTGTGACCTGCGCCTGTTCCAGCAGACGTATAAAACTCCAGCTTCCCCGGAAGTCGGCCAGAATACGTTCCATATTCTGCGTACTGGTCCAGCTCAGCGATGCGCCGGGCTGCCACTGCTCATGCGGCCAGCTGAAACGCTGCCAGCGTTCTTTCTGGTTGAAATATTCCAGTTGCTGGCCGTCAATCACCAGATGCGTTTTCATCACGTCACGTGCCGGTTTTGCCATCAGTTCAAAATGTACCCCGGCATCGCCGCTGGCAAAGGCTGTGTCGGCCACATCGCGCAGGCGATTCAGGGCGCGTAAAAACGCCGGGTTGATCGCCAGTCCCTGCGTGTTCATGGTGTCAGCCACCCAGTACCGGCCTTCGCGTTTCAACATTCCGGTGAGGTTGGTGGCAATAAACTGATTTATCCGCCCGTCGTCACGCAGGTACTGCGCCAGCAGGGGAAGTGAGGCGTCATTCGCTGTGTCTTTGAACGGGTAGCGCCCGGCAAAATCCTGCTCCCAGAGGTTGACAATAGCGCGCTGCCACTGCCGGTTAAGGCTATCCGCTGCGGGCGTCAGCACCTGTCGCCATGCCTGCTCCACCGGGCTAACAAACAACGACTGGCCAAAACCACTCCATTCTTCACCCAGACTGGCGGCTATCAGACGGCCATAATCGCGGGTATCGGTAAGATCGACCGTTTTCCCCTGAAATACGGTCTGCGCCAGCTGCTGGGTCATCTCCTGCGGGTCGGGGGCGTTAATCACCTGTTGTAGCTTGAGGCGCACACGGGTGACGCGGGTCAGCCAGGTTTGCAGGCTGAGCTGAGTATCACCCCGCCCTCCGGTTGTATCCCCGATCAGTCGCAACAGCGGGGCAAACGTTTTGTCCATTGGTCCCGCCGGTGTTTCATCTTTACGGACGGCATGCGACGTATTTTCCTTGCCGTTAAACAGTGCTTTTGCCGACTTTACCAATGAATCCGACAGGCCTGCGCTTTCCCTTCCGGTTGCCGCCTGCCATGCCACGGTATCCGTGAGCGCAATCAGCGGCGACTGGCGGGCATCAGCCATCAGCGTTAACTGGTCAAGCACGCCGGAAAGCGAGTCCTCTTTTTTCCAGCGAATACTGTTGAGGAAGGCCTGCCAGCTACCGGCGAAATCGGTGAAGTAGCGTGTGGTCAGGCGGGCGCGCAGCACCTCAGGCGAGATATCGGCGGATGCGTCCTGCCGACGGTCACTGAGCACCCAGTCGATTTCCTCGCGCCGGGCGGTGACCACTTGTTCTATTGCCTCTTTTACCTGTCCTTCCCATGCCTGACGGGTAAACATTCCCGGTACGGTCTGTTCGGTACTGAAAAGCGGGTCTGCCAGCGTGTCGCCGGTCATGTCTGCCAGCGTAATATCGGCGTAGTTACGGGAGACCTGTTTCAGGACGTTCTGATAGAGGGTGTTTTCCGCATTGCGCACCCCAATCTGGCGCAGCAGAATTTTGCGTACCGCGCTGGTCAGTTGCGGCTGCGGGGCGATTTTCCACTGTGGATGCTCCGGCAGATTAGCCATCCAGAAGGTCAGCAGCGATGGCAGCACGCTTTGCCGGGTACCTTCCGGTACAGCTGCATAGCGTAGATGCTCTGCCATCAGCGTGGTGCTGAAAAAGGCGGCGTCAGATTTTTCCGGGCGGGACATCATCAGCAGCGCCTTAAGCTGTTTATAACGCTGTTCTCCCGTTGCGGTGCGTTGCGGACTGTTCGGCGGCAGGGCGATAAAGGCGTTCAATTGTTGCTGCAGATACGCGGCTGCGACATCGCGCACCAGCCGGTTTGCTGCCTGGGCATAACAAGGAAAGGCGGCGCTGAGCAGGTGCGCGTTACGTTCAAGACCGAAACGCTGATACCACGGCGCACCGTGGCGAATACGGTACTGCAGACGCTCGAGTTGGCTCTGTAAGGTATGCAGTGCGGCCAGTTGTTCTGAAAGCGGCAGGCGGATATCGCGCGCCCGCGTCGCCTGTATCCCGATTTCCTGAATCAGGGCACGGTTGGCGAAAAAGGAGGTCATCATTCCGGCCACCCATACCGCCAGCACACAGGCGCAGATCGCTAACATAGTGCGCCACAACGGAAAACCCACTCTGCGCCCCCGCGCATTATCGCCAGTCACGCCCAACCATACCGGCGATGGCAACCATGCGTGGATCGCGGCCTCTGGCGCGGGGGTAAGCGGAGGGCTGAACATCAGACCACGCAGTTGCAGGCAAGAAAACGCGCCACCGGCAAGGATCGGTTTTAGCGCCGTCTTCCATTTAACAATACCGCCTTCAGCGAGCTGATGGGCAAGCCGTAACAGGAAATCGTGGTGGTCTTTATTCAGTAACTGCTGTACTCCCTGTGCGGTCAACTGCAGTGTCCGCGCTTCCAGCAGCGACGCCAGTTGTTCCGGCACGCAGCGTTCAGGCAACAGGCAACCGACGCTTTGTAGCGTACGCCCAGCCTGATAACCACCGTCATCACAAACTTGCCACAGATATAACGGGGCCTGAAAACCGAGCAATTGTCCGCAGGTAGCCAGCTCACGCCAACCTTTATCCAGTTGCGCCGTCTGGCAACATTGTTTTTCCGTCAGCGGCCAGATAATGCCGTCCAGCGGACGGAAATGGCGCAGTCTTTTCAGGGATGTCAAAAGTGTCGTATCCGGGGCTGCCGACGCGGAGCCTCCGTATATTAACACTGTGTGCTCGCCTTCCTGCCAGCGCTGCGCCGTTAATCCTGGTGCAATCGCTTCCACCTGCGTCGATTCCCCCATCACCAATAGCAGGCGGACTTTATGTCGCCAGAGCAGGCCATAGCGGGACCGAAGTTTTGATTTAAGAAGGATGTAAAAATCATCAGATAGTCGCTTTTCATTTTTGGCCGGCACTTCAGGCCGATAAATCGTCTGCTCTTTCTTTTGTTTCCTGAGCCACCAGAATGGTGAACACACCAGTCCGAATAACAGGATTGCAAATATCCCTCCCCATAGTGACCACGCCTGTTGGGCGGATACTCCTCTCCTTGCCAACAAATCCTGATTAATGAAAATCAATAAGGCACAAATTCCTGCCAGCCCTATAATAAGAAGAAGATAGCCCCAGAAACCATAGCGCGCAGTATGCATTATTTTTCCTCACGCTCAAAATAGTGGCCTGGTGTAATTAAACAAAGCCACTTTGTTTCAATTTCTTGTGATTTTTGACAAATAACCAACTGTTCTTTGCTCGTTTTCCTGGTGGCTTCAGTTAATATCGCTAGGGATAATGGAAATGCTAACTCACTTCCTGGGCCAAAAGAATGGTCAATCATGTGCAACGGCTGTCTCCTTGGCAGTTCCCATTCGTATTGGTTAGCATACTGCATAATGTTTTCTATTAGTTCATTGTTAATATTAGAAACCCAGATGTGTTGTAACTTATTTTTATTTAATTGATTGTATTCAACTAGTGTATTTAAATTCGATTCCAGCCCCTCGGGTTCTAATGTCATGGTTCGACCTATACCAGCGATAACGGGGATGGCATGTCGTTTTGCAAATGAATAAGAAGAAATTAACTGACCAGAAACTAATTCACTGTGTTTGCCAGAGGCATCTCCTGACCAGCGTTGTAGGCAAATGACTAAAACCAAACCGTCGAAATTTTCATTATCATAGAATGACTCAATGCATTCAATGGAGTTGACTGTCTCTGGAACCAGATCCCACTGCGAGAGAACCGCTTGTTCTATTGTTTTACACTCTTTGTTTTTAGACTGTAATATATAAATTGTCTGCAAATAGTTGCGATAACCTGGATACTGATGCTCCAGGTTTTGATGGATGTTACTCGTTATTGCAGTGATAGTGTTGCGCAATGGAAAAGAGAGGGGTCTCGCTTTTTGTGGATATGCAGGAATATCCTTAAGTGGTCCCATTAATGAATCTATTCCTTCGCCATCTGGAGTGTAAATAATATTGCCAACTACTGCTAATTGTTTTTGACTCCATTTCCGCCAGTGTTCTTTTATTTGCTCTTTTTCAGTATTCCACGCCAGGCAGGAGGCAACGGATTGTTCATATTTATTAATCACAACGCCCATGGTGCATAACCAGAGGAATAATGTTGGTAATATGCCATATATCAATACGTCACCATATGTGACAAGATTAAAGATAAATAGCCCGCACAGTCCACCTATGGTTAATATGGGAATTAACAATATAATCCAACGTCTGTAATTTGGTTTAGGAAGGGGGCTTATTTCCGGTACTACGGGTATCATCCATCCCATATTATGACTCTATACTGTTTACCGATTGGGAGCTTATGACACGGCATCCACATGCGCACTGGCAATTATTCACGACGATGTTTTTACCTTGTTCCATCGCTGTCGAATCACCTTCCTGTATAGGATTAACCCCGTGTTTAGGACAGGAAACTAAATCTCCTACCAATGCAACCTGCACGCCGTTAATAAACATGGTTGAAGATGCGGTTATGACCTTACCTCCATGAGTAGTAGCATCACCTAAACAAACAAGTCCTGACATATTTTCTATCCTGTTGAGCGGTTGGTAAAAGAAATTGTAAAGCGTTATAAAAGGGCAGGGTGTGAAGATATGGCTTTAATATTCAACGTGTTCATTACTGTGGCAGACAGTATTGTAATATTGCGCTGATGTATTTTAATTTTCCAAAAAACATACGATTGCTAAGCATGTTATTGTCATTACCACTGGCTGGGGTGATATTTAATTGTTTCGGTTATATTCTCCCACAGCGCTACCAGTTCGTTCTCGGTTAATGCGTTATCCGCGTGCAACAGGTCAACGGTGTAATCCATCGACAACTCCAGTAGCTTATTCCCTTCTTTCTTATCTTGATGGATAACCAGTTCAAAATTATAAATTATGGCTGGTTTTGCATAATAACTATCAGTCTGTTTCGTCCACCATTCTGAAATCTCAAGGCCGTTGACCTTACGTTTGCCTTTGTACAGGGTTTCTCCGTATTCTGTTTCCACCACCCGGGCGTCCTTATCCAGCAACGGGGTGCCGGTATAACTATGGTTATCTGTCTTTAATGTGATAGTGACTTCTTTGCTGTTTTGATAGTTTATGGAAGTTTCATACTGCCCGAGCAGTGAGGCATCAACCTGCCCATACTGAATAGCTAACTGATTGCCTGAGGGGCGCTGATTATCCTGGCGGGGTTGCAACCCTGACAGAATAGCCAGTAATTGTGATTTTTTCTGCGGGACATTATATCGAAAGGTATCAGTGACTTCTTTATTTTTACCATACCAATAAACATCATAACGGGCAGCCCGTTCGTCTCTTGCTTTCATTTTAACTGAAAACGTAATGCCATCTGCCCATTTCCAGGCATCCAGTACTCTTGCCATATCTGGAGTATGCTCAGCCGCCATCCGCTCAAAAATGACACCGCTCATTGGTGAGGTTAGTGGATAAACTCCCTTCAGGTAAGGCGCATCCTGCGGATTGACGACGGACGTATTCCTGAGCTTTTCTTCATAGCGCGTCAGAAACTGCCGGAACGGAGGATAGTATTGCCGTTTTGTTTCCACTGGGGTCATCGCTGAACCCTGGATAAACATCACCATCCCGGCTGGCGTAAATTCAGCCGGAAGCGCCACAGAATAAAAACCAAAGTACCGTGTTTCGGGGTGTTGCAATAATGAGGTGACCATCACTTTCTCCCTGTCATTTAATGAATACTGATACGCGCCGGGTTTGAATGCCAGCCATCCCGTGATAAATATCACCGTCGCCAGCAGCAAGCCGTTTCTCAGGCGATGTGGGCCATTAAGCAAAAACCATTTTTTCATCGTAATTGACCTGCTGGGCAATTTTTATAATAGAGCGTAAGGCAAAAGCTTGACTGAGAGTATTCCGGTAAGCGGCTTCATGGAGAACCTGTACTGCCAGACGCTCCCGAATATTCTCATGAACGATTTGCCCGGCGCGCAAAGGCACCGTACCGTCGCCATTTTCACAGGCATCCCGTAGTGTAAAACGTTGTCCTACCCAGCCATATACTACGTTGTTATCGCCCTTGAATGCCCATGCCTGCTCTTCCGGGGAAAGTTCATCTTTCACCGTTCGATCGGCACTGACTTCACTTAAATAAAGGCGTTCGTCATTCATTTTTGGCGCCGGCGGCGTCTCACCTATTTGGCCGCTTGCCAGCGCCCCGCTCCAGACCGCCGTCTCCTGAGTCCGATACGCTGCGGATAATTCTCCCCCTTTTGCTTTTCCATAAAATGAGTAGGTGTACGGATGGTATTTGTCAGCTAACTGCTCCTGGAATGGTTTTACATTATCCTTAATCAGATTTTCATATTCCAACCAGTCACTGTCGATCTGCCTTTTATTCAATGTGGTATTAAACGGATTCAACAGATTTTCATCCATTAGCTTCCACCATTTATCTCGGTTCAGATAAAGGCCACTATAAAGACAGTTTTCTTTCTTACCGTCCTCTCCGACCGGAAGATCTGCGGGCAGCGTTAATGTACTACCGTCACGGTCAACGACCTTAAGCCAGTCGTCACCATAATCGTTGGCAGGGAGTAACTCCAGCGCGCCGGAAGACTGAGAGCCAATCGCCACCATCTCTGCTGCGTTGCGGCCAAGGATATGGCTGGTAAGATATCCTACAGCGCCAGCCAAACCGGACTCTGTATTTTCTGTACCGCGCTTCATGCGGGTATAGGTCGCTGCCGCGCCAACAGACGGCATCACACCGTGAACAATACCGTAAATCTTATCTCTGCCCTCCAGGCATTCGGAATAATATCGTGCCACTAGTCCTCCCATAGAATGGGTCACCAGAATGACTTTGCTGCACTTCATGCCCTGAGTTTGATACTTGTCAATAATCCTATCAACTTCTTCGCTAAGTCTTTTTGCCGACAGTACATTGGAGCCTAGCCAGTTGTAGCCCACGACATGTACTGGAAACTGATACAGTTTCATGACTTCAAGGTATGTTTCATCCAGGGAATCCACGCCAAATTCCAGTCCCAGTGGTTCATCAACTAATTTTTGATAAATCGCACTCAGCGTATTGTCTTTTATCGTTGGCTTATCCCGGTACAGTGCAGTCTGTAGCGCATCAAGAAAAGCGCCGTAGCTTGGGGCGGCTACCTCTCCCCAGCCTCGATCATGCCGCGAGCCAAAGAGTTCTTTTTCCGGCTCGTTATTATCCATTATCTTATTCAGCGCTTCAGCATAACGCTTCTTTCCCTCCTCATCATAATTGGAGGAGGGGTAGGGATGAATGGCTGAGACCTGCTCCTGTATTCCAGACGACAGCAGAATTCTTCCCCGGTTGTCTATTTTCACCCGTTCAGGATGAAGTAGCCGTTTTCTCTCCTTTGGCCCCGAAGATGGAAGTGTCCAGCCCAACAAGGAGGTTTCGCTATCGTATCGCCATACAGCTTTTGCATTCTTCTCTTCAGAGTTTTCTTTAAGATTCGTTCCCATTATTCCTGGCAGAAAAATAACCGGAATTACCCGCAGGTCCTCAATTTCCGCGGTGCCAACTTTATTTTTATCGGCACGATCCATATGCATCGTCGTAGACATATATTCCCTCCGAATATCCTTAATCTTCCTGATTATCTAAGAGATCAATTTTTATTGATTCAACAAAAAGCCCGCTCTGCACAGGTAGTTTCCCTTGATCGTCAGTCGTCATTTCAACGGTAGTGCCATCGCCGCGGGTAACGCGTACCTTTTGATTCTTTGCCGGTTTGCCGGTTTGCTTCCAGAGGATCTCAGGGGTGATGGCAAAATCAGTGGAATCCCATTCCTGCATGGCCTGACTGATACTCTGACCACTGAATTTTTGCCAAACCGCTCCACGCTCTATAATTTTATCTGGTGCGGCACATTCCACCGTGCCACCTCCAATTCGAATATATCCACCACCACTGGTTAGGATGATTTCATTTTTTGCGCTAATAAGAATTTTTCCGTCGCTACTGCTTATGCGCAGATCTTTACATGCATCCAGGAGCATTTCATCGCTTTGTGCCTGAATCTCCACTTTGCCTTTGCTGGCGAAAATTTTAATACCAAGCTTTTGAGCAAACAGACTTACTGCTTCTCCCGCAGCTACAGTGAATTTTTTAAATACGCTGAAATCCGTATTTTTCCCACTGGTGCTAATCAGGTTTTCCCCTGAGGATAATTGCAGGCTTTTGGGCGTAACCTGTGCAATCCCCGCGGGAGCAGAAAGCAGTAGCGCTGATTTTTTCAGCTCGGTCAGCGTTTCTGACAATAGCGTTTTTTGTGTCTGTAAATCCGCCAGCTCTGATTTTGCCACTTCAGCGGCGCTATGTAGTGCTTCCACTAAAGACAGCGCTTCCTGGAGCTGGCTTAACGCTTCATCCATCATCAGCGCCTGCCCCTGCGCCTTTTCCTGCGCATCGGCGCTGATAAAGACACCTTTTTTCGCTCTTATCGCACCCCACATATCGGTGCGCAGTTCGAAACCCTCACCGCGCTGCTGCATCCCAGCATCCACCAGATGTCCCAGGTTCAGCTGGCTCTTTCCGCCGTACTCTGTGCTAACCTTGATGTGCTCCTTACCCCGCTCATCGTCCAGCCGGATTTTGTTATTCGCCGGGGTGCGCAGCACGTTGCGCTTATAGTTCTGGATGGTCACATGGTCGGTGTGCGCCGAGTCGTGTTTCACCCCGGCGATATATGGCCTGTCCGGGTTGCCATCCTCAAACGCGATGCTAACCTCGGTTCCCGCCAGCAGCGGCAGGTGCAGACCGTAAGTATCTCCCGCATAGGGGCGTGACTGCCGTACCCACAGGCTCTCGAAACCCGGCTTCCACGTATCCCGGTCAAAGTCCAGGTTCACTCGATAGCGCCCGTCTTTGTCGATATGAGCGTAGACATCATTTGCCGTGGTGCTGGTCACCCGCGCCGGGAGTGTCCCTGCCATCACAGGCCTGCGGATGAGAGGAGGGCGGTAGCCGTAGCGTTCGGAATAGGGGATGGCGGTGAATGTCAGTTCGTAACTGCGGTCTCGTGCTGCGCTGGCGGTAATCCCGGTTATCAGAATGCCCTTGCGGAATACCTCTGGCGCATCATTACCCTCGACCTTTATCTCCAGCCCCGGCATCAGCAGAGAACTGGTGCTCTGTCCCTTCAGGATGGCGCGTCCGTTCAGATAGCGTTCGTGGCGGATACGCGCATAGAATGCACCACTCTCCGGCGTCGCTTTGTCACCCGTTTTCAGAAAATTGTCAGCGTAATGATAGGCTTCACCGTAGGTGGTGTAATCCCCGCCTGTTACGTCAAACTGGCCTGTTGTCATCTCCGCCATCGCTTCACGGTAGTTGTAATCCCGCGTCGTGACGGACCTCGATACCACGCTGTAGGCCGTGTTCAGATCCCACACTGCTTCGGTTCCGCTGTCGCTCATCCCCGAAGGGTGACGCAGCGGCAGCGTCAGGCCGCGCTCATAGCCACTCTGGTCGTCGTAAAACTCGATAACCCCGATTTTCAGTCGGGCGTCGGTACTGAACCGGAACCAGATACCCACCTCCGACAGCAACCGTGAGATGAATGTCAGATCGTCTTCGTCGTACTGCATGACCTGCTCGCGTGACGGGTAGTCGCTTTTCAGGTTAAACACAAAGTCCTGACCGCGCATCTCATGCCGCTCGCGGAGTATTTTCTCCACGATTTGCGGCACCGTCTGGTTCTGATAAATCGCGTTCTGATGGCTGCGGGACAGTAGCGCCAGACGGGGCTCCAGCCGCACCTCATACCGCGCCTCGTCCCGTGAGGAAGACAATTGCTTAAATCCTGTGATCACCCCGTACAACGTACGCAGGGGAGTCTGCGTCGGTATCCCTTGCACCGGCGGGGCGGTCAGGCTGAATGCCCCGTCCTGCATCAGCACCGACTCCGGCGCAATAGACTTATCGCTGCTGGTAAACTGAATGTCATAGCGGAATGGGGCGCTTAATTGCTCCTTGCCTTCAAAGGACAGTACGTCCACGCCGCTGCTCAGGCCGCGGATTTTTAACGCGTGGTGTGAGTGGTCGAAGTTCTGTACATCCATCGTGGGCTTCCTTATTTCGTAACAAATTCCACAGAATTTCCTCTTGCGGGGCCCTGTTCAGGCACGCTACCGCCCATAGCCATGACCTCGTGCCCATCAGGTTTACATCAGGCTAAATTGTGAATAGCGGTTGCTCGGTACCGGTACCACCGATATTCAGCGAGCCGCATATCGAACCCGTGCCAAAAAAGCAGAAGGCTTCCTGCCAGCCATGGTTAGCTGGCTGAAACTCCTTGTGGATTTAACTGAGATAACGCCGGTTCTGGCAGCATGTTCTGTTTCACGTCCTGACAGGCGTCAGTGCGGGGAACCAGACTGATTTCGACGCGCCGGTTAGCGGCCCTGCCTTCCGGCGTATCGTTAGTTGCCGCAGGATGGCTTTCGCCCAGCCCCTGTACGGCAAAACAGGTGGCCGGAATGTCGCTGGTCTGTAGCATCCAGTCGCGCACGGCTTCCGCGCGTCGCAGCGACAATTGCTGATTGGCTTTTTTATTGCCGGTGGTATCGGTATATCCGGTGACCACAATCAGCCAGCCCGGCCTTGCCCTGATATTTACCAGCGCGTTAATCAGCACTTTTGTCGAGCCGTCTTTCAGACGGGCCTGTCCGACGTCAAACAACGCCATGCTGTCGAGACGCACGCTCTGTACCGGTAATGCGTCTGCTACATCCCTTTTTTTCTCAGGTGGACGGTAATCGCGAATAACCCGCCATACCGGCTGGCGTAGCCGTTCGCCGGGATATAAGCCCAGACTGAGACGTAATGGCTCCCCTTCGCGAAAATAGCTATCCAGAATATTTGCATCGTCCTTCAGGACCGACAGGTGGTGGGCTTTAGCGGCGTCGTTGTCTGCCGGAACGGCATCATATTTATGTAGATCGTCGCTCACCTGCAGCAGCAGGCTGCGGTTTGCGGTTGCTGACAGACAGAGCGCAGCCACTCCTGCCACGGTGGTCATCAGCAGCGCCGCCACGCAGGCGCGGCGCACTGGCGTAAATCCTGATTGACGTGGTAACAGCGGCAGCATCATGTCCGGGAACGGCAGGGGAGATGCGCCGATCTTCGGTATCGCCTCCGGCGTCAGTCCCGTTTTTGCCGTTGTCCATGTCTGCCACAAATTGCCTTCCAGCGCAGGCAGCGATGGCGCCTGCCCCATGCCCGCCGCCAGCGGCGGATACCCGTTCAGCTCTGGTAACACCATCTGATTGAGCCACTGCATCAGGCTTTCCATCCGCAGAAGATGGCAAAGCCGCAGGCTGCTCCCATCGGTTCCGGGCTGTGCCGCCCATGCCGTCGGAGAGCTTTCTCCAGCGGGCGTCACCACCTGAACCCTGCCGCCGGCGCAGATAAACCACGGTAGATCATCCTCTCGCTCTGTGCCGGGCAGCCAGCTCCACAGCAGCAGCGGCACTTTTATGCCCGCCCTGCGGCGCACTGTCGCCAGACCGCCGACAAAGCGTCGCAATCGTCCCGCCAGAACAGCCATATCCAGATGAACAACCGGCACGACCGTGCAGGCCACACATAACTGAGAAGCCCATGCGGGGCGGTCAGCTAGCAGCACTTCAGCCTGTCTGATAAGTTGCTCTTCATCCGCAACGTGCAGGTACAGCCCTCCCGCGACCTGCCGCAGCGGGTTTTCTGTGAATAACGATGCTGCCGCGTCGCCGCACACCAGCACTACGGGCTGCCGATATGTTTTGGGCGGCAATCGGGACAGCCATGCGCTGTCGGCCTCAGTCTGTCTTTTTTTTCCGCGCCAGCACGCCAGCAGGCCTACTGCGATGATGATAAGCGCCACTGTCACGCCAAATTTCATCGCCGTAGAGGCCTGATTGAATCCCAGCCATAGCGCCAGCACCAGCAGCATGCTCCACAGCAAAAGCGCCTGTTTCAGCGTGTTACTCACCCGGCTCATCTTCAAGACTTGCCTGTTGGCAGCAGTTCATCCACCAGTACATTCAGCCAGCTATGCAACCCCCACCAGACGCCAACCAGCACAAGCATTAGCAGTAGCAGCCAGCAAAAAGGAGACTGCCACAGGTAATGCTGACGCCTGGTCAAAGGCACGTTCAGCACTGCCGAATCTTCTTGCACCCTGAATGGCTCAACCCGCTTGCTGAACATCGCAATGAGATGCTGCCGTTCATCAGATTCGGGGTCCTGATAGCGCCCGCGAAACCCCAGCAACAGCACGCGATGAAAACAGGTCAGGACCGCCGGCGTGGGGGCTGGCTCCTGTAAAAACCGCTTCATACGCTCATACAGTAGTTCGCCCGCCTGAAGGGTATTGAAAAAATGCGACTGGAGAGGGTTTTTTAGCCAGACCATCTGGCCATCATCCATCCCGTCCCGGCTGAGAACGGTTTCGTCCAGCAGCGCGCACTGAGCGTAAGTGATATGTTCTATGTCCTGCTGGCTGAATCCGGCCGCTGTCAGACGCTCGCGTACCCCTTCCACCTGCTGCAGACAATGGCGATATAGTTCCTGTCCGTGTCTTGCAGAAGTGCCCTGACGCAGTTCCACCACCGTCAGAAAGGTGTCGCGAAGTAGTACGTCAATGTCGATTTTCCGTTCCTGTGTCATGACCGCAGTACCGCAAAAAGCTCGGGTTTCAGATCGCCCAGCGTACCCGGCGCGTAAATCATGCAGCACCCGGCATCCAGCATGGCTTTAGCCGGAGCGCTCTGCATATCCAGCGCAAAGTACTGATTCTCCAGCCGTAATGGCAATGCAGCCGGAACCTGCGTCAGCGGAACAACAGGGACACCGTTCAGCGCAACATTAACCAACAACGTAACGTCATCCGGCGCCCCGATTTTGCAGAGCCGTGGTAACTGTTGCAGAACGACGTGCGTCGGCAGCGAGGAGCGAACAGAAAGGTAAAAATCCGCCTCTTCGCGCAGGCGTGGATCGTGAAGTTCGGCTTTCCAGCGGTTGCCGGGAAGGGATTCCAGCTCGAGCGCAATCACCCGCGACGGCAGGCTGGCTTCGAGCAGTTCGCTGAGCAGGGTAAAAAGCGGCGGAAAAACGGAGGCTGGAGCATCATGGACATATGCGGGAATGGCGCTCACGTTGTGTTCAAGGGAAAAGGTCAGCAACGCGCCGGCCAGACGAGCCAGTTCGCGCCAGACGAGTTCAGGATGGATGCTCGGATACCGTAAAAAATCACTTAGAACCGGTTCAGCGCTGTTCAACGCATTGAGTAACCAGAACAGGGACACATCCGCTACCGCGAAGTCCGCCATACGCTGATTGCTTTCCCGGCGCAGGGCCATCAGACGCCGGCACTTCGCTTGTAGCTGCAACAGCAACGTATCCAGTCGCTCCACCAGACCAATATGTGCGCTGAGGGCAAGCAGCGGCGGGATGTAGCTTTCATCCTGAGACCAGTTACCCTGACCATTCCGCGTCAGACGTGCAAGCGGGCAGGTGATGTAATCCTGATTGTTATCATGGGCGAAACGCAATGACAGCGCATGGCATTCAACGGCCATTTCTTCACTGTCGCTGCCATAAATATCCTGTACTTTATGCCATTCCTGACGATAACGCAGGGGTCTTTCAGTATGCTTTTCCTGTCCCAGATTACCGCCATTCGCATGTTCCAGCGGTAACGCCAGGACAACTATTGCCGTATTTTCCACCGCCAGAGTATGTAAATCACAAGCCAGAGGCAGCGCATCGGAAACTTCGGAGTCGATCAACGAGCCATCGGAAAAACGCAGGCGCAGGGTACGTAATTTTAACTTCCCTAACGCCAGCGCTTCTCTGTCAAACTCGACTCTCGCCACACCCCATGGATGACGGATACCCAGCTGTGCAATGCTGTTGTTACTGTACGTTTCCCAGCGGGCCTGCTGCTGAAACTGTTGTGAGGACAGGAACGTTCCCTCAGCCCATAGTGGTCGATGAATTTTCATACTACACCACCGCCCGGTCAGGTTTTTGCTTTTGGCATTTGAGAAACCTGAGACCGTGCCAGCGTGACTTAACGTGCTGGACGTCTGGCTGATGCATAACCACATCCTCCGCAGATTTCGCCAGACAGGAAAGTGGAGTATGGATAGCTACCGTCAGATGTATTTTTTTAAACAACGACTGATAAATACCGTCTGATCCCATCATTGTTGACATAGCCGCAGATGAAGAAATATGTTCCTTTGCAGACATCAAAATTTCCCTTTTGAAACTTTTATCCGGTTTTGCCCAATGACTTTCCCAGGCGTGCAGGTTAACCCCTCTCCTGTAACGACATTCTTGTTAATTCTTCCATCGCTCTAGGATCAGTCATGGCGTTAGTGAAGTTGTTTTGGTTTAAATTAAGGCCAATTATTGGGGCTATAGTTAATAAATGTCTGGTGGACACTACAATCCCTGGCGGAGAGAAGATGTAGAGGTAACTTCACATTCATGGCGCTTCCTGTTTTCAGGCCCGGCTTTATGTTAAAGCGAGTTTCGGGAACATCGTTTAGAAATTTTTTAGCCATGTTGCTTCTCCCTGTCTAACTAACCTCTGTTTAAGTATCTGACCTTGATCCAATTTAACAGTTAAATAAAGCGTGGTGCAATGTGGTCAGTGTCTGAAAGATCGTTATTATTACTACTATAAATAATTTGGCTCGTATCCTAAGATAGTTTTATTTATATGAAGTTTCTCAATTTATTGACCATCAAGGGCAATCTGCTTGGTTATGGCTAAGTATAAGCATAAAATACCGATAAACGATCGCGTAATAATATCGCAACGCCACTTTTTCGGAATAAATAAAAGCTTCTTTAATAAATGATATTTTTGCTGTGAATGATTTGGTGGCAAAAAGTTCGACCATCTACTGCGAGATTAGTGAAGTACAGAAGGGAAAAGATGGGATTAATACCATAATTTAAAACAATCAGAAGAAGCTCTGGTATCAAAAATATAACATTTGCATCAATTATCATGATTTATTCAGTAATGAAAGTATGGTGCTGACTTATAATGAAAACTATCATAGATACATTATCTCAATTAAATCCTGTTTGTTGCAGTGCCCTGTCTGGAAAGATAAGCACCGAAATATAATGATTATATCAAGTCTGCTATCTTCATTCTTGTTGGCCAGGGGCCGATTACAAACGTAAAGATAACGGTAGTTCCGGGAATTTAGTCCTTTTATTGCGCAAAACTCTAAATGAGTGGATTAAGTAAGTGGCTTTTAGCCGTACACTCATTTGTCCACGCATCATCTGTGGATCTCCTGAGAGATACAGGGAAGTATAAAAAAACGTTGATAAATTGCGGTTTCTTGTATTTCAGGGGCTGTTACGGATGACATAAAGCAAACCGGCGAGGGGGCGGCAATGGCCGTTCCCGTTTTCGGCAGAGGTTTTGCCGGCGGCAGAAAC
>OCJJ01000247.1_pt1 | contig 19988 bp, 20 predicted proteins | sample 1480771 | NCBI WGS metagenome assembly OCJJ01 (sample SAMN05301483, study PRJEB22388) | human gut metagenome | isolation source: Infant 1 DOL 26 gut | host: Homo sapiens | place: USA: Pittsburgh, Magee-Womens Hospital of UPMC | collected 2013/2014
TGGAGCACCTCAAAAACACCATCATACACTAAATCAGTAAGTTGGCAGCATCACCGAAGATCGCGGGCGGAAACATCCAGATCACCGTCACCTCAGTTCGCAATGGAAACGTGAAATTCCAGCACGTTCAGGTGCATTATGAGCCGAACACGATCTATAGCCATGCAGACTTTACTGCGAACCTCTCTAAAGCCCAGCAAACGACGCTGCGGCAGCTCTATGACGGCTGCAACCCGCGCCCGATGCGCGACCTACTGCGTGGTGGAGCCGATCGCCTGCAAGTCGGGGCGATGGAGTTTCAGTGCTCCCCTGAAGAGCTATTGTCGGGATTGATTGAAACGATCTACGCTATGCGAAACGCCCTACTACACGGCGAAGTAGACCCCGACCCGAGGGTACTGTCTTGCTATGAGCCAGCTTATCGGATCGTAATGCTGTTTCTAGGCTGCGTGAGATAAGCAGGAGATGTACCCTGTGTTCATATTTTTTAGATATGGCATTAGTCATGGCATTGATATTTTATTTGATATTTAATCTAAGTAAATTAATATGATATATAGGCAGTTGATAATAGAGTGGGAGTGAGGCTATTATTTAGCCTATTGTTTTATTTGATTTAGTGAGTGCCATTGATGATATGACTGCATTATCAATGGCATTTTTTATGGTTTAAGGCCGACGCTGAATCGAAGATATAGCAAATACCATGTGACCGTATCAGCAAATGCCATGGTATCGACAACCGGGTGCATTGCAGCGCTGTGCTGATGCCATCGATGCTCGCTTTGATCAGAACCGCTCTCTCGACCCATGCCCCAGATCGTTAAATATGCGCCAGAGGAGCACCTCGTGATAGAAATTGTGAACAAGACAGCCGCCACTCGGAATCGAAGTATCCATATAGGTGAATAAAGTTTGCGGAAAATACGCTGAGAAAATAGAAAAGCGTCAATGAAGGGACATAGGAATGGCGATTAACGGAGAGAACGGTGTTAGTGCAGTCACCGTGGATGAACTACTCAAGCAAGGCCTTCGGATACCGAACTATCAACGCCCATACAGTTGGGATGTATCGACTGCTCTACAACTGGTGGATGATATCAGCGAAGCTCTTCGAGATACCGAACGAAAAGATATTCCCTATGTTTTGGGTGCAATCATTCTTCACGATGATGGTGAGTATCTCAATGTAGTCGACGGGCAGCAGCGCCTGCTGACTTTGCGAATGATTCTTGCGGCCTTAGATCCGATAAATCATCAAATTTCGATGTCTGGTAACAGCGACACTCCTGTCTCCCTAGTTTGGATAGAGCTTCAAAGGCGCCTGTCGCAGTTGGAAGATAAAAAAGAGTTTTTGGATTTTATCTGTCACAAATGTCAGTTGGTGCGTATTGTGACGGACGATATTGATGAGGCATTTCGTGTCTTTGATTCCCAGAACTATCGCGGCAAACCGCTTGCCCCTCACGACTTGCTCAAAGCACACCACCTGCGCGAAATGCACGATGAGTCCGCTGCTATGAAAGTGGCTGTCGTTGAGGCTTGGGAAGCCGTAAACGATGAGGATCTGGACAGGCTTTTTTCTACTTTTCTATACCGGATATCCAAGTGGTCACGAGGCGAAAGCTCGCTCGAATTTACTATTCGGGACATCGGCATGTTCAAGGGCATTTCATCACGATCCCACAGGTCATTTTCGCCAAGTCTGCGATATCACCTTGCAGCACAAGCCGCTATGCCACTTCTAAGTGCATGGTCGGTATCCTCTACACATGATGCACGAAATGCCGGGCGCAGCCGCTTTCAGCTTGATGCCCCGATAATCGCAGGACGCTCATTTTTCGAGATGGTGACATTCATGCTTGACGAATTGAAGATACTGGAACAAGAGGTTATTGACAGAGGTTTCAAAAACTTTGGCCCATCTCAAAGTCGCTACCGCTACGTGTACGAATTGTTCATTGCCGCGCTGCTTTGCTATACAAACAAGTTTGGCGATGAAGATGTAGATGAAGTGCGAAATAGGTTATTCGCATGGGCATATGCCTTGCGGGTCGAGTTACTTCGTGTGCAATTTGTATCTGCTGACAACCGAGCGCGAGGTAAAAACGATGCAAATAAATCGCCTTTTGTTTTGCTACGTAATGCGATGACTGGAAGTGTTGTCCGCAAACTTCCAATAACAAGTAAGCCATACAGCGATAACCACGAAAAGGAACTCGTTGCTTTTATCAAGGGGCTGCAATGAGCAAGAAGGAGTTGAAACCTGAACTGTTAACAGTAGGCAAGTTATTCACTGACAATTATCTGATTCCTATTTATCAACGGAACTATGCTTGGCGGGCCGAACAGATTGAGCAACTTATTAGCGATATTCAAGACTCGGTGGTAGGGGGCCAGGACAACTATTTTCTTGGGAACCTTGTTGTAATCAAGCGGGGTAGAGAGGATGAGTTCGAGGTCATAGATGGACAACAACGACTTACAACCCTCTATCTGCTTCTTACCTTCCTGGAGCAAGACGGTGAGGGTGAGAAGCCGTCGGTTGGCCATGCAGGCCACTTGCAATATGAGTCGCGCGCACGGGCAACTGAGGCCCTGCTGCGAGTAGCACAGGAGGCGGCTAAGGAGCACGTTCGACCGCAGGGCTCCACGAGTAATGCAGATGCTGGCATTCATGAAGGCTACAGCATCATCAATCAGTTCTTCAAACAAAATGAAAACCTTAATCGCTCACGCGAAAAATTCTCCGATTTCTTGCTAACGAAGGTGACTGTCGTCCGTGCCTCGCTGCCACCCAATACCGACCTCAATCGCTACTTCGAGATCATGAACACTCGTGGGCAGCAACTCAAGCAGGTTGATATTGTTAAGGCTCGCCTGATGAGCAAACTGCCCAATCAATATGAACGCGAATGCTTTGCGTGGGTTTGGGATTCCTGTGCTGACATGGATTCTTATGTCCAGATGTCTCTGACCCGTGGTGACACAAGTTTGCGAAACAAAGTATTTGGTGATGAATGGTCCTGGCTGGAGGTGACCAGCTTCTCTTCGCTAATGGAAAGTCGTCCGCAATCCGGCATCAATTCATCAAGGCAATCCTCCGAAGGGGTATCGTTGTCCTTGGATGAGGCGTTGTCAAAATACGCTAAAGAGCTCGAGTCAAATTCCACTGAAGACGAGGGCAACGAGCGGTTTCGTTCGACTATTGAGTTTCCGGCCTTTCTGCTACACGTTCTAAGAATTATGAAAGGCGATGAGGTCGAAGACGAAGGCCTGCTTGACGACAAGCGCCTCATCAAGTCATTTGACGACGCCGTAAATAATGTACCCGATGCTAAAGCCGATTGGGTGCGTAGTTTTGCATTTATGCTTCTCAAGTGCCGCAACCTCTTCGATGGCTTCATCTTGAAGCGTCAATTCACGGCAAACATCGGTGACGATGGCGATTGGTCTCTCCAGCGACTGAAAAAAGGAGGCGGGGACAAGAAGCCAACCCCGACGTACATCCATGTTTTCTCGGCCAGCAATGGAAGCTTAGAGGAGGACGGGAGTGCTGACCCACATACCCGAGATGTATTGCTGCTTCAGTCCATGCTTCGGATTACCTACACTTCTCCGCGAACGATGCACTGGATTACCAAAGTTCTTCGCTGGCTCTCCGTTAAAGCCCCTCGAGACGTGAAACATGCGGATCTTGCCGATTTGTTGAAGGGATATGCCCGCAGCAAGGTTAAAGAGACATTCTCCTTTGAGAAAGATCAGCAACCACAAGGGTTTGGTATCAGCCGTATCGTCTTTTCGTATCTCGACTATCTTCTGTTGAGTGACTCCTCAAAACGAGATTTCAAATTTCAGTTCAGAACTTCCATTGAGCACTTCTATCCACAGCATCCTGACAAAGAACAGTCGGGCGCGGTTGTTTCAGGTTCTAGCCTTAACCTGCTTGGCAACCTCGCGCTCGTAAGCGTCAGCGCGAACTCAAAATTCAGCAATAGCCTCCCCAGAGCAAAGGCCGAAAACTTCAAGGATACAATTGAACTTCAAAGTCCCAAGCTCAAGAGAATGGCGGAAATCACCCGAAATACAAACTGGGACGATCAGCAGATAACAGCACATCATGAAGCGATGGTGACATTGCTTCGTGATGATGTAAGTCTGGTGGAGGCAAGCGGAAGATCCAACCCAGGGCGTTGACTTCTTTGAATAACTGCTTTTGGATGAATATCCTTTGTGGTGTGCAAGTTGTCAGTCTAAAAGCGTTTTGCGTCGGGCGACACGATCAGTACAGTCTCCAAGTTTTCTTACCATGGTATTTTGTATGGTATCGACATGCAGATATAATTCTATTTTATTGATTTTATAGTGTTTTAAGACAGCATTGATCATCGAGTGGGTAACATAGGCTTAATACATTCCTTGCTCCTCGCACCGGAGCACATCACAGATACTGATTGAGATCCACTTCACGCAGCGGCTGGTTTTGACGTTCTGTTATCATTTGCACTAGGTCTTTTTCGTCCAGCTCATCGAGCATTTGTTCATACAGAGCCGCGGGCACACAATAAAAAACAGGGCGGTTGCGGTCAATAATCGCGACCGGGTAGCCGCCGCCGGCACTGGCGGTGGCCACCGGATCGTTTTTAAGTTCGCTGATGCTGGCAGTCACATCACACAGAATGATATTTGTCATGGTCCCCCCCTGAGACAAGTCATCTGTATGATCGGTAAAGTAAACTCTTGCGGCAAGTCCCGTCTGTCATTTCGACGGTCAGAAACGGGCAACCGGCAGCTCCTTCCAGCGGGTGGTATATGCCGGTGACAGCATCTCCCGTTTCATCTGCCAGTCCGGCGCAATACCCCGTCCGGCAAACCAGACTTTCCCGAGTCCGGAATGATTAATGCCGTCGAGTACCTTCATCAGCGCATCGCTGTGCGGCCGTGGCTGCACGTCATCGAACAGATTCAGCTGCGCGACGCCGTTCGGACTGAAATCATTGAGCATTATCCCCGCTTTTGCGTAGCGGTGGCCATCGAGCCAGATCCTGTCCAGAGACCTGACCGCAGCCGCGATAATGTCCCGGGTGTCACGGGTAGGGGTGTGCAGTTTTTCCGTGGCCACGTTACCGTAATACGGCTCATTAACCGCAAAAGGGGATGTCTTGATGAAGGTGCTGATATGCCGGCAGTACTGTCGCTCACCGCGCAACTTTTCCGCCGCGCGCTCGGCATACTGGCAGACGGCCTGGCGCATTTCTTCGTAGGTGGTGATCCGCTGCCCGAAGCTGCGACTGCAGACAATCTGCTGTTTAGGCGGCGGCGCTTCCTCCAGTGAAATGCAACTCTCGCCGTTCAGCTCACGTACCGTGCGCTCCAGCACTACGTTGAAGTTTTTCCGGATAAATGTAGGGTTCGTCAGCGACAGCTGTAGGGCGGTGGTGATCCCCATAACGTGCAGCTTTTTCGCTATCCGGTTCCCCACGCCCCAGATTTCTTCCACCGGCTGCAGGCTGAGTAATTTTGCCGTTCTGCGTGGATTATCGGGCGACAGCGCCAGCACCCCCCTGAATTGTGGCCATTCCTTTGACGCCCACTGCGCCGATTTGGCCAGTGTTTTTGTGGCGCCGAAGCCGACACCGATCGTCAGTCCGGTTCCACTGAGAACATGCCCACGCAGCTGCCTGCCAAAATCCTCCAGATCCATACAGTGGCCAATTCCCCGGGCATCCAGGAAACATTCGTCAATTGAGTATTGTTCGACGCGGGGCGACAGCTCTTCCAGCAGGGCGACCACACGGTTACTCAGGCTCGCGTAGAGCTCGTAGTTGCTGGAAAAAACGTACGATTTTTCAGGAAACTGCGCCTCTTTGAGCTGGAACCAGGGGGTTCCCATCTTTATACCCAGCAGTTTGGCTTCAGCACTCCGGGCAATAACGCAGCCATCGTTGTTACTGAGAACGACGACAGGTTTGCCGCGCAAATCCGGCCTGAAAACATTCTCGCAACTGGCGTAGAAGGAGTTGACGTCAGCCAGGGCGAACATCAGTCTGCCCTCCGGGTTTTATGAATGAAGGCTGTCACCACGCCGAAAATTTGCAGCGTTTCCGGATCCGGGTACAGGGAAGGGAAGTCCGGGTTCATCGCCTGCAGGGCTGGCCGCGGCGTCAGAAGCAGGCGTTTTACCGTAAATTCACCCTCAATTTCCGCGATAACAATATCCCCGTGCCGCGGCTGTTCTGCTTTATCCACGACCAACAGATCGCCGGAATAGAGGCCAATATCAGTCATTGAGTTGCCAATCGCCCTGACAAAATAGGTGGAGTGGCGCCGGTGAATGCAGTACTCATTCAGATCCAGTTCAGACTCAGTGTAGTCTGCTGCCGGTGACGGAAAACCCGCAGGGCATCGCTCTGTGAACAAAGGAATTTTTACTATGCTGGCTTCTGATACTGCAGGAATGAACTTCATCGTTTTTTCCCTCGCTTAAGGCTGTATATATATACAGTGTGCGCCGGGAGACCGGTAAAGATCAAGGGGTGAAAGTCCCCGACCATTGAAGGACCAGCAATCCACAGGGTCCCCGAGTCATGCGTTGTATACCGTGAGGTATGGGGCGAAGCGTTGACAGGGGTGTTGACAGGCCAGCCATTGAGCCACGAAATGTATATTAAATTCCCGGGTGCCGACGTTGTACTGTTTACGGAAGGCAACATCATAGGGTGCGTTACTGCGAGTGCCATATGGACCCGGCGGGGTCTGAGACCCTGGCATGTCAATACGATCTTTACGCGGGAACCGGGAGATCTCCCCTCTGACCATCTGCCAGTGCCGGAGATGGCCCGCACCGGGAAGGCGAGGAGCCGAAGCCGGTGATGTACGGAGAGGAGAAGTCGGACTCGCTCATAGTAGCTGCGAATCTGGCGAACAATCCGCAAGGAGCGGAGTCAGTGGAGCGAAGGAGCGGGGCCAAGGGAAACGCGGAACAGCCACACATGCGCCGGACGCAGAGCCGGGAAAGTATGTCACAGAGGCTGTCACGCGTGCGGGAAGCTGCGAAGCAGCGGAAGAAAGAACGGTTTACCGCATTGTTCCACCTCCTGACAGCAGAGGCACTGGAGAACGCATTCCTCTCCCTGAGCAGGAAAGCGGCTGCCGGAGTTGATGGTGTCAGGTGGAAGGACTTCGCCGAAAACCTGAAGGTCAACATAGCAGATCTGCACCGGAGGCTTCATCAGAGTAGTTACAGGGCTCAGCCCGGCAGGCGGCACTACATCCCGAAAGCGGATGGAAAACAGCGCCCGCTCGGCATCGCCTCACTGGAGGACAAAATCGTCCAGTATGCGCTGGTTAAGATCCTGAATGCAGTCTACGAAAATGACTTTATGGGGTTTTCATACGGGTTCAGACCCGGGCGAAGCCAGCACAATGCGCTGGACGCACTGGCCACAGGGCTGGTTCGGACCAATGTAAACTGGGTACTGGATGCCGATATCAGTCAGTTCTTCGACAAGGTAAGCCATGAATGGCTAATCAGGTTCATAGAACACAGAATCGGCGACCAGAGGGTAATCAGGCTCATACGAAAGTGGCTCACAGCCGGGACCTCAGAGGAAGGAGAATGGCGGGCATCGGAGGAAGGCACCCCACAGGGTGCGGTTATCTCGCCGCTGCTGGCAAACATCTACCTCCACTATGTCTTCGATCTGTGGGCGCATCAGTGGCGACGCCGCCATGCCACAGGCAATGTGGTCATGGTCAGATACGCAGATGACATAGTCATCGGGTTCGACAAGCGAATCGACGCTCAATGCTTTCGTATAGCCATGCAGCGCAGACTGAAGGAGTTCGGACTCACGGTACATCCGAAGAAAACCCGACTGACGGAGTTCGGCCGCTTCGCAGCCGAAAACCGCGCCAGCAGGGGAAAAGGTAAACCAGAAACGTTCAACTTCCTCGGGTTCACGCATATCAGTGGGAAAGATCGTAGTGGCAGGTTCATGCTGATACGAAAGACACGCCGGGACAGGATGACGGCGACACTGAAAGCGATCAAGGACGGACTACGAAAGCGCTGGCATTACTCAATCCCCGAACAGGGAAAATGGCTCAGGAGAGTGGTTCAGGGATACCTGAACTACCACTCAGTCCCGGGCAACTATCCCATGATGCGGAAGTTCAGGATATACGTAACAGACCTCTGGCGACGGGCGCTGAGGCGCAGGAGCCAGCAGGATGATACGACATGGACGAAAGCAAACAGACTGGCAGCCGTATGGCTGCCGAAGGTTCGGGTTCTGCATCCATGGCCTGTGGAGCGGTTCACCGCCAGACACCCAAGGCAGGAGCCCGGTGCGTGAATAGCGCACGCCGGGATCTGTGCGGGGGGTACCCGTTAACGGGTATCCCTACCGCGACATTATTTTGCGGAGGCCGTTTTTTTTCAAGTCATCTTGTTGCCGTTGTCTGTAACCATTTGCTGTTCCTGCAAAAACAGGGAAATTTCAGAAGGATCGCTGCCAGTCCGGAGAATCGTTATCTAATAAAATGTAATATACTGACGTACAGTGCATTTATTCTGAGTGGAGTGATTATGAATACGGGTTTAAGGCAGGTTCTGCGATATGCAGGCGTCCCGGTTGACGCCGCTGAACCGGTGCGCCGGCAATTCGGTAGCCGCCTGATTTTAATCGTGACGGTTGCTCTTCTTCCGCTGTTGATTGTTGACGTCCCTCAGTGGCTATTTGTGCTCTCTCAGATTATCTGGGGAAGCGGTATGTACATTGGTATCTCCGTGGCCAGTGATAAACCAGATCGCCGATAAGCTCAGAACGAGAGGTCTCCCGGGCCGCCTGGTGACGGGCAGCTGATAAACTGGCGCCATGCCATCAACACCGGATAAGGACGTCGCCGGCTTGTCTTTGCCGCCGGCTCCGCTTTGTCCGGCCCCCTCCCTCCGGTCTGCGGCCTTTATACGCAGCCATCGCGTCGCGATGCCAGCTTCTGCTTTTCTCCCTGCGCTCGTAAACCGCGACAGGGGACCTCATGTTGTATCTCCTGCATCGCTTCGGGTAGTGCCGTGCCTTCACTTTAGCCCGGCCGCTGCAGATGCAAGGGTTCGCTGGCGCCGCCATCCTCGCCCGGTCGCAGTTTTTTTAGGAAGCTCGCCGTTCTTCCCGTCGTTTTCTCGCTCAGGTTCGCTCTAAAACCGTCCAGACCAGCTTCGTGCTTTATCTGCGCTGCGGCCTCCGGTGTCGCCCTTGCATCTTCCGCTTTCCGCCGGGCTGTCGTGTCGGCACGGCACAACCCGGTGCCGCAATCTTATGAACCTGTGGAGGTTGCTATGTATCATGCCCGTCAAACCATGCTGAATGTAGAGGAGTCCGACCGTCTCTCGTTCCTGCCGGATCTGTTTGGTAACGATTTTCTGGCCGGAGAGATGCAGGTCTATGCGCTCGCTGAGAAACACATCACCGATTACTGCGGAGGCTTCTGGCATTTCATCCGTATTCCGGAGGGCGGCGGCTACATGATGCCTGACGGTGACCGTTTCCATCTGACTAACCCGGATAACTGGTTTGATCGGTCCGTCAGCGCGGATGCGGCCGGAGTTATCATTACGGCGCTGGCGATCAACCGCCGTATCTGGCTGCACCATGAACGCGGTGATGCTGCCCTGACACGCCACCTGATGCTGCGGGAATCGCAGCTGTGGAATTTCATTGACTCTCATGACGAATGCGCTGCTATTTACGCGGCTCTGGACTGATACTATATCGGGGCGCCCGACGCCCCGTTTAAGGTCAGAGACGGCACGATCTGTGAGGAGCTTACCCGGCTTCGCAGATCGGTGCGGCCGCGCGAAAATCCTGGCAGGCTTCGCCTGCCAGTGAGGCGGTTCGCCACACCTGCGGCGCTGCGTACTGGCCTCACCTCAACAGGTCGCCAGTTAAGGATTAAGAGCGTAATATCTGCGTACCTTTTCTTCTTTTGCTGATTTTGCGTATGTCGCAGTGGAATATTGCCTCTTTTTCAAAGGAGGAGCAGGACAAAGTTGCCGTCGATAAGGTGGCTGCTGATGTTGCCTGGCAGGAGCGCATGAACAAGCCCGTCATGCCGGAACTTGTTGAACGGGAACAGCCTGAACACCTGCGCGAATATTTCCATGAACGGTTCCGCGTACATCGACTGAACAGTCAGCAGCTGCCGCGCGCAAATGCACCCGAATATAATAAACCGGGCGATGATCAGCAGAATTGATTTTCTTACTCAGTGTGTCCAGGGAGGGTAATCTGTGCGTATGTCTCTGATGTTTGCTGCCGTGACGCTTTTAACCGGTATTAACCTGTTTTTTATTCCGTTTCAGCCTGTTCCGGCTCTGTGGGGGGCTATCCTGGCCGTTGCTTTTGTTCTGATTAATGTCGTGGCGGATAAGCTGCGCCTCTGGAGTGGTATTGCGTGGATTATCGTTGCCGGCATCATCATAACGCTGATGCTGAAGGGGAAAGAGCCGGGTGACGAATTTCGTGTCCTGATCACCGTTTTCGCTTTCCTGGCTTCAATCTGGTATAGCGTTGCGCAGTTCAGGAAGGAAAATAAGCTCCGTTCCTGACGCCCCGTCTGGTATGCCGCCGGTTTATCATGGCTTCTTTCCGGCGGCATGAAAAACATATTCTCTCCAGCCTGCATCTTTACGTTTCCGGCTTGCTCCCTGCTGTCTGTCTGCTTTCTCTTCTTCTTCCTGCTGTGATGTCTCTTTTTAACCCTTAAAGGCTTTAAAAGCACACCCGCACTGGACACCTTCGGCTCCCGGCCAGCTGCGCTGTCCAGTCGTCGAGCCACACTCCGCTAACCGCGAAAAGACGCGGTAAACTCCGCCGAACCCGCTACGCGGTTTCGGGCCTGGCGGCTAGTGTCTGATGTCTGAAGTCAAGGTCAACGGCAGCGCTTGCTGCGACCGTTCCGGCCGCGCCGCTTTCACCGTGCCGGCGATAAAGCTGCCGGCACTCTGCAGGGCAACGCCGTTTCGCGCCCGCGCTCTTCGTCGTTGCGGCGGGTGCCTGCTCCTTTCCCCTGGTACCCGTATCACCCGTTTGAGTCCATTCGCCGGGGCTGAGACAAGCACAACCCGTCTTGCTGTCCAGGGGACGGCAGAGCCTTTCGCAATAAATTTTTCCCGGCCATTCCGCTGCGCTTCATTAGACCGAAAAAAATTTCCCGCTCACCCCCGGACATCTGCACCGGGCCGTGCTCGTTTACGCCCTCGCGGCGAACGGCTCTCAAACGGGTGAAGGTTATATCCAGGGGGCAGGTTCAGCAGGTCCCCGCACAAAGTCAAAACCGCGGCCCCGGCAACTCAACGGGTGATGTTCTTTAAAAATCAGGAAAAAGAAAAATGCAGGATCCTTCATTGCGAACGTATCGGATCGCATTTCTGGGAAGCAATGCCAGCGGCAATCTGCCGATGTTTACCCGGGTGCAGGCCACGACCGGAAAACGGGCGATAAAAGCGTTTATTGAACGCTGTGAACCCGTCAAAGGCTGGTTTCTGGGCGCACCGGAAGACATTACCGATCAGGTTCAGAAGGAGGAAGAAGAGGCGGGAAGCAAACCGCAGGTATGAAAAAAGCAGGGTAAACCCTGCTTCTCCCACGCCGTAAAAATCGCACGAACGGTTTTTCCGGCTTCGTTAACTACCATAAGGAGTCAACTTTATGATCGTTTCTATTTTTTCACCTTCCGCAGGCGCTGTAAAGCCCCGTCGTCATTCGCGCATTCTGCGCGCAGATATCACCGCACCGGAGATTGATCCCGCTCTCAGAGCTTTCGGGCGTCATATCGCCAGAAGTCACCGCAAAGGGCGCGGTGTCCACATCCCCGCGATGAAAAATACCGCCCTCGGGCAGGTACTCCGCACGCTGGAACTGAAACGCGCATTTAACTGATGAGGTGAGCCGCCCCGCGAGGGGCGGCAACTGCAGGAAGGAGAAAACACAATGACACCGACTACCGCACAGATCATGACGGAAAATACCGTCAGCCAGACTTACCGGGCAACCTATTCACCCGATGATAATAAATTGCGACTTTACGCATCATTACGGCTCGATGAAGAAACGTATTCCCTGATCAACAAAGCAGGATTTCGCTGGGCGCCCAAACAGAAACTCTTTGTGGCGCCAGCCTGGACGCCGGGGCGGGAGGATGTCCTGCTTTCGCTCGCCGGTGATATCGAGGACGAGGACAGCACCCTGTTTGATCGCCAGGAGCAGCGCGCCGGGCGGTTCAGTGACTACAGTGACCGGCGGGCGGTTGAATCGGAGCAGGCGCTTGCGCATGTTGATTCGCTGGCATCGGCTGTCCCGCTGGGACAGCCGATCCTGGTAGGCCACCACAGCGAGCGCCGCGCGCGCCGGCATGCGCAGAAAATTGAGAGCGGCATGAAACGTGCCGTGATGCTGTTCGAGCGTGCGGAATACTGGGAACAGCGCGCGCAGGCCTCTCTGCGGCACGCAAAATACAAGGAGCGTCCGGATGTGCGTTACCGCCGTATCAAAAAAATCGAGGCGGAATTACGCAAGTCCCAAAAGCACATTGCCCGGTCTGAAAAGCATATGACGATGTGGCGTGCGCAGACGCTCGATCTGAAAATGGCGTTACTGGTCAGTAATTATGATCATATTCATGCCTGCTTCACGCTCGACAAATACCCCCGCCCGGCAGAGAAAAGCCAGTATGAGGGCTCGATGTCTCTCCATTCTGCCCTGTCGGAGGAGATCATTACTTTTGAACAGGCGCGTGATATTGCGATCCGCTGTCATGAGCGCACGATTAACCACCAACAGCGCTGGGTTAATCATTACCAGAACCGCCTGGCCTACGAACGCGCGATGCTCAATGAAAACGGTGGCGTTGTCACCCGAACACAGGAATTTGAACCAGGCGGGCAGGTACTGAGCCGGGGAGAATGGTTAACCATTCTCCGGGTTAACCGGAGTAAGGGGGAGGTGAGTTCAGTCGAAACGCCCGGTTATCGCTTTCTGGGCTACAGCGGCACGATGAAACTCACGCCCGACCGTATCACGGACTACAAAGCCCCGACAGCGGAGGAAGCCAGCGACGCGAAGAAAGCGGCGAAGCGCCCACCGATCGTCAATTATCCGGGGGAAGGGTTCCGGGAAATGACAAAAGCCGAGTGGGCGAAATTACCCGCTGATTATAAAGGCGTGCGGGGTGCTGCAGAAACCGAAACACACGGCGCCTACCGCTTCCGCCGGTGCATGACGCACGGTTGTACGCTCGTGAATGTGTATATCACAGACATGAAAACCGTTGAAATTCCGAAAAAATAGCAGGAAGGCTCCCCGGCATCTTGCCGGGGAGGTCAGGGAGTACATTCATGCATCATGACCTTAAACACCGTATTCAGGCGATGCGGGTCAAACTGGAAGGGCGCGCCCCTGTCGCTGAAATTCAGGGTAGCTCGCAACTTTTTGTCACCCCCTCCCCGGAATGTCGCCGGTTGGTTGAGCTGGCTGATGTCCGGGAAACCGATCGCATTCTGGAACCCAGTGCCGGAACGGGCGCCATACTGCAGGCGATCAGGGATGCAGTCCCCCGGGCGAAGTGTGACGCCGTGGAGCTGCACGCCGGGTTAGCCCGTCACCTGCAGGCGCATTTCCCGGAGGTCCGGATCTGGTGCGGAGATTTTCTCGAATATCATCCGGAGCGCCGGTATACACGAATTATCATGAATCCGCCGTTTAATCGCGGTGATGATATCCGGCATATCCGGCGGGCATTAACTCTGCTTGAGCCTGGCGGGATTCTGACGGGCATATGTCTGGACGGGCCGCGTCAGCAAAAGGCGCTGGAGTCCCTGGCGGACGTCTGGGAGCCGTTGCCACGGGGAACATTCACGTATACCCAGGTAGCGACCGCCATTCTCAGAATAACCGTCTGATGACACGTTAAGCCGGCGGGGCACCTGTCCCCGTCTGGCCGCGCCTCGAAAGACCGCGCGCCTGCGGCGCCGGGAAAACCGGGCCGCGCTGACGCGCCGCCCGCATTTCCTTTCCGCGTCTTCCCTGTTTGCTGCCTGCTGTTTGCCTGCTTCCTCTCCTTCTCCCTGCTGTGATGCCTCTTTTTAAACCTTAAAGGCTTTAAAAGCATACCCACACTGGACACCTTCGGCTCCCGGCCAGCTGCGCTGTCCGGTCGTCGAGCCACACTCCGCCAGGGCAGCTGCTTCGCACCCGCCGGGCTCCGCCGAACCCGCTACGCGCTTTCGGGCCTGACGGCTAGTGTCTGATGTCTGAGGTCAAAGTCAACGGCAGCGCTTGCTGCGGCCGTTCCGGCCGCGCCGCTTTCACCGTGCCGGCGAAGGACTGCCGGCACTCTGCGGGGCAACGCCGTTTCGCGCCCGCGCTCTTCGTCGTTGCGGCGGGTGCCTGCTCCTTTCCCCTGGTACCCGTATCACCCGTTTGAGTCCATTCGCCGGGGCTGAGACAAGCACAACCCGTCTTGCTGTCCAGGGGACGGCAGAGCCTTTCGCAATAAATTTTTCCCGGCCATTCCGCTGCGCTTCATTAGACCGAAAAAAATTTCCCGCTCACCCCCGGACATCTGCACCGGGCCGTGCTCGTTTACGCCCTCGCGGCGAACGGCTCTCAAACGGGTGAAGGTTATATCCAGGGGGCAGGTTCAGCAGGTCCCCGTACAAAGTCAAAACCTCGGCCCCGGCAACTCAACGGGTGATGGTTTTAAAAGGCAAAACAACGGATTAAGGAGATTCATCATGGCAGCACGTGGCGTTAACAAAGTCATTCTGGTTGGACATCTGGGACAGGACCCGGAAGTGCGTTACATGCCCAACGGGGGCGCAGTGGCCAATCTGACGCTGGCCACGTCTGAAACATGGCGTGACAAGCAGACGGGAGAGATGCGCGAAAACACCGAGTGGCACCGTGTTGTCATGTTCGGCAAGCTCGCGGAAGTGGCGGGCGAATACCTGCGTAAAGGCGCACAGGTCTACATCGAGGGCCAGCTGCGCACCCGCAACTGGCAGGACGATGCCGGAGTCACGCGCTACGTCACCGAGGTGCTGGTCGGGCAGAACGGCACCATGCAGATGCTCGGCGGCCGCCGTGAATCCGGAGTGCCTGAGAGCGCCGCGCAGCCGCAGAATCCTGCCACCCCGGCACAACCTGCTCAGGCCGCAGCCAAATCCCCGAAAGCGAAGGGCGGTAAGAAAGGCCGTCAGGATGCCGCCCCGTCTCAGCAACCGCCTCAGCCTCTCCCGGATGATTTCCCACCAATGGATGATGACGCGCCCTTTTAAACCACGATGAAGACGCCCCGTTCAGGCGGGGCAGAAAAGGAGAAACACATGGACCATAACGTTTTGTCCCCGCTTGAATCCCTGCCGGATGGCACGTTTACCCGCGAGCAGGCTCAGGTTGTCGCAGCGCAGTATCAGAATGTGGCGATTGAAGATGATCAGGGGACCCATTTTCGCCTTGTCGTCCGTCATCAGGATGACGGCAGCATGATCTGGCGCGTCTGGAATTTTGAACCGGGCGGCGAGGACATGATGAACCGCTACATCCGGGACTACGGAGTACGCAAAACGAAGTAAGCAGTAAGAAGAAGGCCGGACAGGTGGGCTGTCCGGCAGACATTCATCAATAGCTAAGAGGTATCAATTATGTCTGCAACAGAGTCTAAGGTAAAAACTGCACCGAAAACCAGCAAAAAAACGCTTAAGTCTGCCGAAGCTGAGGCGCTTAAAGTGGCTCTCGATGCCGCACAGGTCGAGTATGTCCCGGTGACGGCACTGGTGAAGTCTCCCCTGAACGTCAGGACCATTCCCTATCCGGCGGAGAAAGTCTGTTCAATGGCAGATTCCATTGAAGCCATTGGCCTGTTGCAGAATCTGGTCGTGCATAACCTCCCGGATGGTCGCTGTGGTGTGGCTGCCGGTGGTCGTCGCCTGAAAGCGCTGCAGCTCCTGCAGAGTGAAAACCGTATCGATGCCGGATATCAGGTGATGGTGAAAAAGGTACCTGATGAACTGGCTGTTGCGGCATCAATGGCAGAAAACGAACAGCAGATGGCAATGCATCCGTCTGAACAGATCGCTGGGTTCCGCACACTGGCAGAGCAGGGGAAAACCCCCGCGCAGATTGGCGATTTGCTGGGGTTCGGTACGCGTCATGTTCAGCGCATGTTGAAACTGACCGAACTGGCTCCCGAAATTCTGGCGGCGCTGGCGAAGGATGAAATCACCACCGAACACTGCCAGGCACTGGCGCTCGAAAGCGATCAGAAACGCCAGGTGGAAGTGCTGGAATCCGCCCGCAAACGGTCCTGGAATAATGAAGTATCAGTTTCCTCGATCCGTAGCCTCATTACCTCAGAAGAGGTTTCCACAAACGGCGACAAATTCCGCTTTGTGGGAGAGGCCGCATTCAGTCCGGATGAAATCCGGGTTGATCTCTTCAGCAGCGAAAACGGCGGCTATGTCAAAAGTGCATCGCTCGATACCGCCCTGCTGGAAAAACTGCAGAACATCGCGGAGCACCTCCGCGAAGCGGAAGGCTGGTCATGGTGTGATGGTCGTCTTGACCCGATTTCACACTACGGGAAGGACACTAAAATCTGGCGCCTGCATGCTGTCCCACCTGTGGAATATACCGAAGCCGAATCAGAACGTCTTGCGGAACTGGAAGCTCTGGAAGCTAAGTATGAAGACGAGAACCCCGGCGTGAATGATGACGTCTTGGCCGGGGCTCTGGAAGCTGTCTGGGAAGAACAGCAGACCATCGCGCACCGGGCAAAACACCGGGCATGGACGGATGAAATGAAGCAATCTGCCGGAGTGGTGGTTTCCTGGACTGGCCAGGAGGTGAAAGTACAGCGCGGTGTGGTGCTGTGCGCCGATGAAAAAATGGAGGAGAAGGATGCATCCACCGATCAGGCCCCTGAAAAAGTCGAACCGCTGGACGCCGTCAGTGTCCCGTTGCTGACCCGCCTTTCTTCTGAACGCACACTGGCGGTTCAGGCGGCCCTGTTGCAGCAGCCGCAGAAAGCCGTCGCGCTGATGGTCTGGAAAATGTGTAACTCGGTTTTCCATACCACAACGTCCGTCAAAGAGCCGTTCTGCATTAGCGTGAGTGTGTCGCATTACGCGCTGACCCGTGAAGCACCTGACGGTGAAAACAGCGTTGCGTTTCAGGCCATCCAGTCAGAAAAAGAACGTCTTGAAGCCCTGCTGCCGGAAAACTGGCGAAAGGATATGACCACCTTCTTTACGCTCGATGGCGCAACCCTGATGGCACTGATGGCTTTCTGCACCGCCTGTTCCATAGATGGTGTACAGGGCAAGGATGAATTTGGTCGTAAACACCAGAGTTCGCTGGATGGGGTGGAAAACGCCATTCAGTTTGACCTTCGTGACTGGTGGAAACCGACGGCTGATAACCTTTTCTCGCACATGAAGCTGCCACACATTGTACAGGCACTCTCTCAGACCGGACTGGCTGGCGCAGCACAGGACGCCGCGAAGATGAAGAAAAAGGATGCCGCTGAACATGCAGAGCACTTCCTCTCAAAAATCCGTTGGGTTCCGGAATGGATGACCAGTGCTGACAACCAGAAACAGCTTGCCGCAAAGTCTGAACTCAGTCTGGCAACAAGTCAGAACGATACCGACGTTGATGCCGGCGACGTCACCGACCATAACAACCCGGCCTGCGCCGCCTGATAACGGAGACGCCGCCCTGCGGGGCGGCGATAAGGAGACTGAAAATGAAAACGTTACTGACTCTGGATGTCCTGAAAACCATGTCTTCTGATGAGCTGGAAGACTACCGCGCCGCCGGTGAAGACTTTCGCCGGGAGCTGAGTCACGCTGTCATGCGCGATCTGACCTCACCGTCCAGCTGGTCCGTGAATGCCGAATACCGGTGCGAATTTGGCGGCTTCTTTCCTGTCCAGATCCGTTTTACCCCCCCTTATGGTCACTTTGATGTGGCGGTATGCAGCCCGGGGGAGTTGAATCCTCGCTGGATAGTGGTCTTTGTTACCCGTGACGGTCAGCCGTTCTCTGTCGTTCGCGTGATGGATGCATTCAACCCTGAACTCATCACCCATACTCTGGATCTCATCGAGTGTCTTGACGCCGGTGGCTACTCGTTTGCCAGCATCATCAGCACGCTGTCACAGGAGGGCGCACAATGATCCCGTCATCCAGTGCTCTTGTATCCCTGAAACCAGCCCGTCAGGCAGCGCTGCAGGCCATCATGACGGTGGAAGAGGCTCGCCAGCGCGGCGCACGTCTGCCATCGATGCCACACGTCCGGACATTCCTGCGCCTGCTGACAGGCTGTAGCCGGATTAACAGTGACGTTGCCCGCCGTATTCCTGGCATTCACCGTGATCCAAAAGACCGCCTTTCCAGCCTGAAACAGGTAGAAGAGGCGCTGGATATGCTTATCTCCAGCCACGGGGAATACTGTCCGCTGCCGCTGACAATGGATGTGCAGGCTGAAAATTTTCCGGAAGTCCTTCATACCCGAACAGTACGCAGGCTAAAACGTCAGGACTTTGCCTTCACCCGAAAAATGCGCCGTGAAGCCCGTCAGGTCGAGCAGTCCTGGTTACTGCGTCAGAACCTGCTGGGACAGGCTGTCACAGAACTGAATTTTCAGTCACCGGAAACCGTCTGCACCTGGTACACCCGGTGGAGCGACGAGTTTGACGCGGCAGAGCTTGCAGCACCGTTCTGGCGCTGGCAGTCGCGATTCGCATCGCTGAAGGAACTTGACTGGCTTCGCATCAGCGGTGAGCCGCTGTATGCAGTGATGTACGAAATTCCGTTTATTGTCCGGGAAACACCTGAGCATATTCGTGTTGCTGAACGCTGGCAGGTGCCAAATAAGCTGGCTGATCGGAGTGGTGTATGAAGTGGCGCTATTCTCTGCGCTGGAAACTGCCGCACAGGCCCTGCCCGGGTCCACGGGAACTGATTTCCGTTGTCGTGGAGGCTGGGCAGGCGGCACCTGAAGAGGTGATGTCACGCTGGGTGGCTGGCTCAGGTTACGCTGTATGCGTGGATTTTCTCGGCCAGAAACAGATCCAACGCTGGAGCGATGAACGGAAAGCAGCGGTGAGAAGGCGCAACATGCAGGCACGTATTAATCGTGTTGCCCCTTTGTTTGCCGACGAGTTAATCGAGCGTGAACTGGCTGCGCGTCCGGAGTATTTCAATGGCAAGTCCGCCCGATGAATAAGTACAATGCTGTCTGACAACTCAGATGGCCAAATACAAGGAAAGCAGAACTATGAGGTACTGGTTGCTCGTTATCTTAATGAACGTGCTGTTCTGGTTGATCGTGAAGCATGTTGCTCCGGAATGGTATGGTTCCCCTGGTTATTATGCAGGCCAAATTATCTGCACACTAATAGCTGCGGTCATCACATGGCGTGATCCGCCTGACTGGTTAGATGGAATCCTGCTCGGCGTAATAAAATTCGGCGTTCTGATTGCCGGGATTATATTCTTTGTCTGGGGCATCGGGTACAAGCTGGCATTCTGGGGGCAACATGATCCTAATACCATATATGCAAGTGCAAACGATGTTATTTTGCCTAATCTTGCGCTGGGCACGGGCGTCTTGATCGCGGGATGGGTATACATTAGATATTTAAAGCGCTAAGCAGCATAAAGCGTGGATATACCTGGTAAGAAATAGCACCGGCCCGGTATAATCGACGTGGCGCTTGAGGCTTTTTGCCTCATGACGTGAAGGTGGTTTGTTACCGTGTTGTGTGGCAGAAAGCAGAAAGCCCCGTAGTTAATTTTCATTAACCCACGAGGCCCACTGAATGTCTAGTCAACACCAGTATGGCCTCTTACCGTGCAATTTGCAAGGAGGTGTATGGGTCCACCACATATTGCAATTTTTACTCTCACGTAAAATATAGTCCAC
>OCJJ01000254.1_pt1 | contig 19391 bp, 16 predicted proteins | sample 1480771 | NCBI WGS metagenome assembly OCJJ01 (sample SAMN05301483, study PRJEB22388) | human gut metagenome | isolation source: Infant 1 DOL 26 gut | host: Homo sapiens | place: USA: Pittsburgh, Magee-Womens Hospital of UPMC | collected 2013/2014
CGCGCGTTTAATCATACTGCGTATTCTGTCTGAATCATTGATGCCCTTTTTGACATACCGGGCAAATATTGCAGAACGTACTTATCCTCATCACTGTGGGTGCGTAATGACAGGTTCTCTACGGTCTGCAATATCTGACCTGCCAGCGACTGACGCTGGCGGGAGTGGGCTCTTATATCCTTAAACGACGGCTGAATCATAAAACATTCCGTAGCGCTGACGTTGTTGAATCCACCGGAGGGCGAAAGAAAAGCATAATGACTGTTAAGGTCGGCCGCGCATTGGGATTAATTTAACGGCCGTCATAATCTCCCTATTTAATTGGTGGTTGCAGCATGTTGCTTCGCTTTCTCAATGGCGTGCGCGTCAAATATGTAATGCTCATAACCGGCGGTAACATTCTTCACTCTGTATATTTTCCACTTGCCGCCCTCTCTTTTTAGGTAGACTCCAATTTGATACGTCTGATTGTTTTGTCGACCCAACCAAACATTGACGTATTCACCACCAAAACAGTTTTTAGCTTTTCCAACTTTCAATAAGGGTATCCAATCTGCTGAATAATCTTGCGCATATGTATAGTAATCGGTGTCGATAATCTCCTGCTCATAAATATGAGAGATAGTATTTAGTTGGGCTAGCGTATCCTTCGAAATATATTCATCCATCTTTTCAGGCGCAGGCTTTATTTTCCCTTCACTATTTGCAAACACGTTTAGATAGTAAGTGTAGAAATCTGAAACACGCCGTTCTGCGTTATCGCGTCCTGAGCTGCACGCGGTAATTGCAAATATCATGAGAACAACATAAAGGGCTTTCATCAATCCTTCCTGTACATTTGATGCGCTGGCTTTGACGAACGGTATCCAGGACCGCCCCAAAAATCCCGCTGTTTAAAGTCTGAATACCAATCCTGGCCGTCGTAAATAGCCATGTGACCGGCGGCGTGTCCTCCCGCGTAAGGCTGAATCACTACCACGTCGCCAGCTCTGGGGGATTGCGTTGAAGATATTTTTCTAAACCCCGCAGACTCCAGCATTGGGCCGTAATCTTTGGCGTTTTGCGTGTTTGTTACGATCACGCCCCCTGCCTTTATGGCCTTGCGCACATACGATGCACAGTTATTCGTTGGCCCCGGTTCGGCGTGATGTTTTGCCCAGTTTCCGGCGCTTCTTGTGTCCCATCCCATGATTATCATCCATTTCAGTTAGAGAAATTGCTAATAGATACCCAATTAGTTAGGAGGGTTAATCATTTAGTGCCACAGAAAGCGTAACGTGATAAGCGAGGCAAGTGCGCTTGACGCTGAGAGCAGGCGGAATCAATAGCGAAGGGATTGCCTAAACGAATTCCGAAAAAAAAGAATGCGGGTATCGGAATATGAGCGGGAAACAGGTCAGTAGCATTCTGGACGAGATGATGTCTCCGGCCCCTTAAGCGAGAAGGCAAAACGTAACGATCGGGAGCGTATTGCGACAATTGCCTGATAAAAGGGCCGAATAATCATTTTCGGCCCTGGCGTGCATCATTTTTTATAATTCTTTGGTGCTGATAACAGCATTTTTCGCATACGTTCCATGACGGTATTTAAGTCCACCGCGCGTTTAATCATACTGCGTATTCTGTCTGAATCATTGATGCCCTTTTTGACATACCGGGCAATATATTGCAGAACGTACTTATCCTCATCACTGTGGGGGCGTAATGACAGGTTCTCTACGGTCTGCAATATCTGACTCGCCAGCGACTGACGCTGTCTGGTTAACGTGTTGACATAGCTGGCCTGTAAGCCATCGCGCCGGGCGTTAAAGATATTGTATTTTTCAATAGCATGATGTTTTTTGACGATATTTGTCCGGTTGGCTAACAGATACTGAGCCAGTATTTTGCTATAGCCTGTGAGCATTGCGGCATGAAATATTGTCAGCGGCATATCGCATATTCTGATTTCAATTGTGCCCAGAGCAGGCTGTGGCCTGACGTACCAGTAAATATCTTTGATACTTTTAATGATCCCGACATCGATCATCTCGTTATAAAATACGACGAACTCGTCCCAGTTATAGATGTTTTCAATCAGTTCACTGTTCAGAAAGGCGTTCTGCCCGGTAAAGCGGGAACTTGAAAAAGAGGTATCCACGCCATCCAGCCACGGCGAAGAGGCGCTGAGTGCAACTAAATGGGGCAGGTAGGGAATAAGCGCATGACACAGATAAATGGCGTCATCGCCATCCTGAACGCCAATATGAATATGCTGCCCAAATACACAGGCCATTTTGGTGATGTAGCCATAGCGTACGGCCAGATTTTGATGACGTTGTAAATCGCTAATCACCTGTTCTCGCCAGTCGCCATCTAAATGGCGGCCGCCGCCGGTAACATCGCAGCCGTGTTTTCTGGCGACTTCCCTGACGTTACAGGCTAATAAAGATAATTCTTCATGCAGTTTAAACACCGAAGAGTGTACTGAGCTGTTCAGTTCAATCATTGACTTGGTTAGCTCATGCTTTATTTGCTGAGTGTGCGCCATATCGGCCAGCACGATATCCGCTTTATCTACCAGCCTGGTATCGTTTCTGTCGATTAACTGGAGTTCCAGCTCGGTGCCCGTCGTAAACCGCAGTGAGCGGGTAAAAGGTAGAGATACCATAATGTCCTCTGCACTGAGTTGTTGTGGTTGGCCTGAAATTCTATTGTTAAAAGTGTAGGTCAGACGGTCATGCCTGCCAGAGGTGAATCGCGGAACCCTGATTACGGTCATAAAACCATTTTATTAGTATGGTTAATTTTTTGCGATATGACGAGAGAGAGTATGCTATAGCGCGAGGACTGCTCAGGTATTGCCGCAGCAGTGTGGCCTGTTTTTGTGGAACACTTTAACAGGAGTCATCTTATGAGCTTAGCTATCACTAAAGTCGATTATCCGGTCAGTCAGGTTCGCCGGTATTTAGAACCGGGCCCGGTTGTGTTGGTGTCATCCAAATGGAACGGAAAGACCAATATCATGACGCTGGGCTGGCATACCGTTCTGGAATTTTCTCCCTCGCTGGTCGGGATGATGATTTCGGGCGGCAACCACAGTTTTGAGATGATCCGTCATAGCCGGGAATGCGTGATTAACGTTCCGCTGACGGATTTGGCCGAGACGGTCGTGCGAATCGGCAACACGTCCGGCGCTGACATCGATAAGTTTGCCGAATTTAATCTTACGGCACAGGAAGCCGATGAGGTTGATGCCCCGCTGATCCAGCAATGTTATGCGAATTTTGAGTGCTGTTTGTATGATGATGTGCTGGTGGAACGCTACAATTTTTTCATTTTCGAGGTCGTGAAGGCGCATGTGGCCACATCACCGGAACACCCTGAGACGATTCACTATACAGGGAAGGGGGAGTTTATGGTGTCGGGCAAGACAATGAATCTGAGCGCGCTGTTCAGGCCGGAAATGCTTATCTGAGCGTTTCCGGTGGCGCTCGTCACGGATAAATGGCAGAAAGCCCGCTAAAAAGCGGGCTTTCTGCCAGGGATCGCCTTCGTCAGTATTTTATCGGGAAGTCCGTGAAATCAGGAACAGAAATACCGGAACCCCGAGCATCGCCGTCAGGATGCCGACGGGTAATTCACGGGGCGCAAACAGCGTTCGGGCAAGCGTATCAGCCAGAACGGTAAAAGTCGCGCCGCACAGCATGGATGCCGGCAGCAGCGAACGATGGCGATGACCAATGAATATGCGGGCGATATGAGGCACGGTCAGCCCAATAAAACCTATTGCTCCGCAACATGCCACAATGACCGCAGTCAATAAGGTCAACAAACAATACAGGGCGAGCCTGATTGCGCCAACGTCCACACCAAGCGACGCTGCCGTCACATTGCCAAACGTGAGCACATCCAGCTCTATTGCCTGCCACCAGCAGAGCAGAAATATCGGCAACAGCACCAGTGCGCAAAGCAGTACCTGAAGCCAGGATGCCTGTGCAAAGCTTCCCAGCAGCCAGAACATCACCCCTCGCGTGGTGTCTGCATCCGTTTTCCAGAGCGTGGTTAATGATGTGGCGGCGGAGAGAAGCTGTGTCACGGCGACGCCGGTCAGGATAAAACGGCTGGACTGGCCGGATAGCGATTTCCGCGCCATGAAAAGCACCAGTGCGAAAGCCAGCATCGCGCCGCAGAACGCCCCGGCAGGTACAGCGGCCCAGCCCGCACTGAGACCAAGCGCAATGACCAGTACCGCGCCAAACCCTGCGCCGGATGAGATCCCCAACACCCAGGGGTCGGCAAGAGGATTACGTGTCAACGACTGGAGCACCGTTCCGGCCAGCGCTAATGCGGCACCCGCCAGCGCAGCAAGCAGGGTGCGCGGCATACGCAGAGACCATACGATCCGCTGATGAAGCGTTCCCGCTGTATCGCTATGCCAGTAGCCTGCCAGTATGGCATTTGCCACGTCTTTCATGGAAAAGGTCACCGGGCCATACATAATGGCAATGCAAAACGCCAGCATCAGGGCCGGAAACAGCATGGAGAGGCGAAAAACAGGAGAACGCAGCATGATTATTTCCAGCCAGCGATCACATAATCATCCAGGAATTGCCAGAGAGTACCCGTTTCGCTAAAACCCGCCTGGCGCAGAGCAGCGAGCTGGAATTCGACCGTGGTGGGCAGTGGTGTCGGGCGGTCTTTAAAGATAGCGGTGCGCGCGTCCATCAAATCAGCCAGCTCATGATGACGGGTGGCCGATGCAAACCAGCTATCCCAGTCCTGCACTCCCGCTGTCCAGGCTTTTTTCTGCGTATCTTCGTCATGAAGCTGGGCAATCCGTTTCTGGCATGGATTGCGATTATCAAATCGCTGATGATCGGCGTTCATGAATAAGCCATGTTCATCCAGCAGGTTAAAGATGTTGCGATAAAGCGCGACCTGCTGTTCCGGCAGCAGCCAGTGGATGGCCGTGCTGGAAACAACGGCCTGCGGTTTGTCGGTAATAGCGGCAAAGCAATCCGCTGTTGCAATATCGCCGCTGAAGAACTGAATACGGTCACTGTATTCAGATAAGGCTTCTTTGGCCAGCGTAAGCAGAAGCGGGTCGAGGTCAATAGCCGTTACTCTTATCGCCGGAAAGCGATTCAGAAGACGCATGCTGAATGAGCCTGGACCACAGGCCAGATCCACCACATGGAATTCTTCGCCATATAGCATTGCCAGAACATCCAGCGCGGCGTTATAGCGTTCTTCACGGTGAGCGATGTAGGCGCTTTGTTGTTCGTCCCAGTTTTTCAGTAATTCTCGGGCTGGAAAGGTCATGTTGTTCCTTAGCGTGTATTTGTGTGACTAGTCGGTGAAGGGCCAGAACTGAGCGCGCAGATGCGTCCATGTCATAGCCAGGTAAAATGATGTAACGTTTTTCTTTAACCGCCTTCATGCCTGCGGTGAGAGGATTACGTTCAAGAAAATCGATTTTGCTCCGGGCGCTGTCGCCATCTCCACCCCTTTGCAGATCGCCCAGGATCAGGTAGTCAGGGTCCCGTTCGGCAATGACCTCCCAGTTCATGGCGGGCCACAGTTCAGCACTGTTATCAAAGATGTTTTTACTGCCGATGGTTTTGGTTAACAGCTCAGAAGCGCCATAACCACCCGCCACATAAGGTGTTGCCGTACCGGAATACCACCACATGAGCGTTCTGCGTGGCAGTTTTATGCGGCTGTCAGCCGCGACCTGTTGCTTCAGTTCATTGATAAGCGCCTCTGCACGCGGCTCCACGCCATATATGCGCGCAATATTACGCAACTCGTCGTAGATGCTGTCGAAGGTTACAGGCGCAGGAGGCCCACTTTGCAGGCCATTGCACATCCCTTCAATGAGCCAGCTTCCAATTCCCCATTCAGCCATCCTTTCACGACCGGCGGTCTCCGGGCTGTTAAACCAGTAGTAGCTGCCGGAATAGATAAAATCTGGCCGGGAACTCAGCAAGGCCTCTCCCGACCAGGGCGAACTGTCGAGACGTGCTTTTAGCGGTTTGTACCAGGGGGAGGGCGCGGTATCTTCATCTGGCCGATAACCAACAACACTGATCACGGAATCTCCCAGACGTAATGCGAGCATGTTTTCCATTGCGGTCGGCATATAGACGATTGCCCGCTGTGGTACATGCTCAAACGTCCAGGATCTTCCGCAATTCTGCAACGTAACGGGATGCGCAAAGCTGGCGAAGGTCGCCAGCAATGCGAGGGAGGCCAGGCGTTTCATCAGAAGCGCATGTTGACATAGGCTTCGTAAGTTCGACCTGGCGCAATCATTTCTTGCCCTGTATAAGTACGCTGCCAGGTGTAAAAGCGATCCGTCAGGTTACGCACGCGGGTGCCTACGGTAACGTCCTTAATCACTTCATAATCGGCGTTCAGGTCGACAGTCGTGTAATCGCCCATTTTGTTTTTGTTGGCATCATCGTTATAGCTACTGCCAACATAGTGGAGCTGCGCGCCCAGCCCCAGTTTGCTAATCGGCATATAACGGCCAGAAAGGTTAGCCGTCCACTCCGGGATATAGCGCGGCTGATTACCGGAAAGGTCCTGCGTACCTTGTTTGAAATTGTCAAAGCGCGCATGGGTATAAGCCACATTTCCCGCCAGCGTGACGCTATCCAGCGGTTTAATCAATCCGCTGAACTCAATGCCGCGCGAAGTCTGCTTGCCAACCGCATTCCATACACCGGCCTGGACAGCCGATTGCTGATAAAGATTTTTTTTCTGGAGATCGTAAACGGCCAGCTTCATTTCGCCGTGGTCGAATGTCCCTTTTACACCGGCTTCATATTGCTGAACTTCTGTAAGTGGCAGGGACGTTTGTTCAGGGCTGATAAAGAAGATATCGCTGCCGGGCTCTTTACCTGTGGAATAGTTGGCATACACCGTCCAGTTTTCGTTAATGGCCCAGCTCGGCCCAATACCAACACTCATAAAACTATAGCTACGATTGATGGTTTTATTGTCCTGCTGGTAATTCCAGTGCATGTCCAGGTTGGTATAGCGCAACTGGCTTAACAGGGCGACAGCATCAGTGATATTCAGATTGTCTTCCAGCAGCAAGGCATACTGGTTCTGAGTGATGTGACGAACAGGTGAGCGCATCTTGCCACCCGCACCGGTGCGAAAGTCATTGGAGGCGGGGTTGGTCAGCAGAACCTCTTCGCCCCCCGGGAAGCCGTTAGAATAGTACTGGAATTCGCGTTTTGAAAAATCGACACCCGCAGTCACGCGGTTGGCGAATGATGCAATCGGGTGATCCCAGGTGACCATTGTACGGTTGCCCGTCAGCTTGTCATCATGAGCAAGATCGCCATAAGAATCACGGGTAACATAGCCCGCTTTGTTTGACGGGTAATAGCGTTCAACGTTCTGCCATTCGCGGAATCCTTTGTAATAATAGAACTGGTTATCAAAGGTTACATCAGGCGTTGCATACCAGGACTGGGTTGACTGGAATGAGGTTGCCTGGCTGCGGATATGCGCATCCTGAATGTTGTTGTAGTTTACATGGCGCAAGTCGCGATCAACTTTGCCGTTGATGACAGGCGTCCCGAAATAGGGATTGCGCATATCCGTTAAGCTACGATCGATGTCAAAAGTAACCTGTGTGTTATCGGTCGGCGTCAGCAGGAGCTGTGCGCTGACACGCTTCGGGCGGCTGCGATCTTTATCAACCTGAGTGCCGGTATTTGATGCGCTTACATCCACGCGGCCAGCAGCTATACCCTCAACAAGCGTACCGCCCGCACCGATGTGGGCGCGATGGCTGTTATAGCTTGACCAGCTATAGTCAGCTTCTACTGGCTGTCGACCAAAGGTTGCTTTACGTGATATCAGGTTGACGCTGCCACCGGCAGAACTCAGACCATTTAAAACAGAGCCTGTGCCATACAGGATGTCCACGTTTTCATAATGAACCGGGTCGGCGATTTGAATGGTGCTACCGGGTACAGCCACGCCGTTTAGCAGCCAGGAAACGCCGGAGAAGCCGCGCAGTGAAACGCTGTTTGAGAGCGTAGGTGAGCTGGTGCCGGACATGCCCGGGGCGGTCTCAACAACCTCGGTGAGCGTGCGTTTGCCCTTAGCCGTAATGGTTCTGGCGCTGATGGTTTCAGTATGGCGTGGCGTTTGCTTATCGGTCAGACCGAGACGTGAGGCTGAGCCGGATGAAAGGCGTGCCGAGTCGGATTCGGCGGAATAGTCGGATACGTCACTGCCGGTGACGACGATGGTTTCATCTGCTGCATAGGCCAGAGGTGAAGTATTTACTGCTACTGCGAGAGCTATCAAAGAAGGCTTAAGTTTCATAGGTTGGCATTACATTATAATGGATATGTTATAACATAACATATTTCATAAAGAAAAAAAGTAGACAAATGAGAACAAGTGGGAAGGGGGCAGGAGAGGTCTGTGGGGTTGTCCAAAAACGACAGGCGTCAAAAAAATCGGCAATCCTTATCAGGACAACCGATTCAATTTAACTGCTGCTTTTAAAACGCCTCAAGACTCACTGAGATATCTCGAAACTAAAATCTGGCTCCTCTGACTGGACTCGAACCAGTGACATACGGATTAACAGTCCGCCGTTCTACCGACTGAACTACAGAGGAATCGTTGTGGAGGCTTATCTTAGCGGCGAAAAATCTTTTGTCAAACCTCATTTCCCTGGTGACGGTTCAATTGCTGCTTCTCTCAACAGTTTGTTGCAATTGCAGACATTTTACAGGGAAAAAACTTTGCAGCTTTTTGGATTCTCCCTCATTATTTGAAATGAGGTTTCAACTTTCTTCATTAAGGTCCACTTTGAACGTCTCCGCAGTCTTACGCCAGGCCGTCTCCCGTACGCCCTGGTATGCCAAACGTAAGAGTTATAAGGTTCTTTTCTGGCGTGAAATCACCCCGCTTGCCGTGCCTATCTTTCTGGAAAATACCTGCGTACTGCTAATGGGGGTGCTGAGCACCTTTCTGGTCAGTTGGTTGGGTAAAGAGGCGATGGCCGGGGTAGGGCTTGCCGATAGCTTCAACATGGTCATTATGGCGTTTTTTGCTGCTATCGATCTGGGGACAACCGTGGTTGTGGCGTTTAGCCTGGGAAAACGCGATCGTCGTCGCGCCAGGGCCGCCGCGAGACAGTCACTGGTGATCATGACGCTTTTTGCCATCGTGCTGGCGGCGGTTATTCACTATTTTGGCGAACAGATTATTGATGTCGTGGCCGGGGAGGCGTCTTCCGAGGTGAAGGCTCTGGCGCTGACATACCTGGAACTGACAGTGATCAGCTATCCCGCTGCGGCCATCGCCCTGATTGGCAGCGGCGCATTGCGTGGAGCCGGAAATACCAAAATTCCGCTGTTGATCAATGGCGGTATGAATATTCTTAACATCATGATCAGCAGCGTCCTGATTTATGGCGTTTTTTCCTGGCAGGGGTTGGGTTTTGTCGGGGCAGGACTCGGGCTGACCATCTCTCGCTATATCGGAGCCGTCGCCATCATCTGGGTGTTGATGATTGGTTTTAACCCGGCATTGCGCATTACATTGAAGAGCTATTTTAAGCCGCTGAACTTCACCATTATCTGGGAAGTGATGGGGATTGGTATCCCTGCGAGTATCGAATCTGTTTTGTTCAACGGTGGAAAATTGTTAACGCAGATGTTCGTGGCGGGGATGGGGACCAGCGTTATTGCCGGTAACTTCATCGCTTTTTCAATTGCCGCGCTGATCAACCTGCCCGGAAACGCGCTGGGTTCTGCATCGACAATCATCACTGGCCGACGGCTGGGGAATGGTCAGATTTCCCAGGCAGAGGTTCAGCTTCGTCATGTGTTTTGGCTATCTACCATTGGACTGACCGCGATTGCATGGTTAAGCGCGCCGTTTGCGGGACTGATGGCCTCGTTTTATACCCACGATCAGGATGTAAAAGATGTTGTCGTGGTTCTGATTTGGCTGAACGCGGCGTTTATGCCGATTTGGTCTGCGTCCTGGGTGTTGCCCTCAGGGTTTAAAGGGGCGCGGGACGCACGTTTTGCAATGTGGGTTTCGATGCTGGGGATGTGGGGCTGCCGCGTGGTTGCGGGTTACACGTTGGGGATCGTGCTTGGCTGGGGCGTTGTCGGGGTCTGGCTGGGGATGTTCTTTGACTGGGCGGTGCGTGCCGCACTGTTTTACTGGCGTATGGTCAGCGGTCGTTGGCTATGGAAATACCCGCGTCCTGAGCGTGACGAGCGCATAAAATCGCCCGTTCAGCCTGAATCTCCAACGAAATGAAGAATATTTCGGCAAACGAACGTGTTTGTGCATTCAGGCTTTGACAATGATCGTGAGCGTCGTTAATATGCGCCCCGTTCACACGATTCCTCTGTAGTTCAGTCGGTAGAACGGCGGACTGTTAATCCGTATGTCACTGGTTCGAGTCCAGTCAGAGGAGCCAAATTTAAAAAGCCTGCTTTCGAGCAGGCTTTTTGCTTTTCAGCGCCGGTACTTCTGCCGGAAGGCGAATGGCCACCCTCCGGCGATTGCGGCTTTAGCGTAAACTCTCTTCCTTCAGATCTATCTCCCGCAGCACCTCATAAAAAGTGATATCGCTGATGTTATGGGCGCGGCGCAGCCGGAACAGTTCCTGACGCTGGGCGATAATGACCTCTCGTTGCATATATTTCTCCAGCCTGGCGCGCTTAGCCAGCTCCAGCCCGACATCCTGCCCCTCGTCATTGTCGTTATAGTGAAGCCGCCGCTGATAGGTTTCGAGCAGCATATTGCCGGCATCGGCCCGCAGGGCCTGCTCACTGGGATCCTCCACCGGCTCGTCCAGTAGCGCGTTAAGACGGTTAATGGCCACCTCGGTCATCACGGCGCCAATGTCGTCCTTACCGGTGTCATGCGGTAGATCATCGGCAAGATAACGGGTCATAAACGGCAGACCGATAGCCGCCACCACCAGCGACATCAGGATCACTGCCATCGAAAGAAAGATCAGTAGTTCACGGCCCGGGAACGGCGAACCATCTGCCAGCACCACCGGCAGCGTCAGAATACCGGCGAGGGTCACAGAGCCCTTCACTCCCGCCAGCGCCATGACGGCGAGGATACTGAATCGTGGACGGACGGTGATGGCCTTGCCTCGACGTTTGCGGCGAAAAATTGTCAGCTTCATCGACAGCCATACCCAGGCGAAGCGCATCAGACCGAGCGCCAGGGTGATGGCCACGGCGTACAGCAGCAGATACCAGGGCGAAGAGACGCCGGCCTGGCTGGCTACCGCCGGCAGCGTCCTGAGCATGCGCGGCAGTTGCTCGCCCAGCATCAGAAAGATCATCCCGTTGAGGGTGGTCTGCAGCATGGACCATACCGCGCTGCTTTTCATGCGCGTCGCCGGAAGCCGGGGCCCCGACAGCTGCTCATAATGCATCGCAATGCCGGCGGCGACGGCGGCAAGAATGCCCGAGACATGGAACGCCTCGGCCAGCAAATAGGCGGCGAAAGGGATAAGCAGGCTGATCAGGATCTGGATGGCTGGCTCCTCGCGGGTGCGCCGAACCAGAAAGTTATTACATTTGCCGGTGACCCACACCACCACGAGGCCACTGAGGATGCCCCCGAAGGCCATCAGGAAAAATTTCACCACCGCGTCTCCCGGGGAGAAGCTGCCGGTCAGCACCGCGGCGATGGCGAAGTTAAAGGCAACGAGCCCTGAAGCATCGTTTAACAACGACTCCCCTTCGAGAATATGCGCCATCCTTGAGGGAAGCGGCGAGCTGGCGGTCATTGCCGATACCGCCACCGGATCGGTAGGCGACAGAATAGCCGCGAGGGCGAACCCTGCCGCCACGGTGATAGCCGGGATCAGCCAGTGAATAAACAGGCCAATACCGAGAATAGTAACCATCACCAGGCCTATCGCCAGCGATAAAATCGGCTTCATATCGCGGAAAAAAGCGTCTTTGGGGATGCGCCAGCCATCGAGGAACAGCAGCGGCGGGATAAACAGCAGTAAAAAAATATGCGGGTCAAAATCAACCTGAAAGCCACTGGCGGCCAGCGCGGCGCCCGCGGCGATTTGGATCAGCGGTAGCGGCACTTTAACGGGCAGAAGATGGGACAGGAACACGGTCACCACGATGGCCATAATAAAGACCAGCACGATAGCAATTAGCGACATTCATCCCCTCCTCTGACGGCAATATTCATTCTGTACATCAGGATGTTAATCCTTTTTCGCAGGTGTTGTTTCGGTAACAGATTATTTACCCAGTCACCGATAATTAAAGACAGACGTCATTGTCTGCCGGCGATAATATTTAAACTGAGGTGGCAAGCGGTGCCGGATCAGGGGTGACAATGTCTTTTATCAAGCCGCGTTTGTCAATCCGCTATCGTCTGCAAATCATCGCCGGCCGGCATTCCGGGGAGAAGTCCTCACAGGACTGTCGACCGGGGACTTCGCAAATTAGCCTCTTCACATGGACAAAACCACTCAACCGCTCCAGCACCTCGCTGTCTATATTCCCAATATTATTAATCCGTATTATACATTGTGAATATGGATATTAATGACCAGTCTAATATACCCGGCAGAGTTATATTTCGTGCCCCCGCCGGCAGTGCGAACCACGTATTTGCGATAAATAATTCTTAACGCCCGCCAGTTCAGGATGATTGGTCAGCCAGCCTTACGCTACGCGCAATGCTTGCCCTACCCCTGAATTGGGCGTACCCTGACCAACAATTAAACCATACGGTCTAAATCATGAATCCCGATACCTCCGCCGTCCTGAAGCCCCGCCGCGGCCGTCCACCCAAGGTCGATCGCCAGTTTGACGATACGCGTCAGGCGCTGATTCGCTCAGGACTTGAAGTGCTGACCGAAACGGGCTATCTCGCGGCGGGTATTGATGCGGTGATCAAGAATATCGCCGTGCCAAAGGGGTCGTTTTATCACTGCTTTAAAAGCAAAGAGGCCTTTGGCCTCGCCGTGCTTGCCGCCTATGGCGACTTCTTTGCGCATAAATTAGATAAATTCCTGCTGGACGACGCCGTGCCGCCGCTGGAACGGATGGCGGCCTTTGTGCGTCATGCCGGTCAGGGAATGGAAAAATTCCAGTTTCGCCGCGGCTGCCTGGTGGGCAACCTGCTGCAGGAAGCCCCGTTGTTACCCGAGACGTTTCCCCAACGGTTGATGGCTATCCTGGCGGCATGGGAGTCGCGCGTGGCGCGCTGCCTGCGCGAAGCGCAGGCAGCCGGGGCCATCGCCAGCGACGCCTCACCGCAGGCGCTGGCCCAGGTGTTCTGGATCGGCTGGGAAGGCGCGGTGATGCGCGCCAGGCTGGTCCAGTCTGCCGCACCGCTTAACCAGTACTGGGATTTTTTTGCGCACAGTATGACAACAAAAACACCTGCACAGGACGGCGCTAGCGCCGATAACCCCCTTCCGACGAGGAATACTCTGTCATGAAAGCATTAGTTCTGGACCAGATCGACAACCGCACCGTCGCCACCGTCAAAGATATCGACCTGCCCGCTCTTGCCAAAGGCGACGTCCGGGTCGCCATCGACTGGTCGAGTCTCAATTATAAAGACGCCCTGGCGATCACCGGCAAAGGCAAAATTATCCGTCAGTTTCCGATGGTGCCGGGCATTGATTTTGCCGGTCAGGTGAAAGAAAGCCGCGATCCGCGCTTTGTTCCCGGCCAGGCCGTGATCCTCACCGGCTGGGGCGTGGGCGAAAACCACTGGGGTGGCCTGGCCACCGAAGCCTGCGTTAAAGGCGACTGGCTGGTTGCTCTGCCGGAGACGCTCAGCGCGCGCCAGGCAATGATCATTGGCACCGCCGGCTTTACCGCGATGCTATGCGTTGATGCTCTCGTTAGTGCGGGTGTCACCCCTGATAGCGGGGATATCCTGGTCACCGGCGCCAGCGGCGGGGTCGGCAGCACCGCGGTGGTGTTGCTCAAAGCCCTTGGCTACCGGGTGACGGCCGTATCGGGCCGGGAATCGACACACGATTACCTTCGCCAGCTGGGCGCCGATACGATCCTGCCGCGCAGCGACTTCGCGGAGACCCGTCCGCTGGAGAAACAGCTGTGGGCGGGCGCGGTGGATACCGTTGGCGGCCCGGTGTTGGCCAAAGTGCTGGCGCAAACGCAATATCGCGGCTGCGTCGCCGCCTGCGGTCTGGCCGGGGGCTTCGATCTGCCGACCACCGTGATGCCTTTTATTTTGCGCAATGTGCGTCTGCAGGGGGTGGATTCGGTGATGGTGCCGACCGCTGAACGCGACGCCGTCTGGCAGCGTCTGGCCCAGCTTCTGCCGGAGAGCTACTACCAGCAGGCGGCCACTGAAATCACGCTGGAGCAGGCGCCAGCGTATGCCGCAGATTTCCTCAGCAATAATATTCATGGTCGGACGCTGGTCAATATCGGCCAGTAATCCTCTTCTCCCGGCGCCCGTGCGGCGCCGGATCCCGAGAGGGATCAAGGCATATCATTTCCTTCCCCACGGGATTATGATGACGCGAACAAATAGCTCTGCGAGTGGTAAAAAAAGTAAATGGATGTCATAAGCATCATTATGGCGGCGGGCAAGTCGTCCGTTGACGTCGCGCTGTATACGCTGTTGCCGATCATGGTGATCATGCTGATCATCATGAAATACCTTGAGGTCCGCGGTATCCTCGATGTGATTGTTCGCTGGGTGGCCCCGCTGCTGAAGCCCTTCGGCTTAACCGGGATGAGCGCCTTCGCCCTGATCCAGATTAATTTTGTCAGCTTTGCCGCCCCGCTCGCCACGCTGTCGATTATGGATAAACGCGGCGTCTCGGACCGACAAATGGCCGCCACGCTGGCCATGGTGTTCGCCATGGGGCAAGGCAACGTCTTCTATCCTCTTACCCCTTTTGGTCTGCACTGGCTGGCCTCGATCGTTATCTCGGTGGTCGGCGGCCTGTGCGCGGCCGCCGTCGCCTGGCACGTCACCGGACGGCGCTTATCGGTCGCCGAGAACCCCCGCGCGGAAGCGCTGCCGAACGCCGAGCAGAACAGCCAGGGAATTCTGGCCGTGATTAATAGCGCCGGCTCCGACGCCATCCGCCTGGCGCTCGGCGCGGTGCCAATGCTGATCCTGTCGTTAACCATCGTCGGGCTGCTGCAGGGCGCCGGGGCTATCGACCTGCTGCAGCAGCTGCTGAAGCCGCTTCTCAGCTGGCTGCACATCCCCCAGAACTTTGTGCTACCGGCGCTGGTGAAGTGCGTTGCCGGGGGCACCGCCTACTTTGGCGTCATTTCCGAGCTGATCCAGCAGGGCAAAGTCACCGTGGACCAGGTCAACGCCTCGGCAGGTCTACTGATCCAGACCTTTGATCTTCCCGGTATCGGCATTTTTCTTGGCATCAGCTCACGGTTTGTCCGCCTGTTCCGCTTCGTGGCTCCCGCGGCGATCGTCGGTATCCTGCTGCGTACCGTTCTGCACCTGATCCTGTTTTAATGCCTCTGCTCTGGCCTGCGCTTTCAGGCAGGCCGCCACCGCCGCCTGTTCGCCGCAGGCGATGCGCTCCTCGACGCGCGTCATCATCCATGGAAAGAATGGATTGGAGGTGACGCGCATTAACGTCTCCAGCCCCACGCTCAGCGTCCCGGTCTCTCCGCGCAGTGAAATGGTGCCCAGGCTAATGCCGTAGCGGTTCTTCTCGTCCGGCTCGCGGCCATACAGCGAGTCGCTCAGGGGAAACGGCACCGCCACATGCGACAAAGAGTACATATCCGCCGGCCAGGCCAGGTGTAAAGGATAACGATGCTCTTCCCGTTCCTGGGCCAGCGTGGTCCGGGCGACGGTCTGCAGCGTGTGCGCCGTCGCGTTGGTCACCACCGTGGTGGTATAGGCCCGCGGCGCCGGGGGCAGCAGCGTATTCACCGCCGCATAGAGCGCAGGGCGAAACAGGACCCGGAGATCCGCCGCCTGGTTAATATCGAACACCACCAGCTCGCTGCCGTTATCCGGCAGATAACGATACAGGGACTCCACCACCGCGCGGGTGCTGACCGTGGAATCCATCACCGACTGAAAGGTGAGGATCGGCGGCAGCGCTTTCAGCTCGCCCTGCCGGGCCGCACGGATAATCTGCTGCTGCAGCGCCTGGCTCAATAACCACGATTGTCTCGCCGCCTTGACCGGAAAGGAGTTGTACTTGAACGGATTAAACTCAGGCGCCACGTTCAGCCAGGCCGCGCGGGCGAACGCCGGGAAGACGGACGGTAGCCCGGCGAGGCCGGCGAAACGGGCAAACGCGGTCACGCCGATCATCGGCGACAGCAGAATGATCTGCTGCGGCTGGCGCAAGTGATTGTCTTCCAGGCTATCGAGGGCATACTTGAGCGCCAGCGCGCCGCCGTTAGAGTAGCCGACCAGATGCAGCGGCACGTCCGCCCCGGCAAGGCGGATCGCTTCGCGTACCGCCAGACGCGTCGCCGCCAGCCAGGTCTCCCAGTCAACCGCCGTTAACGCCCCCGGCGCGGTGCCATGTCCCGGCAAACGCGGCACCACCGCCACATAACCCCGCTGCTGCCAGAGTTGCGCCAGATAGCGCACGCTGTAGGGCGAATCGGTCAGGCCATGGAGGAGCACCACGCTGCCGCGCGGCTTGCCCAGCGGCAGCAGCACAAAAGAACGGTTCCAGTCCTGCTGAAACTGCCCCGGCCAGACCCGGCTGTGACGATAAAAGCGGTTGACCGGGGTTTTATCTTCCTCCGGCAAAGCCTCTGTCACCTCACGCTGGAGATCGGCGAAAATCGTCTTCTCCCGCGCCAGATACTGGGCAAAGGTCGCCTGGTCGATCTCTTCGGCCGACATCTCGTTGCCACTCCAGGTATGCCAGCGATGCAGGGCCGGGCCGCGCTGGGACTCATAGATCCGCCCGGCGAGAAAGACCACCAGCAGCGCCAGTACCGCAATGCTCCCTTTTTTCAGCAGTGAGCCGATAACGGCGCCGGACGTTCGCCAGTGTCGAAATAGATGCTTCATGACGCTCTCTCTTATATTTATTGCGTAGCCGGACTTATCAGCCCTCTTCCTGACAGGCTATTCTCACGGTCTGCTTTTCAGCATAGTCATCGCTTCCTGCAAATTAAACCCGGCAGATCATTGCCCCCCGGCATAAAAAAACCTAGCGCACAGATCAACAATCGGTTGCGTATTTTTAAACACTGCATAAACCAAGGGGATAATCTTATTGTCAGATTTTTAAGAAACATGAATTATCGACGCACATGTCGCTATGAGAGGATAAAAAACAGATGGAGTGGTGGGTAAAAAAAGTACAGGACAACGCTTCGGCCAGCCTCTGCCGCGTCGTGCTTCAGAGCGGTGCGCTAGAGATGATCGCAGAGATTGAAGCCTGTCGCCTCCGCCTGCGGGAAGGGGATAAACTCACTCCGCTGGCCGATGCGCGCTATTGTCTGAATAATAATCCGATGCAAACTTTGAAGATTCGCAACGCCACTCATTATAGCAGCGAGCGTTGGACAAACGCCGGCAAATAACACGAGCCCGCTCCCTTTACTGGTTATGGTCTGAGTATCGTCGCATTTGACAGATAAATTCTCCTTCGCCCTTTTCCCGCTGTGACATACTATCGGGAATGTCAGCAGACCTGAAACAAGGAGCGAATCATGAATATCAAGGCCGCCAGTCTGACCCCGGAACAAGCGCTTGCCGAGCTGGAAGCGCGCTATGAAGCCTCGGTCACGGCGTTACGCAAAGCCATCGGCGACTATATCGACCATAATACGCTCCCCGATACCGAAGCCCGCGCGGAAGGTCTTTTTGTCTATCCGCAGCTGTCGGTCTCCTGGGACGGCGCCGATCATAAAGCCCTCAAAACGCGCGCCTGGGGACGTTTCACCCATGCCGGTTGCTATACCACCACCATTACGAATCCGAAACTGTTCCGCAACTATTTGCTGGAACAGCTGACCCTGCTGTACCAGGACTATGGCGCGCATATCAGCGTCGAGCTGTCGCAGCATGAGATCCCCTATCCTTACGTGATAGATGGTTCCACCCTGACACTCGACCGCTCGATGAGCGCCGGTCTGACGCGCTATTTCCCTACCACCGAGCTGTCACAAATTGGCGATGAGACCGCGGATGGCCTGTTCCATCCCACCGAGTTCTATCCGCTGTCGCACTTTGACGCCCGCCGCGTCGATTTTTCGCTGGCGCGTCTGCGACACTACACCGGCACGCCGGCGGAACACTTCCAGCCCTACGTGCTGTTCACCAACTATACCCGCTACGTGGATGAGTTCGTCAGCTGGGGCTGCAGCCAGATCCTCGATCCCGACAGCCCCTATATCGCTCTCTCCTGCGCCGGCGGGATCTGGATCACCGCCGAGACCGAAGCGCCGGAACAGGCCATTTCCGATCTGGCGTGGAAGAAGCACCAGATGCCGGCCTGGCATCTGATCACCCACGACGGCAAAGGGATCACCCTGATTAACATTGGCGTCGGCCCGGCCAACGCCAAAACCATCTGCGATCATCTCGCGGTACTGCGGCCGGACGTCTGGTTAATGATCGGCCATTGCGGCGGCCTGCGCGAAAGCCAGGCCATCGGCGACTATGTGCTGGCCCACGCCTATCTGCGTGACGATCATGTACTGGATGCGGTGCTGCCGCCAGATATTCCGATCCCCAGCATTGCCGAAGTGCAGCGCGCCCTCTACGACGCCACCAAGCAGGTGAGCGGGATGCCCGGCGAAGAGGTTAAGCAGCGGCTGCGTACCGGGACGGTGGTCACCACCGACGACCGTAACTGGGAGCTGCGCTATTCCGCTTCGGCGCTGCGCTTTAATCTCAGCCGGGCGGTAGCTATCGATATGGAGAGCGCGACCATCGCCGCCCAGGGCTATCGCTTCCGCGTCCCCTACGGCACGCTGCTCTGCGTCTCGGACAAGCCGCTGCACGGTGAAATCAAGCTACCGGGCCAGGCTAACCGCTTTTACGAGGGCGCTATCTCCGAGCATCTGCAGATAGGCATCCGGGCGATTGACCTGCTGCGCGCCGAGGGAGATCACATGCACTCGCGTAAGCTGCGCACCTTCAACGAGCCGCCATTCCGTTAATCGTCGATGACGTGGGAATCGTGAGATAAACGCTGACGTTACCCGCCAGGGAGCGTCAGCGTCCGGATAAGCGAAACAAACGACCCGGCGGTGTTTGTCCACGGAAGAAAGGTGGTAGACAGAAAAGCAAAAAGCCTGCTCGAAAGCAGGCTTCTTAAATTTGGCTCCTCTGACTGGACTCGAACCAGTGACATACGGATTAACAGTCCGCCGTTCTACCGACTGAACTACAGAGGAATCGTGTGAACG
>OCJJ01000255.1_pt1 | contig 19385 bp, 15 predicted proteins | sample 1480771 | NCBI WGS metagenome assembly OCJJ01 (sample SAMN05301483, study PRJEB22388) | human gut metagenome | isolation source: Infant 1 DOL 26 gut | host: Homo sapiens | place: USA: Pittsburgh, Magee-Womens Hospital of UPMC | collected 2013/2014
CAGCCAATTCATATATATCAAAATTAGTTGAAAATGGATATAAAGTAGCAATAGGTGAACAAATGGAAGACCCATCTACAGCAAAAGGAATTGTTAGAAGAGAGGTTATAAGGGTCATCACTCCTGGTACAGTTTTAGATGGAAATTTACTTGAAAATAAAAAGAATAATTATTTATTATCTTTGTATAAGGATGGTACTAATATAGGTCTAACTTATGTTGATATAAGTACAGGAGAAACTAATGCAACATGTTTAAATGAAGATAAGGTAATTGAAGAAATTGCAAAAATCCATCCAACTGAAATAATTATAAATGATTTAGACTTTATAGAAAAGCTTAGAGATATAGCTACTGTAAGTAATATATACATAAATGAAAGTTTTAGTGATAACTATTTGGATATAAATATATTAAAAGAATATTTTCCAGATGTTTATCTACAAAAACTAAAGTTTGATGATAAAGGTCTAATAAAGTCAAGCTTATCAATTCTTCTGAATTATATATACAATACTCAAAAACAAATAACATCTAACATTAATAATATAAATATATACAATTCATCAGAATATATGGTTCTAGATATGTTTACTAGAACTAATTTAGAACTTACTCAAACTATAAGAGGAAATAAGAAAAAAGGTTCATTATTACACGTACTTGATAAAACTTCTACAGCAATGGGAGGTAGACTTTTAAGAAAATATGTAGAAGAACCTTTGATAAATAAATCTAAAATTGAAAATAGATTAGATGTAATAGAAGAAATAAAAGATGACTTTATATTAAGAGAAGACCTAAATGATATACTTAAAAATATATACGATATAGAAAGAATATGTGGAAAGATAGCATTTGAGAGAGTAACACCAAAAGAGTTAATTCACTTAAAAAATTCGATAGAAAAGTTACCTAATTTAAAAGATACTATAAATTTATCAAATGCAAAAATCCTAAAAGAGTATGTTTCAGAAATGGATAAATTAGATGATATATACAATTTAATAGATGAAGCTATTCTAGAAGAACCTACGATAACCATAAAAGATGGAAACATAATTAAATCAGATTTTAGTGATGAACTTAAGGAACTAAGAGAGATTTCTAAGAATGGAGCCTTTCTTGTAAAGGAAATAGAAAACAGGGAAAGAGAAAAAACAGGAGTTAAATCATTAAAAATAGGATTTAATAAAGTTTTTGGGTATTATATAGAAATAACAAAAGCCAACTTTAAACAAGCAAAGCTAGATGAGACATATATAAGAAAGCAAACACTTAGTAATGCAGAAAGATATATAACTCCAGAATTAAAGGAAATAGAAGAAAAGATACTACATGCAGAGGAAAAGATTAAATCTTTAGAATACGAGATATTTGTAGAGATAAGAGATACAATATATAAAAACATAGATAGAATACAAAAAGTGGCTAAGACTATAGCTAATATAGATGTTTTTGTGTCCCTTGCAACAGTTGCACATATAAATAACTATGTAAAACCAGCAATAAATGAAAATAATAAACTTGATATAAGAAATGGTAGACATCCTGTTGTCGAAAATATAGTAGGAGAGGAAAATTTCGTTCCAAATGATACTTATTTAAATCGTGGAGAAAACATTATTAACATAATAACTGGTCCTAATATGTCAGGTAAATCAACATATATGAGACAAACTGCTATAATAGCTCTTATGGCACATATAGGCTCATTTGTACCAGCAGAGTCTGCTGATATTCCAATATTAGATAGAATATTTACAAGAGTTGGAGCTAGTGACGATCTCAAGGTCAATCTACTTTTATGGTAGAGATGAACGAAGTATCCCTTATATTAAAAAATGCAACAGAGAGAAGTTTAGTTATATTAGATGAAATAGGTCGTGGAACTAGTACCTATGATGGTATAAGTTTAGCATGGTCAATAGTGGAATATATTCAAAAAAATATTAGATGTAAGACATTATTTGCAACACATTATCATGAACTTACTGATTTAGAAGAAGAGTTTAAAGAGGTTAAAAATTATTCAATAGCAGTCAAAGAAGATGGGGAAGGAATAATATTTTTAAGAAAAATAATTCCTCAAGGAGCAGACAAGAGTTATGGAATATATGTTGCTAAATTAGCTAAATTACCAGACGAAGTCATAGAAAGAGCAAAATATATACTTAAAGACTTGGAAAAAAATCATGTTTACAACAGTGTTGCAATAAATGGAGATAAAGAAAACAATAATATAATTAATAGTAATTTGGACGAAGAATTAGTTAAGGTAAATCAAAGTAATTTTAAGAATAAATATGAATCTCTAAAAATAGAACATGAACTTATAGTAAAAGACTACAAACATATAAAAAAGGATTATGATAAATTAAATTCTAAATTTAAAGCATTAAATGATGAAGTTGCTTTAATGAAGCAAAATGATGATAAAGAGAAAATTAATCAAGAAGATTCTGTAAAAGAAGTAGCCTTAACTCAAATCTCTTTTGATAGTGTAAATAGAGATATACTATCAGAAGAAATTTTAAATCTGGATATTTTAAATATGACTCCATTAGATGCTATAAACTCTCTTTATAATCTTCAAAGAAAAGCAAAAGAAATAAAATCTTAGAGGTGTAAAAATGAAAAATATAATTAACATCCTAGATGATTTGACTATAAATAAGATAGCAGCAGGTGAAGTTGTAGAAAGACCTTCTTCTGTAGTAAAAGAACTTATTGAAAACTCCATTGATGCAGGTGCAAATAAAATTTCCATAGATATAATTGATGGAGGAAAAAGTCTAATTAAGATTACAGATAATGGAATAGGAATACCTTCAAGTGAAGTTGAAAAATCATTTTTGAGACATGCTACTAGTAAAATTAAAAAAATTGATGATTTGTATGATTTATACTCTCTTGGTTTTAGAGGAGAAGCATTGGCATCTATTTCAGCTGTATCAAAATTAGAAATGACGACTAAAACTAAAGATGAAATAATAGGAACTAAAATATATGTTGAAGGTGGAAAAATAATATCGAAAGAACCAATAGGTTCTACTAATGGAACTACCATCATTATAAAAGATATTTTCTTTAATACACCAGCAAGACAGAAATTTTTAAAATCTACTCATGCAGAAACTATAAATATAAGTGATTTGATAAATAAACTTGCAATAGGTAATCCAAACATTCAATTTAAATATACAAATAACAATAAACAGATGCTAAATACTCCAGGGGATGGAAAACTTGTAAACACTATTAGAAGTATATATGGAAAAGAAATAACGGAAAATATAATAGATGTAGAGTTTAAGTGCAATCATTTTAAAATGAATGGATATATAGGTAATAACAATATATACCGTTCAAATAAAAACTTACAACATATCTATATAAATAAAAGATTTGTAAAAAGTAAAATAATCATAGATGCAATAACAGAAAGTTATAAGTCTATAATTCCAATAGGTAAACATGCAGTGTGCTTCTTAAATATAGAAGTAGACCCATCATGTATAGATGTAAATATACACCCCAATAAACTTGAAATTAAATTTGAAAAAGAACAAGAAGTGTATATAGAACTTAGAGATTTTTTAAAGGTTAAATTAATACACTCAAATCTTATTGGAAAATATGCTACTTATAGTGATAAAAAAACACAACCTAGAATCGCTATTAACAGTAGAGAAAAAAGTACAGATTATAAATTAAGAAATAATGATTTATTAGAATCTACTCCTAAAAATAGTAATATTACTAAAGGTAAGGATGAAGTCATTGAAGTTGTTACTTTATCAAGTGAAAAACCAATAAATGAATTTCAATCAGTAAGTGAAGTCCTAAATGCAAGTGTAGAAGATGATGTAAAAAACATTAATTATCTAAGTGAAGATAGTGCAAATGATAATATACAAGAAGAGTTTCAAGTTGATGGAATTAAAAATGAAGGAAATTATTACTTAGGAGATAGTATTAAGGACAGTGAAGAAGAATACTTGTGTAGTTCAAAACGCAAGTTTTCTTTATACGGATATTCTGTAATTGGAGTTGTATTTAATACTTATATAATTTTGAGCAAAGATGATTCTATGTATTTGTTGGACCAACATGCTGCACATGAAAGAATACTATATGAAAGATATATGGAGAAGTTCTATAGACAAGATATAAATATGCAAATACTTTTAGACCCAGTGGTTATTGAAGTATCAAATGTAGATATGCTTCAAATTGAAAATAACTTGGAGTTATTTATGAAATTTGGTTTTGAGCTAGAAATTTTTGGCAATAATCATATAATGGTAAGATGTGTTCCTACTATATTTGGAGTACCTGAAACTGAGAAATTTATACTTCAAATAATTGATAATATAGAAGAAATTACAAGTAATTATGATTTAAAAGGAGAGAGATTTGCATCTATGGCATGTAGGTCTGCTATAAAAGCAAATGATAAAATATACGATATTGAAATAAAAAGTTTATTGGAACAGCTAGAAAAGTGTGAGAATCCATTTACATGTCCTCATGGAAGACCTATAATGGTCGAAATATCTAAGACAGAAATGAATTATGTAAAATATTTGGATATTTAAAATATATGGAAAGGAATGTTATGAAAAAAATACCACTTATAATACTTACAGGTCCAACTGCTGTTGGAAAAACAGATTTGTCAATAAAATTAGCAAAAGATATGAATGCAGAGATAATTTCAGCTGATTCTATGCAAATATATGAATATATGGATATTGGAAGTGCAAAAGTTACAGAGAAAGAGATGCAAGGAGTGAAGCATTACCTTATAGATGAAGTTAAGCCTGACTATCCATTTTCAGTTTCAGAGTTTCAACAAAGAGCAAAAAAATATATACATGAAATAAATAAAAAGGAAAAATGTGTTTTAGTAACTGGAGGCACAGGACTTTATTTAAACTCTTTAATATATAATATGGATTTTGCACAATCTGATGCCAATAATGAATTAAGAGAAGAACTTCAAAAACAACTTGCTGAAAAGGGAATAGATTACATGCATAATAAGTTAAAAGAACTTGATGAAGAATCTGCTAATAGAATCCATAAAAACAATACTAAAAGGGTCATAAGAGCTCTTGAAGTTTGTCTAAGTGGTAAGAAAATGAATGATTTTTCAAGTGATTTAAAATTTAATGAAGAATATCAACCAATAATAATAGTTCTAAATAGAGATAGAGAACATTTGTATCAAAGAATAAATATGAGAGTTGATATTATGATTAAAAATGGGATTTAAAAAAGATATGATATCAATGCAAGGTATAGGTTATAAAGAGATATTAAAGTATCTGGATGGAGAATATACATACGAAGAAGCTATTGAAATAATTAAAAGAGATTCTAGAAGGTATGCAAAACGTCAGATAACATGGTTTAAAAGATATAAAACAGCAAAATGGTTTGATTTAGACCAATATGAAAATATAGACGAATTAAAAAATGAAATAATCTTATATATTAAAGATTCTATAAAATAATATATAAATTTTTAAGTATACAACTTAATATTGAAAATTTGTCATAACTTATATAGAATATAAGGTAGGAATATTTTAGAAGTTCAATTTAATCTTGGGAGGGTACAAATCTAATGAAAAATACAGTTTTAAATTTACAAGATTTGTTTTTAAATAATGCAAGGAAAGAAAGGATACCTGTTACTATATATTTAGTTAATGGAGTGCAAGTTAAAGGGCTTGTAAAGGGGTTTGATAGTTATATAATATTAATAGAAGGGGATAATAGACAACAAAACATGATTTATAAACATGCTGTATCAACTATACAACCTGGAAAGTATATTAATCTAACAAATCAAAACCAAAACAACAATAATAATAACAACAGATAGATAATTAATTTAATTTAAGATGATTGAGAGGAGACTTATACTAACTTATAAACTATAATTTATTTGTTTTAGTAAAATAGTCTCCTTTACATGTTTAAATAAAATAATAAAGAGACAGGTGATAAAATGCTTAATGAGACAAAAGAATTATTAAAAGACTACTATGGAATAGATGATGATACTTTTAAACTATCGCAAGAAATAATGGAAGAAATAAAAGATAAGTTTGAAGAAATAAAAGAAATAAGAGAATATAATCAATATAAAGTTTTAAAAGCTATGCAAGAATCTAAACTAAGTGATATGCACTTTAACTGGACTACAGGATATGGATATAATGATATTGGTCGTGAAAAAATAGAGGAAATTTATTCTAAAGTATTTAATACAGAAGATGCTCTTGTAAGACCAATAATTGTAAATGGTACACATGCACTTACTTTATGTATACAAGGTATAGTTAGACCAGGAGATGAAATTTTATCTGTTACTGGTAGACCATATGATACTTTAGAGGGAGTTATAGGCATAAGAGAAGAAAAAGGTTCATTGAAAGAGTATGGTGTTACATATGATGATGTAGATTTTTTAGAGGATGGAAACTTAGATTTAGAAGGAATTAAAAGCAAAATAAATGATAGAACTAAACTCGTTATGATACAAAGGTCAAAAGGATATTCTTGGAGAAAATCACTTTCAATTAGTGATATAAAAGAAGCTATAGAAGTAATAAAGTCTGTTAAACCAGAAGCTATAGTAATGGTTGATAATTGTTATGGTGAGTTTTTAGATACCAAAGAGCCTACTGATGTTGGAGCAGATGTTATGGCTGGCTCTTTAATAAAAAATCCTGGTGGTGGGCTTGCATTGACAGGTGGATATATAGCTGGTAGAAAAGATTTGATTGAGCTTATATCTTATAGAATGACTTCTCCTGGAATAGGAAAAGAATGTGGTCTTACTTTTGGAACAACTAGAAATGTACTTCAGGGTTTTTTCTTGGCGCCTTATATAGTATCTCAGGCTGTAATGGGAGCTATCTTTTGCTCAAGAGCTTTTGAAAAATTAGGATATGATGTATTACCAAAATATGATGACTTAAGAAGTGATATTATTCAATGTATTAGACTTAATAATGCTGATGAAGTAATAAGTTTTTGTGAAGGTATACAAGAAGCTGCACCAGTCGATTCTTATGTAAAACCTGTTCCTTGGGACATGCCTGGATATGAAAGTGAAGTCATAATGGCAGCAGGAGCATTTATACAAGGTTCTTCTATAGAATTAAGTGCAGATGCTCCAATAAGACCTCCTTATAATGTTTATTTCCAAGGTGGACTTACATTTGACCATTCAAAAATGGGGACTTTAAAAGCGATTGAATTTATAAAAAAACTGAAAAAATAAGCATATTTTTTTTTTAAAAGGTCAAAATATTTATTAGTATATTATGATGAAAATTGAAGGGTGATAATATGAAAGAGCAAATTAAAGAAAAAGTAAATTCTCTACAAGATGAAATGATTTCTTCAATACAAGAAAGTGTAAAAATACCTAGTGTTATATCTGAAGCAACTGAAAATTGCCCATTTGGTGAAAATGTAGATAAAGCTTTAAGAGGTATATTAGACTTATGTAAATCTTTAGGATTTAAGACAGTATACAAAGATGGATATTATGGATATGCAGAAATAGGACAAGGTGAAAAAATGATAGGTATACTTGGTCACGTTGATGTGGTTCCAGAAGGTGATTTAGAAAGCTGGAATTACCCTCCATTTGAAGCTGTTTTAGAAGATGGTAAATTGTATGGAAGAGGAACACAAGATGATAAAGGACCTACAATATCAGCAATTTATGCAGTGAAAGCTCTTATGGATTTAAATGTAGACTTTAATAAGAGGATAAGATTCATTTTTGGGGCTGATGAAGAAAATCTTTGGAGATGTATAAATAAATATAAAGAAAATAATGAAGAAATACCAAACTATGGATTTACTCCAGATTCTAGATTCCCAATAACAAATGCAGAGAAAGGTCTTTTACAAGTTCATTTGACTTGTGATAGCAAAAGTGATATAGAGTTGTCAGTTGGAAAGGCTTTAAATGCAGTTCCAGGTAAAGCAATCTATATTGGAAAATACTCTGATAAATTAAAAAAAGAACTTGATAAATTAAATTTTGAGTATACTGTTGAAGGTAATAAAATCTGTATAATTGGAAAAAGTGTCCATTCAGCAGCAAGTGATACTGGTATAAATGCAGTGGCTAGACTTTGTATAGCTCTTAATAATATAGGTATAGATTCTAATATAATTAAGTTTTTAGCAGAAGTTATTGGTGAAGATGCTAATGGAAACAATATAATTCCTAATTGCAAGGATGATGTATCAGGTAAACTAACAGTAAATATAGGTAGAGTAACTATTGATAACGAAAAAGAATTTGCAGGAATAGATGTAAGGATTCCAGTAACATATAAAAAGGATGATTTTGTAAAAGAGTTAAAGAAAATGACAGATAAATACAATTTAAATTATGAAGAATATGATTTCTTGGATTCAATCTATGTTCCAGAAGATACTCTTCTTGTTAAGACACTTAGAAAAGTATATGAAGAAGAAACTAGTCTTGATGGAACACCACTTTCATCTGGAGGAGCAACATACGCAAGAGCTTTAGATAATTGTGTTGCATTTGGAGCTATTTTTCCAGGAAAACCAGAAACAGAACACCAAGCTAATGAATACTTAATAGTAGAGGATATTATAAAAGCTACTCAAATATATGCTCTTTCTATTTACGAATTATTAAAGATTTAATATAATATAAGGCTGTCTTGTAATAGGATTTTTTCTAGTAAAAGACAGCTTTATTGTTGTATCATAAAATAAATGATATGGATATTTAATGGATATAAAAATAGGAGTAATATTTATATTAGGAGGAACTATATGAAAATAGCAATATTTTTAGGAGCAGGAGCTTCAGCAGCAGAGAATCTACCTATTCAAAATGAACTTTTTAGCGAATATTTTAAAAAACTAAATCCCACAAATTATAATACCAAAATGAATAGAGAATTGTATATTTTCTTTAAACAGATGTTCAATATTGATATAGTAAAAGATAATATAGATAATGCAAATTTTCCTACTTTTGAAGAAGTTTTAGGTCTTTTAGACTTAGCAGAACAAAGAAAAGAAGCATTTAGAAATTTTGGACTAGAAAATCTAAATAACAGAAGTGATAGTATACGTTTTTTAAGACAATATTTAATACTGCTAATGGCTGAAGCAATTCATAATACACCTAGAACAGATAATAAATATCATAAACTTTTAGTTGAAAATCTTTTGGAAAATGATTTGCTTCTTGATACTACTTTTATTAGTGCAAATTATGATATACATATAGACAATACAGTTACTGGATTAAGAGATAAGAATGATTTGCCAATTATGCTTGATTATGGTGTGGAGTTTACAAATTTTAAAGAGGAGTTAAATTGGAGAAAACCAAAAGAACCATTAATCAAATTATATAAGATACATGGGTCATTGAATTGGCTTTATTGCCCCATTTGTAATAGTGTAACTCTTACACCACATGAAGGTGGTGTCATGAAGCTTATTGAAAATAGTTCAGAGACAAAATGTTTAGAGTGTGGTGAGTTAACAGAACCTATTATAGTGCCACCAACATATTTTAAGAATATGTCAAACATATTTTTAAGTAATGTTTGGAATGAAACAGAAAAAACTTTAAGAGATACTGACCTTTTAATATTTTGTGGATATTCATTTCCTGAAGCTGATATGCACATAAAATACATGTTAAAAAGAGTGCAGACTAATAGAAAAAAACCTCCTCTTAAGATAATGGTTTTTAATAATCATTCACAAAAACAGAGAATTACTTTAAAGAAAGAAGAAGGAAGGTATAAACGTTTTTTGGGTGAAGATGTTATATTTACTGATAATTCTTTCCAAGATTTTTCGGTAAATCCCTTGAGGTTTATAAAAAATATATAGTAGTATGGTATATAATGGAATAAAATCTGATAGAAATAAAATGAATTTAGGTATATAATAGAAAATAAAAACATAGGGGGTATATAAAGATGAAGGTTTTTGATTTAACTCATGTGACACATAATGACATGCCTGTATATGCAGAGCCTAATAGACCAGATATCAAGAAAGTAGCTATTATTGAAGAAAATGGTTATCAAGAAACATTAATTAGTGTATTTTCTCACAATGGAACTCATATGGATTCACCAAGACATATGTATACTAAAGGTGAGACCCTAGATAAGTTGGATATAGAAAATTTTGTTGGGAAAGCTTATGTATTGGAACTTGAAAAGGGAAATGAGAATATAGAATTAGAATATCTAAAAAAATATGAAGATGAAATAAAAAATAGTGATTTTATAATATTTAAATCAGGTTGGTCAAAATTTTGGGATAAAAAGCAGTACTATGTAGGTTATCCTACATTAACAAAAGAAGCTGCAAACTATATAGCTAATACTAATATAAAAGGCATAGGAATAGATATGCTATCAGTGGATAGATATGACACATCAGTATTTGAAGTGCATCATATTTTATTTGAAAAAGGAAAAATAATCATAGAAAATCTTACAAATTTAGAAAATGTTCCAGAAAAATTTCTATTTATAGCAGCACCATTTAAGTATAATGATGCTGATGGAGCTCCAGTAAGAGCAATAGCTATAGTAGAATAATACCTCACAATGATATTATGATGAAGTGTTTAAGGAGAAAAGTATGAGTGATTTAAATAATAAAAAAGAACAAGATGAAAATGAATCTAGCATGAATGAAACTAAAATATATGATATTTTGGATAAATTAAATGTTGAATATGATGTAGTAGAGCATGAAGCTGTATATACAGCAGAGCAATTAGTCATTTTAGATGGAATAACAAAGGGGTGTCAATGTAAAAATTTATTTTTAAGAAATGCCAAAGGAAATAAGTATTATCTTATTGTAGTTAAAGGAGAAAAACAAGTTGATTTAAACTCACTTAAAGATAAGATAGGAAGTTCTAGATTATCGTTTGCTTCACCTGAAAGACTATACAATGTACTTAAACTTCTTCCTGGAAGTGTAAATCCTTTTTCATTAATAAATGATACAGAAAGAAAAGTTGAGCTTTACATAGATAAAGATGTAATTAAAGAAGATTACTTAAATTTTCATCCTAACATAAATACTAAAACTGTAAATATATCTAGAAAAGGTTTTGAAGAATTTTTGGAATATTTAAAATATCCAATACAAAGTATAGATGTTTAGGTTTTAATAATAGGATAAATTTCAATTAGCTAATCGAGGGGAGAAAAAATGTTTGGAGTAATAGCAAATAGTCTAGCAATTGCAGGTGGATGTATAGTAGGTCTTATAATAAAAGGAGGATTACCTCAAAGAGTAAGCGATACTATAATGAATGGAATTGCTTTATGTGTATTGTACATTGGTATATCAGGAGCACTAGAAGGAAAAAACACATTAGTGACAATAATATCTGTAGCTGTAGGTGCTCTGATAGGAGAATTAATAGATATTGACAAATGGGTAAATAAGTTGGGTGCTTTTTTACAAAGTAAATTTTCTAAAGGAAATAAAAAAGATTCTATAGCAGAGGGTTTTATATCATCTAGTTTATTATTCTGTATAGGAGCCATGGCAGTAGTTGGTTCATTAGAAAGTGGTCTTACAGGAAGTCATGATACTTTATTTGTAAAATCTGTTATAGATGGAATAGCTTCAATTATATTTACAGCTTCTTTAGGTATAGGTGTAATGTTTTCTGCAATATCTGTATTTTTGTATGAAGGTATTATATGTGTGGGAGCATCATTTTTAAATGGATTTTTAAGTGATCCTGTAGTCACAGAAATGACAGCAGCTGGAAGTTTATTAATTATAGGACTTGGTCTAAATGTACTTAAATTAACGAATATAAAAGTAGCCAATTTGTTACCAGCTATATTTATACCAATATTATTTGGCGTATTTGGAATAATTTAAAAATAATTTAAAGAGTAATAACATAAGATTTGTCTAAATTTTTTAGAAACTTTAGACAAATTTTTTATTTAGAAGGAAAATAGCTTTTATCATCAAATTAATAATTATAGTATAAATAAGTTTAATATTATGATTATAAAGTTTATATTAAATTTATTTTATTGATGAAACTAATGGGGAGGTTAAAACTCAATGATTACTTTTGATGTAAATGGAGCTATTATCAGATTTGATGATACAAAAAATAATTATAATAAGATAAGGAAAATCTTTAAATTATATGCTTTGGAAATATCTAAAAACTTTGAGAGAGATTGTTTAAATAGTTTTCAAAATCTAAAGCAAATATCTGATAGAGGTTTAAGTTTAGGAGAAAAATATATAGAAGAGTCTTTTAAGAAAGGAATTGAGACTATAGTAAGTTTTGGAATTATAACTATAGATATCGATACCTTTAAAAGTGTTTATTGTGAAAAATATTTAGATTTTAAGAGACTTTTTAATAACTTGAATAAAACTTTTATTATACCAAATAAAAATAAAAAAAATGGCCACGCTAGCTTCTTAGAAATAGAATCGACAATAAAGAAAATGAGTAATTATTTATACAATGATTGTTTTAAAATTCATTATGCTGTTGTAGATGCCCTTATAGAAAATCGTATAACTGCGGTACATTCTTATATTGATGAAGAATCTATAAAAAAATCTAATGCCTTATTTAATAATTATAAAGATGGTTTTATTGGGAAGGCTGACGAATGCAAAGTAGTAAAACAAATAATAACTTTAAATCCATATAGGGAAGATGTATACGAATTTTTGGTAAAAGAAGATGGAGATTTTAGTAAGGAAATTGAGAGATTGACTGAATTTTTAGGCTATGATATAAGAGAATATAAAGCGTCATTAATGGATATTTATATAAATGAGTTAATGGAGAGCGATGAAAATAATGTTGAAAATGCAAAAGAAAAGATTGCAAAATATGCTAGATATATTGGATGTAGTGATGAGAATTTATATGTAGCAAGAGTTAATGCCATATATACTTTTGCAAATGCATAATTTTATTAAACATTAAATATTAGATGTTCGATTATATAAATTTAAATAAAAAAATATCCTTATTAATAACAAATAGTTTATATTAAAAACCATTCTTAAAATGAGTGGTTTTTTATTTTGAATAGATATATTTTAAACCTAATAGCATTCCTATCTTTAATTAGCCAAAAATCAACTGGATTTCATATAGACTACATAATTTTAAATTACTAAAAAAGACAATATGTTGACAAAAATGGAATATGTTGATAAAATGAAATAGTCAATGTGGTGTCTTAATTTAAAAATTTATTTATGTTGCATTAGATAAAGCTGTTTTATATAAAACATAAATAATTATTATAAGGAGAAATAGATTATGAAAGTAAATGTATACAATGTAGAATCATTTGTGGATGAAAGACTTAAGATTATGGTTTCAGACTTAATTCCAAATACTAAACTTAAAATAAGTGTGAAAATGGAATTTCCATGGTGCAAGGGAGAAGAATTTTCATCTTATGGAGTGTTTTGTTCAAATGAAAAAGGAGAAGTAGATTTAGATTTAGTTGAACCTATAGAAGGTACTTATAAGGCTGATAATTGCATGGGGTTAATTTATTCGCTGGAAAAATCTAAAACTGAAGGTAAAAATTTTGCAGAAAATATATCTATTGATAAACCAATAATTATGAATATGATATTTGAAACTTCTATTGAAAGAAAAGAAGTTGAATTAAAGAGAATATTTAAATCAGAAGATATTACCACAAAATACATATCTGATGAGTTTATAGGAAAATTATTTTATAAACAAAATTCTAATAATAAAACAATTTTAATGCTAGGTGGTTCTGATGGAAATTTAGACGCTCTAGACCTTTTAGCAGCTCCACTTGCATCTAGAGGATTCAATGTACTAACAGTTGCATACTTTGCTTTAGAAGGGTTACCAGATAAATTAGAAGAGGTTCCATTAGAATATTTTGAAAAAGTATTTGAGTGGATTAGTGAAAATGAAATTACCAGTACTAAAGAAATATTTGTACATGGGACATCAAAGGGTGGAGAATTGGCCTTTTTACTTGCTTCAAGATATGAACAAATTAAAAAGGTTGTAGTATCACAACCTCACATTTATTGTTTCCAAGCTCTTAATGGATTGATGAGTGGAAATGATACTTCATCATGGTCATATAAAGGAGAGCCATTTCCATATATCAAAGTAGACAATGATATATTCTTTGAAGAACAGAAAAAAAATATATCAAAAGATATTCCATTTGGATTTAATAGTACTTATAAGAAAAGTCTTAAAAGAGCAGAGAATAGAAAAGAGGCTAGAATAAAAATAGAAAATTCCAAAGCAGATATACTTATGATTGCTGGAAAAGAAGATAACATATGGAATAGTTATGAAGCTTGTTTAGAGGCATTAGAAATCTTTGAAGAAAATAATTATCCATATAACGTAGAATTATTAACATACAATAATATGGGTCATCCGTTACCAATTCCATATATTATGCCTCTAAAGGAGACTTTATGTATGAGTATGAGTGGAGGGATTTTTTCTTCAGGTGGAACTGTAGAAGGAAATTCAAAAGGACAGTTTGAATCATGGAATAGAACTATTGAATTTTATAAAAAACCTTTATCAAGTGATTTAAATAACTAATATTAAGTGATTTAAGTAACTAAAAATGAAGTGGTCTTTCTATATATGCACAAAATCTATCAATTTTATAGATTTAATTTATTGTTTATATAATTTGCATGTTATATACTAATTTTAATGACATTGATAATTTATAAACAATTATAAAGTTGTAAACTTATAAGAGTTATTGAAAGGTGGAGTGAAGTTATGGAAAGACTCGCTAGAAGGGAACAACCTCATATAAAATTTGGAATGTTTAAAATAAGAATTCCATTTATACATTACAGATTTGAGAAACCAGAAGCTATTCAAGGTATAATATCAAGTATGACAAGTTTAGGCACAATTGGCCTTAGTACACAAATTTTGGGATTACCCTATGAAGTGGCATGGAGTATGGCTATCATTAACTCAATATTATACTGTTTGCATGTTTTTATGGGAGACCCAGTTGTACCTGGCTGGATTACAGCTTCTATAACTCTTACAACTGCATATTTGTTAAAGTTCAGCATGGGCATTGAAAGAATACAAGCATTAACAGCTTTACAAATAGATTTAGGAATAATATTTATTTTAATGGGTATAACTGGTGTAGCTGGAAAGTTAGTTAGTAAGATACCAAATTCTATTAAAGGTGGAATACTAATGGGTGTCGGTATATCGACTATAATATCAGAGTTTAATCCTAAAGGGAGATTTGATTCTTATCCTATATCTATAACAGTAGGAATTTTGGTTGCTTGTTTTGTAATGTTTTCTGAAAGATTTGATACTCTAAAAGTTAAGAATAAATTTTTATTTCATTTAGGAGAATATGGTGTAGTATCAGCTATTTTAGTGAGTTTAATAGTAGGTATATTTAGTAGAGAAATAGAAATTCCTAGATTTAGTTTTGACAATTTAGTTTACATAGTAGATTTTAAAAATCTGATAAATACAGTATCTCCTTTTGGAATAGGTTTTCCAAGTGTAATGTTATTTATACAAGGGATACCAATGGCTTTTATGATATACATAATTGCCTTTGGTGATTTTATAACAGGTGAAAACTTAGTACTTTCTGAAAGTGAAAATAGAAAAGATGAATATATAGATTTCAATTCAAATAGGTCTAATGTTATAAGTGGGATAAGAAATATTTTTATGGCAATCTTTTCTCCATATATACCAATGTGCGGTCCATTAGCTGCGACACTTACAGGAAGTGTTGCTCAAAGGTACAAGGTTGGAAAGGAAGCCATGCAGTCTGTTTTTAGTGGCATGGGTACATTAGTATGGGTTTCAGCAATTTTTATCTGTTTTTATCCAATTGCGCAGATTGCTACACCTCTTATACCATTAGCATTGTCAGTAACACTTTTAGTTCAAGGATATTTATGTACAAAGCTATCAATGGAGCTATGTAATACAGGTGTTGAGAAGGGATTGATTGGACTTATGGGAGGTGTAATTGCTGCTAAAGGCGGAACATGGGGACTTGCTGTAGGTTTTATACTGTATTTCATTTTAATTGATTCTAAAAAAAGAAAAGAAAAAGATATTAATTCAATAGAAGATTGTGTATATGAAATATTAGACAAAAAGAAGAGTATTTAAAGGAAAATCTGAGTTGCTGTTATCTATTAATAGATTAATTGCAACTCATGTTTTATTTATAAGTTTTAGGAATTGCAAAAAAATGCAAAGCTTTTTCTTGACATAATTTCTTGATATGTTACTATAGTTATATAACATATGTGTTTTATAAAAATTTAATGGAGAGGTGAACATATATGCCACCTAAAGTAAAGATAACAAAAGAAATGATTTTGAATACAGTCTTGGATATTACAAGAGAAGTGGGATTTGAAGCTGTAAATGCGAGGAGTATTGCAAGTAAATTACAGTGTTCCACTCGACCAATTTTTACTTGTTACGAAAACATGAATGAATTAAAAAATGAATTTCTTGCTTTTGCATATGAATATTATAATCAGTATGTTGTTAATTATCGAAATTCTAAAAGTGTAAGCCCTTATTTACTGCTTCCGCTTTCATACATTGAATTTGCTCAAGAAGAAACGTATTTATTTAAGTTGTTATTTATAAATGATTTAGATTTGATGATGAAAGAGGCGAATGATTTTTATAAAGAAATTGACAATGAAAAAAAGGCAAGACTTTTTTCGGAAAGCATTGGAATAGAGTTGGAATGTGCAAAAGTAATATTTTTAGATTTATTTCTTTATACTCATGGCATAGCTGTCTTAACAGCAACAAAAAAATTAACATTAGATAGATATAGTGCTGAAAAAATGTTGAAAAATATATTAACAGCTTTTATAAGACAAGAAAAACCAGATTGGAATTTGTCTATTTGATGTTTATTAACTAATATAGAAGAGGTGAAATTATGGAAACAAAACAATACTTAATTGACTTTTATAATACTTATGATGAAGATAGTCGACTTGCATTAAAACATGGAATGGTGGAATTTCTCACTACTATGCATTACATTGATAAGTACATAAAATCAGGTGATTGTGTGCTTGAAATTGGCGCTGCAACTGGTCGTTATTCTCACACACTGGCACGTCAGGGATATGATGTTGACGCAGTGGAATTAGTCGAACATAATATAGAAGTTTTCCATAAAAATACTCAATCAAATGAAAATACAAGCATTACTCAGGGTAATGCTATGGATTTATCTGTTTTCCCAGATAATAAATATGATATTACGTTACTGTTAGGACCACTATATCATCTTTATAACAAAGAAGATAAACAACAAGCTTTACATGAGGCAATTCGTGTAACAAAACCTGGTGGTGTGGTTTTTGCTGCATATGTTATATCTGATGGCTGTCTCATTGACGAGGGGTTCCATAGAGGAAATATTGATGTATCTGAATATATTGAAAAAGGTTTGATTGATCCACAGACATTTGCTGCTAAGTCTGAACCAAAGGATTTGTTTGAGCTTGTACGTAAAGAAAACATTGATGATTTGATGTCTGCATTTAATGTAACTAGACTGCATTATGTCGCATCAGATGGTTTGGCTTTGTATATGCGTGAAGCAGTAGACTCTATGAATGATGATGCATTTGCATTATATTTAAAATATCACCTTGCTACTTGTGAACGTGAAGATTTAGTAGGGGTTACAAGTCATGCAATTGACATATTTAGAAAATAAGGAATATGCTTGTTTATGTCTCTGGTGATGTTGCTCGGAGATATAAGTAAGTGTATCTGTATAAAATAAAAACAAGTATAGGGATAGAAAATTATGTAAAGTCAAAATTTTCTATCCCTATAGCTTTTAAAAAATCATATTAAAACTTGTATAAAAAATGGCTATTTTTTATATACATTCTTACTGAGAACGTAAGCGTTCTGTAAGTGATTTTTTTTCTATATTTCTTACAAGTAATTCAGTCACTAAAACTTGTATACCAATTAATACGAATGAAAAAATTAAAATAGTAAATATAGAAAATTTAAAATTAATAAAGTCTAATCTAATTACATCTTTTATAAAAGTGCAAAGTAGATTTGAACCAAAATAACCTAGTATACTTGAAGTACATATAGCTTTGATACTTATGTTTAGACCTTCTCTATAAAGCATATTTCGCAGTTGCTTTCTTGTCATTCCAACGGCTTGAAGTAAGGCAAACTCTTTTTTTCTAATTAAAACGCTGTTTACTAGGGTATTGGTCATATTTAGTATACCAAAGCAAGAAATTAAACCAACAAAAATGTATGAAGCTATAATTATATATTGAAATGCTCTAGTAATCATTCTATAATCATCTTCATATGAATAAAGCATTAAATTTGAATTTTTCTGAATTATACTTAACAACTTTTCTTCAACTTCTTTAGAATGCTTTTTATCTATTAAAATAGAAAAATCTAAATTTGTATTATATGGTGTTAGAGATTCTAAAGTTTTGTCTGAAGCAAAAAACATACCTCCTGTATTGGAATTGTCAATGATTCCTATAATTTTCATTTTCTTTTTAATAATATCATTTCCACTAAAGATATTAAATGTAACTGTATCTCCAACTTTTAAATTTAATCCATAATATTTTGTTCTATATTTATTTATAATTAAACTATCTGAATCTAAATGTGTATAGTCTATTTTTCCACTGACAATATATTCTTCAAGTGATTTTGAAAGTTCAGGCGTAATACCTTTAATTAGAGTAATAAATTGTTTTTCGTCTCTATCTTTGATGTAAGGTTCTATAATATTACTTTTAATTGCTTTGGATTCAATTAATTTTTTTACTCCATGAATAGATTTAATTTCATTCTTAAGAGAATCTGTTAGTGGATTATTTTGTTGGATTTCTGTAATATGCTCATACAAGTTATCACTCTTAATGCTAATTATATAATCTTCGTTATAGACAAATTGTTGAGATAGTTGTTTTTTGAAATCTATTGAATTAGCAAGATTAGCGATTGAAATAAATAAAACTCCACTAATGCTTAGCGATATTAATGCAATCAAATTTTTTTTTCTATTTGACTCGATATTCTTTAATGCTAGATTTTTTATATTTATATAACTAAAATTTTTTACTTTTTTTCTAAATTTAGTTTCTGTATATTGCATGGCTTCAATAGCAGATATTTTAGAAATAATTCTAGCTGGTTTAAATAAAGAAATTCTAACAGTTAAAAACATTACCAGTGATAAAATTAA
>OCJJ01000285.1_pt1 | contig 16458 bp, 13 predicted proteins | sample 1480771 | NCBI WGS metagenome assembly OCJJ01 (sample SAMN05301483, study PRJEB22388) | human gut metagenome | isolation source: Infant 1 DOL 26 gut | host: Homo sapiens | place: USA: Pittsburgh, Magee-Womens Hospital of UPMC | collected 2013/2014
AAAGGAATAAATACACTTGACTATTTGATTTTAACCCATCTAGATAAGGACCATATAGGTGGAGTAGATAGTGTGTTATCTAGTGTTAAGGTAAAGAATATTATACAAGCAAATTATAAGAAAGATAGTAAGCAATATGATGAATATATTGACTCACTTAAAAAAGCTGATATAGAACCAGTGCTACTAAAAGATAATATGAATATTGTAATCAATAGTGCAGAAATAAACATACATCCGGCTTCAAAAAGCAAGTACGAGAGTTCAAATGATTATTCAATAATCACTAATATAAGCTATGGAGCATATAAGTTTTTATTTGCAGGAGATGCAGAGGAAGAAAGATTGTCAGAGTTTATAAATGGAAATACTTTAAAATATGATTTTGTTAAAATGCCTCATCATGGAAGATATGACAAATTAACTGAAACATTTTTAGAGTCTATTTCACCCCAATATGCTGTTATTACATGTTCAGAGAAAAAAGAACCAGAGGAAGGTGTTTTAAAAATATTGGAAAGATTGAATATAAAAACATTTTTGACTTCTAATGGAGAGGTAGTTATCAATAGTGATGGTAAGACATTGAGTGTGAATCAATAATTTTTTTAAAAATATCTAAAAAAATTTAAAAAAATCATTAGCAAATATTACCCCTTAAACATAGTATATTTTAGGAGCTGAAACTCCACATACAAAATGACTAGGAGGTAACATATTATGTTGGATAGATTTTTTGGTGAAGGCGGATTTGGTGGATGTGCTTGGTGGATAATAATATTATTCTTCTTATTCTTAGCATTCCAAGATTGTTGGGCTGAAATGGACTTATGTGCATGGATACCTTTCTTAATATTATTATTAATACTTTGTGAATGTGGTGACGTTTTTGATGGAGGATGTGGATGCTAAAAAAATCAATTTAGATGATTTAATAAAGCTTATGGTGGGTATAAATAAAATACCAAACCAATCACAATCTAGTGTTTGAAGGTAGTCGGAAATCCCCCGCTACCTTCTTTTTTTTATTGTTCAAATTTATTTTTGAATTATTTCATTTACATATAATAATTTTTACGATAAAGTCTGATATAATTAAAAAGAAAATAAAATTTATTTATAGGAGATGTAAAAATGGCTATAGTGGATAAGATTTTCAATGAGATAAAACTTATGGTTGCAAGACTTTTATTGGGAAAAAAATACAGTGAATATGAAGAAAAAGATTTAGTGTATAATACAGAAGAAGAAGTTATACTTATAACTTTAAAAAGATTAGTTTTTCAGGGAAATGTAAACGAAGCAGAAGAAATTTTATTTGATAAAGCTAAGAGTGTAAATAGTGAAAATATGCAGTATATAGCAATAGAATTTTATACTATGCTTATGGAAAAGACTGATGAAGAATTAGAAGCTATGAATTTTTCTAAACAAGAAGTTTATCAAGGTATAGAAGATATTAGAAAAGTATTGAATTTAGAATAAAAGATATATGAAAATATTGAAATAAATTAATGCTAAGGTGAGAATATTATACTTATATATAAAAATAGAGTATTCCTATTTTATTAGTTATATTAGGTATATCTTATTTACCATAAAACTATCTTGAAAAAAATTAATCTTAATTGTATAATATTACTTTGAGTGAAAAAGTATTAACATTTTTTTATAAGATGTTTTACTAAAAAAATATATATAAATATACTGTTATCAATAAGAAATTTAATTTAGTGAGGTGTTAAGATGAAAGTAGGATTTGACCACAAAAAATATTTAGAAGAGCAGTCTAAATATATCTTAGAAAGAGTAAATAATTTTGACAAACTTTATTTAGAGTTTGGAGGAAAATTGATGGGAGACCTTCATGCAAAAAGAGTACTTCCAGGATTTGATGAAAATGCAAAGATAAAAGTATTACAACATATGAAAGAAAAAGTTGAAGTTGTAATTTGTGTCTATGCAGGAGATATAGAAAGAAACAAAATAAGAGGAGACTTTGGTATCACTTATGATATGGAAGTTTTAAGATTAATAGATGATTTAAGAGGTTATGAACTAGATGTAAATAGTGTAGTAATTACTAGATTTGAAGGACAACCTGCTACAACTGTATTTATAAATAAATTAGAACGTAGAGGAATTAAAGTTTATAAGCATTATCCAACAAAGGGATATCCGTCAGATGTTGAGACTATAGTTAGTGATGAGGGATATGGAGCAAATGAATATATAGAAACTACAAAGCCAATAGTAGTAGTCACAGCACCAGGACCTAATAGTGGAAAACTTGGTACTTGTCTAAGTCAGTTGTATCATGAAAATAAAAGAGGTAATGTAGTTGGATATTCTAAGTTTGAGACATTCCCAGTTTGGAATGTACCTGTAAAACATCCTTTGAATATAGCTTATGAAGCAGCTACAGTTGATTTAAAAGATGTGAATATGATAGATTCATTCCACCTTGAAACGTATGGTGAAATGTCAGTAAACTACAATAGAGATTTGGAATTATTTCCAGTGCTTAAAAAAATAATAGAAAAGATAACTGGAAAAGAATCAATTTTCCAATCTCCAACTGATATGGGTGTTAATAGAGTTGGCTTTGGAATAATAGATGATGAAGTAATAAGAAAAGCTTCTATAGAAGAAATAATAAGAAGATACTTTAAAACTGCCTGTGAGTATAAAAAGGGACAAGTTGATAAAGGTGCTTATGATAGAATGAAAATGATTATGGAAGAGCTTAACTTAAAGCCAGAAGATAGAAATGTTGTATTACCTGCTAGAAACTACAGTAATAAATTGAAAGAAAGTGCCGACAAGAATGATACTTGTCCTGTAGTTGCATTAGAATTAGAAGATGGTACAATATTAACTGGTAAGGGTTCTGATTTAATGAATGGAACTGCAGCAGTAGTATTAAATGCCATTAAACATTTAGCCAATATATCTGATGATATGCACTTAATATCACCTGTAATATTAGAACCTATCATAAACTTAAAAACAAAGACTTTAGCTAGTAGAAATGTTTCACTTAGTTGCCAAGAGGTGTTAACTGCACTTAGTATTTGTGCTGTAACTAATCCAACTGCACAATTTGCTATGGAAAAGTTAGCATTATTAAAAGGGTGTCAAGCTCATTCTACTACTATATTAAATAGAGATGATGAACAAACATTTAGAAAGCTTGGTATAGATGTAACTTGTGACCCAGAATATCCTTCACAAAATCTTTACTATAGTTAAAATTATATAAAAAAATATGGGCTGTTTTAAAGTAATAGTTTGAGCAGTCCATTACAATTATAATAAAATCAGTAGGCTGTCTTGTATAAGACAGTCTTTTGTTTTTAAAACATCCCATAAATTAAATATATATACTGTTATCCATAAGGAATTTTAAATTTAGTTCCTTGGAATACCTATTGTAAAGCTTTTATATAGTTTTTGCAAGTGTTTTTAAGGATTTTTTATAAATTATATTGAAGTTAATGGATTATAGATGGTTTTATTTATGGAAAATATGAATATATAAAGAAAATAATGAAAAAATACCAAAAAGAAACATAAGTTTGGTATAATTAAAAAGTAATATAAATAAAATTAATCTATTTATACTTTAAAAGGTGATAATAATGAAACATTATAGAAAAATAATTCATATAGATATGGACGCTTTTTATGCATCTATAGAACAAAGAGATAATAAAAAATTAAAAGGAAGACCTGTTATTGTCGGTGGAAATCCACAAAGCCGAGGTGTGGTTGCAACGTGTTCTTATGAAGCTAGAAAATTTGGTATCCATTCAGCTATGCCATCAGCTGTAGCTTACAATAGGTGTCCATATGCAGTTTTTGTAAGACCTAGATTTGATGTTTATAAGAGTGTGTCAGAGAAAATAAGAGATATATTTTATAGATACACGGATTTAGTTGAACCATTATCTTTAGATGAAGCTTATTTAGATGTAACAAAAAATAAAAAAAATATTGATTCATCAATTGAGATAGCAAAGCAAATAAAAAAAGATATATTTAGAGAAGTTGGTCTTACTTCTTCAGCTGGTGTGTCATACAATAAGTTTCTTGCTAAGATTGCATCAGACTTAAGAAAGCCAAATGGGTTAACTGTAATAACCGAAGAAAATGCCCAGGACTTTTTAGATAAATTACCTGTGAATAAATTTTTTGGTGTTGGAAAAGTTACTTCAAATACTCTTAAAAATTTAGGTATAAAAACTGGATATGATTTAAGGTGTTTAAATTTATTTGAACTTGAAAATATATTCAAAAAAAGAGGTTATGAATTATATAAATTTGCTAGAGGAATAGACGATAGACCAGTGGAACCAAATAGGGTTAGAAAATCTGTTGGGGCTGAGACTACATTAAGTCATAATTTGGATATTGATGAAGAAGAAACACGCAACATTCTTGATGAACTTTGTGAAGAAGTATGTCATAGATTAAAAAACTCTGAGAAGTTTGGAAAAACATTAACATTAAAAATTAAATATGAGGACTTTACAAAGATAACTAGAAGCCTTAGTTTAGAACACTATATTGACGAATATAATGATATAAGAAGTGGTGTAGATAATTTGTTGAGAAATGTTGAGGTTAATGGAAAACAAATTAGGCTATTGGGAGTTACAATATCAAACTTAAGTGATAAAAAAGAAACTTATAAAGATATTACATTATTTGAATACATGGATAGTATCCAAATGTGAGTTTTGTTTAAATGAAATAACACTAGCTTTAATACTATATAATTGAGGCTAGTGTTATTTTATGAATATTTTTATATTTTTTGTTTTTTGACATTATATATTATATACTATATATAAATACTTTATATTTGTAGCAATATTCAGACAAATAGTGACCTAAAAATCGTACTTTGTTTACATAAATAAAATAGTATGATATAATTATAAAAACAACTTATAATATTGGATAAGGTTGCTTGTTCGAAAAAGGGGATGATAAATTATGATAGAGATAAGAAATGTAACAAAAAAAATAGGAAATAATGTTATATTAGATGATATTTCTCTAGTTGTAGAAACAGGTACATTGGTAGTTTTGATTGGTTCAAGTGGTTGTGGAAAGACTACTACTTTGAAGCTTATAAACAAATTAATAAAACCTACATCTGGTGAGATATATATTAATGGCAAACCAATTTCTCAGGAAAATGAAATAGAGCTTAGAAGAAAAATAGGATATGTTATACAGAACACAGGCCTATTCCCTCATCTTACAATAAAAGAAAATATAGAGCTAATTCCACGCCTAAAAAAGGAAAAATCCGTTGAAGAAATTGAAAAAAGAACATTGCAACTACTTGAGATGGTAGGACTTGATAGTGATGAATTTTTGAATAAGTATCCTTCAGAACTTAGTGGTGGACAGCAACAAAGAATCGGTGTTGCAAGAGCCATTGCTACTGATGCTGAAATAATATTGATGGATGAGCCTTTTAGTGCTTTAGACCCAATAACGAGAACATCTTTACAAGAACAATTATTTTCTCTTCAAGATGAATTGAAAAAAACTATAATATTTGTAACGCATGATATGGATGAGGCTTTAAAGATAGCTGATAAAATTTGTATTATGAAGGATGGAAGAATAGCACAATATGATACTCCCGAAAATATACTTAGAAAGCCTGCAAATGACTTTGTAAAAGATTTTATCGGAGAAGATAGAGTTTGGGATAATCCAGAATATATAAAAGCAAGAGATATTATGATAAAAAATCCTATTGCTGTTAATTCTACTAGAACTGTAACTCAAGGAATAGAAATTATGAGAACGAGTAAGGTTGATAGCTTACTAATTATAGATAGAGCAAAAACATTAAAAGGTATTGTTACTGTAAAAGATATGAAAGATATTGATGATAAGTCAATATTACTTGCTGATATTATGTCAAGTGAGCCTTTGCATGTAAATGAAGGTGATAATTTAGTAGAAATACTAAATGTAATGAATCGTAATTCGGTTGGATATATTCCGGTTATTTCTGATGAAAATAAACTGGTAGGGCTTATTACTAGAAGTAGTTTACTTTCTGTTTTAAGTGAACAATTCTTAGAAATGGAGGTGAGTGTTCTTGGCTAATTTTTTTAACTTTATACTATTACAAAAAGATAAGATTATAGAGCTTTTAATACAACATATGAGTCTAACTGTTACATCTATTTTAATAGCTATAATAGTTGGTGTTCCTCTTGGAATAATTATTTCAAGAATCTCATCTCTTAGAAAGTTTGTACTTGGATTTGTAAACTTAGTCCAAGCAGTTCCGTCTATGGCACTTTTGGGTCTTCTTGTACCTATACTTGGTATAGGAAGTAAACCAGCCATATTTATGGTAGTGGTTTATTCATTACTACCAATTGTAAAAAATACGTATATAGGTATAACAAGTATTGACCCAGTAGTATTAGAATCAGCTAAAGGTATTGGTCTTACAAGAAATCAGACATTATTTAAAATACAATTTCCTTTAGCGCTTCCTATAATAATGGGTGGAGTTAGAATATCTGCAGTTACAGCTGTTGGTTTGATGACTCTTGCAGCATTTATAGGTGCTGGTGGTTTAGGATATTTAGTATTTTCAGGGGTTCAAACTGTAAATAATAATATGATTTTAGCAGGGGCAATCCCATCATGTATAATTGCACTGTTAGTTGATTATTTATTTAGTAAAATTGAAGTTGCAGTTACTCCAAAAGGATTAAATCCAAAAGCACCTAAGAAGAATTATATAGCACTTAAAGTAATATCTGTAGTGCTTGTTGTTTCAATGTTGTTCGTTGTTTTTAGTTCTAGTTTTTCAAGTAAAAAAGATACAATAACTATTGGTTCTAAAGATTATACAGAACAACTTATACTTGGCAATGTTTATGCTGAATTAGTAGAAAAAAATACGAATCTTAAAGTTAAGAAGAATTTAAATCTAGGTGGTTCATCTGTTGCATTTAATGCAATTAAATCTGGTGAGTTAGACATGTATGTTGACTATACAGGTACACTTTTGGTAAATGTAATGAGACATGCTCCGATTAAAGATGCTGATGAAGCATATAATGTTGTAAAAGATACTATGGAAAAAGAAAATCAGTTAACTTTACTTGACCCTCTTGGATTTAATAATACTTACACATTAGCCATGATGCCTGAAACTGCTGAAAAGTATGGAATAAATACTATTTCTGATTTGACTAAATATGGTAAAGAATTTACATTCTCACCAACTTTGGAGTTTGAAAATAGAGAAGATGGTCTTGTAGGACTTTCTAGAGATTATGGTTTAAAATTCAAAGATGTAAAAGCAATGAATGGAAGTTTAAGATATACAGCTTTAGATAATAATGAATCTCAGGTTATAGATGCATTTTTAACTGATGGTCTTATTAAAAAGTTTAATCTTAAGATATTAGAGGATGATAAAAACTTCTTTGTACCATATTATGCAGCACCATTAGTGAGAGAAGATACTTTGAAGAAATATCCTGAGTTAGAAAAAGTTATGAATATGCTTTCAGGAAAAGTAAATGAAGAAACTATGAGAGAACTTAACTATCAAGTGGATGAACTTGGTAAATCACCAGAAGAAGTTGCTCATTCATTCTTAGTTAAAGAAGGCTTAGTATAAAAAATTAATAGTTTATATCAAAAATTTAAGGGAGTGTCTCAAAATGAGCTTTTTAGTTCATGAGGCACTCTTTTTTATATGAAATCAAATATATTTTATCATTTCAACAATAAAAAAGAAGATTATCTTTATTTTGAGACAGTCTCTTATTTTTATGTATACCAAAACCATACCTACGATTTTTATTTATAATTAAGTTTCAAATAGAATGAACAAGTACAACCAATTTTGAATATAAATATAGTAAATGTGCTTATATACGATTTTATTGTCTGGTTGATTGATATTGATAGATAGCTTTCTTTATTGAATCGAAGGGAGGGGGAATTTGTTATGGATAACTATAAGAAAGTGAAGCAAGTATTGTGGATAATTTTATTTGCTAATTTTGCAGTAGCATTATTAAAAATCATTATTGGTAATCAAATAAAAAGCTATAGTATGACAGCAGACGGATTTCATTCTTTGTCAGATGGAGCATCTAATATAGTGGGGCTTATAGGTATTTTCTTTGCATCTAAACCAAAAGATAAAAATCATCCTTATGGACATAAAAAGTTTGAAATTATAACCAGTTTATTTATAAGTGGAATGTTGTTTGTTATAGCAATTAAGATAATTCTTAGTGCAGTGTTAAGAATAGCTAATCCAGTTGTACCTGCTATAACTATAGAAAGTTTAATTGCTTTAATTATTACACTTTTTATAAATATTTTTGTATGCATGTATGAATATAGAATTGGTACTAAACTAAATAGTTATGTTTTGATTTCGGATTCATTGCATACAAGAAGTGATATATTTGTGTCTCTAGGTGTATTGGTTACTTTAGTTGGTGTTAAGTTAGGATTTCCAGTAATAATAGAATCTATAGTTCCTATTATTATTTCTGCATTCATAATTTATTCGGCTTATGGAATATTTAGGCCATCTATTGGAATTTTGGTCGATAGAGTGGCTGTAGATGAGGATTATATAAAAGAAATTGTGTTTGAATTTAATGAGGTAAGGGATGTTCACAATATCAGAAGTAGAGGTAGCAAAAGTTCTATTTATATTGACATGCATGTAATGGTAGACCCATTTATAATCGTAGAGCAATCTCATGATTTAACACATAAAATTGAGAAACAAATACAAGAAGAAATTAATGAAAATGCTCAAGTAATAGTCCATATTGAACCTTTTTATAGTTTTTAACTTAGCTATAAAATACAAGTTATAAAAAAATATAATTTATAAAAAAAATATTATACCATAAATAATTTATAAAAATTATTTATGGTATAATATTTTCTATAAAGAAATTAAGTCTTAATATATCTAAGGAGGAATTTACAATGAGATACGTTGAATATGGAAAGACAGGGAAAATGGTTTCAGTAGTTGGCTATGGAGGATTAAGGTTTGATTTAGAAAAAAGTAATCAAGAAAATGCTGATTTAGTCAAATATGCGTATGAAAAAGGTATTAATTACTTTGATACAGCACCAGGGTATTGTGATGACAGAAGTGAAGATATATTTGGACTAGCCTTTAGACAAATGATAAAGGAAGGTAAGACCGATTTTTATGTATCAACTAAAGAAAAGCCAAAAGCATGTGATACATCAGAAAAAGCTATAGAGGCTGTAAAAAAATCAATAGAACGATTAGGCGTATCTAAAATAAATTTTTATCATGTTTGGAATATTAGAAAGATGGAACATTACGAACTAGCAATGAGACCTGGAGGTCAATATGAAGGATTATTGAAATGTAAAGAAGAAGGATTGATAGACCATATAGTATTTTCATCTCATCAACCAGGAGATGAGGTTATAGATATTCTAAGTGAAAATAAGTTTGAAGGTGTAACTATGGGAATAAATATATTAAACTTTCCATATAGGCTAAAAGGTGCCAAATATGCTGTTGATAATGGATATGGTGTTGTGGCAATGAATCCATTAAGTGGTGGAACTATTCCAAAGTATAATAAAGAACTTTCTTTTCTATCAAAAGATGGCGAAAGTACTATAGAATCAGCTTTAAGATTCAACATAGGAATTTCACAAATAAGTATATCTTTGATAGGGTTTAATAAAAAACAAGATATAGATGATGCATGTAAAATTGCAGACGAAAATAGAATTTATTCAGATGAGGATATACATGATATTGAGACTAGATTAAATAAGAATATGAACGAAATATGTACAGGTTGTGGTTATTGTAAAGTATGTCCAAAAGGTATTAATACCCCAGCCTATATGCTTTTTTATAATGAAAAGCAGATGTTTAAAAAGAGTGATGAAGAAATGACAAAGTTAGTTTATGGCTTAGGACATTGGAATTACACAATGAATAGTAAGGCAAAAGCTAAAGAATGTATATCTTGTGGAAAATGTGAAGTTGAATGTACTCAGCATTTACCTATAATAGATAGATTAAAAGAAATTAAAAAATGGGAAGAAGATGGAGCTAATAGTGTTAAAGTCTAATTAATTTTATACTATATTTGAAATTTGTATAGTATTTAGTAATGTTTTAAAATATAGTTTTAATATTTAAGGAGACAGATTATAATTTTGTCTCCTTAAATTATGCTTTAATTTGTTATAGTTTAATTCCATAAGCAACATTGTATATTTTTATATAAAGTTTTTCAAATATTTTACATTAATATTGCTTACAAATTCTCATTTTATACAACACTAATCTATGTTATATAAACAATACTTGACTGATTATAACATCAATAAAGTAAATATTGTGGTTGTAAATAAAGAGTTATTCAATTACAATAAAACAAGTAAGAACATTATGAAGATGGCTATTAAATATAAGGAATAAATTGTAGGTGTCAGCAAATCCTATATAATGAATGGATGGTGATATATTGATGAGTAAAATATTAAAATATAAAAACGAGATGTTTTTGTTTATATTAGTTGTAATAACTTACTTAATAATAACTAAGATATTTTTTTCTAAGACTACTATATTTTATGATTTAAACAATACTTATGATGTATTGTTAGATACAGATACAGGAGTTTTATTCAATTTAAATGTATTTGCTATAAGTCAAGACAATAGTAAGCACATATTGTTTTCAGCAATTATATCAATTTTTGCATATCCAATATACCTATTTTGTACTTCAATAGCAAATCCTGGGACAACAGATTTTAATAGTGCCTATGGGTTTGGACTAATTTGTCTACAAATAATAACTAGTGCTATGTCAATAACTTTAGTCTTTAATCATATTAAAAAGATAAAAATGCAGAGATTAACTTTAATTTTACTTACTATGATAATGATATTTTCTTTTCCACAGTTATTTATGACTTTAAATGTAGAGAGATTTATATATAGCCAATTTTCATTAATATTTTTCATAGTTATTGCAAATAAGATGAAAGGAAAAAATTCTTATTTGATAGAATTAGCAGCTATTCCTCTATTTGGAATAACTATTAGTAATATATATTTGTATTTTTTTAATATGATATTTGAGTTTAAATTAAAAATAGGAAAAATGTTAAAACATTTAATTACATTTATCCTAATGGCATATATTTGTGTAGTTTCAACGAAGTCTTATGAGAGTTTTATGAACCTTGGAAATGTAATACAGTATGATACGAAATTTATAAGTGGAGAACCAATTTTGGAAAAGATTGCAATGATTATAGAGAGATTACTGTACTCGGTTTTTTATTTTCCTGGAGCAAGTATTAAAAAAGGGTTATTTTTGCAAAATGGAGAAGTTGCTACAATACCAGTAATTCTTACATTATTAGCTTTATGTTTTTGTGTTTTATCAGTTATTGAAAATTCAGAAAAAAGAGTTCCTAAGCTATGTATGGGAATAATTATATTCAATCTAACTTTACATGGTATAGTAGGATATAATCTAGTCAATTCAAGTATTATGGCTATAAATTTTAGTTTTGCAGTTATAATTTTATTGGCTTACTTTACGAAAGCGCTTAGAAAAAATGAAAAGAATATGTATAATATATTTCTATCGCTGTTATTGGTTACTATAGTAATCAGTAATGTCAATGGATTTATAGAAATTTTAAACATAGGGATAAAATCATATCCTGTTTAAAAAATAATATTGAAAGGGTAGTAAGTTTATGAAACAGACCAATACAAGTATAAGGCTTCTTACTAAAATTTCAGATTATATAAAGTTAATGAGAATAAAGCAATATATAAAGAATTTCTTTGTATTTTCAGCTATAATTTTTTCAAACAACATACTAAATATAAATTTATTTTTAAATACGTTTATTGCGTTTGTGTGTTTTTGCCTAATGTCATCATCAGTATATGCACTGAATGATGCTATAGACATGGATAAAGATAAAAAACATCCTAAAAAATGTAATAGACCAGTGGCAAGTGGAAGAATAAGCAAAAAAAGTGCTAATATACTATTTGTAGTATTAGCTTTAACTTCAGTCTGTTTATCAACAGTTGTTAGTTTTAATCTTTCTATAATTCTCAGTCTCTATTTGATAAACAATATATTATATTCTCTTAAACTAAAGAATATAATACTATTAGATGTGTTTTCAATATCTCTTGGTTTTATACTTAGGGTTTATGCAGGATGTGTAGCCATAAGTGTTAGTTTATCAAATTGGATAATTTTATGTACATTTTTCTTATCTCTGTACTTAGCTCTTGGAAAACGTAAAAAAGAAATAGAAACTCTAAGAGATGATGCAGTTGAACATAGAAAAATATTGGAAGATTATGACATAGAAAATCTAAATCAAATGATGATAGTTATATTAAGTTCTACAATTGTATGTTATGCATTGTATTCTACAAGTAATCCAGAAAAGCCACATATGATATTTACAACAATATTTGTAGTTTATGGTGTACTTAGATATAATTATATAATTAACACTACAAATGAAAATAATCCTACTGATATTGTCCTAAAAGATAATGCTTTAAAAATAAACGTAATCTTATGGATAATTACATGTTTAATAATATTGATTTTTTAGTGATATTTTTAGTGATAGGATGGGGAAATACTTATGAAAAAAAGTGTATTATTACTTGATGTAGATTATACTGTTATAAATACTGATAGCATGATAGATTTTTTTATTTACTCTTTAAAAAATAAAACCTTTAAAACTATTATAAAGTTACCATACATTATTTTTATTCTATTTATGTATTTAATTAGAATGATACCTTTGAAGAAGGCAAAAGAGGCAATCTTTTATCCAATAGTAGATTTTAGTGAAGAAGATTTAAAAAAGTTTTTTGATGATTGCATAATGAAAAAAATTAACGAATCTATGAAAAAGGTTATTTACAAAAATAAAGAAGAAGATAATGTTATAATTATGATAACTGCATCTCCATATGCATATATGAAATATTTTAAGTATTATGGTCTTGCAGACGAGGTTATAGGCACGGAGTTTTTTTATGAAAATTCAAGATATAAAAATAAATTCATTGGAGAAAACTGTAAGGGAATTGAAAAAGTAAAAAGAATAAAGGCTGTATTAGGTAAACTTGGGATAGAGATTGATTATGAAAATTCATATGCATATTCAGACTCTAAGAGTGATTTACCAATGCTTTCATTGACTAAAAATGCATTTTTAGTTAGTAAAAAGGATGGTGAGGTTATAGAGCAAATAAATTCATAACTTAATGTCACTTAGAATAGGAGGGAATAGTTTGGGATATTTACACATATTAATTTTATCTATGGTTCCTGTAACAGAATTGAGGGGAGCCATTCCTATAGGTATTGCAATGGGCTTAAATCCTATATGGGTTTATGTATTTAGTGTAATAGGTTCTACATTGGTATCGATTCCCTTGATATTGACATTCAGACATGTATTACAATTTTTAAGAGGGAAGAAACTATTTAAAGGGATTGCTGATGTAATTGATAGAAAAATAAACTCAAGAATGAAGAAATTAAAAAGTGTTTCGATAATTGGTATAATACTATTTGTAGGTATACCACTGCCAACTACAGGAACATGGACTGCATCTGCTATAGCTTCCATATTAAAAATGAGAATAAAAGATGCTTTTATGGGAGTATTTCTTGGCAATTTGTTATCAGGGGTTATAGTTTCAGCTCTTTCTTTACATATAATATAAAACTATCTAAGTAATATACTTGGATAGTTTTTTTATGAGTATGTGTGAAAAATTTTTAATAATAAATAAAAAATGAGATAAAGTATTTAACTTCAGTTAGTTCTAAAATGTTTACTATGGCAAAAGAAATATAGTATAGTATTACTTGTAGGGAAAGTACTCTAAATTTGTCTGCTAATAAAATGAAATTTTTATATAGAATAAAATTTTAGTGATACATTTTAATTATTGGATTGAGGAGGTTTTAAAATGGAAAATTCAAACACTAACTTAGGTAGTGAAAGTGTGGGTAAATTATTATTTAAACTTGCTACACCTGCTATTATCGCACAAATTGTAAATGTTTTATACAACATAGTCGATAGGATTTTTATTGGTAGAATGGAAAATGGAGAAGTTGCTATGGCTGGTGTTGGAGTGGCATTTCCAATAATAATTATAATAACTGCATGTAGTTATTTAATCGGTATGGGAGGAGGTCCATTAGCTGCTATAAAAATGGGTGAGCAAAACAATGATGAGGCAGAGAAAATAATGAGTAACAGTTTTTCTGTATTGGTGATTTTAGCAATACTTTTGACTATAGGTTTTAAGATTGGAAAAGAGCCTTTACTTTGGATGTTTGGAGCAAGTGAATCTACAATTGGATATTCAATGGACTATTTAAATATTTATTTAATAGGTACAGTGTTTGTTCAGATTTCAATGGGTATGAATACTTTTATAAATACCCAAGGGTTTGCTACAACTGGAATGATGACAGTTGCTATAGGTGCTTTAATAAACATAATACTTGACCCGATTTTTATATTTGGCTTTAATATGGGTGTAAAAGGAGCTGCATTAGCTACTATAATTGCACAAGGCGTTTCTGCTATTTGGGTACTTATGTTTCTCTTTGGAAAGAAAAGTATACTCAAAATAAAAAAGAAGTATATGATACCAAAAGCAAGTATCATCTTACCAGTGCTTGGCTTGGGAATCTCTCCATTTATAATGCAATCTACAGAAAGTTTAGTACTTATAGCCTTAAATAGTAAATTACAAATGTATGGAGGAGATTTAGCAGTAGGTTCAATGGCTATAATGAGCAGTATAATGCAAATTCTTATGCTTCCTAATATGGGGGTTACACAAGGAGCACAACCAATAATAAGTTATAATTATGGTTCAGGTCAACTTGATAGAGTAAAAAAGACATTTAAGTTGTGTTTGTTGTCATGTTTTACATATTCTACTATTTTATGGCTTTTATTAATGATATTTCCTGCATTTTTTGTTAGTATATTTAATAAGAATCCGCAGTTACTTAGTATGACTAGTTGGAGTATAAAAATATATTTTGCTGGTGCTTTTATGTTTGGGATTCAAATAGCTTGTCAACAGACATTTTTAGCACTTGGAAAAGCAACAATATCTTTGGTTTTAGCTCTACTTAGAAAGATTGTACTTTTAATACCTTTAATATTTATACTCCCAACATTCTTTAATGAAAAACTTTTTGCAGTAATTTTAGCAGAGCCAGTTGCAGATATAACAGCTGCTACTATAACAGCAATTTCTTTCTTTATATTTTATAAATGTTTTCTATCAAAACCTAAAGCAATAAAAGAATAAGATATACAATATAAATTTTTTATGAAAATATTTTATTAGATAAAAATTAGAATTTGTATTTTAATTTAATAAGATATTTTCTATAATGTATAAATATATGAAGTTGAATTTATTTTAAAAATTGTAGTAAGAAAAATGTAAGTATTTGCAATATTAATGGTATAATATTTACAGATATGATAATCAATAAGAGGAAAGGATGTTTATAATGGAAAATGATTTAACAATGCAAGAATTACTTGACCAGCAAGAACAAGTATTCAGCAAAGTGAAAGTTGGAGAATTGACAACTGGAAAAATAACTGCAGTGAGAAATGATGAAGTACAATTAGGATTAGACTATGGGTTTGATGGAATAATACCTATAAGTGAATTGAACATAGAAAAAAATCAATATATAGAAGATATATACCACATAGGTGATGAAATAACTGCTGTAATAACAAAAGTATCTCAAAAAGATGGTACAATAACTTTATCTAAATTACAACTTGACAAAAGAAATGATTTTGCCGAGTTACAAAAGGCTTATGATGAACATAGAATAATAACTGTAAATGTTGAAAAGAATATAGATAAAGGTGTATTTGCTAATTACAATACATATACATTTTTTATACCAATTTCTCAACTTGATACAAAATTTATTACAGATACATCTAAATTTGTTGGTCTTAACTTAGAAGTTTATATAAAAGAATTGGATGTTAGAAAAAATAGACTTGTAGCATCTCATAGAGATGTATTACAAGAGCGTATAAATAAAGAGAGAGAAGAAAGAAGAGCTCAAATTAAGGCAGAAAAAGAAGCTGAAAGAGCAAGAATTAAGCAAGAAAGAGAAGAAGAAAAAGCTCGTATCAAAGCAGCTAAAGAAGACTTATTTAATTCTCTTGAAGTTGGACAAAAAAGAGATGGTAAGGTGACAAAGATAATGCCTTATGGTGCATTTGTGGATATTGGTGGGATTGAAGGATTAGCACATATAAATAATTTAGCTTGGACAAGAGTTG
>OCJJ01000323.1_pt1 | contig 12855 bp, 9 predicted proteins | sample 1480771 | NCBI WGS metagenome assembly OCJJ01 (sample SAMN05301483, study PRJEB22388) | human gut metagenome | isolation source: Infant 1 DOL 26 gut | host: Homo sapiens | place: USA: Pittsburgh, Magee-Womens Hospital of UPMC | collected 2013/2014
ATCAGCTTTAAATGAACTTAAAAAAATGGCTGAATCTTATGGATTTGATATCTCAAAACCAGCAACTAACTCAAAAGAAGCTGTACAATGGTTATACTTTGGTTATTTAGGTGCTGTTAAAGACCAAAATGGTGCTGCAATGTCTTTAGGTAGAACATCTACTTTCTTAGATATATACTTTGAAAGAGATTTAAAAGCTGGAATCGTAACAGAAGAAGAATTACAAGAGTATATGGACCATTTTGTTATGAAATTAAGAATGGTTAAGTTCCTAAGAACTCCTGATTACAATAACCTATTCTCTGGAGACCCAACTTGGGTAACTGAGTGTATAGGAGGTATGGGAATAGATGGTAGAACATTAGTTACTAAAAACTCATTTAGAATGTTAAATACTCTATATACATTAGGACCTTCTCCAGAACCAAACTTAACAGTTCTATGGTCAACTAAATTACCTCAAGGATTCAAAGATTTCTGTTCTAAAGTATCTATAGATACAAGTTCAGTACAGTATGAAAATGATGATTTAATGAGAGCATACTGGGGAGATGACTATGGTATAGCTTGTTGTGTATCTGCAATGAGAATTGGTAAACAAATGCAGTTCTTTGGAGCTAGAGTTAACTTAGCTAAAACTTTATTATACGCTATAAATGGTGGTGTAGATGAGAAATCTGGTGTTCAAGTTGGACCAAGATTTGAACCTATAACTTCTGAGTACTTAGATTATGATGAAGTTATGAGTAAATTTGAACCATTCACTGATTGGTTAGCAACATTATATGTAAATACTTTAAATGTAATACATTATATGCATGATAAATATTCTTATGAAGCATTAGAAATGGCATTACATGATAGAGATATATTTAGAACTATGGCTTGTGGTATGGCTGGATTATCAGTTTGTGCAGACTCATTATCTGCTATAAAACATGCTAAGGTTAAAACTATTAGAAATGAACAAGGAATAGCTGTTGATTTTGAAATAGAAGGAGATTATCCAAAATACGGAAATAATGATGATAGAGTTGATAGTATAGCTGTAGAGTTAGTTGAAAGCTTTATGAATAAAATAAGAAAGAATAAAACTTATAGAAATTCTTATCCAACTCAATCTATACTTACAATAACTTCAAATGTTGTTTATGGTAAGAAAACTGGTAATACACCAGATGGTAGAAGAGCTGGTGCTCCATTTGCTCCTGGTGCTAACCCAATGCATGGTAGAGATACTAATGGTGCTTTAGCTTCATTATCTTCAGTTGCTAAATTACCATATGAACATGCTCAAGATGGTATATCTAATACTTTCTCTATAGTACCTGCTGCTTTAGGAAAAGATATGACTGAAAGAATAAACAATCTTTCTGCAATGATGGATGGATACTTCGCTCAAAATGCTCATCACTTAAATGTAAATGTATTTGATAGAGCTACTTTAGAAGATGCTATGGAACATCCAGAAGAATATCCACAATTAACTATAAGAGTATCTGGATATGCAGTTAACTTCATAAAATTAACTAAAGAGCAACAATTAGATGTTATAAACAGAACATTCCACGGTAAAATGGCTTAGTCTTTAAATTTTTATACTTTAACTAAGATTACTACTGTGTAAAAAATAAAAATAAAAGGCTATCTTATATTTGAATTATTTCTGGTATAAGATGGCCTTTTTTAGAGAAATATTATAACTATTGATAAGGTTATTAAAATATATTGTGAGGTGAACTCTATGATTAAGGGAAAGATACATTCTATAGAAACGTTTGGTACTGTAGATGGACCAGGAATAAGATATATATTATTTTTTCAGGGGTGTCCTCTTAGATGCAAATACTGTCATAACAGGGATACATGGGATATTAAATCAGGAAAAGAATACACAGTTGATGAAATAATAACGGATGCTCTTAAGTATACTTCTTTTATGAAGTTTTCTGGTGGAGGTATAACTGCCTCTGGTGGTGAATCCACTCTTCAACCAGAATTTTTAAGTGAATTATTTAAAAAAGCAAAAGAAAATGATATACACACTTGCTTGGATACATCTGGATTTGTAGATATAGAAACTATAGACCCAGTTTTAGATAATACTGATTTGGTTTTACTTGATTTAAAACATATGGTTGAGGAAAAATCTATTGATTTGACTGGTGTTGGTATGGATAAGGCATTAAAACTTGCTAGACACTTAGAATCAAGAAATATTCCTGTATGGATAAGACATGTTTTAGTTCCTGGCATTACTGATGATATAGATAATTTAGAAAAACTAGGTCAATTTGTAGCTACATTGAAAAATGTAGAAAGATTTGAATTGCTACCATACCATTCTATGGGAATACACAAATGGGAAAGTTTAGGTATCGATTATGAACTAAAAGATGTTCCTGATGCCACTAAGGAAGATATCCAAAAAGCTAGTGAAATAATCTCTAAATTTGGAGTGAAAGTATATAATAGTTAGTGTAGTATATTAATCCTTTATAGAAGACATAACAAAATAGGGTAAAGTGTAAATTTTTAATAAACGTCAAAACTTCCACTTTGCCCTATTTTTATATACTATATATCTCATTTTATATACATCACTTTGATAGTTGAAATTTATAAAATTCAGAGGCACTTACAGGTCTTCCAAATAAAAAACCCTGAATAATATCTACCCCTAAGCTTTTTACTATATCATACTCTTCATAAGACTCTATTCCCTCAACACAAACTTTTAAATTTATAATATGAGCTAATTTAATAATATATTCAAGAAAAGTATATTCATAACTATTATATGTAATATTCTTAACAAAACTTCTTTCAATTTTTATTATATTAACAGACAGTTCTTTAAGGTAATTTAAAGATGAATATCCTGTACCAAAGTCATCTATTGCAATATATACTCCTATACCCTTTAAACTAATAAATTTATCATTTAGTAAATTTATATCTGGTATCCAACAATTCTCTGTTAATTCCAAAATTAAAAATTCAGGTCTTAATTGATACTCTACTAAACATTCTACTATAAAATCTCTAAAAAAATCTTCCTTTAACTGAATATACGATACATTTACAGATATTTTAAAGTCTGGATTTATTTTATGCCATTCTTTACACTGTTTTACAGCTTCTTTTATAATCCACTTCCCAACTGGTATAATTAAATTACTCTGTTCTAGTATTGGTATAAATTCAACAGGAGATACTTCTCCATAAGTACTCGAATGCCATCTTAAAAGTACCTCTGCCCCTATTACCTCTTTTGTAACAGCATTTACCTGGGGTTGAAAAAACAGCTCAAAGTCATTAAAATTATTTTCAACGCACTCTCTTAGTTTTTGTTGCATTGAAATTACCTTTAGTTTATTTTCATAGAGCTCTTGTGAAAAAAACTTAATTCTATTTTTACCACTAATTTTTGCTATATCCAATGCAATATCAGCATGTTTAAATAAATCTAAATAATTATCTCCATCTTCTGGATACATAGCAACGCCTGCAGTCACTGTGCAATAGTACTTATTTGATTCAATTTCATGCTGAGTATTTGTATACATCTGTATCTTTTCATATATTTTCTCTATAGTTTCTTTAGTACACATAGGGTAAAAAAATGCAAATTCATCTCCATCTAACCTATACAATCTTACATCTTTTGGAAGATATTCTAATACTTCAGTAGCAATTGCACGCAATACTTTGTCACCATAAGAATGTCCATATTTTTCATTTATATTTTTAAAATTATCAATATCCATAATAAACATAGCACCATTTTTATAAATTTTCTCTTTTATAAGATAATTCATTCTATGTTCAAATTGTTCTCTATTCCACGTTCCTGTGATAGAATCAAATTTATTTTTTTCACCAATATTCTTTATTCTCCCGACTAGAAATATAGTTTTTGGGTCATCCGACACATAAACTTTACCTCTACAAGAAATCCATACTATTTCTTTATATTTATTAATCAACCTATATTCTAAATTGTGCTCACCTTTTTTTCCATGTAGTAATTCTTGTATATCATCTTTCCATATTTGAACATCATCTGGATAAACAATTTTACTCCAACAATTGACCAAATCAGATTCTATCTCTTTACTTAAGTTAAATTCATCAAAAATTGCTGAAGAAATTTTAAATTTATTCCTATTTATATCCCAAAAAAATATATAATCTTCTGTACTTTGAGATAAAAGTTCAAAGAAAATTTCTATATGGTCTAAACTTAAAGAGTTCGATTCTTCTCTCATCTTTTCCCCCTACAATATTACTATTAGTGTAGTTTAATCAACAAAATATCCTTATTTAGATTATACTATTTTACTAATTTTTTGTCTCATCAAACACATTTCCCCAACTTTAGTTATCTTATCAAATCTCTTACTCTTAACTAAGTTTTTTGAGATTCATAAAGTAATTTTTCTATAATCATTACTGGTGATTTATTTTTACCTGCTAAAACACCATGTTAAATCATTTATTAAATCATTTTCTCTTAAAATTCTATTTTTCGTTATATAAAGAGTTATCAGTTCTTTATTCTATAAAACTTTTCTATTACTCTTGAATTTATTTTATTTTTTTCTTCGCCTATTCTCTTTGGATTTGGTATTGCTTTTCTATAGATTTTGGCAAAGAAGTGTCTCTTCCTATAATATAAGATTTTGATATTTCTTCATCATCTATAAATTTTTTAATAGGGATTATATCATTTTTTATATTTATTTATATAAATATTTTTTGTTTTTAATTTTTTCTATCTTCTTATGTCCTTACATTTAATTTATTCTTTTCAGTTAATAAAATAGGTACATTTTTAGTACATGAAAATAGAGTTGCTTACAGGGTATATAGGATTGATGTACTATTTACTAATATTACATTTTCAACTGATTCAACCCCTCTTTTACTTACATAATTTAAGTATATTTTTCTGGATTTTTAAATTTATGTACTTTAAAATGGATATACTTATTTTCATTGATTTTGTAAGAATTAATAAAAAATACGATTACACTACAAAATTAGAATGTCAATGTTTATAAATAAAAATAATATTTTTTATTTTAATTATTACATCCATAGTTTCCATTTGTTATAAAAGGGTTCTTTTTTTTTATAATAAAATAGCTATAAAAATATACATATCAAATCAAATTAAGAAGTATTTCATTTCTAAGAAATATCCTAACATAAAAACAAAAAATGTTCATAAATTTAACTATTAACATAGATAATTTTTAGAAAAATATCTAAATTTTCAATAAATAGTAACTTTTTTATAACTAAGGGTTACTTTTTTTCTCTATTTTTTCTTATTATATCACTATTTTTTCCCTATTTCAATATTTTGACATTTTTTCCATTATACTGAAAAGATATCTTAAATTTTTAACTTGGATAAATTTTAAAGCATATACTTAAAATTAACATACTTGTTTTCTATTTTATTACACTTAATCCTTATTTTTTTCATTCTACAAAACAAAAATAAAAAAGAATAAGATAATAAATAAAATACTTATCACCTTATTCTTTATTTAATTATTTTACAACGAAAAATCTAAACTACTTTTTAAATAGCTTCCTCTTCCATCAATTTATTTGTATATTACTGGTTTAATTCTTCAAGTAACTGATTGGTTCTTGCAATACTTTATCCTAAACTCTGGAAACTTTGTAAACTACCTCTCTAGCATTTGGTAAATTTCCATCTGGAATACCTACAGCAATACCAAATGGTACAGAATACCCTTCTGGTATATCAAGTAGTTCTCTGTATTTTTTATTTGTATCAAACTTCATCTTTATTGACTCTGATTCTTTTACATCTTCTTTATCCAATACACTCACAAGACCTTCAATATCCCCTTGTTCAACAGGTGTAAATAAACCTCTAACCATTCCTATTATACAACTTCCAAGCCCTAGTGCTTGTGCAGCTGTTGTTATATTCCCTGTCAGTATTCTTATATCATATGGAGCCTATGAACTAATTTCATCTTAAGTAATAAATAAAACGGTTGGAGCACCATAAAATAACTTAAAGTTTTTATTTATCTCAACATTACTCACCTCATGAATCCTAGATAAAGTATCATCACTAATCTCTTTTAAAAGTTTCTGGTCTTGCACAACAGTTATGTGCCAAGGCTGTTTATTACATCCTGAAGGTGCTGCAAATGCACAGTGTAATAATGTGTTTACTTGCTCATCACTAATTTGTTCTGTCGTAAATTTTCGTATACTTCTACGACTTTGTATTAAATTTATTGTTTGGTTGTCTTGAAAATTATTATTCATATCTATTCCCCTTTTTATGTATTTCTTAGTACAAATACTAAATCTTCAGAAAATTAATCTTATAATTAAATTTCTTTACAATATTATTATAATTATTTTTAGCTTGTATGTGAAGACTTAAAAATATAAACACTTTTAATATATCTCAATTATATATATAAATGAAAATCTGGTATTCGTCATCTATAGAAACTGCTCTTTTCTATAGTTTAATCAATACCAGATTAATAAAACATGATATATTAATTTAAAGGACCCCATCCCTCTTTAGAATGAATCTCTGTTTTTACAGACTTAACACTATCTGTGTCAACATCCCATGACCTACCTGCAACAGAAATACCATTTTTACCTTTATACCATCTACCTTCATCATAATCGTAAACTAGGGAAGTATACCAATTACCCCCAGTCTTATTATTTGCAAATACAACTACAGTAGCATCAGATTTAGTAGGACTATATGCATATGGTTGTATATATAGTGTATCCTTACTTAATCCATATTTTGCCTTAAATTCATCTGGAATTGTAGGCCACCCATTTTTATATTTATTGTCTAATAAATATTTTCTAAAATCATCATTACCCTTTGAGGCTCCTGGTATTATAGAAGGGTCTTGTGAAAATGATGCAATCAAATCTTTCATACTTTGATGTATATCCCTAGCCATTTCAACACCATCTGGATGTTTTGTACAAGTAACATACACTTTTGCAATGCTTTCTATTCCAGTTATTCCATCATAACCATCATCAAACGTTGCTGAATATATTCCACCTGACTTACACTTTGGTTCTGTTTCAAAGTACTTACCATCTTTGTTTTCTAATACCTCTTTCATGACTTCATTCTTGCCCTTACTTGATTCCTCAGCCATTGCAATAACAATTTGAGTCTTTATATTTTCTCTATTAGAAAGACATGTAACTGCTTTACTTTTTTCTATATTTCTAAACAATGCTGGAATAGCTACTATAACTAAAATGCCTATTATAGATATAACTACTAACAATTCAATTAGTGTAAAACCCTTTTTATTCATAATAATCATTCCCATTAAATAAAATTATAGTACTTATTTTTAAATACTACATATTAATAAATTGTCTACATAAATCCTTTCAACAGAACTACTAATATACTTACAGAACTACTAATATACTCAATATTCAATTTAGTAATTAAATAACTTGTATGCTAAAACTCAATATCCTCTACCTCTATTTTGTCAATAACATCCTGTACTAATTTTTCAATGTCAAGTGCTGTTTCAGATTTTTCTATTTTCTCTAATCTAGGTTTAGTGACGGGCTTTCTAGGAGAAAATACACTACAACAATCTTCTTCAGGCACTATAGATGTTTCAAAAGTCCCTATTTTTTTGGCTATATCAACTATATCTGATTTATCCATTGCTATAAGTGGTCTAAACACTGGTAAGTCTACAACGGCATTAGTACAAGTAAGCCCTTGTATAGTTTGAGATGCAACCTGCCCAATACTTTCACCTGTAATTAAAGCATCACAATGTCTTTTTTCAGAAAGTCTCTGTGCTATCCTCATCATAAATCTTCTTGAAAGAATAGTAGCTTCTTCTTCATTACAATTCTCACCAATTGCTTTTTGTATTTCTAAGATATTAACTTTATGAAGCCTTACTCTACCACAGTATTTTGCCAGTATTTTAGCTAAATCCTTAACTTTTTCCTGTGACCTTTCACTTGTAAATGGATAACTATGAAAGTGAACTGCCTCTACTTCCATACCTCTTTTTGCAACCATCCATGTAGCCACTGGGCTATCTATACCTCCTGATAAAAGAGACATAGCTCTACCATTCGTTCCAAGTGGCAATCCACCATATCCAGGTATAGTATCACTATAGACCATAGTATGAAATTCTCTGTATTCGCACTTTATTTTAACTTCTGGATTTCTTACATCAACATTAATCCTATCTCCTACCTTTGATAATAAGTATCCACCTATATCCATACTCATTTCTTGAGAAGTCAACCCGAAAGACTTATCTCCTCTTCTTGACTCTACCTTAAAAGTTTTATATCCAGCCTCTATTTTTTCTTCTAACATTTTTAAAGCTATTTCTTTTAATGTATCATAATCTTTTTTAGCTCTTACTCCAGGGCACACACCCACTATCCCAAATACTTTTCTAACTTCTTCAATTACTTCTTCATAATCATAGTCTTCTAAATCAACATATATTCTTCCATACTCTTTATATACATTAAATCTTCCAATTGGTTTTAACATATTTCTTATATTTCTTATAAGCCTATTCTCAAATATATATCTATTCTTTCCTTTTACTCCAATTTCTCCATACTTTACTATTAATATATTATACACCATTTCACCTCTTAAACTAATTTATTATCACTATTTATACAGTATTCTTTATTTTCTTTTCATTATTGACCTTAAGTCACAAATTGATTCTTTCAAAACTTTCACAGCTTCTAACATTTCTTCTTCTGTATTCATATCAGATAAACTAAATCTTATTGTTCCATTTATTTCTTCATTTGTAAGACCTATAGCATTTAATACGTAACTACCTTTCTTTTTAGAAGAACATGCAGAGCCAGTTGATACATAAATACCTTTTTGCTCTAAGTAATGAAGTAAAACTTCTCCTTTTGTCCCTCTAAATGATACATTTAATATATGACATACTCCATCTTCTGGAGAATTGATTTTTATATCTTCTATATTATCAATTATTTCATTTTTTAATATATTTTTTAAGTTATCTACTTTCGAAATAACAGCATCTAAATCTTTGTTTAATATTCTAACAGCTTCTCCAAGACCATATATTCCAGGTACATTTTCTGTTCCCGACCTAATTCCAATTTCCTGACCACCACCTGTTAACATAGGCTTAAGGCGATTATTTTCTTTTATATACATAAATCCAATTCCCTTTGGACCATGAAATTTATGTGCACTTACACTCATAAAATCTATATTGTATTTAGATGGTCTAAAGTTAATTTTTCCATATGACTGAATAGCATCAACATGGAAATAAATTTTTTCTTTTAAACCCTTCAAATACTTTCCAACTTCACCTATTGGCTGTATAGTTCCTATTTCATTGTTAACATGCATCATGCTTACTAAGCATGTAGTTGACTTTATCGCATTTTTTAAATCCTCTATATTTATTTTCCCATCTTTTCCGACCTCTAAATAAGTTACTTCAAAACCATCTTCTTCTAAATCTTTTAATGTATTTAAAACAGAAGGATGTTCTATGTTAGTAGATATTATGTGATTTTTTCTTTTTTTATTTAAACTAGTAATACCTCTTATTATAGTATTATTACACTCTGTACCACCTGATGTAAAATAAATCTCCTTTTCTTTCGCTCCTAGAGATTTAGCTATATCTTGTCTTACTTCTTTTATAGCTTTTTCAACTTCTACACCTTTTCTATGGACAGAAGAAGGATTTCCATATTCCGTATTAAGTGCATAAACCATTTTATCTATAACTTCTTGATAAGGTTTTGTAGTTGCGCTATTGTCTAAGTATATTTCCAACTTAATTACACCTACCTTTATTTAAAATCTTCAACTCTAACTATTATACCACTAATTATAGTATTTTTTTTGTTAATCTTTATTAAAAAGACAATCTTAAATTATAAAATATTATTTCATGAAAAGCTAGTTTTTTCACTTTATTACAAATTTTTATAGTAAAATATAATATACTTATACTATACCCTACAAAAATATATTATAAAATACAATATATGATAAAATAATATATTATATAAAATAAATATATTATATTATACATATACTTATTTTTACTATAAAAGTTAAATTTATAAGCTTACTTGTTATAAAAATAACTTTTATAATTTATTTCAAAAAAAATATTGATTTTTGTGTCGCATTTTGTTATAATAAATTAAGGTTATCCCCCTGGTAACCCTAGTTAGTTAATATATCTATTCCCAATACCCTTTCATAAGGATATATTTTATATTTATTAAAAATCGGATTAGTAACGGAAATTAATTCGGTGGAAAAAAAGAGCTTACCCCGAGCTCTTTTTTTTTCTGCAAAAAATCGTAAAAATAAAGTTAATATTAATATAACTTTAATTTTAAAATTAATATTAACCATCACTAAAAAAGGATGTATTGAATTTCTAATATCAATAACATCCTTTTTATATAATTATAGCACTTTTGCTAAAAATGCTTTTGTTCTTTCATGTTTTGGATTTCCGAAAACTTCTTCTGGAGTATTATCTTCAAGTATACTTCCTCCGTCTATAAAAATAACTCTATCTGCAACTTCCTTAGCAAATCCCATCTCATGAGTTACAATTGCCATTGTCATACCTTCTTTAGCAAGTTCTTTTATAACATCCAAAACTTCGTTTACCATTTCTGGGTCAAGAGCAGATGTTGGCTCATCAAACAACATCATATCTGGTTCCATAGCAAGTGCTCTAGCTATTGCTATTCTTTGCTTTTGTCCTCCAGATAATTGTGATGGATATGAATCTTTTTTATCTAAAAGACCAACTCTACTCAACAAAATTTCTGCTTTTTTTTCTGCTTCTTCCTTAGTCATCTTTTTTAATTTAATTGGTGCTAATGTTATATTATCTAAAATAGTCTTATGTGGGAATAAATTAAAGTTCTGAAACACCATACCTATATTTTGTCTAACCTCATCAATATTAGTTTTTTTATCGACCAAATTTTTTCCTTCAAATATTATTTCTCCACCTGTAGGTATTTCTAGTAAATTCATACATCTAAGAAATGTACTTTTACCAGAACCACTTGGACCTACTATAACCATTATTTCGCCTTTAGCGATTTCTAAGTCTATATTTTTTAATACATTTAAATCTCCAAAAGATTTACTTAAATTTTTTATTGTAATCATATTATCACTTTCCTTTTTACTATTCTATGTTTTCCCTAAATGCTAAACATGCTCTCATCTAGTTAGACACAGATAGTTTCTTTTCTAATAATCCAACTAATCTTGATAGAGTAAATGTTATAACAAAGTAAATTGCTGCTGCTACTATTAATGGCTCTAATGCTCTAAATGCTGCATTTTTTACTATATCAGCAGTACGCATTATCTCAACAACTCCTATTACAGATATTATTGAAGATTCTTTTACAAGTGTAATAAACTCATTTGCTAATGAAGGTAATATATTTTTTATAGCTTGAGGTATTATTATATATCTCATAGTTGACCAATAATTTAATCCTAATGATCTACTTGCTTCCATTTGTCCATTATCAACTGATTGTATACCTGATCTAAGTATCTCTGCCACGTATGCACCAGAGTTTACTGATAATGCAAATGCACTAGCTATAAATTCACTTGGTATACCAAACAACATAGGGAATCTTATTCCTAATTGAGGTAAACCAAACCATACTATATATATCTGTACTAATAATGGTGTCCCTCTTAAAACCTCAATATAGATTGATGATATTGCTCTTAATACTTTGCTCTTTGATATTTTTGCCATACAGATAATTATACCTATTATAAATCCAAAGCATAATGCCACAAGAGAAATTGATACTGTCACACCTGTTCCTTCCAAAAAAGAAGTCCCAAATCTACTTAAAAAACTAAAATCTAAACTCATAATTTCATCTCCCACATAACTTTCTTACTAATTTGAAGCAGCTTCAGTAGATGCTTCATTTAAAAATTCTTCTATCTTCTTGCCATCTTGTAATTCTTTTATCTTTTTGTTTAATAATTCTATAAAATCTTTGTTATTGTCAGATTTTTTGATTGCTGCTGCCATACCTTCTGTTACATCTTTCCCAACTTCAGTATTTGCCATTTTTATTCCATCATATTTTTTAACATTTATTAAAGAAACTGCTTCATTAGTAACAACTGCATCTATGTTTCCATTTTTTAATTCTGTAATTAAATCAGGTATTGCTTTCAAAGATTTTGTAGTTGTCATTTTTAAAGTGTTAACTACATATTCTTCTTGGATACTTCCTGCTTGAACTCCAACTCTAAGTTTCTTTAAATCATCTTCAGTTTTTACTTTGTCTATATCTGCATCTTTAACTATAACTGCATTTCTACTTAAATAATATAATTCTGAGAAATCAACACTCTTTTCTCTCTCTGGTGTTGGAGACATACCTGCAAGAACAATATCAACTTGGTCTGCATTTAAAGCACCTATTAATCCATCAAATGACATATCCTTAATTTCAACCTTTACACCAAGCTCTTTTGCAAATTCTTCAGCCAACATTATATCGAATCCTTTTATTGAATCTTTTCCATCTACTACCTTATGAAATTCAAATGGAGGAAATTCTGCACTAGTACCAACAACTAATTTTCCATTGTCTTTTATTTGTTCTAACTTTGTTTTTTCTCCTCCACCACTACATCCTACTAGCGATAATGTCAATCCTAATACTAATCCTAAACTTAATAATTTTTTAAATACTTTCATTTTAACT
>OCJJ01000328.1_pt1 | contig 12432 bp, 15 predicted proteins | sample 1480771 | NCBI WGS metagenome assembly OCJJ01 (sample SAMN05301483, study PRJEB22388) | human gut metagenome | isolation source: Infant 1 DOL 26 gut | host: Homo sapiens | place: USA: Pittsburgh, Magee-Womens Hospital of UPMC | collected 2013/2014
TACAGCTTTTCGTATAGTATTACTGCTATAAGTTGCAGAAGTTATAGCATCCACATCTAAAGACTGTTGTTTAATAATACTTGTTGTAATTTTTTCAGCAGGTTTACCTAAAAGATGGTCGTGTTTTAAGATATTAATATTTTGGATTTTACCATTATTAACTTCAACAGACACAGTAGCTTTTACCAAGTTATTATCAGCACTTCCAGTATAAATGCCATTTTTAACATTATTAATATCTATATCTTTTACTACCAAGTTTTCTGGCTTTAAGTTGCTTACAATTACAATAATAATGCATATAAATACAAAGAATAGAGCAATAGATATTTTTACATATTTTTTCTTTTTATTAGTAGCCTTGTTGCGAATTTTCATTGTAAAGTCCTCCCACTAAAATATCTAAGAAATTTTCTATAAGTTGAGAAAAATTATGTAAAGAATATAGTTTATTTTCAACAACACATAAAACGAATCCTAACAATGCACTTATAAGCATCCATGAGCTTTTATCTATATTTTTTTTGAATATTCCTTGTTCAATTCCAATGGAAAGGAATTTATCAAGCATTTTTATACCATTATTGCTAGGCGTATTGTTTGTATTTTCAGATGCAAATATAATATTCATTCTACTATGCATGATAGCTTTTGCCATCTCTGGTTCACTAGAAAGAGTTTTTATAAAGCTAGTCATAATTTCTATGATTTGTTTATCTATTGGTAGTGATGAGCAATTATTCATAATGTCAATGGCATTATTTTCTACTGTGTTATAAAGTTTATTGGTCATATCGCTGATAATCTCTGCTTTGTCTTTGTAGTAAAGATAAATTGTAGTTGGAGAATATTCTATTTTTGTAGCAATTTTTCTTATTGATAAATTTTCATATCCATGTTGGTTTATAATTTCGATGCTAGCATCCATAATCTTTTTCTTCATTTCTTCTTTTTCATTTTTACGTCTTTCTTTGATACTCATATAATCACCTCTTTGCTTAACGGTGTTAAGTTAATTTACACTGTTATTGTATAATTTAATTTTAATACTGTCAATAAATTATTAAATAATATAAGTTAATATATTTTTATGGATAATAAATTAATGTTATTAATTGTAATATTTAAGATATTATTGTATAATAATAATCGGTTTAAATGCGCCACATCTTATTAAAGTTGGTTCATAATTCTAAATAAACTTTAATAAGATACATTAAAATATAATAAATTCTTTTATGCTATAAAATTTATTTTATAGCTATTAAATCAGATGTTTAAAAATTTTTTAACAGTCTATAGTTTTTAAGAGTCTATAGTAAGTAGACTAAAAATATGATTTTACATCTGTACTTGTTCGAGAACTCCAAGTATAAAAAACTAAGGAATTATATAGTGGCAGTATATAATTAATACCCTTAGACACACCTTTTTGAAAGTGGAAAAAAGATGTGTAGTTCTCCTCGACCACAAATCAAGGAGGATAAAAAATGGAAAAGAGAAAAGTAATAATTGATTGTGACCCAGGAATTGATGATTCTTTGGCAATTCTTCTGGCTTTAAACTCACCAGAGTTAGAAGTAATTGGAATTACCACATGTTGTGGAAATGTCCCAGCAAATATAGGTGCAGAAAATGCACTAAAAACACTTCAAATGTGTTCTTCACTAAATATTCCAGTATATATAGGAGAAGAAGCACCACTAAAAAGAAAACTTGTAACAGCTCAAGATACACATGGAGAAGATGGTATTGGAGAAAACTTTTATCAAAAGGTTGTAGGAGCTAAAGCAAAAAATGGAGCAGTGGATTTTATAATAAATACTTTATATAATCATGAAAAAGTATCAATAATAGCACTTGCACCACTTACAAACATAGCTAAAGCACTTATTAAAGATAAGAAAGCATTTGAAAATCTCGATGAGTTTGTATCTATGGGAGGAGCATTTAGGATTCATGGAAATTGCTCTCCAGTAGCAGAGTTTAATTATTGGGTAGACCCACATGGAGCAGATTATGTTTACAAGAATTTATCTAAAAAAATCCACATGGTAGGTTTAGATGTAACTAGAAAAATTGTACTTACTCCTAATATTATTGAGTTTATAAATAGACTTGATAAGAAGATGGCAAAGTATATAACTGAAATAACTAGATTTTATATTGATTTCCATTGGGAACAGGAGGGAATAATTGGCTGTGTGATAAATGACCCTCTAGCAGTAGCATACTTTATAGATAGAAGTATATGTAAAGGATTTGAATCATATGTAGAAGTTGTAGAAGATGGAATAGCTATGGGTCAGTCTATAGTGGATTCTTTCAATTTCTATAAAAAAAATCCTAATGCAATTGTTCTAAATGAAGTTGATGAGAAGAAATTTATGTACATGTTTTTAAAGAGGCTTTTTAAAGGTTATGAAGACATTATAGACTCTGTGGAAGGAGTGATATAGTGTGAAAAGAAAAATATGTGTAAAAACTATTACACTTATAGCTTTTGGTATTTCTATAAATATAATAGGCGCTTTTATAGCTATGGGATTAAGATTACCTGTATACTTAGATTCAATAGGAACTATAATGATAGCTTCACTTTTAGGACCTAAATACGCTGTTGTTACAGGTGTGTTTGGAAGTTTAATAAGTGGAATTACGTTTGATGTATATTCTCTCTATTTTGCACCAGTTCAAATATCAACCGGATTACTTGCTGGAATAGCATTTAAAAAGAATTTTTTAAGAGGTTTAAAAACTCCACTAGGAGTACTTTTATTTGCCATTCCAACATCTATAATAAGTTCAATAATTTCAGCATTTTTATTTGGAGGTATGACCTCTTCAGGTTCATCATATATAGTGCAAATCTTGAAAGTGTTAGGACTGGGGGATGTTTTTAGTGTGTTTGTAACCCAAGTATTTACTGATTATGGAGATAAGCTGTTAGCAGTTGTTTTAGTGAATTTAGGATTAAATGCAGTTCCAAAAACTTTAAAGGTATCATTGACTGGAGGAAAATAGATAGAAAATGGATAGATATAGTGAGATAACAAATAAAAATCAAAGAGAAATTGTTCTGCTCAAAGGATTTCCTTGTATATGGGGAAAGTGTTCTTTTTGTGATTATATAGATGATAATTCTAATTTAGAAGAAGAGATGAATAAATTAAATCTAAAGGTTTTAAAAAACGTAACTGGGAAATATGGAGTTCTTGAAGTCATAAATTCTGGAAGCTGTTTTGAATTACCTAAGGATACTTTAGAAAAAATAAAGTGTATTATAAAAGAGAAAAATATAAAAAAATTATTTTTAGAAAGTCATTGGTCTTACAAAAATAGGCTTAAGGAAATGAGAGAGTATTTTGAAATTCCTGTGGTATTTAAAATTGGAGTTGAAACCTTTGACAATGATTTTAGAAATAATATTTTAAATAAAAATGCAAATTTTAAGACTCCACAAGATGTAAAAGAATATTTTGATTCACCTTGTATTATGGTTGGAATAAAAGGACAAACAAAAGAGATGATAGATAAAGATATAGATATTATCCTAAATACTTTTGAAAAAGCGACAGTGAATGTTTTTATAAATAATTCTTCTAGTATAAAAAGAGATGAAGAGTTAGTGAAATGGTTTATTAGTAAGTATAAATTCTTGGATGAAAATCCAAATATAGAAGTTTTATACAATAATACAGACTTTGGTGTAGGAGATTAGCATTAATTTAGTTTAAATTTAAAATTGAAAAGTTTCTTATGTTTTTGAAAAAGCTTCTAATAGTTAGAAGCTTTTTTTGTAGAGTTTTATGTTACAATAAGAAAAAAGGAATTAAGGAGCAATTAAATGATGTTTGATAGGGGAAAATGGAATAAATTGGATTATAATGAACTTTTAGAATATATGATGTCTATACAAGATATAAAATATAGAGATTTTAATAAAAAGCTTATACCTGGAACAGAAAATATAATAGGTATTAGAGTTCCTAATTTAAGAAAGTTATCAAAAGAAATAAGCCAAGGAAATTGGAAGGAATTTTTAGAAGTAGCAGAGGATACATACTATGAAGAAGTTAGGCTACAAGGTATGGTAATTGGCAATATAAATAGTAATTTTGAAGAAACTTTATACTATGTAAAAAGATTTATACCTAAAATCGATAATTGGTCAGTTTGCGATGGATTTTGTTCTGATTTAAAGTCTGTTAAAAAATATAAAGAAAATATGTATGATATACTTAAAAAATATGTTTATTCAAAGAATCCATGGGAAATTAGATTTGCATTAGTTATGTTTTTAATATATTATGTTGATGATAAACATATTAAAGAAATATTTGAATACTGTAATAATATACAAAGTGAAGAATATTATGTTAAAATGGGTATGGCATGGTTGCTATCAATTTGTTTTATTAAATGTGAAGAGGAAACTTTTCTCTATATAAAAAATAATAATTTAGATGATTTCACTTATAATAAAATGCTACAAAAAATAATTGAATCAAATAGAGTAGATTTAGAAAAGAAGAATATAATAAGAAGTATGAAAAGAAAGACAAGAAGATGTTGACGGAGGAATATTAATGAATAACAATGAAGACAGAATTGACAAATTTTTAGAACTTCAAAGCAAAGGATTTAAATTTGCAGAGATAGCTCAAAATCTAAAGATTAGTCAAAGTACTTTAAGAACTTTTTTAAATAAAAAAGGATATAAGTCAGAAAAAGGTAAATACATATTAAAAGACGAATTAAATTATAATAAAAGTTTGGATAATAGAAACTTGGAAGAAGAGAAAGCTAAGGAGTATGAAAAAAGTAAAAAGAATACTATAAGTAATAGAAAAAAAGTAAGCACCAAAAAAAAGATTTCTAATGAAAAGGCTTTAAGTAAAAGTGTTGAACAAATTGAGTTTAATGATACAGGTTTAAAAAATGCAAAGCCAAAACAAAATATTAAGCCTAAGAAAGATAGAAAAATAAATATAACTCAAGAAGATTTAGATAAGCTTTGTGAAGTATATGATTGGTATTTAGAAGTAAAAGATTACAATATAAAGCCTAAAAAAATATCTAATAAAAAAGATGTACATATAGATGATGAACACATAGATGAATTAAAAACAACAAGAATACGTATAGATAAAGAAATATGGAATGATTTTGAAAGATTATGTAGTAATTCGAATTTTGAAAAACATCAAATACTTACACAGGCATTGAAAGAATTTATGAAAAAGTATAAAAATCTACTATAAAATACTACTATATGAGGTGCTTAATATGAATAAAATAGTAAAAAAATCAATTTCTCTAATGATTATATTAACAATATTTATTTTTATGTTGACAGCATGTGAAAAAGATGAACAGCCTGATTCAGTTGATATTCAAACAGAAGATAAAAATGAGATAAAAATAGATGAGGGAAATGCAAAAGTATTGAATATAGGAAAATCAGAAATTATAAATATAGATGAAGGTGATAAAGTAGATACATCAACAAAGGTAGAAAATAATTCAACATTTAATATATCCAATGTTGAATTGATATATAATGAATATGATGAGAATAAAAAAATTATATCTTCGGATAGTAAGGCTTTGTTGGACATGACTTTAATGCCTGGGAAAGTTGCTTACATAGAATGTGGGCATAAAACTTTTGTAAAGGGTGTAGAAGTTTATGCATATGAATATGAGGCAGAGGGTAAGATTGTGTATGTTAATTTAAAAGAAAATACTATTAATATAAGAAATAATAATATTAAGCTAGAAAATAGTAGTCAGTATGAGGTGCTATCTACATCAGAACTTAAAAAAGTAAATGAATCAAATGAGGGAATTACGTATCAAGTAAAAGTAAAAAATTCATCATCAAAAGATTTAGGAAATATTATTCTTAAGACAGCAGAAGTTAATGAAAATGGAGAATATTTAACAGTAAATCGTGTGCCATCATATAAGATTTTAAAGCCTTCAGAAGAGACAGATATAGATATATTGTGTTCAACAAAGGCAAAAAGTGTTGAAATAGTGGGATATACGTATGATGATATAAAAGAAAAAGCCAATGTGGATATTGACTTAAAATCTCATAAAGTTAAGATAGACAAATAAAGGTAGGGGATACTTATGAAGGTTTTAATAGTTGAAGATAATAAGATACTTTTAGAAAGTGTAGTAGAAGAACTTAGCAAGCATTTTGAAACTGAAAAGTGTGAAGATGGAGAAGAAGCTTTATACTTAGTAAATCAAAATATATATGATTTAGTCATTTTAGACTTAATGCTTCCTAATATAAATGGATTTACACCTGTACTTATATTGACAGCAAAAGAAACATTAGATGACAAAGTAGAAGCATTTACTATAGGAGCTAATGATTATTTGACAAAACCTTTTTATATGGAAGAGTTAGTAGCTAGGGTATACGCTATATTAAGGACTAATGGAAAAATAAAAGAAAGAAACGGATTAGAATTTAAATCTTTATATTTAGATACACTAGAAAAAAGAGTGTATATTGAAAAAGAAGAAATAAAACTTCAAAACAAACAGTTTAACTTGCTTGAGTATTTTGTATTAAATAAAGGTTCAATTTTATTAAAAGAGCAGATTTATGATAGAATATGGGGAATTGATTCAGATGCGACTATTGAAATAGTGGAAGTATATGTAAGTAATCTAAGAAAAAAACTAAGTAAATATGGATATGATAAATATATTAAAACTAAACGTAAGGTAGGATATATATTCGATGATAAATAAGAATGTATTTACCAGTACTAAAAATCATTTAATAAAAATGTATATTATTGTAGTAGGTAGTTTTTTAATAATCTTTTCTATATTTATATACTCATATTTTAGGGGACTTACATATAGTGGAATTGATAGTGAGATAAATGATGAACTTGAATATATAGTCTCTCAATTTAAAAGAACTTCATTTTTGAACCCAATAAGACTGAAAGATATGGTGTATGTATATGAAGATGGAAGGATAAGTTACTATACTCAAAATGAATATTTTGATGAGTTACTTCCAGATAGAAGACTAGATAAAAAAAATTCGTTTTTTAAATACACAGAAAATGGATATACTTTTAGAGAATTAAATGTAGATGTAGGTAGATACCAAATACAGATAATTAGAAATATAGATTCTGAGATGAATTCTTTGAGACAGCTTACATCTGTTCTTATAATTGGAATATTAATTTCTGTAATAATTACTTACTTTGTGGCTGTATATCTCACTAGAAAAGCTTTAATTCCAATAGAAACAGCATGGAAAAATCAAGCTAAGTTTATACAAGATGCTTCTCATGAATTAAGAACACCAATAACAATAGTTTCATCAAAATTAGAAAGTATGTTAAAATCCCCAGAAAGTACAGTAAATGATGAAGTTGAAACAATAGCTACTGCAATGAAGGAAACTAGAAGACTTAAAAAAATGATAACTGATTTATTGTCTCTTACTAAAGAGGACTCTATTGTTAAAGTTAATTTAGAAGAAATAGATTTAGAAAAGTTATTGGAAGAAATATCAGAAGACTATATTGACATTGCTGAGTTTCAGGAAAAAAGATTCGTGTTTAATTCTAAACTGAAGAATAAAGTTATAATAACAGATAAAAATAAATTAAGACAACTTATATTAATTTTCATTGATAATGCCTTTAAGTATACAAAATTGGGTGATGAGATAGCATTAGAATTGAAAGAAGATATAGAGGATGAGGTAACTTTACTTATAAGTGATACTGGTATAGGCATAAAAAAAGAAGAGATACCTCTTATATTTGATAGATTTTTTAGAAGTGAAAATGTAAGAAATAAAGATTTAGAAGGTTCTGGAATAGGACTTTCAATAGCTCGCATGATTAGTTTAAACTTATCTATTGATATAAATGTAACTTCTGATGTAGATATTGGAACTACATTTGAATTGTCAATACCAAAAAAGTTAAAATAATAAAAATATAAAAAATTGTTTTTAGAAATGAAGAATGGGTATACTAATTAGTATAAAATATAAAAAGACCTTATAAAAGTAAATTTATATTTATAAATTTCATAGTATAATTATATAGGGATAATAAAGTTTAATAGGAGGATTTAAAAATGGCAAAAGTTATAAATACATCTGAATTTAGAAGTAGTGTTGAAGGTAGTAAGGGAGTAGTTGTAGTTGATTTCTTTGCAACTTGGTGTGGACCTTGTAACATGTTGGGACCTGTATTTGCAGAATTAGGTGAAGAGATGAAGGATAAAGCTAGATTTGTAAAAGTTGATATAGATGAGAGCTTAGAAATAGCTCAACAATTCAATGTATCTACAGTACCAACTATGATTATATTTAAAGATGGAAAACCAGTAGAAACTTTAATTGGATTCATGCCAAAGAACAAAATTGAAATGCAAGTAAAATCATATTTATAAAAAATGGGTGAGTATTATGAGATATGATATAGCTATAATCGGCAGTGGTCCAGCTGGATTGTCTGCTGCTATAAATGCAAAAATAAGAAATAAAACAATTATCATGTTTGGTAATGATAATTTAAGTAATAAGCTTGTTAAAGCTCCTTCAATAGATAATTATTTAGGTTTTTATGATATAAGTGGTGATGAATTAAAAGACAAGTTTAAATCACATATAGATAGTATGGATATTTCAATTGAAAATAAAAGAATAAATAATATTTATGCTATGGGAGAATACTTTACAATAATGTCTGGAAATGATATGTATGAAGCTACTACTGTAATCCTTGCAACTGGGGTAGAGTATACTAGACCAATCAAGGGTGAAGAAGAATTTCTAGGAAGAGGTGTGGGCTACTGTGCTACATGTGATGCACCACTTTATAGAAATAAAAAGGTAGCAGTTATAGGATATAATGAAGAATCTAAAGAAGAAGCAAATTTTTTAAGTGAACTCACTTCAAAGACTTATTTTATACCTATGTACAAAAAAGATAATCTTATGAGAAGTTCAGATAACCTAGATGATTCTATTGAAGTTATACATGACAGACCAGTACAGATAGATGGAGATAAACTTGTAAACAAAGTATCTTTTAAAGAAAACCACATTGAAGTTGATGGAGTATTCGTTATAAAAGATAGTACAGCTCCAAGTGCATTGGTTCCTGGAATAGAGATTGATGGCATTCATATTAAAGTTGACAATAATATGAAGACTAGTATAGATGGATGCTTTGCTGCTGGAGATTGTGTTGGAAAACCCTATTCTTATATAAAAGCAGCTGGTCAAGGGCAAATAGCAGCTTTAAATGCTGTTTACTATTTAGATAAATTAAAGAGGGCTTAATATTTATATTGATTAACTTTTTAAAGATATTTATAAAAAACTGTCTTGAAATAATTTTATTATTTCAAGACAGTTTTTTATTTTTAAGTTATTAATAAAAGTATTTTAAAATCTATATGTAATTACTTTTATTAATAAAACTCAAAGTTATATTAGTAAAAATTGGAATTATTTATAATATACTCCAAAATTTAAAAATAATGGTTGAAAAATCTAATTAAGAGTACTATAATTTAATTAAGTAATTACTTAATCAAAACGAGGTACTTATGGAAAACTTGGTTAAAATATTTAAAGCATTGAGTGATGAAACTAGACTTAACATACTTATATTAGTATCCAAGAGAAATATATGTCAAAAGGGGATTTCTAAATATCTAGGGATTTCAGATTCTGCTGTTTCACAACATATAAAAATATTAAAAGATGTTGGGATAATAACAGGATATAAAGAAGGATACTATGTTTTATATCATATTAATAAAGAATCATTTAATATATGTGTAGATTTTATAAATTCTATGTTAAGTAATTCTAGTGAAAGCTTTATAGATGTATTTGATGTAAATACAATACATCTAGGATGCAGTAAAGAATGTAAATCTATAAAAAAATGTTGTAAGAGAAGGGAGAAATAATAATGAAAGTATGTATACCAGTAGAGGAGAATAAAGGATTGGATAGTAAACCATATGGACATTTTGGTTCTGCTCCAATTTTTGTTGTGTGTGATTTAGAAAGTGGAGAAGTTAAATCTTTAGATAATGGAGATTTAGATCATGAACATGGAAAATGTCAACCATTAAAAGCATTGTCAGGGACAGCTGTAGATGCAGTAGTTGTTGGAGGAATAGGACAAGGAGCTATAATTAAATTAAATGGAATGGGAATAAAAGTTTACAGAGCAGAAGGTGATACTATAAGTGCTAATTTAGACTTACTTAAAAATGGAAAATTAGTAGAATTTCCATCAGACCATACTTGCTCACATGACGGATGTGGACATCATTAAAAAAAACAGCTGATGAAATATATACTTCATCAGCTATTTTTTCTTTTAATAAATACGATTTTATTCTTTTAAAACCAAAATTTAGATTTTTATGTTTTTTGTAGTATCCTTAATAATATTTCAAGTTTACAAGTTTACTACTTTTAGATTTTTTTTGTATGTTTTTCTATATAGTCAATATCATTTAATATGTCATTGAGTTCTTTATTAAGTGTTTTTAAATCATCACCATCTACATTGTAGTTTAAAAATAGTTCCTCTACATTATCAATGATAGAATTGACTTTTCTAGTAACTTCAACAAATGTCTTAAAGTTACTACTATTTTTAGCATTTAGAAATTTTTTTAAATCCTTTGATATAAATGATACTATTTCATATTCATCATTAAATAGACCTCTACCAATAGGATATGGTTCAATTCTCTGTAAAAAATATTGGTCTTTAGCATTAATATTATAAGTATAAGATATTTCCCAACCGTCTCCTAAATCAAACTTGATAAAATATAATGTACTACTTACTTTTGATATTCTTGTGGCACCAAGCTGTCTTAAAAGAACTTCAATCGAATCACCTTGAACAGTATTAATATTCATATATACACATCCCCTTTAGTATTATTATACTATATTTTTTAAAATTTTATAATTAAATAAACAGTAGATATAATAATAGATATAATCATAAGTGGAAAACCTATTTTGAAATACTCCTTAAAAGAGATAGGATGACCGTGTTTATTACCTATACCTGCTAGTACAACATTAGCAGATGCTCCTATTAGTGTTCCATTTCCTCCAAGACAAGCTCCAAGAGATGTTGCCCACCATAGTGGCATTACATCAATACCTTCAGCTTGCATAGTCAAAATAAGAGGAATTAGTGTTGCAACAAATGGAATATTATCTAAGAAAGAAGAGACTATAGCTGATAACCATAATATCAACAACATTGTAAATACAAGATGTCCTTCTGTAAGTCCAATCAATGCCTGAGCCAATTTGTTTATTATCCCAACTTCTACTAATCCACCAACTACTACAAATAATCCCATAAAGAATAAAATTGTAGACCATTCAATACCTGCCATAATTTCATCTACATCTTGTTTTCCTATTAAAAGCATTATAGATGCTCCTGTCAGTGCTACAACAGAAGAATCTATGTGGATTGTACTGTGAAACATAAAACCAAAAAGTATGAATGCTATTAATATAAGGCTTTTTATAAGTAGAGGTTTATCTTTAACAGATTTTTTTTCATCTAGTTTTAATATTGCATTTTTAGCTCTTTCATTCACAACAAGTTCTTTTCCATAAATAAATCTAAAGCATATTATAGTTATAGCAAGTATTACTATAACAGCAGGACCTAAATTTATTACAAAATCCATAAAACTAAGATTGGCAGCACTACCAATCATAATATTTGGAGGGTCTCCTATAAGAGTAGCTGTTCCTCCTATATTTGAAGCTAAAATCTGTGTTATTAAAAATGGAACTGGATTAAGTCCTAATATTTGTGTAATAACTATAGTCATTGGTCCAATAAGTAAGACGGTTGTAACATTATCTAATACAGCTGATAAAATAGCTGTTATAATAGCAAAGCAAATCATTATCTTCCATGGGTCACCTTTAGCTTTCTTTGCAGTCCAGATAGCTATATATTCAAATAACCCCGAGTTTTTGACAACAGCTACAAATAGCATCATACCAACTAATACACCAATAGTATTGAAATCTATATGGCTTAATCCTTCATCAAGTGTAAGTATATTGAATATTATCATTAATAGTGCACCACCAACAGCTGCTACGGATCTGTTTACCTTTTCTGTAATAATAGCTGCCATAACTATTAAAAATATACATATAGCTATTATTTGTTGAAATTCCATAATATAAGTACCTCCATTTGTATTATTTTGTGCTTAATGCTAGTACTATATATAGTATTACTTTTCTATTGTTTTTTCAATGGATGTATAAAAGTATATTATTTAACAAAGTTTTTGAAAAATTGACAGAATTTAAAGAAAATTTTTGTTATTTAAATAAATTTT
>OCJJ01000343.1_pt1 | contig 11278 bp, 10 predicted proteins | sample 1480771 | NCBI WGS metagenome assembly OCJJ01 (sample SAMN05301483, study PRJEB22388) | human gut metagenome | isolation source: Infant 1 DOL 26 gut | host: Homo sapiens | place: USA: Pittsburgh, Magee-Womens Hospital of UPMC | collected 2013/2014
TCTACTGGTGGGGCATTGATTTTAGCAGCTATGGGTTCAAGTAAGAAAGACTTTAATAAGGAAGAACAAAATAAGGTTTTTGTACAGCTTTTCATTATGAGTGCAGTTGGCTTATTGGTTATTGCAGTAGTATCAATATTATCATTTAATGCAATAACACATTTAATGAACTAATTAGAATAACTGAAAATAAATCATTAAATTTAACTTTTAATATTAATCAATATAATATAATTTGGAGGGAAAGTTATGAAAAAAGGAGCATTAAGCAATATAAAGGTACTTGACCTTACAAGAGTTCTTGCAGGTCCATATTGTACAATGATGTTGGCGGATTTTGGAGCTGATGTTATAAAAATAGAGATGCCAAGAAAAGGTGATGATACAAGAGGTTTTGGACCTTTTGTAAATGGAGAGAGTTTATACTATGCAAATATAAATAGAAATAAAAAAGGTATCACTCTAAACCTTAAATCAGAAGAAGGAAAAAATATATTTTTAGAAATGGTAAAACATGCTGATGTTGTAGTAGAAAATTACAGACCAGGTGTAATGGAAAAGTTAGGTCTGGGTTATGATGAGTTGGCTAAAGTTAACAATCAAATAATTTATGGAGCTGTATCAGGATTTGGATGTTATGGACCATATTCAGAACGTCCAGGTTATGATATTATTGCACAGGCAATGGGTGGTCTTATGAGTATAACAGGGCAAGAAGGAGGAGAACCAACGAGAGTTGGTAATGCTATGGGTGATGTACTAGGTGGAATGAATTTAACCATTGGTATACTCACAGCACTCAACGCTAGAAAAATAATAGGAAAAGGACAAAGAGTAGATGTTTCCCTCGTTGATTCTGTTGTATCGTCTCTCGAAACTGGTATACAGAGATACTTTGATTCAGGACAACCTGAACTTATGGGTAATAGATATGCTTCAGCCTATCCTTATGACTCTTTTAAGGCAAGTGATGGAAGTTTTGTAATAGGCTGTGGTAATGACAAACTTTTTGAAAAGTTATGTAAAAAAGTTCTTTTTAGAGAAGACCTTTTAATAGATGAGAGATTTAAAACAAATCTTAATCGTTGTGAACATTACAAGGCTCTTAAACCAGAAATAGAAAAATGGTCTGTTAAGCATACAATAAAAGAAGCAGTTGACTTAATATCAGAGGCTGGAGTTCCTGCTGCTCCTATCTATAATCTTGATTGTGTTACAACAGATGAACATATAGCAAAAGCAAGAGAAATGATTGTAGATATTAGTCATCCTATTATAGGAAATATGAAAGTCAATGGAAATCCAGTTAAGTTGATGACAACAAAAGCTAAAATTGATATGCCAGCACCATCTCTAGGGGAAAGTAACGAGGAGATTTATAATGGTTGGCTTGGTTTTGATAGTGATAAAATAAAAGATTTAAAAGAAAATGGAGTTATTTGATTAAAAGATAGCTAAACACACTTGTGACTTTAGTCATGGGAGGTTCAGTTAGAATAATATCAAAAAATATTAAATCAATACTGTAAATCAAATATAGAATTGTCAGAAGCATTTAAGATGGGAAAAGCTACTTAGACATTGAGTCTTTGTGGCTTTTCCTATTTTCATTAAGAATTTTATATTATCAGAATAGATATGTACTAAACTAAAGTATTAACAATTTAAATTAATAGAAAATAAACTACCTAATTATGTTGAATAAAGACTACTTTAGTGAAAACAAACTTATAGAGATGCTATTTAAATTATTTTAATGGAAATATCAAAAATGAGACTGCATTCTCAAAAATGAGACTGCGTTTTTTAAGTATTTTCTCGAAAATGAGACAAAAATATTGTTTTATGGGTTTTATTGAAGAAAAATTCTTCTGTGAATTACAATTTAATCAATTTTAAAGTTGAAAATTATTAAAAATTTAGTGAAATTTATGTATATTTCGTTTATTTTATTAAAAATAACAATTTTTTACTAAAAATAAAGAACTTCAATGGTGATTGGCATAGTACTTGCTATTTTATATTAACAAGAAATGTAGAAAAAATAACAATGTATAATGGGGGGAATATGATGGAATCTGTAATGGAAAATTTGAACAATCTTAAGGTGGAGGTTAAGGACAAAGTCTGTGTTATTACTATAAATAGACCTAAAGCTTTAAATGCTCTTAATAGTGACACTCTTAGGGAACTATCACAAGTTATTGATGTAGTATCAGAAAATGAGGCAATATTAGGAGTTATTATTACTGGAGAAGGTAAAGTTTTTGTAGCCGGTGCTGATATACGCCAGATGCAAAACTATAAAAGTGAGGAAGGCAGAAAATATGCAGGTTATGCTCAGGGAATTTTTGATAAAATTGAAGCTCTTGAGAAAACAGTAATAGCAGCAGTTAATGGATATGCATTAGGTGGTGGATGTGAACTTGCTATGAGTTGTGATATTAGAATTGCATCAGAAAAGGCTATATTTGGACAACCTGAAGTTAATTTAGGAGTTATTCCATGTTTTGGTGGAACTCAAAGATTATCAAGACTTGTTGGAACTGGAATAGCTAAAGAGTTAATTTTTACAGGGAGACAAGTAAATGCAGAAGAAGCTAAATCTATTGGGCTTATTAATAAAGTGGTTCCAAGTGATTTACTTTTAGAAGAGTCTATGAAGATGATGAACCAAATAGTTGAAAAAGCGCCAATAGCAATAAGATATGCAAAAGTTGTTATTAACAAAGGGATAGATATGGATTTAAAGAATGCTCTTGAACTAGAGAAAGATATTGCAGGTTTAACTTTTGCTACAAGAGATAAGCAAGAAGGAATGAATGCATTTATAGAAAAGAGAAAGCCAGTTTTTGAAAATAAGTAGCTATTATAACTAAAATTGGAACAATGTAGAATATATTCAAAATCTAAATTTCGTGAAAAAATACATATAGTTTAATTTTAAAAGGAGTTAATTTATGAATACGGGAGTAATTATAAGTTTAGTAGGGATTATCATAGCTCTATCTCTTCTAGTTGTAATGGTTATGAAGGGAATAAATATTTTTATTATAGCAATTGTATGTTCATCATTAGTTGCTATAACAGGAAGCCTAAATGTGTATGATGCACTTAAAGTGGATTATATGACAGGGTTTGTTGGATTTCTTCAGGCAAATTTCTTTATTTTCCTAACAGGGACATTAATGGGAAAAATAATGGAGATTACTGGTGGAGCAAAATCTATTGCTAAGATGATTGTAAGATGGATTGGGAAGGATAAAGCACTACTTTCTATTCCAATAGCTTGTGGAATATTAGCCTATGGTGGAGTAAGTGTTTTCGTTGTAAGTTTTGCAGTGTTTCCGATAGCTTTAGAAATTTTTAAAGAAGCTGATTTGCCACGAAGATTTATACCAGCAGCTTTGACTTTTGGATGCTCAACTTTTGCTATGGTTGCACCAGGGGCACCACAAATTCAGAATATTGTTCCAGCATCAACATTAGGGACAGATATTATGGCTGGAGCAGTAAATGGTTTTATATCATGTGCAGTAATGTTTATAGTTGGAAGTACCATTTTGTACAAAATGGTTTCAAAAGAAAAAGCCAATGGTGGTCATTTTATAGCACATGAATCAGATATATTTGATGAAGCAGAAGCAACTAATTCTAAGAGAGAAAATGGTCCCAATGGTGTAATTGCCTTAATTCCATTGATAGTGTCAATTTTAATAATTAATGTAAAAGTTAATGGAAAAGCGATAGTACCAATTGAGGTGGGAGTATTTATTGGAGCTTTATTAGTATATTTATTGTTAAATAAATATCAAGATAATACTAAAATAGTTGGACATGTTGGTGATGCATGTAAAACTACAGTAGTAGCAATATGTAATACTTGTGCTGTAGTTGCATTTGGTTCAGTAGTAAAATCAGCAGTTGGTTTTGACTTCATAGTTAATGCTATGACTAATATTCCTGGTCCTCCTATTGCAGGGGCTGCAGTTGGAACTACAGTTATTGCAGGTATTTGTGGGTCAGCTTCAGGTGGACTAGGAATTGCAGCTCCACTTCTTGGACCAGTATTTTTAGCCAAGGGTGTTTCCGCTGCAGCATTAACTAGGACTATGGCAATTTCATCAGCAGCATTAGATTCACTTCCACACAATGGATATATTGTTACTGTAACAAATGGTCTTTGTAAAGAAACACATAAGGATGCCTATATGCCAATATTCTGGGTAACTGTTTTAACCCCATTTATTGGAACCATAGTAGCAGTCCTACTGTTTACAATGTTCCCGGGATTGCCATAAGAGAAAAGATAAAAGGTATAAATTATATTTTGATATTATAAAATCAATTTTCAAAATATATACAATAAATTTCATGTTTTAATACTGTAAATATGTATTTAAAATAACAAATTGACCATATAAGGAGGAATTGAAAGTGTTAAATAAACCATTAGAGGGAGTTAAGGTTATTGACCTAACGTATTTTGTAGCAGGTCCAGGGACTTCTAAAATATTAGCTGACTGGGGTGCTGACGTTATTAAGGTAGAGCCAAGCTTTGGAGACCCAGGAAGAAAGACAGGGGCAACAATGACAATGCCAATAGATGATTATAATAATCCTTTTTACAGCACATATAATTCAAATAAAAGAGGTTTGTCTATAAATCTTAAGAGTGAAACTGGAATTGAAATTATGGATAAGCTTTTAAGCGAAGCAAACGTATTTGTTTCAAGTTATAGAACAGGAGCATTAAAAAGACTAGGTCTTGATTATGAATCATTAAGTAAAAAGCATCCACACCTTATCTGGGGTCAGATAAATGGTTTTGGCGATTTTGGACCTGCTAAGGATAATGCAGGATTTGATACAGTTGCCTTTTGGGCAAGAAGTGGGGCTATGCTTGATATAGCAGAAAAAGATACAAGTCCAATAAATCCACCTATAGCCTTTGGAGATGCAACAACTTCTTGTAGTTTATCTGGAGGAATATGTGCAGCTTTGTACCAGCAAGCTAAAACTGGAAAAGGACAAAAAGTAATGGCATCTTTATTTGGGCAAGCAATATGGAATGCATCATCTTTATTAGCATCTACACAGTTTAGTGATGAGTATCCAAAAACTAGAAAAAATGCTATTTCACCAGTAATAAATTCTTATCGTTGTAAGGATGGAAAGTGGATATTCTTAAGTATTTTAGAGCATGAAAGATATTTTGAGGCACTTTGTAGATTATTTGGAAGAGAAGACTTAATAAAAGAAGAGAAATTTGCATCTTCAGTAGAAAGTAAGAAAAATGCTACAGAACTTATTAATATTTTGGATGGTGAATTTGCAAAGTTTACTCAAAATGAGATGGTTGAAAAACTTACTGCTGCTGATATAGCTCATGAAAAAATTCAACATGTTAATGATGTAGTGACTGATGAACAGGCTATTGCTAATAACTATATATATGAACATACAAGTAAAAATGGAAATAAGACAATGCTTGCATCTACTCCAGTTAAATTTGGAAATATTGAAGTTAACATGACTTGTGATGCTCCACTTATAGGAGAACATTCAGATGAGATATTGAGAGAACTTGGATACAGTGATTCTGATATAGAAGCTCTAATTGAATCTGGAATTGTAACAATGAATAAAGAAGCATGTGAAATATGTTAATAAACATGTGAAGTATGTTAATAAATAGGAGGGAATTTTATGGATTTTAGATTAACAGAAGCACAATTAATGCTTCAAAGAGTAGCAAAAGAATTTGCAGAGAATGAAATAGCACCAATAGCTGCTGAAACAGACAAAACAGGTATTTTTCCAAGGGAGCTTTTTAGCAAAATGGCTAAAATAGGATTTAATGGAATTGGAACACCTGTAGAGTATAGTGGTTCTGGTGGGGCAGATATAGAAAAGGTAATTGTTGTTACTGAGATTGCCAAAAAATGTGCAGCATCTGCAGCAATATTATCAATACACACAATATATGCTCAAGCTATTTTGAAATTTGGTACTGAGGAACAAAAGAAAAAATACCTTCCAATGATGGCTGAAGGTGGGTGTGTAGGTGCTTTTGCCTTAACCGAACCTAATGCTGGTTCAGATGCTGCGAGAGCTGCAACAACTGCAATTATTGATGAAGAAACTGATGAATATGTTTTAAATGGAACTAAGTGTTTTATTTCTGGTGGAGGTCAAGCAGAATCATTAATAATATTTGCACTGACAGACCCATCAAAGGGAATAAAGGGAATGTCTGCTATCATTGTCGACAAAGGTACTCCAGGTTTTTCAATAGGAAAAATTGAAGAAAAAATGGGTATTCATGGTTCAGAAACTGCAGAGTTAATATTTGATAACTGTAGAGTTCCAAAGTCTAACTTATTAGGAAAAGAAGGCAAAGGATTTAATATAGCTATGACTTGTTTAGATGGAGCAAGAATTGGAGTTGGAGCTCAAGCTGTAGGAATTGCTGAAGGGGCTTTAGAAGAAAGTATCAAATATTCTAAAGAAAGAGTCCAGTTTGGCAAGCCAATTTCAGCTTTGCAAGGTATTCAATGGTATATAGCAGATATGGCGACAATGGTGGAATCAGCAAAATTATTAGTATATTATGCTGCAGATTTGAAAGCTAGAGGAGAAAAACACACTAAAGAAGCTGCTATGGCAAAATACAATGCGTCACGTACTGCAAGAGAGGTTACAAATTTAGCCCTTCAAATCCATGGTGGATATGGATATATGAAGGATTATCCATTAGAGAGAATGTACAGAGATGCCAAAATAACAGAAATTTACGAAGGTACTTCAGAAATACACAAAGTTGTTATTTCAAGAGCAGTACTAGGATAGGAGGAAAAGAATGAATATAGTTGTTTGCTTAAAGCAAGTTCCAGATACTAATGAAGTTAAAATAAATAAAGAGACAGGTACTCTAATAAGAGATGGTGTACCAAGTATAATCAATCCAGATGATAGAAATGCTTTAGAAGAAGCTCTAAAAATGAAAGATGAACTAGGAGCAGTGATTAAGGTTATAAGCATGGGACCTCCTCAAGCTAAAAGTGCTTTAAAAGAAGCTTTGGCAATGGGAGCTGATGAAGCTTATTTAATCTCAGATAGAGCTTTTGGTGGTTCAGATACTTGGGCTACATCTACAATTATTGCTGCTGCTATAGAGAAGGTTGGAAAGTATGATGTAATATTCTGCGGAAGACAAGCTATAGATGGAGATACAGCTCAGGTTGGACCAGAGGTTGCAGAATTTTTAGGGATACCACAAGTTACTTATGCGAAAGAAGTAAAGGTTCAAGATGACAAATTACTAGTAACTCGTTATACAGAGACAGGGGATTATTTAATAGAAGCAAAGATGCCAGTTTTATTAACTGCTATAAAAGAGTTAAACAATCCAAGATATCCAAGTGTCAAAGGAATCTTAGAAGCTTATAATAATGGAGATGCAAAGATTACTGTATTAACACTTGCAGATTTAGATGTTGATACAACTCAAATTGGATTAAAGGGTTCACCTACAAACGTTTATAAGTCTTTTGTACCAGTTAAAGACAAGCATAATGAAATAATAGAAGGTATAAATAAAAAAGAAAAAGCTGAGAAACTAATAGAAATACTATTCGATTTGAAACTAGTATAGGAGTGTTAAGATGATGAGAGCAAAAGTTAATCAAGGTATAAATTTAAATGATTATAATGGTGTTTGGGTAATAGGAGAGCAAAGGGAAGGTAAAATTAATCCTGTTACGATAGAACTTATTGGTGAAGGAAGAAAGCTTGCTGACCAATTAGGAAAAGAGCTTGCAGTTGTGATAGCTGGATATGAAGTAGAGAAAGAAGTGAAGGAATTACTTCACTATAGTGTTGATAAAGTATATTACATCAATGACCCTCTTCTTAAAGATTTCACTACTGATGGATATGCAATTTCAATTGCAAATTTAATTGAAAGAAAAAAGCCAGAGGTTGTATTGGTTGGTGCTACTTCTATAGGAAGAGATATAGCGCCTAGAATTGCAGGTAAGGTTGGAACAGGTCTAACTGCTGACTGTACAAAACTTGAAATAGATTCAACAGATAATAAGTTATTACAAACAAGACCAGCATTTGGTGGAAATTTAATGGCCACTATTGTTTGTCCAAAAAATAGACCACAGATGTCAACAGTTCGTCCAGGAGTTATGGCAAAAGCTGTAAGAAACGAATCAGAGACTGGAATTTTAGAAGTTGTTACTCCAGAACTTACTGAAAAAATGATTAGAACTAGATTAGTAGAGATACTTCCACAAGAAAAGAAATCTGTAAATCTAACTGATGCTAGAATAATAGTATCAGGAGGAAGAGGATTAAAAAGAGCAGAAGGATTTGAGCTTATAAAAGAATTGGCTGATAAATTGGGGGCAGAGATTGGTGCTTCAAGAGCAGCAGTAGATTCAGGGTGGATAGAACATTCTCATCAAGTGGGACAAACAGGAACTACTGTTAGACCAGAACTATACATTGCATGTGGAATATCTGGAGCAATACAACATTTAGCAGGTATGAGTGATTCTAAATATATAGTTGCTATAAATAAAGATGCAAAAGCCCCTATTTTTAGTATATGTGACTATGGAATAGTAGGAGATTTATATGAAATTATACCTGAAATGATAGAATCATTAAATAGGTAACTTTTAGAAAACATTGAATATGTAGAATGATAAGTCTTATAATATTGTATTGTAAGACTTATTATTTTTGCTGAAGGTTATAGTGGGGAGATGAAACAATGAAAGAGCAGTGGTATAAGGATATATTTGCAAGAGTATTATCTATGACTGATGATGGTTTTATTGTTGTAAATACAAGTGGAGTAATAATAGATATTAATGATAAATATTGTGACTTTTTAGGAAAAGAAAGAAAAGATATAATAGGACAAAATATACAAAGTATTATACCAAATACAAAAATGCTAGATGTTATGAAAAATAAGTATTGTGAAGAAGGAGCTATACATCATTATTCAGGTGGAAATACAAAAGAAAAAAGTGTAATAGTAAGTAGGTCTTATGTGGAAAATGACAATGGAGAAGTAGTTGCAGGAGTAGCTCAAGTTAAATTTAGATTGCAATCATTTGATGTAGCTAAAAAGTTAATGTCAGAATATATGGAGCTCCAATATTATAAAGAGCAGTTTAAGGATAACTGTGGTTTTGACAAGCTCATAGGTGAAAATAGAGACTTCATAGAACTTAAGAAAACAGGTGTGAAAGCTTCTAAAACAAACTTTCCAGTACTTTTAACGGGTGAAACAGGTACAGGAAAAGAAGTCTTTGCTAGAGCAATTCACAATAATAGCAGTAGGTCAGATAAACCTATGGTTAGTATAAACTGCGCTGCAATACCAGAAGAATTATTAGAGTCAGAGCTATTTGGCTATGACGAAGGAGCTTTTACAGGAGCAAAAAAGGGTGGTAAAAAAGGTAAGTTTTTAGTTGCGAATAATGGTACAATCTTTTTAGACGAGATAGGTGACATGCCTTTGACCATGCAAGCAAAACTTTTAAGAGTTCTTCAGGAAAGTGAGATAGAACCAGTGGGAGGTCTTAAAACTATAAAGATAGATGTAAGAGTAATCTCTGCCACAAGAAAGAATTTAAGTAAAATGGTTGAAGAGGGATTATTTAGAGAAGACCTATACTATAGATTAAATGTAATAAACATTCATATGATGGAATTGAAGGACAGGCAAGATGATATTTTATTGCTAGCAAATTATATATTAAACAAATTAAATGTTGAATACAAGGAATTGAAGGTTTTAAGTGATAAGGTTAAAAATTGTTTTATTAACTATACTTGGCCGGGAAATATAAGAGAACTACAAAATGTAATAAAAAGTGCCTATGCTGTAAGTGATGATATGGTCATTATGATGTGTGACCTTCCATCTAAGATGGATAATATCAGCAGAGTAGCTCAATGTAATGTGGATAGCAATTGTTCAATTCATGAAATGGTTGAGAATTATGAAAAGAGCTTAATTATTGATGTGTTAAGGAAGTATAATTGGAAATGTTCTAAGGCAGCAGAGGTTATGGGAATACACAAGAGTCTTTTATATAAGAAAATAAAAAAGTATGAAATTGAATTAAATAATTAAGATAAATTGAATTAAGGCAATGCTAAAAAAGCGCCTTTATTCAAAGCGAACTGTATAAACTGTTTTATGCAGTTAAAACGTGTAAAAGTAGATGTGAAGTACTAATGTCAATCATTAGTACTTTTTTATTATATTTATAATTACTATCTATATTTCAGTATCTTTTGATATCTAAGATTATTATGTTTAATTTAGGATATAACAAAACCCTCTTAGTTATGGACAGTTTTTTATATTTTAACTGTCTACTAAGAGGGGATAGTTTAGTTTAAATTTAGAGTAAATTTTATCTAGCATTTATAAAAAATATTTTGAATAGCTTTTTTGTTATTTAGTCATAATTTTCTACTTCTTTATCAAGTTCTTTGCCACAAGAATCACACTTATATATAGCATTGTATCCGTAATCATATTCATCAACTATTTTCTTTTGTCTAAATACACCACCACACTCACATAGGAAACCAATTTTTATAAGTGTAACGATAAATTGTGATTTTATAAATTTTATATCATTACATTTATCGTTAGTGTAAAATGTATAAATATAAGAGTTATCGCACTCATCTCTTAATTCAAATCTTTCAATATATGTGTTATTTTTTAATTCCTCAAATTCTTCTTTAGTTAAATATGATTTTTGTTGCAATTCATGTAAACGCTTAATTTGGTCCATTATTTATATCCTCCCAATAATTTTAGTATTTTAAGCTTAGATAAGGAATCTAAGTTTTATTAAATTTATCCCAAGGAATTATTTAAATCATATTTAGTTTTATTAATTACAACATATATAAATTACACGAAAATAAAACTAATTGTAAAAATAATATCCTGTGAAAACCTAAACTACTAACCCCTTACTAACCCGAAAACTAAAAAAAGAAAATATATCCAAATATAAGTGATATATAAATAAAGATGTTTCATATAAATTTAACTTTAAATATTCTGACAATAATATATATAAATATATTATAGTTAAAATATACCACATATTTTGGGTATTGTATACTGGAATTAGAGTAATTAATTTATTTTTTAACATACAAATGATTTTATGAAAAAAAACAAGACTCAAAAATTTTTATATTCTTTGATAGAATAAAATTG
>OCJJ01000353.1_pt1 | contig 10369 bp, 10 predicted proteins | sample 1480771 | NCBI WGS metagenome assembly OCJJ01 (sample SAMN05301483, study PRJEB22388) | human gut metagenome | isolation source: Infant 1 DOL 26 gut | host: Homo sapiens | place: USA: Pittsburgh, Magee-Womens Hospital of UPMC | collected 2013/2014
ATATATCGGCATTTACCAACTTATGAAAAGATAATCAGAAATTTAGTAAGTTTTTTAAATAAAAATGTAGTTTAAGTTATATAAAAAGAAATCATCAATAAATTTAGTAAACCTAAATTGTTGAATATTAAAATAAGTTAATTTAATACATAAAAACTATTTTAGATGTTATTCTATTGCTATGTTCAATAATATCATTAGTAGTTCAATTTATAAAATGAATAAATTATATAAATAAGATTAGAAAGTAGTAAATAGTCTTATTAAATATAAGTAATAAAATAATAAATACCTAGTAGAGATTAATAATTAAAAAATAAAATACTACCAAAATAAACTCGATAGTATTTTATTTAAATACTTAAATACAGAAACATATATAGTATATTTTATACTTCTTTTTTACTATAGATTTTTGATGATATAAAATATGAAATCACAAATAGTAAAATAGCAACAAATGGAAGAGAATATACTAGTGTATTAAGTATAATTTCTATAGAAATAGGTGAACTAATATTTTCTAAAATACTTTTAAAAACTAATAAAGCTAGTGTTGGAACTAAAAAGCATAAAATCATTAATAAACGAGCTCTTTCTGTACCAAATTTATAAATAAGTGGTAGAATAAGGCTACCAAAACATACTGAAATTGATAAGATTAGTGCATTAATAAGTAGTGTTTCATTTAATATAAGTGTATTTTTAAAATAACCAATAGTTACACTAACAATAAGTGAAACAAGAACACCTATAAAGCTAAATATTAACATAGTTAAATATTTACTTAATACAATATCATTGCGATTAATAGGCATTGTAAGTACATAACTATCCCATTTATTCAAATCATCATATGAAAATGTTGAAACAATCATTGTAGTACATAAAACTATAATAACACCTATAAAGTTATTAACATTTCCATCTCCTAAAGAAGACATAAAGCCAAACATAATGATGAATAAAAGTATAAACTTTATATTTCCTTTCAAATTAAGTAAATCTTTTAAAATTAGACCTTTCATTATTTATCACCTCTCACATAAAATAACATAATTTCTTCTATAGACGTATTATCAACAATACAGTTTGGATGTCTTGAGATAAATCTATGTTTATCTTTAAGAAGTACTTCATATCCAAATTGGCTTTTACGATAATATGAATAATCCTCTCTTGAAAGGTTATCAAAATCACTAGGTTTACATTTTAAAACTCCCATAGTATCAATTAATTCATCCTTATTTTCACTAAATACAATTTTTCCTTTATGTATAAATGTAATATAGTCTGCTATCTTATCTAAATCACTTGTAATATGTGAAGATAAGATAATAGAGTGTTCTTCATCTTGTATAAAATCTAAAAATATATCTAGTATTTCTTCACGAACGATAGGGTCAAGTGAACTAGTTGCCTCATCTAGTATTAATAATTTTGGTTTATGAGATAAGGCTACAGCAATACTAAGTTTCATCTTATTCCCCTTTGAAAACTCCTTAATTAATTTATTGTCTGGTACTCTCAATTTTTTTAAGTAGTCTTTAAATAATGTGTCATTCCAATTTTTATAGATTTTACTCATGATTTTTGAAACATGGTCAGTGTTTAAATTTTCATGAAAGTTGCTTCCCTCAAATACAACCCCAATTTGCTCTTTAATTTCTTTTTCATTTTTTTTACTATCAAGACCAAAGATTTCTATATTTCCACTATCATAAGATATTAAATTTAAAATTGCTTTTAATGTAGTTGTTTTTCCTGCACCATTTTCACCTACAAAGCCCATTACACTTCCTTTTGGTACTGAAAAAGATATATCTTGTAGGCTAAAATCTTTATAAGTTTTATTTAAATTTTTTATAGTTATTGCATCCATACTTATCATTCTCCTTTATATAATAAAAATAAAATATCTTTTAATTCGTCATATGTAATATCACTACTTTTTGCTGTATCAACTGCTTTTTGTAGGTATTCTTCAATTAAACGAAATTGTTCTTCTTTGACAAAATCCATGTTTTTACTAGATACAAAACTGCCTTTACCAGTAACTGTCTCAATAAATCCGTCTCGTTCTAAATCGCTATATGCTCGTTTTGTAGTAATTACACTTATTCTAAGTTCCTTTGCCAATAGTCTCATACTTGGAAGAGCTGAGCCTTCTGGTAACTCTCCACTTATAATCATACTTTTAATTTGTGTAGTAATCTGTTCATATATTGGCTTCCCACTCGAATTACTAATAACTATATTCAATAAGACACCTCCTTAAATTGTATATATAGTATATACACATTATATAAATATATATATAATATGTCAACTGATTTTAGAAAAAACTAATTACCAATATTATACATTTAATAAATGTAATGTATTTTATGAAAGTCTGCCATATTAAATAGATTTAAATTTTTTTAAAAAATTTATAAATATTGTTCAAAAATCCTGCCAATAAATTGGAAATACTAAATTAAAAAAATAATAAAGTTTAGCTTATAGCTAAATAAAAGTTTACTTATAAGGTGAACTTTTTGCATTTTCAGTTTTGACATACATATTTTTTTGTAATATATTTATATTATCAATTAGAGATAAGGAGAGTGAGAAGAGATATTTAATTTGGATAAGACATTAAAAAAAGATTTAAATCAGGAATATACAGAGAGCAAAAGTTTAATTATGAATAAAAGTAAGTATATGAATGTTTGTTTTAAGAATTATATTAAAGTAGTAGAAGGAATGTATACTAAGAGGGATTTAATTCCATTAAAATTAATAAACTCTATGGATAAAAATAATAAGATTAGAAAAACATTATATGAATTATCTTGTGAATTTGAATATCCAAAAACTTCTTTATCTTCATTGTTTACGGAGCTGAAAAAAATGGATTTTTTACAAAGAGTGAAAAATGGTGAGTATATGATAAATCCACATATAGCATATAAAGGTAGTAGAGCTGATAAAGAAAGTTTATTAGCAGAATATAATCAGATAAAAAGACCTAATAAGGTTAGTAAATAAGGAAGAAGGTTTTTATATGAGTTTAAAACTTGATAGAAATGTTCTACAGTGGTTTGACTATGTATTTGAGAATGAAAAAACTAGTTTGAGACACTATAATTTTAATTGTACACTAAAGGAGATTAGTTCTACCAGTTTGAACAAAGTAGCTTTTATTTTAGAAAAAAATAACTCTAAGTACTGGAAGCTTTATTTTGAAATACCAGCTGAAGTTACTTTAAAACTTAAGCAAAACATTCATCCTTTATTTAGGGAATATATATACGAACAAATATCACTGTATAACAATAATCAAATTTACAATTTTGTAAATTCAAACATATTAAAAGTGTTTAATAATATTGCTATTTATCAATATAATATTTTAGAAAATCTATACACTATTGATTTTAAAAAGAGTTTTATAGATAAATGTCAGTATTTATTAATAGGTGAAAAAAGACTTATAGATGAAGACTTGTATTTAATAGCAAAATCAAAAGAAGTATTCGATTTTTTTAATTCAGATGGAACATTTAATTTAACATTGAGTTTCGATATACAAAAAAACGAGAATTTACTTGATAGTCTTTTAGAGCTTAGAAAATCAATAATTATAAATGAGAGAATTTAATTTATTTGGATATAATATTAAAATGGAGGGATTTATATGGACGTAGAAAAAATGACTTTAAGAGTTCAAAAAAGTTTAAATGAGGCTTATAACGAAGCAGTAAAAAATCATAACCAACAAGTAGATGTAATTCATCTTTTCTCAGCACTTATTAATCAAGAGGATGGATTGATACCAAATATAATCGAAAAAATGAATATATCAATTGATTCTTTGAGAAATACTGTAAACTTTGAAATTGATAAGCTTCCAAAGGTATATGGAGAAGGTGCTGACTCACAAGGAGTATCAGCTACTAGAAAAATAAATGAGGTGCTTATAAAGGCAGAGAGTATTTCTAAAGAATTTAAAGATTCATATATAAGTGTAGAGCATGTTATGCTTGCAATGATGGAAACAGAATCAAAATCAGCTGTTGGTAAAATATTAAAACAATATAATATAAATAAGAATGACTTTTTAAATATTTTATCACAAGTGAGAGGTAGTCAAAGAGTAGAAACACAAGACCCAGAAGGCACATATGATGCACTTGCTAGATATGGAACAAACTTAGTAGATTGATCCAAGAAAAATAAAATAGACCCTGTAATTGGGAGAGATGAAGAAATAAGAAGGATTATAAGAATTTTATCAAGAAGAACAAAAAATAATCCTGTATTGATTGGTGAGCCAGGTGTAGGTAAAACTGCAATTGTAGAAGGGTTAGCAGAGAGAATAGTAAGAGGAGACGTCCCAGAAGGTTTAAAAGATAAGATTGTATTCTCACTTGATATGGGAGCTTTAATTGCTGGTGCAAAATATAGAGGTGAATTTGAAGAAAGATTAAAGGCAGTTTTAAAAGAAGTTCAAAGTTCTGATGGAAAAATTATACTGTTTATAGATGAGATTCATACTATTGTTGGAGCTGGTAAAACAGAAGGTTCAATGGATGCAGGTAATCTTATTAAACCTATGCTTGCAAGAGGTGAATTGAACTGTATTGGTGCAACTACTTTTGATGAATATAGAAAGTATATAGAAAAAGATAAGGCTCTTGAAAGACGTTTTCAGCCTGTAATTGCAGAAGAACCTACTGTTGAAGATACAATATCTATACTTAGAGGTTTAAAAGAAAGATTTGAGATACATCATGGAGTAAGAATACATGATAATGCTATTGTAGCAGCAGCAAAACTTTCTCATAGATATATACAAGATAGATTTTTACCAGATAAAGCAATTGATTTAATTGATGAAGCTGGAGCTATGATTCGTAGTGAAATAGATTCATTGCCAACAGAATTAGATGTTGTTAGAAGAAAGTTATTTACATTAGAAACTGAAAGAGAAGCATTACTTAAAGAAAATGATGATAAAAGTAAATCAAGATTGGATGATATTCAAAAAGAAATAGCAGAGTTAAAATCTAAAAATGATGAAATGACAGCAAAATATGAAAAAGAAAAGAGTCAAATATTAGATATTAAAAACTTAAAGGCTCAATTAGACGAAGCTAAAGGTAAAGCTGAAAAGTATGAAAGAGAATATGATTTCAACAAAGCAGCAGAGGTTAAATATGGGGAAATACCTAAGTTAGAAGAACAAATAAAGCAGTACGAAGAAAATATGAATGATGGTTCTGAAAATTCTCTTTTAAAAGAAGAAGTTACTGAAGAAGAAATATCTAGCATTGTATCAAAGTGGACAGGTATACCAGTAACTAAACTAGTTGAAGGAGAAAGAGAAAAATTACTTAAACTAGAAGATGAACTTCATAAAAGAGTTATTGGACAAGATGAAGCAGTTACAGCAGTTTCAAATGCAGTAATACGTGCAAGAGCAGGATTAAAAGATGAAAGAAAACCAATTGGTTCATTTATTTTCTTAGGCCCTACAGGTGTTGGTAAAACTGAACTTGCAAAAACTCTTGCTAGAAATTTATTCGATAGTGAAGATAATATAATAAGAATAGATATGTCTGAATACATGGAAAAACATGCTGTATCAAGACTAGTTGGACCTCCTCCAGGGTACGTGGGATATGAAGAGGGTGGTCAACTTACAGAAGCAGTTAGACGTGCTCCTTATTCTGTAATACTATTTGATGAGATAGAAAAAGCACATGAGGATGTATTTAACATGTTCTTACAGATATTAGATGATGGTAGACTTACTGATAATAAAGGTAAGACAGTAGACTTTAAAAATACTCTTATAATAATGACTTCTAATATAGGAAGTAATTATCTATTAGAAGCAGGAGGAAATATAACAGAGACTACTAACAATTTAGTAATGAATGAAATGAAGCATAGATTTAAACCTGAGTTTTTAAACAGAGTAGATGATATTATAATGTTTAAGCCTTTAGACCAAGAAAATATCAAGAAAATTATAGATATATTTATGAAAGATTTAAAAAATAGATTAAAAGAAAAAGATATTACTATTGAAGTTACAAATTCAGCAAAAGATGTTATGGTGAGAGAAGGATATGACCCTGTATATGGAGCAAGACCTCTTAAGAGATATATAGGAAATACATTAGAAACTATAATTGCAAAGAAACTTATTGCTGGAGATGTGTATAATGGATGTACTATAGTTATAGATGGAAAAGATGAAAATATTGAAGTTTTAGTTAAATAATAAAAGAATCAGTTGAGCATAATATACTAAATATTTTGCTCAGCTGATTTTTATTTATAAACTATAGGAAAAGAAAGTATTTTAGTAAATTTCTTATAATATAATCATAATTTGAATATAATTATAAAAACTATTGTTCATTTTTATTATATTTAAATAAATAAAAGCCAATTAATATTGCACCTATTAAGCAAACAAGTGTAACAATAATATAAACATTTCTCATTCCAAATACAAATATTTTATCATTATTAATCACATAATCATTGACCCTATATCCAGCTTTAATACTCATAAAATTATATAAAAGTGTTGTAGAAATAGTAATACCTATAACTTGTCCTAAATTTCTTACAAGGGAATTTATGCTTCCTACAACTCCTAGCTTACTTCTAGAACAGCTTGACATTATCAAAGCATTGTTAGCAGGTTGAAATATAGCTTGTCCTATTGATATTATCAATATATAAATTACAAATAAAATAAGGGCAGAACTTTCTTTCAATCTTGACATTAGAAAGAATCCAAAACTCATAACGAGAAGACCAATTAAAATAATTTTTTCTGACTTAATTTTATCTGATATATTCCCAAATATAGGTGAAAAAATGGCTAAAATCAAAGGTGATAGTATCATAAATAAACCTGCTTGAATAGGGGGAAGTTTCATAGTACTTTGTAAATAAAATGGAATTAAAATACTTGATGATGCAATACAAATGAATGATGTAAGAGCACAAATTAAATTCAATGAAAATTTAAAATTTCTAAAAATTTCAAGGTCAAGAAGCGGTTGAGGATGTTTTTTTTCTAATATCAAAAATAATATAATAAAAATAATTGATAATAATAGTGCAATTAATATATATGGATTTAGTAATCCTGTTTGTTGAGCACTAATTAGAGCACTAAAAAATAATGTTGTTCCTAAAAATTGAAGTATAGCACCAGTTTTATCCATATTTTCTGAAGATTTTTTACTATTAGGAAGAAATTTTGTATTTAAAAAGATTACAATAAGACCGATTGGAATATTTATAAAAAATATAACATTCCAATCAAATATTGACAAAATAAATCCTCCCACAGATGGTCCAACCATATTTCCAATAGCAACTGCAGTAACTAAAATCCCTAGGGCTTTTCCTCTGCTTTCTTTTGGAAATAGTTCTGTGATAATTCCATGATTGTTTGCCATGTAGGCAGAAGCGCCTATTCCTTGAATAAAGCGGCAAACTATAAGTAAAGTTAAAGAATTACTTAATCCACATAGTAATGAAGCTGATGTAAAGAGAATAGTACCTACTTGAAATACTCTTGATTTACCAATAATATCTCCAAGTCTTCCAAAAAATAATAGTGTTGAACAAATAATAATTGAGTAACTTGCTATTACCCATTCAATAGATGCTAGAGATACATTTAGCTTGCTTGCAAGAACTGGGAGAGCAACATTTATAATACTAGAATCTAATGTTGCCATAAAAGTCATGGCAATGACTACAAATAAAACTGTGATTTTTTTTCTATTATCATCTTTTTTAAAAGAGTTTGTCATTTTTATTACCTCCTTATTATAATGACTGGCATTATGTTAATGTTTACAATGATAGTTACATTTTATATAATAGCGATATGAAATAATGAATACAATAACTATATTGCTTATAATTAGCACTATTTTGATGAGGGGGGAATAATGAAGGATAAAAATACATATTTTAACAGGAAAGGTCAAGAAAACTTTATAGATATTTTTTTAAAGGATGACATTAAAAAAGGAGCAAACTTTAAAAGACATTGGCATGAGCATCTACAAATATATTATTTTATTGATGGTATAGCATATCTTGAATGTGGATTGGATAATTTTAAGGTAGTGCCTGGAAATATTGTAATAGCAAACAGTAATGAATTACATTATTTAGAAAGCTTATCAGATAATTTAAAATTCTATAGTATTCGTATTGAACCCACATTCCTTTTTAGTAATCAAGTTGATTTGTTACAAACCAAGTACTTAGCACCATTGGCTTTAAATCATATTGTATTTAATAATTTAATTCAAAATGATTCTCTGATTTTAAAATGTATTACAACTATACTTGATGAATATCACAATAAAGAAGTTGGATATGAGTTATCTATAAAAGCTAATATCTATCAATTAATAGTACTCTTATTAAGAAGTCATATTGATAAAATATATTCTGAAGATGAATTTATAAAAAGAAAGTATTCTTTAGAAAAATTTGAATGTATCTTTGATTTGATAGAAGAAAAATATATGGATAAAATTACATTAAAAGAACTTGCTAGTCGTGTGAACTTGAGTGCACATCACTTTTGTAGAACATTTAAGCAAATAACAGGTAAGACTACAATCGATTTTATAAATGGAATTAGGCTTGATAAAGCTATATATTATTTAAAGGAAACAGATTTAAATATGACAGAAATTGCTATGAGATGTGGCTTTGATAGCATAAATTATTTTAGTCGCTTATTTAAAAGGAATTATAATATATCTCCAACTAAGTATAGAAATGAACATAGAGAAGTTAGTAATGTTATTTTAAAAGAAGATATGAAATAATTCATAAATATACTTTATAGAAAATATATATTTTTAAATCTTTGAATTTTTCTTAATAAATATTAATAAAGCATAGGATATAAATGAGTAAGACTACTTGTATAGTTAAATGTGAAAATGAGTATGAAAGAATGTAGTGTCTATAAAAAGTATATTTTAATATGAAACTAAAATTGGAAAAATAAGAATAGCAGAAAAAATGATTACATTACAAATCTGTTTTTTGAGACATCTGGCTTAGATTCTGAAAGATATTTAATCAAAGAAATAAAACTATCAAATAAGCAAGTAAACAGCTAAAATAGTATGATTTTTATAGAAAATTTAAATCCATCCTAAAGAATTAAAAGAAAGTAAAATAAATATAAAAAAATTATATATTTATAAAAAATTTTATAATAAAAATCATCCTAAAAAATATATAAAAATAGAAAAAACATACAAGATTCTACAATAATAGATTTTTTTGTTATTATTACGAGTTTTTTATTGCAACTGTAGAATAAAAGTATTATTATATAATTAAGATAATTATCTAGGGAAATTTTGGATAATCAAAATATATTTTATAAAATCAAAATACAATTACATAAACTTTATTAAAAATTTGTTGGGAATTTCTGACTAACATTAAGAACATAAGTTTGTTGGGGGATGGTATATGTGGAAAAGTCAAACACTACTGTTACAAAAAAAGAAAAAATTGAAGATATAGGAATGAAATTAGAACATTTATTGAGTGAAGATATTACTTTTTATGAATTATTACTTGAGATTTTGTATAAAGAAAAAGAAGAGAATTAATTCTCTTCTTTAAGGAATCTTTTTAAATAGGCATTATCAATCATTTTTTCTATAGCTTCTCTATCTTCTTTTTCAAGAGAATATATTTTTTCTAAGAGCTTTTTTGTTTTTTCACTTACTGATAAGTTCTCTATGATTAATTTATCTTCTTTGCTTATTTTTGTATTATCATTTACGCCTAATAAATAATCTGTTGATGTTTCTAATGCTTTTGCTAATCTAACTATTATTTCACTTTTAGGTTCTCTTAAATTATTTTCATAACGTGACAAGCTAGCCTCAGTTATACCGACTTTAGTAGCAAGTTCTTTTTGATTTATATCTAATTCTTTTCGTAGATTTGCTATTCTATCTCCTAAACTTTCCATATGTACATCACTCCTTACCGAAATTATAAGTTATTTTGATAAAAAGTAAAATAAAATTACCAAAAATATAAAAAAAAAGGGTTAAAATAATAAAATATATTGAAAATTACCATTTGTATATGTATAATATGAATTATACAAATGGTAATTTGATGAGAGGTGGTATGTTGAAATAAGAAACTGAATTAATTAATAAATACATAGAAAGTTTTGAAAACCTTTAATTGAGATATAAACAATATGTACAAAATTTTTTGCAAGTAAAATTACCAAATGTATAAAATAAATCAGTAGCATAGATAATTTTATGCTTTAATACATTAG
>OCJJ01000372.1_pt1 | contig 9622 bp, 6 predicted proteins | sample 1480771 | NCBI WGS metagenome assembly OCJJ01 (sample SAMN05301483, study PRJEB22388) | human gut metagenome | isolation source: Infant 1 DOL 26 gut | host: Homo sapiens | place: USA: Pittsburgh, Magee-Womens Hospital of UPMC | collected 2013/2014
AGTTTAAGCTCTTATAATCTTTTCCTTTATCCTTAGCATATTTTAAAGCCATTGCTCTAGTATTTAATGCATGCCCTGCACTTGATCTATCCATTCCACAAAGTCCAGATATTCTCGCTACATCTATAAGCTCATCTACTGCAACAGAATCATAAATATATGAGTTGATTCCAAGAGGTTCTGATATTGCATGTGCCACAACAGCACCTAAATTGGAAGCGTGTTCAAGTACTGGTCTATGTCTTAGTACATCAATCATTTCTTCATTTACTAAATATGCTCCTGATTTTACTGGTGGTAAAACTCCACCTCTTCCTACTATTGCACTAAGAGATTTTAAGTCTATACTATTTTCTTTAAGAATATTCAAAACTGCTTCCTTACGCATTTCAAACTGGTCTTGTATAGTATTATATTTTGCAATCTCTTCAGCCGGATGGTCTATCGTCTTCACAAGAATTTGTTCTTCTCCATCATATACTGCTATTTTTGTAGAAGTAGAACCTGGATTTATGGCTAATATTCTGTAAGTCATAATTTTCTTCCTTTCACCTTAATTTCTATAGTCTATTTATATCTATTATAAACTATTTGCTAACCATTTCCATACCTTCATGGAAAGCTTTTATGTTTAATTCAACAAATTTTGGTTTAACATTTTCACTTATAATTTTTTCCCAATCAATAGACTCTAATTGCATAGATTTAACTAGACATCCTACTAAAATAACATTCATTATTTTTGAATTTCCTAGTTCTTCAGCTTTATCAGCTGCATTTATAACTTTTGCATTTAATCTACTTAACTCTGCATCTATATCACTTTCTTGATATTCAGCTCCTCCGATTAAAACAGTCATAGAATCTATCCTATGATTATTCACTAAAGCTTTTCCTTCTGGTTTTAAATAATTGAACCATCTTAAAGCTTCCATTTTTTCAAAAGATACTAATATATCTGCTCCACCAATTTCTATAACTGGAGAATGAACACAATCTCCATATCTAACTTGTGAGGAAACTGAACCTCCTCTTTGACTCATTCCATGTATTTCACTCATCTTTACATCATATCCAGCTTCCATCAATCCCATAGTTAATAATTTACTAGCAAGTATAGTTCCTTGACCTCCTACACCTACCAAAAGTATACTCTTAGTCATATTATTTTTCCTCCTTAACTATTGCTTGTTTTGGACAAACTTGTGCACATACTCCACATCCTACACACTGATTTCTATCTATATTTGATAACTTATTCTCTTTATCAAATGATAGAGCTGGACATCCAGTTTTCAAACATAATTTACATCCTATACATTTATCATGGTCAACTTTACACTTAGTCTTAAATGGATTATTAAATTCTTCTATATCTTCTTTAGAGAATTTTTTAAGTACACATGGCCATCTTGTTATTATTACTGATGGTTCATCTTCTATAGCTAAAGCCCAATCTAGTGCTTCATTTACTTCTTTTAAATTGTTAGGATTTATAACTCTTACATGTTCTATTCCACAAGCTTTAACTAATCCTTCTATATCAACTTCTTTAGTTTTAGCACCTTGTAAAGTATATCCTGAACCTGGGTTTTCTTGGTGACCTGTCATTCCAGTTATTCTATTATCTAATATAACCGAAATAGAATGTAAACAACATCTAAAAGTCCATTTATTCCTGTATGGAAGAATGTTGAGTCTCCAAGTACACCTACCAATCTTTTTTCATTATCATCCTTCATATTAAGAACTTTTTGAGCTCCATGTGCAGTTCCAAAAGCAGAACCCATACAAACAACATAATCTATTCCATTATATGGAGGAGCAAATCCAAGAGTGTAACAACCTATATCTCCACCAACTATTAAATTTTTTCTCTTTCCAAGTTCATAGAAGAATCCTCTATGTGGACATCCTGCACAGAAACTTGGTGGTCTTGGTGTTACTAATTCAGATTTGTATTCTATAGTATCATTTGTTTTTCCAAATATAGCTTTTCTTAAAACATCTGGTGTCATTTCTCCATATGGTGGTATTACATCTTTTCCAATACAATCTATTCCATATGCTTTTATTTGTTCTTCTATAAATGGGTCATTTTCTTCTATAACATATATTTTATCAACTTTTTCTGCAAATTCTTTTATTTTTTCATAAGGTAATGGATTTGTAAATCCTAGTTTCATATATGATGCATTTTTTCCAAAAACTTCTTTGGCAAAATTACAACACATACCAGAGGCTATAACACCTATTTTTGTATCATTTATTTCATAGTAGTTTAAATCAGTTTCATTTGAGAATTTTTTAAGGATTTCCATTCTTTCTTCAACAACGCCCCTTCTTATTTGAGCATTTGCTGGAACAGTTACCATTTTCTTAGCATTTTTAACATACTCTTTAATTTCAACTTCTTCTCTATCATAGCACTCCACTAATCCTTTTGAATGACAAAGTCTTGTTGTAACTCTATATAAAACTGGTGTATCGTATTTTTCACTAACTTCAAAAGCTTCTTTTATCATATCTTTAGCTTCTTGACTAGTTGATGGTTCAAATAAAGGTATCTTTGCAAATTTTGCATACATCCTATTGTCTTGCTCATTTTGAGATGAATGCATTCCCGGCTCATCTGCTGTAATAAGTACCATACCACCATTTACCCCTGTATATGCATAAGTAAATATTGGATCAGCTGCAACATTCAAACCAACATGTTTCATAGAAGCCATTGTTCTTGCTCCTGCAATTGAACCCCCTATAGCAGCCTCAAGTGCTACCTTTTCGTTTGGAGCCCACTCTGCAACTATTGCATCTTTATATGTTGCTATATTTTCTAATATTTCTGTACTTGGAGTCCCTGGATATGCAGATGCATATTTAACACCAGCCTCATAGGCTCCACGTGCAATTGCTTCATTACCTGTCATCAATTGTTTCATATAAAATTCCCTCCATCTACAATTATTAAATTCATAGTCCACCCAATTTGTTCAATGAAATTAATTATTTATTTTTACTTCTAAACTTTCAAGTGCTTCTTTTATAATACTTGGTGCTTTCTTACATTTATCTTCAGAAACTGCACAAACTGCAAATCTTAAGCCCATTTTTAATGGAACTGCAAATAAATTATGTTTAGTCAATTCTTCACATACTTCTTTTGGATTATCACATGGTATACTTACAAAGAAACCTGCTATATATGGAAGAATTTCTAATCCTACTCTTTCAGCTTCTTTTACAAATACATCTGCTCTTCTAGTAAGCATGTTTTTGTATATTTCTTTTTCATCCTCATATTCTTTGAATTTTTTAGGGTCATTTACAATGTTAGATAATACTGCCATGGCACTTCTATTACAATTTGACCAATTTGCTCTACATGAATGAACACATGAGTAATGGAACTCTTCAGCTACATCTTCACTTGAAGATATACAAATTATAGCCCCCATTCTCATACCATAAGCTGTAAATCCTTTTGACATACTGAATCCAACCAATACGAGAACGTTTTCAGGCAAATTAGAAAATTTCTTAAAAAACTTTCTACATACATCATCATCACCTGCAAAGTCAATATATGCTGAATCTACGAAAAATATTATCTTTTTGTCTTTATCTTTTGCGACTTCTTTTGATAAGTCTAATATTTTATCCCACTCATCATCTGCAACACTATATCCAGTTGGATTATGCGCTGGTGTGTTTATAATTGTAAAGACTCTACCTTGTTTTTCTGCTATATTTACAAATTTTTCTTTAAACGACTCAAAATTAAACCTTCTATTTTCATCAAAAAGTTGGTAATTAACTACTTTTCTATTAGCCTCTTCAGCTATACTTACATATGGACTCCAGAACCAATCAGATGTTAATACCTCATCTCCTTCATTAGTATAGTTCCATACAGCTAATTTTATTGCACCACTTCCTCCTGGTGAAGCTAATACTCTTATATGTCCTTCTGGTAAGTAATCTCTGAAAAATACTTTTTTAACTGCTTCTAAGTAATCTGGTTGACCTTCAAGAGCTGCATATGCACCTATCTCACAGTTATCTAATGCTTTATATTCTTCATATACAGTTTTCATTGTTATCAATTTTCCTGAATCATCCATTAGAGCGCCTATTGTTGCATTTATTACATTATCCATACCAAAAGCCTTCTCTGCTGCTTGAGCTCTGCCAGATATGCTAAATATAACATCATTTTCTTTTGGCCACATTGCATGCTTACCAACCATACTTTGACTCATACCATCACCCCTAAAATTGTATTTACTCTTACATTATATATTAAGCAATTACTATGCCAATAAATCCCACTTTATGTAAAATTGATTTTGTTTAGAATTATTATTTTTTTCATTATTAAATTAAGTGTTTTAACTATTTTTCTTATAAATATATATGCCTGTCTAAAAAAATAAAAATTTGCAAAAAAGTAATGTTAATTTTTCTTAACACTTGTTTTAAAAAATTAACATTACTTCAAAATAATTTATATGTAATTATATTTAAATATTTTTATTGTATTTCTTCCATAAAGATGTCCTGCTTATTCCAAGAACTTGTGCAACTTCATTTTTAGAAAGTCCCTGAGCAAAAAGCATACTTATTATTTTTTCTTCAACATACTTATTTACTTCTTTTATATCTATACTTATCTTACCATCATTTATCTTACTTATATTTATAGATTCATCTTGGACTTCTACACTTGCTGTCGTTTCAGAATTAAATTTGTCTACTTCAGAGTTAGGAAGTAATTTTTTAGTTTTAAAATCTCTATCTTGTCTCAATTTAATTTTACCTGTCACAACATATTTTTGAGCTATTGTCTTTAACTCTCTTACATTTCCAGGCCAGCTATAATTATATAGCTTATCCATTTCATCTTTAGTCAAAACAAAATTTTCATCTATACTGTTTATTCCATTGAGACCATCATCCTTTAATACTTCATTTACAAAATTGTTAAACAAAGGTATTATATCTTCTCTTCTGTCTCTTAAAGGAGGTATATTTATCTCTAAACTACTCAATCTATAAAATAAGTCTGCTCTAAATGTACCCATAACTATTTTTTCGGTTAAAGATTCGTTCGTTGCTGCTATAATCCTTATATCCAGAGGTATTATATAATCAGAACCAATTCTCATTATTTGACGTTCCTCTATTACTCTTAATAGTTTTGTCTGAATATTAAAGGATAGACTATTTATTTCATCTAAAAAAAGAGTCCCTCCATGAGCAAGTTCAAATAGCCCTCTTTTTCCACCCTTTCTAGCACCAGTAAATGCACCTTCTTCATAGCCAAAAAGTTCACTTTCAAGTAAATTTTCTGCTATAGTAGCACAATTTATGGCAACAAAAGGCCTATCTTTTCTTTTACTTATATTGTGTATACTATGAGCTATAATTTCTTTACCAGACCCACTTTCTCCATAAAGTAAAGTTGTATAATCACTTTTTCCAATTTTTTTAGCTTCTTCAATAAATTCTTTAGTTAATTTATCTTTAAATAAAAAATCATCAAAAGTATATCTAGCATAGAGACCTTTTTGATTCAAGTCAAATCTTATTTTTCTTTCTAAGTTTTGTAACTTGGTTATATCTTGTATTATTCCTAAAACTCCATAAGTACTATTATCAACTTTTATCAATGTTGTCCTAGTATTAACAATTAGATTATTTATATTTCTTATCTTTCTATCTTCTACGTCCTCTTTTTCATGTAAACAATCTAACATCCACTCCATTTTAGGAAATACATCTAAGATGTATTTATTAAGTGCACATTTTCTCTCTACTTTAAGCATGTTTTTTGCACTTTCATTGTACAAAATTATACTGCCATTACTATCTATAGCAATTACTCCATCTTTTATACCATCAAGTATATTTCGTAACACTTCATTATTAAACTTTTCTTCACCTAATGTATCTAATAATTTTTTACAATATTCTACAGCTTCTCTTATAGATTCATCACTAGCAGTTGCAAATACACTATCAATTCCATATTGCCTTGCAAAAGAACATGCCAAACCTCCTCCTACGATTACAACTTCATCTTTTTGGTCTATATATTTTACAACTTTACTTCTTATCTCATACTTAGATTCAAACCATTCTTCAGTTATTTCAGTACTTATGACATTTCTCCAGCCAACATAGTCAAAAGAAACTTCATTGTCTCCAAGAATCAATACTACTTTTTTAGAATATTTCTTTGCTATTTCTATTGCTCTTAAAAGGTCAGTTGACTTCATATTCATTGGTATAACAGGTACATTTACTGTATCTATTACTAAACTATAACCTCCACCTCTACCAATTATAGCTTGGGCACCTTTTTCAACAAGTATACGACCTTGATTTTCCATTAAGTCTAGGTTAAGTATGTCGATTATTATAGTTCCATTTTCTACATCTTCTCTATATAATTCTTCTATTCTTTCTTTTAATTCAATATCAGAGGCTATAATTCCTATTTTTTTTCGCAATAAAATCACCTCAATTTTAAATTATAATGTATTGATTTCTACCTGCTTTTTTTGATTTATATAGGTTCTTATCTGCATCTTCAATTAACATCTCAACATCTTTTCTACTACGACACCTTTTTATACTTACTCCAGCACTTATAGTTATATAGTTTTTTATTTTAGAATATATATGTTCAATACCCTCAAATTCAAGAAGTTTGAAAACTCTTTTAATATATAATTCTATATTATCAATCTCTTCAACACCGATTGATTCTATAGAATCTACTAATATTAAAATTTCTTCTCCCCCATATCTGATTATGTGTTCGGTAATATCTATAAATACACTTCTTATAATATCAGTTACCTTAACTATAACTTTATCTCCTGCTAAATGACCATAATTATCATTATAACTTTTAAAACAATCTATATCGACCAGTATTGCGACCATATTTTTGTCTCTGGTTCCATTAAATAAATCCAACTGCTGTTCCAGATATCTTCTATTATATAGTTTAGTAAGTCCATCTTTTAAAATATCATTTTCTAATTTCTTATTATCATCCACTAGTAACCTTAAACTCTCTTGTTTTTGTCTGAGTTCATATTGTTTGTGAATTGCTTGAGATGTTTTATAGGAATTATTTTTTTCCCACCTATCAGAATACCAATCCATACTTTTATAATATTCTATTGCCAGTTTAAAATCTTTTTTTAGCTCATATCCATTTGCTATTAGCCCATAAAATATAGATATTTTTCTAAGATTCAATGAACTCTTTTTAACTAAATTTAAACCTTTTATATAACAACTTATACCTTCATCTATATTACCAAATTTTATATATAAATCTCCATACAACTTATATATGTAATCTAGTTTAGAATTATATATAAAAACATCTCCAAAACTTTTATATATATTTTTTGATAAAATTAAATAGGTGTTTACCTTTTCAAAACTACAATTATCTTTCTTTAACTCAATTTCAGCTGAATATAAAAATATAAATGAATATAAATAATCCTTATATACACCTTCAACAACTTTCATTAATTTTATAGTCTTTAATAAAATAACTTCTGCTTCTTTATTCATATCTTCTTTTAAATATGCCCATATAAGGTCTATTTTTATAGACACTCTTTCAGTTACTGATATTGAGTTATTACTGTGTGCAACATCTAATACATTATTTATGTATTTTATAGCTTCTACATTATTTCCACTCTCTAAATAACACAAACTTATTATACATTTACAAAAAGCCTCTATAGAGTATAAATTATTTTCTTGAGCCAATTTTAGACATTCAATTAAGTATTCCATACTTTTTATAAAGTTATTAAATAAATATAGATAAACTCTCCCAAATATATAATTTGCCCTACTTACAAGAGCTTTATTTTTTAAAGTTTTAAAAAAAGACACTTCTTCTACTAAAGCTATTACATCCGTTTTGGTCTGATATAAAGCACTTATTTCTACACATAAACTCATATTTAACAATACCAACAACTCATTTAAATGATTTTGTCTTATAATTTTTTTTGCTGAGAAATAAAAATTATTTACCTTATCATATTTTCTTATAGAAATAGCTGATAAAGTAAGATAAATATAAATTTTAGATATTATATCTGAATCATCTTTTAATGACAATTTTTTAATATACTTTAATGACTCTATCAAATAGTTGTATGATGCTTCTCTATCTTTTTTTATATAGTTTATAAGACTAATTAAATATAAAGTATAGACTCTACTATTATCTTCTAATTTTGTATTTAAAAGGTCTTTGTGATAATCCAAGATGTAGTTTAAATCTGTCAAATTTAGATAGAATTTAGTCAACATATCGTATTCTATCTTGTTTATATTTCTCTTTAAATCTTCTATTAAACTCCTTTTCAAGTAAATCACCAATCCTATTTCAACAGTTAAAAATTCTTAAAATCATGATAATGCAAACATCTATTTCTACCACTTTCCTTTGCTTTATATAAAGCTTTATCAGCATTTTCAATTATTTCTTTTATATCTATACTACTATTTTTACATGTATCAATGCCAATACTAACTGTCAAATTATTGTTTAAAAATTTCTTTACAATCCTACATAATTTTCTTCCAAATATTTTACTTTTTTTATAATCTTTACATACAGATAATATCAGAAATTCTTCTCCACCATACCTTATCATAAGCATGTCTTTTTTTAGATATTTTTTTATTATTATAGTTATATTTTTAAGAGCAATATCTCCATTATAGTGTCCATAAGTATCATTGTATTCTTTAAAGTAATCTACATCTATCATAAATGCTGTGCAATACTCACTAACTTCTTGTTTTTCTAAAAAATCGTTCAAAAAAGTTCTATTATATGCACTTGTCAAATGGTCAACATACTTTTTTTTATCTAAATCAAGTTTTACTTTTCTCATGTTATTTATTTCTTTTTCTATATACTCATGTCTATAATTTAAGGAATCTATATAATTTCTATTTCGAGCTTTTATATACATCATTTTTAACTCATAATACATTTTAAAGTATTTCATACTCATTTCATAATTTTGAATCTTTTCAAAACACAAATATATACTCTTGTATGCTAACTTCACATAATTATAATTTTTAGCATTTTTAGATTTTTCAAGGAGTTTTTTATTTGTGTTTAAGGCATTATCATAATATCCAAAGATATAATATATCTTTGCCTGGTGATAAATTATTTCTAAATCATATATTATATATTCTTCTATATTTTTTATCATATTTAATATGTTTTTAGCTCTATCTAAATAGCATATTGATTGTTCAAAAGATTTTTCATTACTTTTTGCATAATACATGGCTAAACTTATAAATAAATCAAACTTCTCTACTTCTTTTAAGCTATGATTTTTAATTTTTTCTAGATATACTTCAGATTTTGCTAAATTATTTATTGCGACAGGATAATTTCTAGTCTTTATTAATATTTTAGTTATGTTGTTTGATGCTCTATATTTTTGAATTATATTTACATTTCTATACTTTTTATTGCTTATTACTTCATTGAAATATTCCATGGAACATTCATAATTTTCAAACGAACATTCACACTCACCTA
>OCJJ01000381.1_pt1 | contig 8646 bp, 7 predicted proteins | sample 1480771 | NCBI WGS metagenome assembly OCJJ01 (sample SAMN05301483, study PRJEB22388) | human gut metagenome | isolation source: Infant 1 DOL 26 gut | host: Homo sapiens | place: USA: Pittsburgh, Magee-Womens Hospital of UPMC | collected 2013/2014
AATCGTTTTTATAAGTCAAACACTGAAATAGGTAAAAACCAGATGGATTATCATACAGTGGAATTTAGGGCTAAAAATCGTAGTGGAGAATATATATGGTTAAGATGTAGAGGTCAACTAATGCGTGATGAATTTGGAGAACCAAGTATTTTTGCAGGAATAATGACGCAATTAGGTAAACAAAATAAGATTGATTCATTGACACAGTTACTGAATTATCATGAATTTATGAGTGTATTTGAAGATAAAATTTCAAATCCTATGATTGAAAAATTATGCATAGTATTATTAGATATTGACGATTTTAAAAATGTTAATGAGATGTATGATAGGGATTTTGGAGATAATATAATAAAAACACTAGCACAGTCTATACAATCTATTTTACCAGATAATGCTGAACTTTATAAACTTGATGGGGACGAAATGGGCATTCTTGTTGATAATGTTGAAGAAAATGAAATTCTAACTCTATATAATCAAATACAGAATATGATTATACACCTTCAACTATGGAGAAAATATGGATTAAATATAACAATTTCTGCTGGTTGTGTAATATATCCAAAACATGGAGATACAGTAAAAGAACTTTATAAGTGTGCTAGTTACTCTTTACAATATGCGAAAGAGCATGGTAAAAACAGGCTTGTTTTTTTCTCCCAAGAAATATTAAAAAATAAAATGTATTCATTAGAAATGATGCGGGATTTAAAGGCATCAATTAATGATGATTTTAGGGGGTTTAGTCTTCGATTCCAGCCACAAGTAGATACAGAAAGTCATAAAATAATAGGTGTAGAAGTTCTTTTAAGGTGGACTAATGACAAATGCAAAGCAATTTCTCCTTTGGAATTTATTCCAATATTAGAAGAAAATGATATGATAAATATTGTAGGGGCTTGGGTGCTTCGAATGGCATTACGTACTTTTAGGAAATGGATTGATTACTATCCTTTTTTTAAAGTGAGTGTAAACGTTTCAGCTGTTCAAATATTAGAAGACACATTTATTGAAGATATAGTAAAAATTATAGATGATGAAAATTTTCCTTATCAAAATCTTGTTTTAGAATTGACAGAAAGTCATACAGTACAAAATATGAGTATTTTACAGTTTAAATTTAAGGCTTTACAAGATTTAGGAATTTATATTGCTATGGATGATTTTGGTACGGGATACTCGTCTCTAGAAGTTTTAAAATTTTCTCCAATAGATATAGTGAAAATTGATAGAGTATTTGTTAAAGATATATTAAAGAGTAAGTTTGATGCTACATTTATACATTTTATTGTTGCAATTTGTCATGATGTAGGAATAAAAGTATGTTTAGAAGGTGTAGAAACACAAGAAGAGTATGATTTAGTTAAACAAATAAAGCCAGATTACATACAAGGATATTTATTTGGAAAACCGCAGACAGCAACAGAAATCTTTGACCTTTTAAAGCTAGATAATTAATTCTAATTTATCAATAATATCACTGAAAAGCTTTAAAATCAAAAATACATTAAATTATTATATTGAAGATATATCAATTATAAATTGCAATATAAGAAAATAGCATTTCAATGGATGTTAAATTGGGAATAGTATATGATTAAAGTATTTTAAAAAGGGATAACCATAATAAAAATAGATATCTATTTTTAGATTAAAAATAATATATCATAAATAAAATAATAAGAGGTAGATACAGTTTTAAGGGAATACAAAAGTTTTTAATTAAACTATGCTTGTTCAGATAGATATTTATTTAAGAAAAAAGACTATTAAAAGCAATATACAAGAATGATATATTAGATTGATTAAACAAGCATAAATATTATGTAAAAAACTTTAAGTTATAGAATTTAAATCTAATGTAGATAGATTACGTTTTTTTGCTTTTATTATGGTATAAATTGGTATCAATATTCAAAAGTAATATATTTATGATATAATAAAATTATAGGAATTTTGCAGTGAGCGATATTTGTGAAAAAATTTGGCGTAACAGTTGAAATATAAGGCGTTGAGAGTGTATGATAAGCGTTATCAATTGCACTATTGCTCGTTCACTGCAAATTTAAGAGAGTTGTATACGTGTAAGTATTGAAAATACTAAGTTTATTTTGGGGTTTTATATTAACTATATGGAATGTAAATTATCTATTATTGGTATATTAAATGATTCTAATAATTCGTTTTATATTAACTATATGGAATGTAAATATGTTCACATTGACAGCTCAAGATAAACATGGAATTGTTTTATATTAACTATATGGAATGTAAATTTAAATCGTTTGATTGGAAGTATAAATTATAATGACCGTTTTATATTAACTATATGGAATGTAAATGCTGAAAGTTTAAAAGTTTTAACTATAAATTCAGTTGGTTTTATATTAACTATATGGAATGTAAATTCTTTTTCTAATGCTTTTTTTACATATGGAGCTAACGTTTTATATTAACTATATGGAATGTAAATCCATCAGCCTTATCCTGTGCAAATAATAGTGCCAAGGTTTTATATTAACTATATGGAATGTAAATAGGAGATAACTTCTATTAAAGATAACTTTGATGTGGTGTTTTATATTAACTATATGGAATGTAAATCTCAAAGTTGGACTAGCTTCATCTTTTAATTTTACAAGTGTTTTATATTAACTATATGGAATGTAAATTTTTATAATTTTTTTTAAGGTGTTATTTTATGATTATATAGTTATATTAGCATACAAAAATATAATAAAATTACACTATATTATAAAAGTCAAAAGGTAATATAGAAATCTTATCACCTTTTTTATTATTAATTTTATCAGTGTTTTATTATAAATAGCTTACATAATTACACATTTTTTCTGATTAAATAATATGATGCTATTGTTATAATAGATACTAATGCTAATGATGTTATTGCAGTATCTAATCTTCTTATTAATAAACTCATTTCTATATATTCAAGTTCTATTAAATACTGATAAAATATTTCTAGTTTAACAGCTTTTTCTCTATCTATATTTCCATACTTTAACTCTAATTTATCTAAAGATTTTTTATTACAATAATTAACTTTATGTTTAATTAAATATCTTATTGTAGCACCTATTACAATTTTCACTCTAACAAATATAAATATAATATTCCATCCAAAAGTTAAGAGGGGATATCTTTTTTATGATGGGAATGGGTAAAATATTTATAACTGACATCTAACTGATATTTAAGCTTTAAAATCAAAACCATATTGATTTTCTAAAATAATAACTACTTGATTTAGTAAATAATAAAGAATATAGTAACTATATAGACAACAAAAAGAAAAGGAGTGTATAACCCTTGGAAAAACAGTATTTTACAACAGGTGAATTTGCTAAATTGTGTGGTATATCTAAGCAGACATTAATTTTCTATGACAAAATAGGTATTTTTTCTCCTGAATATAAAGATAAAAATAATTATAGATATTACTCAGTTTATCAATATGATACACTTGATATATTACAATCATTAAGAGAAATAGGAATGAGTTTAGAGGAAATAAAAGAGTATATACAAAATAGAACTCCCCAGCTTTGTGTGAAAATGCTTAAAGAAGAAGAAAAAAAGATAAGAGAAAAAATAAAAAAACTAAGAAAGATAAGTTCTAAGATGCAAAATAGAATAAATATAACAGTTGAAGGAATTTCTAAAATGAATAGTGAAGAAATTTATATATCCAAAAAGTTTGAAGAATATTTAGTTCTATCAAGCGATTTGAGTAATATGAGTAATAGTGATTTTATGATGGAATTAATAGATTTTACCAATTATTGTAAATCGAAAAATTTGTATCAAGGATATGAGTTGGGAGTAATAGTAAGTAATGAAAATATAAAAAATGGGGACTATTTAAGTATATCAAGTTTTTATTTGAAGATAGATAAAAAAATAAAGGATAAAAAGCTATATGTAAAGCCAGAAGGAATGTATGCTTGCATAAAACATATTGGAAAATATGAGGATTCATATAAATCTTACGAAAAATTGAAAAAATATATATATGAAAATGAATATAAAATTATTGGAAATTCGTATGGGGAGAGTCTACTTGACTTTTTTTGTGAAAGTAATGAAGATAATTATATGACTGAAATTTCAATCCAAGTATCCAGATAAGAATTAAAATAGAGATATATTCAAATGTTAAGTAATTTTACTTATCATTGAATATATCTCTATGCTTTATAATAAAGTATATAAATTTTTAAATAGTTTCTCTAATATATGTCTACTGTCAGTTAATACTAATTATATAAATAAATTGTAAACTGTAGTTGTTAAAAAACAAACAACAAAAGCAAGTATAGTAGGCATTAAGAATCCTAAGGCAGTCCATTTTAAACTACCAGTTTCTTTTTTTATTGTTAAAAGTGTTGTTGCACAAGGCCAATGCTGTAAACTGAACAGCATAACATTTATATCTGTTAAATAAGTCAATCCATGTTCTCTAAGAACTTGACCTAAAGCACTAAAGCTATCTAATTCTATCATAGAGCCAGTTGCTAGGTAAGCCATTAAAAGTATAGGTACAACTATCTCATTTGCTGGGAATCCAAGAATAAAAGCAAGTAATATAAAACCATCAAGACCAATTAATTTAGCTAAAGGGTCTAAAAAGTTTGCAACATGTGATAATATACTTAAATCTCCTATATATATATTTGCAAATATCCAAGTTATGACACCAGCAGGTATGGCTACCATTACAGCCCTTCCTAACACAAATATTGTTCTATCTATTATAGAGGTATATAAAGTTCTTCCTATTTGAGGAACTCTATAAGGAGGAAGTTCTAATGTAAATGTAGACGGAACTCCTTTTAATAGCGTTTAGAAAGAGTATAAGAAACCAACAATGTTATTATAACACCTAGAATTATCAGTAAAGTTATGCAAAGTGCAGTTGCTACGCTTGATACGAAAGAGTTGGTTATAACTGAGCTAAAAAATATTGTAGATATAGCTATCAAAGTAGGAAAACGACCATTACAAGGAACAAAGTTGTTTGTAAGTATAGCTATAAGTCTTTCCCTTGGAGAGTCAATTATCCTACAACCAATAACTCCAGCTGCATTACATCCAAATCCCATACACATAGTCAAACACTGTTTTCCATGTGCACAAGCTTTTTTAAATAGGTGGTCTAAGTTAAATGCAACTCTTGGCAAATATCCAAAATCCTCAAGTAGGGTAAATAATGGAAAAAATATTGCCATAGGAGGTAGCATTACAGAGATTACCCATGCTAATGTTCTGTATAATCCTAAAACCAACATATCATTTAACCATGATGGACAATTAATACTATTTAATATACCCGAAATACTTGGCTCAAATCCGAGTAATAAATTAGATAATAAAGTGGATGGATAGTTAGCTCCTTCTATAGTAATCCACAATATAGTACCTAATAATAAGAGCATTATTGGAAGCCCAAATATTTTAGATGTTAATATTTTATCTACTTTTTCTTCTCTATCAGTTGATTTTTTAGCAACATTAGAACAACACTCATCACTCAGTTTTTTAGCATAATCATAGTTGATTTTAGTAAACTCATCTCTTATTTTCTGTTTATTTATATTGTCTGGAATCTTTTTCTTTACTTCATTAATAGCATCTATAGAATCTTTGTCTATATAATTACTCATAGATTCAAATATACTTTCATCGCCATCAATAAGTCTAAGTCCCAACCACCTAGAATTTATACCTGGTATAATATTATCCAATTCTGGTTGAATTGATTTTACCACATTCTCTATATTTTCATTGTATCTAACAGGTTTATTATTTAATTTATATTTGTCAAAAGATACATCATTTAAAGTATCCAATAGTTCATCCATACCAGAGCCATTTCTTGCAGCAGTTAAAATAACTGGAATACCAAGAGAATCCTCTAAAAGTTTTTTATCAATAGTAATGCCTTTTTTTCTAGCTTCATCTATTAAATTAATACACAAAATAACTTTATCTGTAAGTTCCATCACTTGAAATACTAAATTTAAATTTCTTTCAAGACATGTAGCATCACATACTACTATTACTGCATCTGGATTACCAAAACATATAAAATCACGAGCTACAATTTCTTCTTGTGATAAGGCAAATAAAGAATATGTTCCTGGTAAATCTATTAATGCATATTCGGTATTTTTATATTTAAAATTACCACGAGCTGTAGCTACAGTTTTTCCTGGCCAGTTTCCAGTATGCTGTCTAAGTCCTGTAAGATGATTAAATACAGTACTTTTACCTGTATTTGGATTGCCAGCCAATGCAATTACAAACTGGTCTTCCTTATTGTCTATATCAAACATGTCTTTTAAAGAACTCATTTTAGTTGAGTTATGTGTCAACCCCATATTAATATCCTCCTGCTAGAAATTTTTAAATGTCAGAAACTAATATTAAGCTACTTTCTTCTTGTCGTAGAGCTATCTTGCTACCTCTGATTTTATAGACAGTTAAATTATTTTTTGGACCTTTTCTAACTACATCTATAACAGCTCCTCTAGTAAGACCAAGCGCTAACATTCTTTCTCTTAAATTACCACTAGATAATATATCTTCAACTTTGACAGTTTTTTTCACTTGAATATCGTTAAGGTTTTTCATAATAGCACCTCCATGCTTGAAATTTAGCCTGGGCTAATCTTCTTATTTTAAACTATGCATTATATTATTACCTTGTTACTTTTACAAAAAAAAGATAGGCAAGATGCCTATCATACAAAGTTGGGTATAATTCTTACTTTTGGGGAAAGTAGAATATAGAATAAAAATTAACACTTTGAATCCATATAATTATTGAATTTTGATAATAAAAAAGTCAGAAAGCAAAAGCCTTCTGACTCTATGTAAGGTATTTTCAAATACCTAAATATCAATTCAATATTTAATTTATACTTAAATTATATATTAACAATATTAGCTTGTCAACACTATAATCTCATTTTAATATGTTCAATACCTGCTTCGTCGTATACTTCTGAGATTTCTTTAAAACCACAAGATAAGTAAAGGTTCTTTATATAAGTTTGTGCTGATAAGGTTATATTATTTTCGTGTAAGTTAACTTTTATAAAATCTATAGCACAATCCATCATTTGTTTTGCTAATCCTTTTCTTCTATGACTAGAAAGAACTAAAACTCTACCAATGGAAACATCATTATAAGAGCTGTATTCTTTAGGAATTATTCTAGCGTAAGCACAAATCAATCCATTTTCTTTTAAAAATATGTGATAAGAGCTTTTATCTATATCATCATAATCGTTTAATGAAAATATCTTCTGTTCACAAGCAAATACCTCATATCTTGATTTTGCTATTTCATAAAATTCATCTAAACTCAAATCATTAAAGTGTTTAATTTTAAACATAGTAATTACCTCCTAGCATCTTAAAAAACTGAATATTAAGATACATTATACCATTTTTAACATAAATACCTTTATTAAAATTTATATTTATTAAAAATATTTTTAAAAAGTGATATACTATATTAAAAACAAAACTTTAGTTAGAAAATTTATGATTTATGGAGGCAGTGTTTTGAATACTACTAAAAAATTAACTGAAGCAGCTTTATTGTCATCTTTATTCATAGTAGTAACAATTATAGCTGTGAGTACTGGATTTGGATATGCTATTTACTTAGATTTTATAGTGCCAGTATTTTTTTGTATAATCTGCTTGAAATGTGATTTAAAGTATACCATTTTATCTGGAATTACTTCGCTTTTAATAATTTCTCTGGTACTTGGAAATCTAGGAACTGCTATTTGGGCAAGTCAGAGTGTATTACTTGGTATAATGTGTGGCTATCTAATAAATAAGCCTACAATGGTTATGGATGATTTAGTATATGGTTCAGTATTTGGGGTTATTGTAATGGTTTTCATTGATATATATGCTTCAACATTAATAGGTTATAGTTTTATGAAAGAATTTCAAGGATATAGCAAATGGATTTATTTTAATGGGTATACAAATTTTATTTATTATTTAATGATAGCATTGTTTCCTTTTGGTATGGTGTTTTGCATATATTTATTAAGTTTAATTTTAGGGAATAAATTGCATATTTTAGATTCTAATTCTTTAAAAAAATTTTTAATATTTAAGAATTTTAGAAATTTAAACCAATTTTTATGTTGCTCAAAAAAAGCTTTTTACATATGTGTTTCTTATCTAGCCATTTTTGAAGTTCTAAAACTGTTGAATGTTAAAGTTGATTCTGTTTATTTAAAAACAATCTTTATATCAATAACCTATATAAGTGTCTATTTTATCATTAGAGACTCATGTATGTCACTACAAAACTTTATAATAGCTAAGTTTAGAAAATTATTATATGCTAGAATTTTATTTTTGATAATAATTTTATTGCTGTTTTTTATATTTGATGTAACAGTTATTGGTTTAATAATTATAAACGCATTTTTAAATAAGAAAATAAATATAAGATTGAGTCAGAGTAATATAGTCAATAAACAAATAAATCTTTTGATTGAAAAATAAATTTTGGGTATTGGTAAAAAATATAAAAAAGTAGTATAATGTAAAAAAACATGTATATAATAATAAAAAAGGTTGACAAAA
>OCJJ01000401.1_pt1 | contig 7291 bp, 7 predicted proteins | sample 1480771 | NCBI WGS metagenome assembly OCJJ01 (sample SAMN05301483, study PRJEB22388) | human gut metagenome | isolation source: Infant 1 DOL 26 gut | host: Homo sapiens | place: USA: Pittsburgh, Magee-Womens Hospital of UPMC | collected 2013/2014
ACATTAAAACTTCTAAGGAAGCCTCATCTTCAGAATTTCCTACTAATATATTTCCTACTCTATGTGCATACTCATCCATTGCTCCACATCCAGATACACCATATTGACCATAGCCAACTCTACCTCTGTCTTGTATTAATGTTTGGAAACCTCCTAATTCAACTTTGAATCCCATATATACCACTCCCTGTACTATAACGATATTTAAATACTTAAGTTATTTTTTTCGATTTCTATAAATTCATCTAATGTTATTGGAACAAATTTTATAAAATCTCCAGCTCTAAGCAAAATCTGTTCTTCTCTATTTTCATCATATAATTTTAAAGGTGTCCTACCAATTATTTGCCATCCACCAGGACTATCAATAGGATATACACCAGTCTGGGAACCTGCTATTCCAACACTCCCACCATAAATTTTAGTCCTTGGCACTTCTAATCTAGGTGTAGCTATTCTTTCATCCATACCACCTAGATATGGAAATCCAGGAGTAAACCCTAGCATATATATCAAGTACTCTCTGCTTGTGTGTATTTTTATAACTTCATCTACAGTGAGATTATTATAGCTTGCAACATTTTTAATATCTATACCAAAAACCTCATCATAACATACTGGAATCTCATGTATTTTAGGTTTTGGTAATACTATACTTTCCAAATTATCTTCTATTTTTTTTAAATTCTCAATCAAACTATCAAAATCTATTTCTAATGGATTATAACTTATCATAAGTGACCTATATGTTGGTACCATTTCTGTTACAATACCTTTAAGATTCGATATTTCTATTGCTCTCATAAATGAAATTACTTTTTTGTTTATATCTTCTGATATCTCATTTCCAAATTCAGCAACCACTGCCTTATCCCCTGATATCAAGTATCTAGTTTCCATAAATGTCACCTCTTCTAAATTAAGCAAATAAAGCACCTAGGCTGCTAAGAGAAGTTATTCCTGTATATGCAGATATTAAAACTACTATTAATCCAAATATTAAAAGCCATGTAGGATGCTTGTAATCTCCAACAATATCTTTTCTTTTAGATGCTATAAGCATAATTCCTAATGTGATTGGAAGTATCAATCCATTTAAAGCTCCTGCTAAAATTAATAAAGTAGCTGGTTTTCCTATAAATGCCATTATAAGTGTTGATATTGCTATAAATGCTATTATAAAATATTTTTCATATTTATCTATAAAAGGATTTAGTGTCTTTAAGAAAGAAACTGATGTATAAGCAGCTCCTATAACTGATGTAATTGCAGCAGACCATAATACAAGTCCAAAGAATTTATATCCTATTGCTCCTGCACTAAATTTAAAAGCTGAAGCAGCTGGATTTTCTGGGTCAAGTTGAAGACCTTTTGAAACCACTGCCAGTATTGCTAAAAATAAAAGAACTCTCATCATTGTGGCAACTAATATACCCAAAAGAGAAGATTTAGTTATTTCTTTTATATTTTCTTCTCCTGTTATTCCACCGTCTATTAATCTATGTCCTCCAGCAAAAGTTATATAACCTCCAACACTTCCTCCAAGTAAAGTTATTATTGGGAATATCAGTCCTTTTGGATTTTCTGGTTTTACCATTCTTGATACTGCCTCTCCAACAGGAGGATGATTTGATATTGCTACATATCCAACTATAATTATCATTCCTAATGCTAAAAATTTAGTTATCTTATCGACTAGAGAATTTGAATTTTTTGACATAAATACAAATATAGCTATTAATCCACTTAATACAGTTCCTAATGTCATATTCATATTAAACATTACATTCATACCAAGTGCAGCTCCACCAACATTTCCTATATTAAAAGCTAATCCTCCAAGAGCTACTAAAAAAGCTACTAAATAGCCTAATCCAGGTATTATTTTATTTGCTATATCCTGACCTCTAAGTCCTGATACACCAATTACTCTCCATACATTTACTTGAGCCCCTATAAAAAGGATTGTTGTAATTAAAATTACAAATGAAAAATTCGGTCCAAAATCTTGGGTAAATTGTGCAGTCTGAGTTAAAAACCCTGGTCCAATTGCTGATGTTGCCATTATAAATGCAGCCCCTATAAGTGCTCCGACATCTTTTTTATTTTTAGTTTTATCTGTAATATTTTTTGTACTCATATTTTATCTCCCCCTCATGTTATCAGTCTTATACTATGTTCTCTGACGAACAAACTTCTATGTTTTCTAATGGACAAACTTCTATACTTTCTAATTCAAAACGCTTTCTTATTTCTTTGACAAACTCTATTGCTTTTGGATTGTCCCCATGTACACATATAGAATCTGCTTTGATATGTATAACTTCACCTGTTAAAGTTTCTACAGTTCCTTCTTTTACCATCCTAACAACCCTATCTATTGCATGTTTTGTATCATGTATAACTGCTCCTTCTACACTTCTTGGAACCAAAAAACCATTATTATCATAAGCTCTATCTGCAAATACTTCATTTGCAAACCTAAGTCCAATTTCTTTAGCAGAATTTATCATTTCACTATTATATAGCCCCAACAGTATAATATCTTTATCGACTTCATATATAGCTTCACAAATCCCCATAGCTAACTCTTTATCTTTAGCTGCCATATTGTATAATGCTCCATGTGGTTTTACATGTTGTATATTACATCCATTTGAACTTGCAAATGCCATTAAAGCACCCAATTGATATTTTGTATAATCTTTAGCTTCCTGCTTTGTTATTTTCATCTCACGTCTTCCAAATCCTATTAAATCTAGGAAACCTGGATGTGCGCCTATTTTCACTCCATTTTTTTTAGCTAGCTGTACTGTTTTTTCCATATGACTAGGGTCACCTGCATGAAACCCACAAGCTATATTAGCTGATGAAATATATTTTAAAACTTCTTCATCTAAACCAATCTTATACGTTCCAAAACTTTCTCCTAAATCACTATTTAAATCTACTTTATACAATTTATGACCCCTCCTCGCTAACATTTTGATAGAATAAGTAGTTTTAATTTTTAAATTTTGTTTATTTTATATATTGCATGAAATATTTTATCACTTGTATTCAATTTTATTTTTGCAACTATTCTATTGCATTTAATTAATATAATTTTACCATTTAAGGAATATTTTTGCAATTATTTTAATTGAACATTCATTTGTATTTCTTTTTCAAAAAATCTTTTTACCATTTTTTAGTTAATAATTAATTATTTTCACTTAAAATAAGGGCTTTAACCTTCATTTTTAAAGTATTTTTCATTTTTAATCACTTTATATGCAAGACAGAATCATTTTTCTTCATTCATTTGTTTCTTTCATCTATATAATTATCATTCTTTGTAAGTAAAATATCTTTATATTTTTATAATTAATTCTTTATATAGTTTTAAGTATAATAAAATCATGTATACTAAATGCATGTTAAAATATTATTTTAAAACATGCACAATATTTGTACATATTGTAGACATATAAACCTATAAATTATACAATAGTATTGTTAAGATTATATATTTTTTTAACATAAATTTTGTATTGGGGGAAAAACAATGGATAAAAACTATACGATGCCAATATACCAAAAAATAGCGTTGGATATTGCAAATAAAATATACACGGGTGAAATACAAGAGGATTCAGTACTATTTGGACGCTCTGTTTTGGCTGGTAAATACAATGTATCTCCAGAAACGATAAGAAGAGCTGTCAAAATTTTAGAGGACATTGGCGTTGTTAAAAGCATAAAGGGTAAAGGTGTTATTGTACTATCTCCAGACAAAGCTTCTTCTTTTATAAAAAAATATAGAGATATTACAAATATATCATCATATAAATCAACACTTTATAATTTAATAGATACTAAATCTAATTTAGAAAATGAAATATTAGATACTATAAATAAAATTTTAGACTATTCTAACAGACTTGAAATAATCAATCCTTTAGTGCCCGTTCAGTTCACCATAAATTCTAATTGCAAATATATTGGTCAAACAGCTGCACAAACTAAATTTTGGCAAAATACAGGTGCTACAATAGTTGCAATTAAAAGAGGTGAAGAACTTATAATATCTCCTGGACCATATATTGAATTTTTAGAAGGAGACATTCTCTTAGTAGTTGGTGACCAACACATTTACAATTCTATACCAATGTTTTTATATGAAAACGAAAAATAAATTATATAATTTAGTGTGATTATATAAAAATGCAAAATTAACAACAAAAAAAGAGCTTCATATTTTACATAAAGCTCTTTTTAAATTCAAATAAATTTAACTTTGATTAATTTTTAAATATCCAATTCATCTTCTTTTTCCCAGCTTAAAGCTCTCGATACAGCTTTTTTCCATCCTTTATATAATTTACATCTCTTCTCTTCACTCATATTTGGATTAAACTCTTTTTCTACTGACCACTTTGAAGTAATTTCATTTCTTCCAATATAAAATCCAACAGACAACCCTGCTAAATAAGCAGCTCCTAAAGCTGTAGTTTCTACTATTTTGGGTCTATCTATATCTACATTTAATATATCTGATTGAAATTGCATTAAAAAATTATTATTACTTGCTCCACCATCAACTTTTAATGATTTTAGTTTTAATTTTGAATCGTTTTGCATTGCTTCTAAAACATCCTTTGTCTGATAAGCAATTTATTCCAATGTGGCTCTTACTATATGTTCTTTTTTTGCTCCTCTTGTAAGTCCTAAAATTGAACCCCTAGCATACATATCCCAATATGGAGCTCCAAGACCTGTAAATGCTGGCACTACATATACACCATTAGTATCCTCTACCCTATTTGCATACATTTCACTATCTTTTGCAGATTCAATTATCTTTAATTCATCTCTAAGCCATTGAACAGATGCTCCTCCAATAAATATACTTCCTTCTAATGCATATGTTACTTTTCCATCAACTCCCCAAGCAATTGTTGTAAGTAACCCATGCTTAGATTTAACTATGTTACTGCCTGTATTCATAAGCAAGAAACAACCCGTTCCATAAGTATTTTTTGCAGTACCTTCTTCAACACAATTTTGACCAAATAATGCTGCTTGTTGGTCTCCAGCACATCCCGCAATAGGTATTTTAGCTCCTGATAACATGCGCTCATCTGTATGACCATAAACATAGCTAGAAGGTTTTACTAATGGCAACATGCTTATTGGTATGTTCAATTCTCGTAATATATCCTCATCCCATTCTAAATCATTTATATTGTACATCATTGTTCTAGATGCATTTGAGTAATCTGTTACATGTACTTTTCCACGAGTTAAATTCCATATTAACCATGTATCTATAGTTCCAAATAATAACTCTCCTTGTTCTGCTTTTTCCCTAGCTCCTTCTACATTATCTAATATCCATTTTACTTTTGTTGCTGAAAAGTATGCATCTATTAAAAGACCTGTTTTTTCTTTTATTGATTCTTCCAATCCTTTATTTTTAAGTTCATCACATATTTCTGACGTTCTCCTACACTGCCATACTATTGCGTTATAAATAGGTTTACCAGTATACCTACTCCAAACAACCGTAGTCTCTCTTTGATTAGTTATCCCTATTGAAGCAATTTCTTCTGGTCTTATACCTGCTGTTTCTATAACTTCTCTCATTACCCCACTTTGTGACCCCCATATTTCCATAGGGTCATGCTCTACCCATCCAGCTTTTGGATAAATTTGATTGAACTCTTTTTGTGCAATTTTCACTATTTCGCCTTTTTTATTAAATAGTATAGCTCTTGAACTGGTTGTTCCTTGGTCTAATGCCATTACATACTTCTTTTCCATCACCATATTCTCCTTATCATATAATATTTAATTTATTAAAAAGAAAAATTTAATATCACATATTTCAATAAATAATCATACTTAAATACAAATTTAATATAATAGATATTTAGTAAGAAGACACTTATTTTCTATCATATCTATATAATAATATTATACATTATAGCTTACATATTGATTAATAAATTTTAAAGGAGTATAATAAACAGTGTTCATAATAATTTTAATAAAAGAGGTGGTAATATGCCAAAGATTTTAGAAAATGTAAAAGAAGATATATTAAAAGTGTCTCGGGATATGATTTTAGAAGAAGATTACTCGAATATTAGCATAAGGAAAATAGCTCAAAGGTGTGGTATAAGTGCAGGGACAGTGTATAATTACTTTAATTCAAAACAAGAAATAATAGAATATATCACAAAATCTGAATGGGATTTATTGATAAGGCGAATTGAATACTCCAATAAAAACACTGAAGATTACATAAAAAAACTAAACATTATTTTTGCTGAAATAAGAAATTTTATAAACAAAGTTCATAATATCCAATACAATGACTTTTTAAACACTTTTGAAACAGAGAGATTTTTTGAAATGAAAAAACACAAAGACGACTTTCATGAACAGCTTTCAAATAAAGTATATGAAGCTTTAGAAAAAGAAAGTTTTTTTAATAATGACAAATTAGTATGCAATATCATAATAAAAATGTTTTTTTCATATTCAACATATCTTCATATAGAATTTGAAGATTTAAAACCCTATATTGAAAAATTAATACATTAAGGTGGTGTTTACCTTGAATCATAATACTAGTATTAAGAACAAGGACAGTAATCCAAAAATATTTTTAGTACTTACACTTTATCTATTAGGTATATTTATGGGAGCTATTGATACTGGAATAGTATCACCAGCAAGAACGATTATACAAAATAGCCTTGGAGTAAATGAAAAAACGGGAATTTGGATGATTACCATATACACATTAACATACGCTTCTGTAATTCCTATCTCTGGAAAATTAGCAGATAAAATAGGAAGAAAATATGTGTATCTAGTTAGTATATTTCTATTTGGTAGTGGTTCATTAATATGTGGATTATCATCACTATTTTCCAATTTCTATATTTTATTAATTGGTCGTGTTATTCAAGCAATTGGTGGTGGTGGAATCATGCCAATTGCTACAGCAGAATTTGGAACTACCTTCCCAGAAAATAAAAGAGGCATGGCTTTAGGTTTAGTTGGGGCAACATATGGTATTGCCAATATTTTAGGTTCAAGCATTGGTAGCACAATTCTAAGTATCTTTGGAACTCAAAATTGGAAGTGGCTATTTTTTGTAAATCTTCCAATTTGTTTAATCATACTTATTGGTGGAGTTTTCTGTATTAAAAACAATAAGTCTGAATCTAAAGAAAAAATAGATAAGCTTGGTACATTGATGTTGATATGTATAATCGTATCACTATTATATGGTCTT
>OCJJ01000404.1_pt1 | contig 7136 bp, 6 predicted proteins | sample 1480771 | NCBI WGS metagenome assembly OCJJ01 (sample SAMN05301483, study PRJEB22388) | human gut metagenome | isolation source: Infant 1 DOL 26 gut | host: Homo sapiens | place: USA: Pittsburgh, Magee-Womens Hospital of UPMC | collected 2013/2014
AGGATTTAACGAGATATAGAAATGAGATTGACAATATAGATAAAGAGCTTATTCAATTATTTGAAAAGAGAATGAATACAGTTCTTGAAATTGCCAGACATAAAATGAAAAATAATACTACTATACTTCAAAAAGATAGAGAAGAAAAAGTACTAAGTAGAGCTGTAGATAATTTAGATAATAAAGCATATTCACAAGAAACGGTACAGTTTTTTAATTCTATAATGGAAATTAGTAGAGGATTACAAAAAAGATTGATAGATAATGATGGTGAGCAGAAAATCGAGTTTGGTTTAGATTCATCAAATAAGAATTTTGATTTGTCAAATGTAAATAAATATAAGTCTTTAAAAGATGAATTAAATAAAAAAAATATCCTAGTAGGGTTTCCTGGAAAATCAGGTTCATTTACAGAAGAAGCACTAAATAAATTCTTCAACAAAAAAATATCAAAAAAACAATTTAAAGAATTTGAAGATGTTTTCATAGCACTTAAAAATAAAGAAATAAACTATGGAATAATCCCCATAGAAAATTCATCTACAGGAGCTATCTCTGAAACTTATGACCTTTTGAGAAAGTACGGTTTTTATATAGTTGGAGAAGAATGTATAAAAATAGACCAAAATTTAATAGGGATAAAAGACACAAAGCTTGAAGATATAAAAGAAATATATTCTCATCCACAAGGTATAGGACAATGTAGTGAATTTTTAAAACAAAATAGTACATGGAAATTGATACCATTTAATAACACAGCAACAAGTGCAGAACTTGTAAGAAAACTTCAAGATAAAACAAAAGCAGCAATTGCAAGCAAAAAAGCTGCAAGTATTTATGGATTAGAAATAATAAGTCCTTGTATAAATGATATAGCAAACAACTATACAAGATTTGTAGTAATCAGTAATCAAATACACATTGAAGAAGAATCAAACAAAATGAGTGTAGTATTTTCTGTTGAACATGAAGCAGGAAAACTTTATAAAGTACTTGGATACTTTGCTAAAAATAATATAAATATGACAAAAATAGAATCAAGACCTATGAAAAATGCCTCATGGAGATATTTCTTTTATATAGATTTTGAGTGTTCTATATACAATGCTAAAGTGTACGATTTATTAGAATTGATAGAACATAATACAGCATATTTTAAATTTATGGGAGTATATAAAAATAAAACTGAATAGATAAGATAAATTTTTATTTAATTTATAATTATTAGGAGGTGTAAGTATGAATTTTTTCGGTCTAGTAGGTGAAAAACTCTCTCACAGTGTTTCACCTCAAATCCACAAGAGAGTATTCGAGATATTGAATATTGAAAGTGCTTATAAAAACTTTGAAATTTCAAAAGAAGATATATCTAAGCTAGACGGTGCTATAAAATTATTAGGAATACAAGGGGTAAATGTTACTGTACCATATAAGGAGCGTATTATGAAATATCTTGATTTTATATCACCAGAGGCAAAACGTATAGGAGCAGTTAATACAATTTTACTCAGAGAAAATATGTTATATGGTTACAATACAGATTACTTTGGTCTTGATAGTATGTTTAAAATGGCTAATATTGATGTTCAAGGAAAAGTAGCAGTTATATTAGGAACTGGAGGTGCTTCTAAAGCTGCTCTTACATATTTTATTGATTCTGGTATAGAAAAGCTTTATGTTTCAACTAGAAAAAAGGATGATAAAAAATTATTAAATAGTAAAGCTATATTAATAGATTATGAAGAACTTAAACATATAAAAGGAGATATAATATTAAATGCTACACCAGTAGGTATGTACCCTAATGTAGGAATTTCACCAGTGTCAAAATCTATTATACAAAATTTTGATATATTAATAGATTTAATTTACAATCCTGGAGAAACAGAGTTTTTAAGAATTGGTAATAGTATGGGTAAAAAAACTTGTGATGGATTATATATGCTGGTGGGGCAAGCAATAAAATCTCAGGAAATTTGGCAAGATACTAAAATAGATAATAGTATTTTAGATGTTATATATAATGAACTAAAATTAGAATTTTTGTAAGGGAGATTGTTATGATAAATAAAACAAAAGAAAAATTGATATTAATAGGTATGCCAGGTAGTGGAAAAACTACAATTGGTAAACTTTTGGCCAAAGAATATAATTGTAGTTTCTGTGATATGGATGATTATATAATTCAAATATCTCAAAAAAGTATAGCAGAGTTGTTTTCAGAAGGAGAAGATATCTTTAGGAACTATGAGACTCAAGCATGTAGAGAACTTTCTATAAGTGATAAAACAGTGATATCTACAGGTGGAGGTGTAATAAAAAAGGATGTTAATATGGAAATACTAAAAGAAACAGGTATAATAATTTTTATTGATAGACCTATACAAAAGATTTTGGAAGATATAAATATTAATTCAAGACCATTATTAAAAAACGGAAAAGATAGATTGTATAATCTTTACAATGAGAGAATAAATCTTTATAAAAAATTTTCAGATATAGAGATTTTAAATGATAAATCATTAAATAATGCTGTATATAATATTACAAATGCAGTCAGTGAAAATTTTAAATTTGACTTTAAAGAAAAATAATCTAGGGGGAAGTAAAAATAATGAATATTGTTATTGTAGGACTAGGAGTTATAGGAGGCTCTTTTGCTAAAGCATTAAAAAAAGCTGGATATGAAAATGTATTTGGAGTAGATGTAGATTTAGAAACTTTAAAAAAAGCAGAAAAAGCAAAAATCATAAAAAAAGGATGTACTACAGGTAAAGAGTTATTTAATTATATTATCTATATATCCTAGATTAGTTGTAGATTTTCTAAATAATAATAAAAACTTTTTTAAAAAAGGGACTATAATTACTGATACTACAGGAATAAAAGAAACACTTATCAATGATGTGTTGCAAATTATTCCAGATGATATAGATTTTATATTTGGACATCCAATGGCAGGTAGGGAAAAAAAGGGTATTGATTTTGCAAGTGAACAAGTTTTTAATGGCGCAAATTATATAATTACTCCAACTGGCAGAAACAACATAAAAAATTTAGAGTTAGTTGAAAATTTAATTTTAGAGATTGGATTTAAAAGAGTAAAAAAGTTAACTTCACAAAAACATGATGAGATTATAGCTTTTACTTCTCAGTTACCTCATGTTATGGCAGTTGCTCTTATAAATAGTGATGAAGAAGGTAGAGATACGGGTAAATTTATTGGAGATAGTTATAGAGATTTAACTAGAATTGCAAATATGAATGAAGACTTATGGAGTGAACTTTTTTTAGGAAATAGAGATAATTTACTAAAAGTTATAGAAAACTTTGAATCAGAAGTAAATTTAGTAAAAGAAGCTATATTTAACAATGATAAAAATAAATTAATAGAGTATTTTAAAAAATCATCAATAAGAAGAGAAGCTTTAGAAAAATAAATATTAATATTTAAGCTATATATAGATGGGTATAAATATAAGCGATAGTGTATTTAATTGTATTAATAAATATGGATTCAATATAATTAAATATGCTATTGATATATTTGTACCCTTAACTATTGTTATCTTTTAGATGATAATGATATTTATTTAAATACTCTTTATTAACAATTTATAAAACTTAATTGTAAAAAATACTTATTAATAGTAAAATAAAGTGAATCAATTATATTATAATTGCTAAAGAGAGTGAGGTGTAGCTATTTGAAAAAAAATAGATTAATAGCAAAGAATATATCAATAGCATTTATAGTACTATTCTTTTTTAGTGTATTTACATTCTTTTATGTAGGTAATATTAATAGAGTGTTAGAATATGAAACAAATGACATAATAACAGTTACAATTGCTGGATGGATTATACTTTCATTTTTATTTTTAGGTATTATAATTTACATATTATATTCAAAAGCAAATAGTCAAAAAACTATAGAAAAAGTAGCATATACGGATTTTGTAACAGGTTATTCCAACTGGAGAAAGTTTGAATTAGATGTTACAAATTTATTAAAGAAAACATCACAAAATAATAAATATGCAATGGTCATATTCGATATTGATAAATTTAAAGCAATTAATGATATATATGGCCATAAAAAGGGAAATTTAATATTAAAAGATATTGCAGATACTTTAAATGAATTGACTGATATCAATGAAACTTTTGCTCGTGTAAGTGCTGATAATTTCAATATATTATTAACATATAACAAAAAAGAGGATATAATAAATATTATCAAAAAGATTATGGCAAATAATGAACTTGTAAACTTATCTTTTGGAATTTATGAAATCAAAGATAAGGATTTATCTGTAAGTGTATATAGTGATAGAGCTTCACTTGCAAAATCATCAATAAAAAATAATAGTGATGTAAATTTTGCATTTTTTAATGACAAATTAAGAGAGAAATTATTATTTGAAGATAAGATAGAAAAAGAAATGGAATATGCTCTTGAAAGTGGGCAATTCGTAATGTATTTACAACCAAAATACAATATTAAATTAGATAAATTTTGTGGAAGTGAAGCCCTAGTCAGATGGCAATATACAGAAAAAGAGGTCATATATCCAGGTGATTTTATTCCTATATTTGAAAAAAATGGATTTATTAGAAAGATTGATATGTACATATTAGAACAAGCTTGTAAAGAAATCCGGTCTTTATTTGATAAAGGAATTTCACCTTTACCTATATCTGTAAACTTCTCAAGAGTTGATTTTTTTAAAAAAGATTTTATTGAAAACATAGTAAATATATGTGATAGATATAAAATACCATATAGTTTAATAGAAATTGAAATTACTGAATCTAGTATGTTTGGAGATACTGATACTCTATTTAATGTTAGTAGAAACCTACAGGATATTGGCTTTATAGTTGCAATGGATGATTTTGGCTCTGGATATTCTTCTGTAAATATGCTTAAAAATATACCATTAAATGTAATAAAATTAGATAGAGGATTTTTTGTTGATGATAAAGATGTTGATAAGAGTCAAATTGTTATAAAAAGCATAGTTTCTCTCATTAAGCAATTAGGAATAAGGGTTGTTGCTGAAGGAATTGAAACAAGAAGTCAAATAGAAATGTTAAAAAAAGCAAATTGTGATATTGTTCAAGGATATTATTTTTCAAAACCATTACCAATTAAAGAATTTGAAAAATTAGTCTATAAAATATAGTCAGCGAGTCTTAAATGGGAGGTGGTGATTAAGTGATAAGAGCAAAATCGTTAAAAAATGTACTGAGTATTGTTTTAATATTTTTATTTACAATAATTTCTTTTTCTGATTTTGCATTTAAAACTAATGTCCAGGAAGAAGAAAATAGTAAAATTAATTTAAGAGAAATATCCCTACAAAGTTCCAATGCTATAAAAATAAAATTAGATAGTTCTCTATCCTTTATTAAAAGTGTGGCAAATATGGTTTCTTATTTTAATACTATAGATAACTCAAAAATAGTTCCATTATTAGCTAATATATCAAAAGAATCTGACTTTCAAAGAATCTCTATTGTATCTCCTGATGGAATAAGTCATACCAGTGATGGCAAAATTATCAATGTGTCAAAGTATCAGTATTTTAAGAAAGCTATTAAAGGAGAAAGTAATATATCTGAAGTTGTGAAATCTCCAATTGATGGAAAAGATACTTTTGTTATAGCTACTCCTGTATTTAATAAGAATAACAAAATAATTGGTGTTTTATACGGTTCTTACTACAATGATAAATTAGCTGAATTTATAGATATAACAAGTTTTAATAGTGAAGGGTACATAGATATATTTGAATCTAGTGGTCAATTTGTTTTAAAATCTTCACATACAAACAAACTGATTAAGTCAAGTAGTAACATATATGATATATTTAAAAAAGCTTCTTTTGATGATGGTTATAGCTATAAAAAAATATATGAAGATACAAAAAATAACAAGAGTGGCTTTACCTCATATGAATACAAAGGAGAAAATCGTTATGCTACTTATACACCCATTGGTGTAAATGACTGGTATGTAATTTCTGTGATACCACAATATACTGTAAGAAGAAACATTGATAAAATAAATCAATTAGCATTTTCTCTTATTTTCAAGGTATTCTTATTGTTTATTATGCTTATAACATATATTATTTATAAAAACAATAAATCTCAGAAAGATATACTAAAAGCTAACAAAGAAATCTCATCTATTACAAATAGCATTCCTGGAGGAGTACAAAAGTGTACCCTGGGTGAAACATGCAATATTAATTTTTTAAGTGATGGATTTATAGAGTTGTTTGGTTATACAAGAGAAGAAATAAAAACATTGTTTAATAATGATTTTTATAGTTTAATACATAAAGATGATGTTGAAAGAATAAAAAAAGAAATTTTTAAACAACTTTACAAAAATAAAACTGTTGAATTAGAATATAGGATTATAACAAAAAATGGTAATACAGTATGGGTTTTAGATAAAGGGGAGCTTATAACAGAACCTGATGGAAAAGAATATTTTTGTTGTGTAACTGTAGATATTACTAGAACAAAACAATTAGAACAAGAGATGGAACAAAAAAATCTAGAACTTGAAATGATATCAGAAAATGTTTTAGGTGGTATAATTATAACAGAATTTAATGATGATTTTACTATAAAATACGCTAACTCTGGTTATCTTTCAATGATTGGATATACACGTGAACAATTAGAAAATGAACTTAAATACAAAGCTTGTAATCTTGTTTTTTATGAAGATAGAAAGAAGGCTCTTGAAAGTATACAACATCAATTAAACACAAAAGGAATAGCTGTATATCAACATAGAATAAGAAGAAGAGATGGTAATATTATTTGGGTTTCTATAAAAGGAAGGCTTATTGTTGATGATGATGGTATTGAAAAAGGTATTTGGATTCTAAATGATATAACAGATTTAAAAAATGCAGAACAAAAACTTAAAATAAATGAAGAAAGATTTAGAATTGCATTAAAGCAAACATCAAACACTATATTTGAGTATGATATAAAAACAAAGTCACTTTTAAATACTAGTAAAGAGCTTGATAAATATAATATTTATAAAATTACTAAAAATGTTCCATATTCTCTAGTAGAATTAGGAGTTATTCATAAAGATTTTA
>OCJJ01000441.1_pt1 | contig 5615 bp, 4 predicted proteins | sample 1480771 | NCBI WGS metagenome assembly OCJJ01 (sample SAMN05301483, study PRJEB22388) | human gut metagenome | isolation source: Infant 1 DOL 26 gut | host: Homo sapiens | place: USA: Pittsburgh, Magee-Womens Hospital of UPMC | collected 2013/2014
AATATGAACGTTATAAACAAGTTAAAAAATGTAGGAGTAAATACAAAATCATTGGATAATACAGGTGAAAAAGTAGAAAAAATATTTGAAGGGATGAAAATCGTATTGACTGGTACACTTCCTACATTAAAAAGAAATGATGCAAAAGAAATGATAGAAAAAAGAGGTGGAAAAGCTACATCTAGTGTTAGTAAATCGACAACATTTGTTTTGGCAGGTGAAGAAGCTGGTTCTAAACTTACTAAAGCAAATGATTTAGGAATTAAAGTTATAGATGAAGAGAGATTTTTAGAATTATTAAAGTTATCATCGAAAGATGAAGTAAAAGCTGTATTAGAGAGTTAAAAAGTCGCTTAATTTAGTAGAAAACTACTATAATTAATGATAGAATAGTTCAGTAAGCTAATAAGATTACGAAAAATGACAATAATTAATATTTGACAAAATTAAAAATTATAAAAATAAATTTATAAAAAATAAAAAATATGAGAAAGGATATAAAAAATGACCAGAAGTTATGATAGAAGTAATGAACAGATAAGACCTGTAAAGATAACTAGAGATTATACAAAGTATGCAGAAGGTTCTGTTCTTATAGAAATGGGAGAGACAAAGGTTATATGCACTGCATCAGTGGAAGAAAAAGTTCCTCCTTTTTTAAGAAATAGTGGTACTGGATGGATAAATGCTGAATATTCTATGCTACCAAGAGCAACACAACAAAGAAAGATAAGAGATGCATCTAGGGGAAAAATTGATGGAAGAACACAAGAAATACAGAGGTTAATAGGAAGAGCAATAAGGTCTGTTGTAGACTTGAATAAATTAGGAGAAAGAACTATTTGGGTAGATTGTGATGTGATTCAGGCAGATGGTGGAACTAGAACTGCATCTATAACAGGGGCATTTGTAGCAGTTGCAGAAGCAATATATAAATTATATAAAGCAAAGACAATAAAAGAGATGCCAATAACAAATTTTGTATCTGCAATTAGTGTTGGTATTGTAAATGGAATACACATGCTAGATTTATGTTATGAAGAAGATTCTAAAGCACAGGTAGATATGAATATAATAATGACTGATAAGTGTGAGTTTGTAGAAGTACAGGGGACAGGAGAAGAGAAACCTTTTTCGAGAGCAGATTTAAATTTATTGTTAGAGTTAGGTGAAAAAGGGAATAAAGAATTAATAAGGCTTCAAAGAGAAGCTTTAGGTGAAATATCAGATGAGATATTGGGTATGGATTATGGTAATGAAGTAGTGATTGCTACTAATAATGCTCATAAGCTAGAAGAAATAGGTGAAATCTTAAAAGATTTTGAATATAAAGTGTACTCTTTAAAAGATGTTGATTTAGCAGGTATAGAGATAGTAGAAGATGGAAAAACATTTGAGCATAATGCGTTGATAAAAGCTAGAACAATAGCAAAAAAGACTAAACTTATAGCAATATCAGATGATTCTGGCTTAGAAGTAGATGCTTTAGGCAAAAAACCTGGTGTTTATTCAGCTAGATATGCAGGAGAACATGCAACAGATGAAGAAAATAGAAAAAAACTGTTAAAAGCTATGCAAAATATACCAATGAGCAAAAGAAATGCAAGATTCGTCTCTGCAATAGCAGTAGTTTTTCCTGATGGAAAAGAATTTGTAGTAAGAGGAATTTGTGAAGGAATGATAGGATTTGAAGAAAAAGGTAAAAATGGTTTTGGATATGATAGCTTATTTATAGTAAAAGGATATGATAAGACTTTTGGTGAAATACCTAGTGTTATAAAAAATTCAATCAGTCATAGAGCGAACGCACTAAAACTTATGAAACAAGAGTTTATAAAAAGGGTAGTGAAGTAATGAAAATAGGCATAGTAAGCGACACACATATGATGATTAAAAATATGGAAAAAACAATACCATATTTGAAAGAATGTGACCTAATAATTCATGCAGGAGATAACTTTACTGATTCAAGATATATTCATAGCATGACTAATGTAGGTATTATTGCAGTTAAAGGTAATTGTGACTTTGATGCTGTTGAGGAAGAAGTTGTCTTTGAAGTGGCAAATAAAACCATATTCTTATGCCATGGAGATAAGTATGGTGTAAAATATGGAACTAATATGTTAGAAAAAAAGGCAACTGAAGTTGATGCTGATATAGTTATATTTGGCCATACCCATACCCCATTTAGAGAAATTAAAGATGGTGTACTTTACATAAATCCTGGAAGCACTTCACTTCCAAGAGGAGTATCGTATAAAAGTTTTGTCATTATGGATATAGAAGAAGATGACATAAAAATTGAAGAAATACGCATATAAAGGTGTATTTATCTAAAAAAATGGCAAAAAACGCTCAAAAAATTAAATTTTATCAAATAAGTACAACGATATTAATGGAACACTTGTAAATAAAAAAACTTATGTGATATAATTAAGTGGTTGAATTATAAATAGAATGAATTATAATACCGTTATCGGGTATTACATAAATATCACTAGGAGGATTAGAAGGATGAAAGCAGAACTAATTAAAAAAGAGGGTAATAAAGTTACTTTAAAAATAACAGTAGATAACAATAAATTTGAAGCAGCAGTAAATAAGGCTTATAATAAAAGCAGAAATAAATACAATATACCTGGATTTAGAAAAGGTAAAGCTCCAAGAATTGTTATAGAGACTCAATATGGAAAAGGTATATTCTACAATGATGCTATAGAAATATTATTCCCAGAAGTTTATCCAGAAGCTATCAAGGAATTAGACATAGACCCAATAGACAATCCAGATTTAGATATAGAAGAAATAAGTAAAGACAATGGGTTGGTTATGGTTCTTAATGTAGAAGTTAAACCAGAGTTTGAATTAGGAAACTACAAGGGTATAGAAATAGCTAAGGTTGAGAATACTGTAAGTGACGAAAATGTTGATGCTAAACTACAAGAAATGGTTGAAAAAAATGCCAGATTAGTAAGTGTAGAAGACAAAGCTTTAGAAGATGGAGATACAGCTATAATAGACTTCGAAGGTTTTGAAAATGGTGTAGCTTTTGATGGTGGTAAAGGTGAAAATTATAACTTAGTTATAGGTTCAAACACATTTATACCAGGATTTGAAGAACAATTAGTAGGTAAAAAAGCTGGTGAAGAAGTAGAAGTTAATGTTACTTTCCCAGAAGAATATCACTCACAAGATTTAGCTGGAAAACCAGTTGTATTTAATGTAAAAATAAATGATGTAAAAGTAAAAGAATTATCTGCACTTGATGATGAATTTGCTAAAGATACTAGTGAATTTGATTCTTTAGATGAATTAAAAGCAGATGTAAGAGCTAAGTTAGAAGAAGAAGCTAAAAATAGAGCAGATGCAGAAACTAGAAATTCAGTAGTAGAAAAAGTTGCTGAAAATACAGAAATAGAAATACCAGAAGTTATGATACAACATCAAATAGATAATATGTTAAATGAACTTAACTACCAATTACAATATCAAGGATTTGGATTACAACAATTACTAGAGATGACTGGTAGAACTATGGAAGAATTAAGAGAAGAGAGAAAAGAAGATGCTAAAAAATTAGTTAAGTCTTCTTTAGTATTAGAAGCAATAACTAAAGCTGAAGGAATTGAAGCAACAGAAGAAGAATTTAAGGCTGAGTTAGAAAAAATGGCTTCTGCTTACAATATGGAAGTGGAAAAAATAGAAGCTTCTTTAAGAGATGCCGACAAAGAAGATATAAAAGGTCAAATAAAAATAAGAAAAACAATAGATTTATTAGTTGATAATGCAACAATAGCTTAATAAAATAAACGCTAACTAATATAGTTGACGTTATGAAATGTTTAGTATATAATGATGTGCAAATATAATTTAGTTAAATGCGTATAATAATTTACAGTAGCTTAAAAAAAGCTACTGTAAATTATATAGAATAAAGGGGGTATGAAACCATGGCATTAGTACCTGTAGTTGTTGAACAAACAGGAAGAGGAGAAAGATCTTATGATATTTTTTCTAGACTATTAAAAGACAGAATAATCTTCTTAGGAGATCAAGTTAACGATGCCACAGCAGGGCTTATAGTAGCACAGCTATTATTTTTAGAAGCTGAAGACCCAGACAAAGATATACATTTATATATAAATTCTCCAGGAGGAAGTATAACTTCTGGAATGGCTATATATGATACTATGCAATACATCAAACCAGATGTAAGTACTATATGTATAGGTATGGCTGCTTCTATGGGAGCATTCTTGTTGGCAGCAGGAGCAAAAGGAAAAAGACTAGCACTACCAAATAGTGAAATAATGATACATCAACCATTAGGTGGAGCTCAAGGTCAAGCAACAGATATAGAAATTCATGCAAAGAGAATTTTAAAAATAAAAGAAACTTTAAATGAGATATTATCTGAAAGAACTGGTCAGCCATTAGAAAAAATTAAAATGGATACTGAACGTGATAAGTTCATGAGTGCACTAGAAGCCAAAGAATATGGTTTAATAGATGAAGTATTTACAAAGAGACCGTAGATAGAGAGAGGTGTTAATATGTCTAAATATGAAGAAAAACGACAATTAAAGTGTTCATTCTGCGGTAAAAATCAAGATCAAGTAAGAAGATTAATTGCAGGTCCAAATGTATATATTTGTGACGAGTGTGTTGAACTTTGTGACGAAATTATTCAAGAAGAGATAGAAGATACTATAGATGAGGATACTACATCTTTACCAAAACCAAAGGAAATGATGGAGATTCTAAATGATTATGTAATAGGTCAAGAAAAAGCTAAAAAAGCTTTATCAGTTGCGGTTTATAATCATTATAAGAGAATATACAGTAAAAAATCTAGTAGTAAGGATATAGAAATTCAAAAGAGTAATATACTTTTATTAGGACCTACAGGTTCTGGAAAGACATTACTTGCTCAAACTCTAGCAAGAACTCTAAATGTACCTTTTGCAATGGCAGATGCTACATCATTGACTGAAGCTGGATATGTTGGAGAAGACGTTGAAAATATACTTTTAAAACTTATTCAAGCTGCTGATTTTGATATAGAAAAAGCTGAAAGAGGTATAATATATATAGATGAGATAGATAAGATTGCAAGAAAATCTGAAAACCCATCTATAACTAGAGATGTTAGTGGTGAAGGTGTTCAACAAGCACTTCTAAAAATATTAGAAGGTACTGTTGCAAATGTTCCACCACAAGGAGGAAGAAAACATCCTCATCAAGAATTTTTAAAGATAGATACTACTAATGTATTATTTATATTAGGTGGAGCTTTTGATGGATTAGAGAAGATAATTCAAAAACGTGGTGGAGATAAAACACTAGGTTTTGGAGCTAAAATAGAAAGTAAAAAAGAATTAGATTTAGGGAAGCTATATGAAAAAGTACTTCCAGAGGATTTATTAAAATATGGTATAATACCAGAGTTTATAGGAAGAATACCAGTTTTAGCTACTTTAGAGTTGTTGGATGAAGATGCATTAATGCAGATATTACAGGAACCTAAAAATGCTCTAGTAAAACAGTATAAAAAGTTATTGGAGTTAGATGATGTTGAGCTAGAATTTGAAGAAGGTGCTCTTCGTGCAATC
>OCJJ01000479.1_pt1 | contig 4717 bp, 3 predicted proteins | sample 1480771 | NCBI WGS metagenome assembly OCJJ01 (sample SAMN05301483, study PRJEB22388) | human gut metagenome | isolation source: Infant 1 DOL 26 gut | host: Homo sapiens | place: USA: Pittsburgh, Magee-Womens Hospital of UPMC | collected 2013/2014
AGCTTGGTACCCCTGAAATCGTCATCGCAAACTGTACTTCTGGCGTATTGGTTAAAATCTCTTGATAAGGTGTCATCGCATTTTGCACGTAATCTATGTTTACGTTAGAAGGTGCAGAACCGACCGCTATAAATGCGCCCTTGTCTTCTGTAGGTGTTAATTCACTCGAAAGGGATTTAAACAACACGGGTAAGGTTGCAAAAATGATTGCCGCAAACATCAACATACATTTACGGTTTACCATCACCAAATCAAGTACATACGCATAAGCTGCATTCACTTTACTAAGGGTATGCTCTACTCGTTGTTCCAATTTACTTGGAGCCTCATTGGATTTTAGCAATTTACTGGTCATCATTGGTGAAAGCGTTAATGCTACGATACCAGAAATCAATACTGCTCCAGCAAGGGTTAAAGCAAACTCTTTAAACAACGTCCCCGTAATACCGCCCATTAACGCCATTGGTGAATATACCGCAATCAAGGCAATGGTCATGGAAATAACCGGAACGGCAATTTCACGCGTACCTATAATCGCCGCACGGAATGGCGTTTCACCTAACTTAATGTGGCGGTCTACGTTTTCCAATACCACAATCGCATCATCCACCACCAAACCGATGGCTAGAATCAATGCGAGCAAAGTCATCAAGTTAATGGAGAAATCAAATGATTGAAGCAACATAATTACCCCAATTAATGAAATCGGAATAGTGATAACCGGGATTAAAATCGAGCGGAATGAACCAATAAACATGGTAATCACCACCAACACGATTATCGTTGCCTCAACAATCGTTTTGATTACTTCATTAATGGAGTTATTAATCGCAATTGTACGGTCATATAAGATGTCAGATTCAATAGCATCCGGTAGATTATTTTTAATACTGTCATATAGCGGACGTACTTTCGCAGCTACTGTTAATGGGTTTGCTGATGAGGTTGGGTTAATCGCTAATACAACAGAATCTGCGCCATTGGCTACCGCACGTGAACTATCGCTTGATTTATTTAATTCAATATCAGCGATATCGCGTAAACGTACTAACTTATCACCGTTAGACGTCACAATTAAGTTACCTAATTCTTCAACCGATTTTGTCGTGGTTTCTACTTTGTTTTTATAGGTTACAAAATAGCCATTATCATTACCTGCTGCTGTTTGAATGTTATTCGCTGATAATGCGGACATCACTTGTGTGGCAGAAAGGTTTTGAGCTGCCATTTTTTCTGGGTCTAACCAAACACGAAGCGCGTACTCTGATGCACCATAAATATCTACACTTGCCACCCCGTCTACGGTAAAGAATTGTGGTTTTACTACACGTTGAATATAGTCTGTTACTTGGCTTGCATCGAGTTTGTTAGAACGGAAACTAATATACATAATCCCCGAACCACCGGTTGATGAAGAAACTGTTGGATCTTCAATACCACTTGGCAATTCAGAACGAACCGAGTTAACTTTGGCTAACACGTCTGCCAAGGCTGCATTCGGATCCGTATTTAATTTCATTTTTACGGTGACAGTTGACGTACTTGGGCTAGAGCTTGAAGACATATAATCTACGTTATCAGCCTGCGCTACCGCCTCTTCAATTTTAGAAGTAACAAACGCTTGAATTAAGTTTGCATCCGCCCCTGGATATGCGGTGGTCACCGTAATCACCGTGGTGGTCATTTTCGGATATTCGCGCACAGCCAATTTCGAGATCGCTTGTAAACCTAGAATAATGATTAACAAGCTAATCGAAATCGCCAAAACAGGACGGCGAATAAATATATCGGTAAATCTCATTCGCTTTTCCTAATTAAAGATTCGTCTTACTCGCAGGTTGTTCTGTACCCACGCCCGCTTTATCTGCAACTGAAACTAATGCTCCGTTACTTAAGTTTTGCTGACCACCTGTCACAATTTTATCGCCAACTTTGACTTCATCACCCTTTAATTGAGCATAAATGCCTTGACGATCTTTTGTAAACACGGTGATTGATTTTGCACGGTACATATTCGCCGCTTTCTCTGCGCCGCCTAATTTCTCAATATCTTCATCAGAAAGTGCGGTCAAAATATAAAGCGATTCGCCATACATGTTGTAACTCACCGCCACTTGTGGCACCACAATTTGATTATGTTCTGTTGGCAAAGCCACATGTAAGCGAGTAAACATACCGGACAATAATTTTGCCCCATCTTCTGGTTCAAATGTTGCTTGAACATCCACTAAACCGGTTGAAGAATTAATTGCCGGCTCAATGGCAGTAACTTTTGCTGCAAAGGTTTCACCTTTACGCGCATCTGCCGTAGCCGTTACTTTTTGACCAATATGCAATTTATCTAATAGGTTTTGCGCAATGGCAAAATCCACTTTCATAGAAGAACGATCTTCAACACGCACAATTTCAGTACCGTTTGAAACGTATTGACCAACATTCACTTTCACGATACCGGCTTTACCATCAAATGGCGCGACGATTTGGCGACGCTCAATGGTTGCTTTTAATGACTCAATATTTGCCGCTTGTGCTTCATAAGCTGCTTTTGCATTATCTAATTCTTGACGAGAAACAGCCCCGCTGCCCGCAAGGTTTGCATAACGTTGATAAGTTTGACGCAATGACACCACCTGAGCTTGTGCGGCTTGTAAGCTTGCACGCTCAACCGAGCTATCTAACTCAACTAACAAATCCCCTTTTTTCACGCTCTGTCCATTTTGCACGAGCACTTTAGACACGGTTCCTGCACTTTGAGCGCTTAACATCGCCCCTTGGTTCGGACGAACAATACCTGTCGTTTCAATAATTGGCGTCCATTCTGAAGCCTTTACTGTCATCGCTGTTACAGGGGATGCTGTTTCTGGTTTATTTGCCAAGAAATCAGCAATGCCTTTTGCCTTCATTTGATTAAGGAAAATCATTGCTGCAAAAATTAACACAAATACGCCTAACGCTAATTTCAAAAAGAAAACGTGTGAACGCTTTGGTTTATCAGTTTGAGTTATACTCATTTGGAAAACTCCATTAAGACAATAAAATGACTATTTCTGAATTGCACGCCAAGAGCGTTCAATGACAGATTCTAACATCGCATCGGTTACTGCCGTACCGAGAAACTTGATATCTGAGGCTAAAACTATTGCTGTTTTAAGACTCAGCAAAAATAACATGTGAGGATCTAAATCAGCTAACACATTTGCGGCTTGTCCCTTGAGACAAAAGTGTTCCCAACACGAATGCTCCATTTCTTTGCAGGTTTCAATAAACTCTGGTAAAGATCGATATTGGCTCATGTTTAACAGAATCGTTGGATTTTCTTGAAGAAAATGCCAAATATTCCACCACATTTTTCTGTATTGCTCGAAAAAAGATTGGCTTTCATCAAAACCTTCTTCAATCGCCACAGCAAACTTATTGAACACTCGACGAGCAAATTGTGCTAATAACTCGTCTTTACTCTTAAAATAAAGATAAATCGTACCTGCTGCGATGCCTGCTTCCTTGGCTAACTTATGCATAGAAAGATAATGTAATCCTTCTTTTGCCATAAGACGATCTGTTGCATCAAAGATCTGCTCGCTGACATCAAGCTTCGTTTTAGAGGCTTTTACTTGTCGCATAATAAAAAATTAAATTCTTAGGATTATATATGAGAAAGGTCATTTAAGATGAATATCGAAAATGAATGTACGTTCATTTTATTGATTTTTCATTTTTTGGCAAGTGAAAATATAAAAAAAGTGCGGTTATTTTTAACCGCACTTTTAAATTCTTATTACATTCCAATCACAACGCAACTCGCTACTGATTTTGCTTTATCTTGTGCTGCTGTTGCTGCATCTCGGCTACCAAATGGCCCTACACGTACGCGGTTCCATTCTTCACTTGTCGCAATTTGTGCATTTACGCCAGCCATCGCTAGACGACCTTGTAAGCTTTCTGCTTGCGCACGATTTTTAAATGCACCACATTGTAAACCAAATTTTTTACCACCAGCCTGTACTTGTTGTTCTGCTGGTTTTGGTTCTGCTTTTTTCGGTTGCTCAGTTTTAGCTGGTTCCGTTTTTGCGGGTTCAGCTTTCACCACTTCTACTTTTTTCGGAGGTTCAGGCTTTTTAACTGGCTCTGTTTTTTTAACTGGCTCAGGCTTTTTCGCTTCTGGGTTTGCTGTTTGCTGAGCTAGCTGAGTTTGAGCTGTCTGTGCTGATTGAGCTTGTTGTGCTTGAGCTACGGCTTTTTCTGCATTCGCCGCTTCTTGCTCTTTACGCTGGGCTTCTAATTTTTTCGCTTCTTCTGCCGCTTTTTGCTCTTTTTCCATCTGGATAAGCACTTGACGTTGTTCTTCCGTCAAACGCATATTTTTTTCAACAGAAGAAGGATTATTATCCACTGGCACCGTACGAGTTTCTAATTCTTTAATATAGTGCCACACCTCTTCTGGGCGATTTGGTAACACACTTTTCGGTTGCGGTTTTTCCGGCTGAACATTTGTCGTCACTACTGGTGCTGGTGTTTTACTTTTTAAGAAGTAAAGCCCTAACCCAAAACCTAATACCGCCACCAATGCAAGAAGAATTAAGGTATTGCGATTAAAACTTTTCTTTGCTTTCTTTTTATTATTTTTTGAGCCGCTTCGACCGGCAAAATCTCGATGAGCCACGATAAAATCCTAAAATATTCGATAAATTAAACTTAGAGTATAAAAAACGCTTAATTC
>OCJJ01000531.1_pt1 | contig 3424 bp, 4 predicted proteins | sample 1480771 | NCBI WGS metagenome assembly OCJJ01 (sample SAMN05301483, study PRJEB22388) | human gut metagenome | isolation source: Infant 1 DOL 26 gut | host: Homo sapiens | place: USA: Pittsburgh, Magee-Womens Hospital of UPMC | collected 2013/2014
AAGTGTCTTATCAAGATGGTTTGTTTGACTTCAATGTGGGGTACATCGGTACTGCCATTTTAGCTGTTGTTTTCTTAGCCCTTGGTGCATTAGTACAATATGGTTCGCCAGAAACCGTAGAGATGGTGGGTGGAAAATATATCGCCCAACTTATCAATATGTATGCAAGTACTATCGGTGAATGGTCTCGCTTATTAATTGCGGTGATTGCGTTTATGTGTATGTTTGGTACAACAATTACGGTAATTGATGGTTATTCTCGTACTAATGTTGAAGCAGTACGTATTTTGTCTGGTAAACAAGAAAGCTCAGTAAGAGTTTTAAACATTGGCATGATTTTAGCCGCATTGTCGGGTTTAGCGATTATTTTCTACTTTAATAATGCAGTGGGTCCAATGCTGAAATTTGCGATGATTGCTTCATTTGTTTCTGCGCCAATCTTCGCTTGGTTGAATTTATCTCTGACTAAGCACGCGAAACACAGCGTAAAAGGCGGCTTATTGTGGTTATCCCTTATCGGCTTATTCTACTTAACCGCCTTTGCAGGGTTGTTTATTGCTCAACAAGCTGGCTGGTTAAACTAAAATAATTGAGATAATTACCGCACTTTAGTTTTAAAGTGCGGTAATTTTTTTGAAAGTTTTTAGTAGAAAAGGTATGATGCTGCCCATTCTCAATTATGTAGATGACGAGCTTGAAATATAAAAATAATCAATCGGTTCTCGTGGTAATTTATGCAGAAAGCACGCATCGTGTTCTTATGCTTCAACGTCAAGATGATTCCACTTTTTGGCAATCTGTTACGGGTACATTGGAAACCAATGAAACACCAAGAGAAACAGCCATTCGAGAAGTTTGGGAAGAAATAGGATTAAAAATAGAAGAAAATTCGACCGCACTTTTTGATTGCAAAGAGAGCATAGAATTTGAAATTTTCCCGCATTTCCGCTATAAATACGCACCGAATGTGACTCACTGTCATGAACATTGGTTTTTATTGGCAGTTGAGCAGGAATTTGAGCCGATATTAAGTGAGCATTTGGCGTATCAATGGGTTTTACCTGAGCAAGCGATCCAAATGACAAAATCGCCGAATAATGCTGAGGCCATCAAAAAATATTTGATGAACGGCTTTCCTCTATAGAAGAGGGTATAATTTACAAACGTTTTTAAGATAAGAAGGAAAACAACATGGCAGGCCATAGTAAGTGGGCAAATATTAAACACCGTAAAGCAGCACAAGATGCGCAACGCGGTAAAATTTTTACAAAATTAATTCGTGAATTAGTAACCGCTGCAAAAATTGGTGGCGGTGATGTCGGTGCGAACCCGCGTTTACGTGCAGCAGTAGATAAAGCTTTATCAAGCAACATGACTCGCGACACCATTAACCGTGCGATTGAACGCGGTGTGGGCGGTGGTGATGACACCAATATGGAAACAAGAATTTACGAAGGTTATGGTCCGGGTGGAACTGCTGTGATGGTTGAGTGTCTAAGTGACAACGCAAACCGAACCATCTCACAGGTTCGCCCAAGTTTCACTAAATGTGGTGGTAACTTAGGGACTGAAGGTTCTGTGGGCTATTTATTCAGCAAAAAAGGCTTGATTTTAATTAGCGAAGGTGAAGAAGATGCGTTAATGGAAGCGGCAATTGAAGCCGGTGCGGATGATGTTCAACCACAAGATGATGGTTCATTCGAAATCTATACGGCGTGGGAAGATTTAGGTTCTGTGCGCGATGCAATCGAAGCAGCAGGATTTAAAATTGATAACGCAGAAGATCTTGAAACTGCGCCTAAATTGTTGCGTTTAATTGACATGTTAGAAGACTGTGACGATGTACAAAACGTATATCATAACGGTGAAATTAGTGATGAAGTTGCAGCTCAGCTGTAATTTTAAGGAGATTTAGAATGAAATTAGCTAAAGTATTACCAGCAATGGCCGCTCTTGTTGTTTTATCAGCTTGTGCAAGCGATGCACCAAAAATGGAAAACAAGGCAGAGCAAACTGCAGCACCTACTGTAACGGATAAAACAGTAGTTTATACTTGTAACAAGAAAACTGTAACTGCAGTTTATCAATTCGAAAACCAAGAGCCAACAGCGGCAATGGTAATGGTAGGCAACAAAGTTGTTGCGAAAGATTTCGCTCGTGATGCCGCTCAAAAAGACTTCACTTCATTTACTTCTGGCAAATATGTTTGGAACGTAGATAGTGGTTTAACTTTAGATAAATTCGATTCTGTTGTGCCAGTAAATCTTTTAATCAAAGGCAAAAAAGCAGATAAAATTGTTGTGAAAAACTGTGATGTAGATGCAAAAGCAACTGCAAAAGCAAACCAATAATTAACGCTAAAAACGGCCGGCATTGACCGGCCGTTTATTTTTGAGAGTTTATGAATATTATTTTAGGCATTGACCCAGGTTCTCGTGTAACGGGTTATGGTGTGATTAGACAAAATGGTCGCCATTTAGAATATCTCGGCAGTGGAGCAATCCGCACGCAGGTCGAGGATTTACCTACACGCTTAAAACGAATTTATGCCGGTGTGACCGAAATCATCACGCAATTTCAGCCTGATATGTTTGCCATTGAACAAGTGTTTATGGCTAAAAATGCGGATTCTGCTTTAAAACTGGGACAAGCGCGTGGTACGGCGATTGTGGCAGCCGTCAACCACGATTTACCTGTATTTGAATATGCGGCTCGTTTGGTGAAACAGACTGTCGTTGGGATTGGTTCTGCAGATAAAGTTCAAGTACAAGATATGGTGACACGAATTTTGAAGCTCTCAGATAAACCTCAGGCAGATGCGGCAGATGCTTTAGCTATTGCGATTACCCATGCCCACACCATTCAACATTCTTTGCATATTGCTGGCTCGGTCAAAACCACAGAAACACACGAAAAAATGACCGCACTTTTAAAAACGAGGTACAGTCGAGGTCGATTTAGACTAAAAATTTAACTGGATTAATATCCAGTTTTATTTTATTCTATGCAAAATTTTTTTACATGGAAATCTTATGATCGGTCGTTTAAAAGGCATCTTATTAGAAAAACAACCTCCTGAAATTTTGCTTGATGTACAAGGCGTAGGTTACGAATTATTGTTACCAATGACCAGTTTTTATGACTTACCTGAAATCGGGCAAGAAACTACTTTATTTACCCATCTTGTTGTGCGTGAAGATGCTCATCTTCTTTTTGGATTTGCCCAAAAAACTGACCGCACTTTATTCCGTGAATTAATTAAAACCAATGGTGTTGGACCTAAATTGGCACTCGCGATTTTATCTGCAATGTCAGTAGAGCAGTTTGCTTACGCTATTGAACGAGAAGAACTGTCGAAATTAGTTAAAATTCCTGGTGTGGGCAAGAAAACGGCTGAACGCTTATTGGTGGAGTTAAAAGGGAA
>OCJJ01000532.1_pt1 | contig 3410 bp, 2 predicted proteins | sample 1480771 | NCBI WGS metagenome assembly OCJJ01 (sample SAMN05301483, study PRJEB22388) | human gut metagenome | isolation source: Infant 1 DOL 26 gut | host: Homo sapiens | place: USA: Pittsburgh, Magee-Womens Hospital of UPMC | collected 2013/2014
ATTTACAAAACAATGAAGGTTTTGTTCATGTTTGTAAGGTCGATAATGACGGCACGAGAGAGCTAGGTTAAGCAGTCAATCATCTTCCCCTCTTCTTATAAGAGGGGAATAACATTTTATTAAAACTCTATAATTAACGGATATACAATGAATTTGTACAATATCAAACACCCTGAAGAACAAGTGAATTTTGCGCAAGCAGTACGTCAAGGACTTGGCAAAGATCAAGGTTTGTTCTTTCCTGAAACGATCCCCGCTTTAACTAATATTGACGAGTTATTAGCTTTACCATTGGTTGAACGTAGCCAAAAAATTCTTGGCGCCTTAATCGGTGAAGAATTGCCGAAAGCCACTTTGGATGCAATGGTAAAAAATGCATTTACTTTTCCAGCACCATTAGAAAAAGTGGAAGACAATATTTATGCCCTTGAGTTATTCCACGGTCCAACTTTAGCATTTAAAGACTTTGGTGGTCGTTTTATGGCGCAGGCGCTCGCTGCGGTGCGTGGTGATGGCAAAATCACCATTTTAACAGCGACATCTGGTGATACCGGCGCAGCAGTTGCCCAAGCATTTTACGGGTTGGAAAACATCAATGTCGTGATTTTATATCCGAAAGGCAAAATCAGCCCATTACAAGAAAAACTATTCTGTACTTTAGGTGGGAATATCCGCACTGTGGCGATTAATGGCGATTTCGATGCGTGCCAAGCGTTAGTCAAACAAGCGTTTGATGATGCCGAACTACGTCAAGCAATTGGTTTAAACTCAGCAAACTCCATCAACATTAGCCGTTTATTAGCGCAAGTATGTTATTACTTTGAAGCCGTAGCCCAATTACCAAAAGAAAAACGTGATAACGTAGTAGTTTCTGTACCAAGTGGTAACTTTGGTAACTTAACCGCAGGTTTAATTGCAAAAACATTAGGTTTACCAATTAAACGCTTTATTGCATCAACCAATGCGAACGATACTGTGCCGCGTTATTTAGAATCAGGTGACTGGGCACCTAAAGCAACTGTAGCAACCCTTTCTAACGCGATGGATGTCAGTCGTCCGAACAACTGGCCGCGTGTCGAAGAGTTATTTAAACGTAATGGCTGGAATTTAAGTGATTTAGGTTCTGGTATGTTAAGCGATAGCGAAACAGAAGACACCTTAAAAGCGATGTACGCAAAAGGTTATTTATGTGAACCACACGGTGCGATCGCCTATCAAGTATTGAAAGATCAACTTAAAGCGGATGAAACCGGTATTTTCTTATGTACGGCACATCCTGCGAAATTTAAAGAGTCTGTGGAGCGTATTCTTTTGCTCGATCTTCCATTGCCAGAAGCGTTGGATAAACACAATAAATTGCCATTACTTTCTGATGAAATGGATGACGACTTTGCACAATTACGTGTATATTTATTGAAATAATAAAAAAGTGCGGTTGATTTTGACCGCACTTTTGTTTTATCACTCAAAAGGGCGGGATAAACGCCCTTTATTTTTAGGAATTAATCTTCTTTTCCTAAGATTTGATTCACTTCACTCTTATAGAGTACTGCTTTTGCACCGAAAATAGCCTGTACGCCACCGCCGACTTCAAGCACATCAATCGCACCTAATTTTTTCAATGTGGCTTTATCAACAGCTTTCACGTCCTTAACAGAAACACGTAATCGAGTAATACACGCATCAACGTTTTCAATATTTTCAGCACTACCTAATGCTGCAATAATTTTATGTGCATTTTCAGTAAGAGAGCTGGTTTCTTGTTCTACATTTTCTTCTGTTTCTTCACCGCGTCCTGGAGTCATCACATTAAAGATGCGAATCAAGAAAACGAAAGAGAAATAATAGAGCAGTGCCCAAGGAATACCGACGAAAATTACACGCAACCAATGGGTGTTTTCATCACCTTGTAAGATACCGAAGAGCAAGAAATCAATAAAACCACCAGAGAAAGTATTCCCGATAGAGATATTTAAATAATCGGCAATAAAGAAAGATACACCATCTAGAAATGCGTGGAACACATAAAGCCATGGTGCAACAAACAAGAACATGAATTCGATCGGTTCTGTAATGCCGGTAATGAATGATGTTAGGGCTGCACCAAGGAATAAACCGCCAATTTGTGCACGACGTTTTTTCGGCACACAGTGATACATGGCTAAACAGGCAGCAGGTAAGCCAAACATCATAGTATCAAAACGGCCGGCAAAGAAACGCGTCCCTTCAGTAAATAAACCATGGTGATTTGGATCCGCTAATTGAGCAAAAAAGATTTTTTGTGCACCAACAATCATCTCGCCATTGACCATTTCCACACCACCTAATTCAGAATACCAAAATAGTGGATAAATCATGTGATGTAAGCCAACCGCGCCAGATAATCGCATTAAGAAACCGTATAAGAATGTACCAAAGGTTCCCATAGAAGCGATGCTTTTACCTGCGGATACGAGCCATTGTTGGAAAGTTGGCCAAATGAGGAAGAAAACTAATCCAACAAAAATAGCTGAAAAAGCGGTAACGATTGGTACAAAGCGAGAACCACCGAAGAAACCTAATACTTGTGGTAATTGGATGTTGTGATAGCGATTGTGTAATTTAACGGTAATCAAGCCCATCACCAATGCACCAATCACACCTGTATCAATACTTTTTACATCAGGAGAGAAAATCGGAATTAATGCAGCAATGGTACCCGTCATAATGAGATAACCAACAACCGCAGCGAGAGCGGCAACGCCTTTGTCACGTTTGGCTAAGCCGATACCTAAACCAATACACAATAATAAGGCTAAATTAGCGAACACTACGCTACCGGCTGCTGACATGATCTGAAACAGACCTTGCAGAGCCTCATTATTTAAAATTGGATAGGCTTGCACCGTTGCTTTATTGGAAAGTGCACCGCCGATCCCGAGTAAAAGACCTGCAGCAGGCAAAATAGCAATCGGCAACATAAATGCCTTACCAACTTGTTGAAGTTGTTTAAACATAGAACCTCCTGTGACTACTTTTTCGAAATGTAACGTATTTGAAGAGAAAAATCTGTGAAACCGCTCACAATTTCAATCTAACACCTTGCTTTGATGAGTTTTAGCTTATGTTGGCGTGCGGTAGATTTCCTTTTATAATGCAATCAAATTTGCATGTTTATTCATTATTTTTATGACAACTTTTATTGCCTACGCCAATATTCAACAACCTTTTCCTTTTGATGAAATTCCTAGGGAACTAGTTCCTGAGAATTTGCATACGGAACCGAAGGGGAATTCTCGGATAACGCAACGACATAAATGTCGTCGATTAGCGCATTTTTTACTTTGGAAGTTGCTAAAAAAAGCGGGAAAATCAACCGCACTTTTAGGGCAAATTTATCGTACGCAAAGTGGTAGACCACAATTTCTCGT
>OCJJ01000618.1_pt1 | contig 2250 bp, 2 predicted proteins | sample 1480771 | NCBI WGS metagenome assembly OCJJ01 (sample SAMN05301483, study PRJEB22388) | human gut metagenome | isolation source: Infant 1 DOL 26 gut | host: Homo sapiens | place: USA: Pittsburgh, Magee-Womens Hospital of UPMC | collected 2013/2014
AGGTAACCCCCTTATTAACCCTGAGGTATTTGCAATATCTGTGTGAACTTACACAGCCTGCCGGATGCTGACTGGCGATAAAATAACCTTTTAGCACTTAGGTTTACTTCCCTGCGGCGGCAGGTAACGCAGCGGATCGATGGCTGTCGCCCGGTAGCGGATCTGGAAATGCAGCCGCACTGAGTCGGCATCCGTACTGCCCATGGTGGCAATTTGCTGGCCGGCCTTCACGCTCTGGCCATTATTCACCATTAGCTTATCGTTGTGGGCATAGGCGGTGATGTAATCCTCGCTGTGCTTAATCATGATCAGATTGCCATAGCCGCGCAGCTGATTGCCGACGTAGACCACCTTGCCCGCCCCGGCGGCATACACCGGCTGGCCGCGGGTTCCGGCGATATCAATGCCTTTATTGCCGCCATCGGCGGTGGAATAAGGCAGGACCACTTTGCCGCTGGTCGGCCAGCGCCAGCAGCGCTGTCCCACCGGCGGCCAGGAGGACTGAGGTACCGCGGACGAAGGCGTGACCGCCGCGGTGCGCGTAGAGGAAGATTTTTTCTTCGTTGTCTTCGTTGAACTGCTGCCGTTAAGCTTCAGCTTCTGCCCCACCTCAATGGTGTAAGGCGGGGAGATGTTATTCAGGCGGGCCAGATCGCGAACGCTGGTGCCGGTGGTGCGGGAGATGCCGTACAGGGTATCGCCGCGTTTAACGGTGTAGGTGCCACCGGAATCGGAGGTGCTGGAGCAGCCGGCCAGCACCAGGCTTGCCGCCAGCATCAGTGTCATATAAAAGCGTTTTATCATCAGGCATCCTGCACTTAACACAACCACTTACCTCGCAATCAGGGCGAATATCATACCAGTCCGCGGCGCAGGGCGTCATCCCTGATGGCGAAACCATTATCCCCCGTCCCTAGCGCGCGGTCTGCGGCAGGCAGAAATTCATATTTGCGCCACGCGGCGCGGCGGCCTCTCCTCACTATTGCGCGTTGCCGTTCACAGAGCTGCCTCCAGGGCTTGTTTTGGTAATGCCTTTCTCCCATTTATGGGCTACCCTAGTGGCCTGAGTACATGACCCGGCGGGTTTGTGCCGGGTCATTTTTTATTTTCAGGAGTCGTCATGGCCGGGGAACACGTCATTTTGCTGGATGAGCAGGATCAGCCTGCCGGTATGCTGGAGAAGTATGCCGCCCATACGTTTGATACCCCTTTACATCTCGCATTTTCCTGCTGGCTGTTTAACCAGCAGGGTCAGTTGCTGGTCACTCGCCGTTCGTTGGGCAAAAAAGCCTGGCCCGGGGTATGGACCAACTCGGTCTGCGGACACCCCCAGCAGGGCGAGACCTTCGAGCAGGCCGTCACGCGCCGCTGTCGCTTCGAACTCGGTGTGGAGATCTCTGATATCGCGCCGGTTCACCCGGCCTTCCGCTACCGGGCGGTCGCCCCAAACGGTATCGTTGAGAACGAAGTGTGCCCGGTATATGCCGCGCGCGTGGTAAGCGAAGTGCAGCCTAACGACGATGAAGTCATGGACTATCAGTGGGTTGACCTGACAACCATGTTAAGCGCGCTGGCCGCCACGCCGTGGGCGTTCAGCCCGTGGATGGTGCTGGAAGCGGAAAATCGGGACGCCCGCCAGGCGCTGACCGACTTTGTTGCGCGTCTGCGCGGGTAAGCTGACTATTCTCCAGGCCAGGCGCAGCCCTGTGCCTGTCATTAATGCCTGGCGGCGCTACGCTTGCACAGGCCTACGGTTCTGCGCCATTGCGTAGCCCGGATAAGGCGTTTACGCCGCCATCCGGGATCCCCGGCTTGCGCTGCGCTGAGCCAGGCTACGCCAGCCTTAGGACCTCACATCAGACATAAAAAAACCCGGCAAGCCGGGTTTTTTGCTTTTCGCGAAGGGCGATTATTTCTGCGGACGCATCGCCGGGAACAGAATAACGTCGCGGATGGTGTGGCTGTTGGTGAACAGCATGACCATACGGTCGATACCGATACCCAGACCAGCGGTCGGCGGCAGGCCGTGTTCCAGCGCGGTGACATAGTCTTCGTCATAGAACATTGCTTCGTCGTCGCCTGCGGCTTTCGCATCAACCTGATCCTGGAAGCGCTGCGCCTGGTCTTCGGCGTCGTTCAGCTCGCTAAAGCCGTTACCGATCTCACGGCCGCCAATGAAGAATTCAAAGCGGTCGGTGATTTCCGGGTTGACGTCGTTACGGCGCGCCAGCGGAGAAACTTCCGCCGGGT
>OCJJ01000626.1_pt1 | contig 2176 bp, 3 predicted proteins | sample 1480771 | NCBI WGS metagenome assembly OCJJ01 (sample SAMN05301483, study PRJEB22388) | human gut metagenome | isolation source: Infant 1 DOL 26 gut | host: Homo sapiens | place: USA: Pittsburgh, Magee-Womens Hospital of UPMC | collected 2013/2014
AACGCGTTCAGAAAGGGCATTGACGACAGAAATTCCCACCCCGTGTAAACCACCGGCAAATTCATAGTTTTTATTCGAGAATTTACCGCCAGCGTGAAGTTTAGTTAAGATCACTTCGACACCAGAAACGCCTTCCGTTGGGTGAATATCCACAGGCATCCCGCGGCCATTATCAATGACTTCAAGCGATTGATCAGCGTGTAAAGTCACTTCAACTTTGGTGGCAAAACCTGCAAGGGCTTCATCCACACTGTTATCAATAACTTCTTGTGCAAGATGATTTGGACGGGTAGTGTCCGTGTACATGCCGGGGCGAATTTGCACTGGTTCGAGATCTTTTAGAACCGTAATTTCTTGAGCAGAATAATTTGTAGTCATTTTTAAAATTAGTTACTTATTTATAAAAAAATTAGCGTGATTTTATCAAAAAATGATGCGTTTATAAAATCAAAGATGAGAAAAGATAAGGATACTATACCAAGTAAAAGTGCAGTCAAAATTTGACGTGAATTTTGACCGCACTTGGGGTTCATTTGAATCTATTTAATCTGTTATAGATTGAGTTATCTCGATACTAAGCTTTTGCTTTTGTTGCTAAATATTCCTGTAAGCCTTTATCTCTCAATTTACAGCTCGGGCATTCTCCACAGCCACTTTCAACACCTTCATAGCAAGTGTGAGTATGCTGACGAACATAATCTAACGCACCTAATTTATCAGCTAATGCCCAGGTTTGGGCTTTGGTGAGATACATTAACGGTGTTTTTAAATTGAACGGATAATCCATGGCTAAATTAAGGGTGACATTCATGGATTTGATAAACACATCACGGCAATCGGGATAGCCACTGAAATCAGAAGAGTGCATTGCGGCCATCCACAAAGGTATTCGGTAATTCACCATCTTTTTGCTCAATATCTGCATTGGCATCCATTAGGGCATTATGGGTAATGGATTTGATGACTGATGTATCAATCAACGTTTGTTTTACACCGAGATCTTTGGCGATCCAACGAGCTTTTTCTAATTCAATGGCATGGCGCTGGCCGTATTGAAAGGTGACGGTTTCGACATTTTCCACGCCATATTCGGCAATGGCTTGAATTAAACAGGTTGTGGAATCTTGTCCACCAGAGAAGATCACAAGAGCTTTACGATTGTGATTGGGATTTGAAATATTCATAGGATACCTAGTTTTTTTATGTAGGAGGTTTGCGAACTACAAGTTAAAAATGAGGCGGTATTGTAGAAGTCAAAGATAAATTTTGCAAGAAAAGGACTAATTTAAGCAGGAAAAAGCGAGGAAAGTTGTGATACAATTTTGGTAAGTTAGTTTTAAAAAGGTAAACACAATGAAAAAATTAATTCTTATTGTTATCGGTGCATTAGTAATTTCAGCTTGCGCAAATAAAGACGTTTATTTTAATGGTTCGGAAGGATCTCATTCAGGTATGAAATTTGATAAAGACACTCGTCATTGGGGCGTTAATCAATAATTGTTTTGATAAAAGAAAAGCCATACAGTTGTATGGCTTTTTTATTAAATCACTTCTTCTTGGCAATGTGGGCAAGTCATTAAATGTTCTTCATTATTATGCACAATATAATGGCCCATTTTTTTCGCTTTAGTATCAAGATATTTCGTATTGTAACGGTTTTCACCTACATTTAATGGTACGCGTTCTACAATATTAATGCCAGCTTTTTTCATCGTTTCTACTTTTTGCGGGTTGTTTGTCATCAAGCGAACTTGCTTCACACCTAATAATTCAAACATATCGGCACACACATTAAAGTTACGTTCATCGGCTTTAAAACCTAATGCAAGGTTGGCTTCAATAGTATCCATGCCTTGATCTTGTAATGAATAAGCACGAATTTTATTAATTAGACCAATGCCACGGCCTTCTTCACGATGATAGATCAACACACCTCGACCCGCTTCGCTAATTTGACGTAATGCGGCGGCAAGCTGGAAACCACAATCGCATTTTAAACTGTGTAATGCATCACCCGTTAAGCATTCAGAATGAATGCGGGCGAGCACTGGCTCATCTGGGTTTGAAATATCACCCATCACTAACGCGACATGTTCTTTTTTGGTATCGGGAAATTCAAATCCGACCATTTTAAATATGCCATATTCGGTAGGCAAATTGGCTTGGGCAACCAATT
>OCJJ01000642.1_pt1 | contig 2064 bp, 2 predicted proteins | sample 1480771 | NCBI WGS metagenome assembly OCJJ01 (sample SAMN05301483, study PRJEB22388) | human gut metagenome | isolation source: Infant 1 DOL 26 gut | host: Homo sapiens | place: USA: Pittsburgh, Magee-Womens Hospital of UPMC | collected 2013/2014
ACACACTTGAAGAGTTGTTAGGTTCTTGTGATGTGATTTCGCTTCATGTACCAGATTTACCTTCAACTCGTAATTTAATGAGTGCTGAACGTATTGCGCAATTAAAACAAGATTCTATTTTGATCAATGCGGCACGTGGTACGGTAGTGGATATCGATGCTTTAGCTGCAGCACTTGAACAGGGTAAAATCCGTGGTGCGGCGATTGACGTATTCCCTGTTGAGCCTGCATCAATCAATGAAGAGTTTGTTTCGCCATTACGTAAATTTGATAATGTGATCTTAACCCCGCATATCGGTGGTTCAACCGCGGAAGCGCAAGAAAACATTGGTTTTGAAGTCGCGGGTAAATTTGTGAAATATTCAGATAACGGTTCAACCCTTTCTTCTGTTAATTTCCCTGAAGTATCCTTGCCAGAACACGTTGGCACAAAACGTTTGCTTCATATTCACGAAAACCGTCCGGGTGTATTAAACAAATTAAACCAAATTTTTGTTGAAGCTAATCTCAATATTGCAGCGCAATTTTTACAAACCGATCCGAAAATTGGTTATGTCGTAGTGGATATCGAAACAGATGATGCGTCTCCGTTATTGGCTAAACTTCGTGAAATTGAAGGCACAATCAAAGCACGTGTGCTGTATTAATTTGATAAATTAAGCAAAAACTGACCACACTTTGTGTGGGATGGAAAGCAAAATGGGCAAAGTAGATTCTCTTACTTTGCCCATTTTTATTAACTGTTTGCAGCTTACATTTATTTGATCATGGCCTTAAACAGGTTTCGGCGATCTGAATTAAATGTCGGCTGTGCGGTTGGTATGGATAAAACCATACGCAAACAATCTTGCGTCAGTTGAACCGCTTGCTCGTTAGTTAGATTCGGGTCGAGTGGTGAATGTAAGGAACAACTTAAATATTGCGGTACATTTTCAAGACTACTAACGGTGAAGGTTAGCGCTTTGTACGGCAGTTGAACGGTGAGTTTATCACCTAATTCACGCGGTTCCCATTGTTGTTGAGGACCTGGCAGAATCACCACACTCATCATCCACGGGGTTAATACTGTGCCGATCCATTGGTCTTCGAATAAAACAAATTTAGGGCAGAAACACTCGATGCCTTTATGAAAGAAAGGGAGATCTTGCATTTCTGGCACAATGTTTTGCATTTCGGTAAGGAAAATCTCCGTTGGATTTTCTTCAAAGCCAGTGACAGAGGTTAAAAGTGCGGTAGAGTTATTACTCGTAAATCCTGAAGATTTACTCGCTCCTTCGGAGCCGTTGGCAAAGCCAACGTTCAAAAAGCTTTGCTTTTTGTCAGGTGTTTTTTCGTGTCGATACATGGTTTATTTTTCAATATTAATAAGATTAAAGCATAGCAGGTGAAATCTTAAAGAAAGTTCCCCCCTTTCGTAAAGAGGGGGTAGGGGAGATTTAACACTTGTCTCTATTAATTAAGTCAAATCTCCCCCAGCCCCTCTTTTCTAAAGAGGGGAGTCTAGATTCAAACCATATTCACCAATCACTTGATTTAACGTTTCAAAAACCTTTGGCAACACGTTTTTTATCGTTTCCGTTAAACCAATTCCAGACTCTAGCGACTCTGGTTGGATGCCGATGAGACAAAGGTGTTTTGGAAATTCGTCCGTTAATTTCATTGCAGAAAGTACATCACAAATGCCGAGTTGGTGTGGCGAAATTTTGCGAGAGAAAAAGGTGGGCACTTGCTCGTCATGTAACACGACAATCTCACCTGGCTGTTTATTAGCAAGCACGGCATCGACAATAATCAAATGCTTGCGATTTGCCATCGCATCCAGTAATTCCATGCCACAAGTACCACCATCGATGACGTCAAAGTGCGGTTGAATTTCAGGGCGTTTTTCGAGCTCCTGCACCACGCGCACACCGACACCTTCATCGCTCAACAAAATATTGCCGACGCCAAGAATTAACGGCTTCATTACAACACCTTCACTTCAGTCACTTCGCCGTTTTCGGTATTAACTACGTGCACGGCACAGGACATACAAGGGTCGAAAGAGTGAATGGTTCTGACCAC
>OCJJ01000819.1_pt1 | contig 1377 bp, 1 predicted proteins | sample 1480771 | NCBI WGS metagenome assembly OCJJ01 (sample SAMN05301483, study PRJEB22388) | human gut metagenome | isolation source: Infant 1 DOL 26 gut | host: Homo sapiens | place: USA: Pittsburgh, Magee-Womens Hospital of UPMC | collected 2013/2014
ACCATTCCTTATTTATCGTTAGGTTTAACGGGTTTGTTGCTTCTTTCCGAACCGGTGGTGGCGCTTGTGATTGATTATTGGGGATTAGATAAGCCCATCAATCATTGGCAGTGGGCGGGGGCAGTGCTGACATTAGTGGCGATTTATCTTGGCTCTCAAAAAAACAAAACCGCTTAAAACAAAAAAGTGCGGTAAATTTCACCGCACTTTGTCTTCACATTAAACCAATTACTCAGCTGCTTTCTTTTTCAAGTATTGATAGAGCTCGTCTTTAATCCGTAATTTTTCTTTTTTCAATCTTATTTTTGATCTCTTGGTCTAATGCATTGTGTTTTTCAAACAAGCGATCGAAATAAGCATCTTTGTTTTTGAGATTAGTAATTAAATCGCGAAATTCAGGAAACATAGGTTACTCCTCTTGGTTAACGTTCATTTTCATTATAGAACTTTTTTTTGCTGTTTCTAGTGCCTCATTCTCAGAATTTGACAGAGATCACAAAATTAAATTATGGCAAAGTGCGGTCATAAAATTGGATGTTTTTGAAGAGGTTAATAAAAGAAAAATCAGGCTTTTAACTGGTTTATTTGCTCAAAGCACGCTAGAATAAAGGTATCTGTTTCATAATGAAAAATAGGGAATTCCAATGATCGATCCAAATTTACTCCGTAATAATCTGGCTGAAGTAGCAGAAAAATTAAAAGTAAAACGTAACTTTATTCTTGATACGGAAAAACTTACCGCATTAGAAGAACAACGCAAAGATTTACAAGTAAAAACTGAAACATTACAAGCAGAGCGTAATGCGCGTTCTAAAGCTATTGGTGCGGCAAAAGCACGTGGTGAAGACATTGCACCATTATTGGCTGAAGTAGATAACATGGGCGAACAGCTTAATGAAGCGAAGTCCCTACTAGATGCGGTGTTAGCAGAAATCAATCAAATCGCATTAAGCATTCCAAACCTTCCAGCAGATGAAGTGCCATTAGGTAAAGATGATACTGAAAATAAAGAAATTTTACGTTGGGGTACACCGCGTACCTTTGATTTTGAGATCAAAGATCACGTGTCATTAGGTGAAGATGCCAATGGCTTAGATTTTGCAGCAGGGGCTAAATTAGCAGGTGCGCGCTTTGCGGTCATGAAAGGTCAAATTGCTAAAATGCACCGTGCGTTAGCGCAATTCATGTTAGATCTTCATACCGAACAACATGGTTATTTAGAAACCTATGTGCCTTATTTAGTTAACCATGCGACCCTTTATGGGACAGGCCAATTACCAAAATTCGGTGAAGATTTATTCCATACTTTAGCTTTAGAAGGTGAGCAACCTTACGCATTAATTCCATCAGCGGAAGTGCCGGTAACTAACCTTGTAC
>OCJJ01000879.1_pt1 | contig 1240 bp, 1 predicted proteins | sample 1480771 | NCBI WGS metagenome assembly OCJJ01 (sample SAMN05301483, study PRJEB22388) | human gut metagenome | isolation source: Infant 1 DOL 26 gut | host: Homo sapiens | place: USA: Pittsburgh, Magee-Womens Hospital of UPMC | collected 2013/2014
AGGTGATAAAATCTGGCGGACCTTGGGGACAAGCTTTTCCTGAGCCTGTTTTTGATGGTGAGTTTAACATTTTTGAGCAACGTGCTATCGGGCAAAATCAAAATCATTTAAAAATGCTCGTTGAGCCTAAAAATGGCGGTCCATTATTAGATGCCATTGCGTTTAATATCGATACTCGGTATTATCCCGATTTGTCGATTAAGCAGGCAAAATTTGCTTATAAGTTAGAAATTAATGAGTTTCGTGGAAATCGAAACCTCCAATTATTAGTCGATTATATTGAACCAATTGGTTAATTTATGAAAAAAGTTTGGCAGAATAAATTGTTAAAAGGATCCTTTGCAATGATATTGCTGAGTGTGACAAATGTCGCATTCGGTGAAGTCAATGCAAAGGATTTTTCTGCCAAAAATTCACCGCACTTACCGCCAGCGAATGTGGCACAGTTTGAAGATGGTCGAGATTATTTTTCATATCAAGAACCGATTGAACAAGCTAAAAGAAACGATCGTAAAATCCCTATCCAATTTTTCTTTGATTATGACTGCCGAGTTTGTTCTTCAGCTCAAGATATTTTGCAACTTTATAGCCAAATTCGTCCTAATAAAGTGGCATTAGAAGAGCATCCAGTTGCCACAAATGAAGCTAAATTTTCAGCCACAATATTCTATACATTACAGCGTTTAAAAGTGGGTGAGTTATCAGATGTGCTGTTATTTGAAACCTCTGAAAAGGCACGCTATACCGAATTATCCACATTAGATAAGATGCGTGAATGGGTTGTCTCACAAGTGAGTAACGCCATTTATTTGACAGAAGAATATGGTGTCTTTACTTTCCCTTATGTGGTTGTGGGCGGAAAATATGTGCTCACCGCGAGTACGCTGTATAACGATGATTATGGCGTAGCAGTATTAGATTTCTTAGTGAATAAACTCGAACAAGAAAGGAAAAAATAATGAAAATCGGGATTGTTGGTGCAATGGCACAAGAAGTGGAAATTTTATCCCAATTAATGACAGATAAAAAAGAAACAAAAGTTGCAAGTGCGGTCATTTTTGAAGGCAAAATTAATGGTAAAGAAGTCGCATTATTACAATCTGGGATTGGTAAAGTCGCGGCAGCTATTGGCACTACCGCTTTATTACAATTGGCTAAACCGGATGTGGTTTTAAATACCGGCTCAGCAGGTGGTGTTGCGAAAGGCTTAAAGGTAGGAGATATCGTTATTTCCGATGAA
>OCJJ01000998.1_pt1 | contig 1051 bp, 1 predicted proteins | sample 1480771 | NCBI WGS metagenome assembly OCJJ01 (sample SAMN05301483, study PRJEB22388) | human gut metagenome | isolation source: Infant 1 DOL 26 gut | host: Homo sapiens | place: USA: Pittsburgh, Magee-Womens Hospital of UPMC | collected 2013/2014
TTTATCGTAATAAATTTGAACTTTTAATCGCTAAAAACTGTCAAATAGAACAAATTAAAGCTACAATAATTCTAAATATTGTGCTATAACTAAACGATTAATAAATTGGAGCTTAGCTCCGCATGCTGTGAGGAGAAGTATGAATAAAGAAACTCAAATGATGTTAGTACCTCAAGGTAGCATCGAAGCTTATATTCGAGCAGCAAACGAATATCCGATGCTGACTGCAGAGGAAGAAAAAAGCTTAGCAGAACGTTTGTATTATGAAGGTGATATTGAAGCAGCGAAAAAGTTAGTTTTATCACACTTACGTTTTGTTATTCATGTTGCGCGTGGTTATTCAGGTTATGGATTACCGCAAGCAGATTTAATTCAAGAAGGTAATATCGGATTAATGAAAGCGGTAAAACGTTTTAATCCGGAAGTGGGTGTTCGCCTTGTGTCTTTTGCGGTGCATTGGATCAAAGCTGAAATCCATGAATATGTCCTTCGCAACTGGCGTATTGTGAAAGTTGCTACCACGAAAGCACAACGTAAAACTAAACAACGTTTAGGTTGGTTCAATGAAAACGAAGTGGATATGGTGGCGAATGAGCTTGGCGTGTCAAAAGAAGATGTCATCGAAATGGAATCCCGTATGACAGGGGCTGATGTAGGCTTTGATTTGCCAACAGACGATGATGACGAAGCTTATGCACCTTCTTTATATTTAGAAGATAAAAGCTCAAATTTTGCGGCAGAACTTGAAAGCGAAAACTTTGAAGAACAAGCAACAGAAAAATTAGGTACAGCCTTAGCAAATCTTGACGAACGTAGCCAAGATATTATCAAAGCGCGTTGGTTAGATGATGATAAAGCCACCCTTCATGATCTTGCAGCAAAATATAATGTGTCTGCAGAACGTATTCGTCAGCTTGAAGCCAACGCATTGAAAAAACTTAAAAGTGCGGTTGATTTCTAAGCCATTTTGATAAAAAGAAAACCTGTCGATTATCGACAGGTTTTTTTATTTATTTCTTTTTGGATTTTCCCCACATTTTATCTTCTTGGC
>OCJJ01000999.1_pt1 | contig 1051 bp, 1 predicted proteins | sample 1480771 | NCBI WGS metagenome assembly OCJJ01 (sample SAMN05301483, study PRJEB22388) | human gut metagenome | isolation source: Infant 1 DOL 26 gut | host: Homo sapiens | place: USA: Pittsburgh, Magee-Womens Hospital of UPMC | collected 2013/2014
TTCCGGTTGGAATGGCGAAAAATATTACGATCAGTTTGATTACGTCAGCTGGTTCAATCAAAAATAAGAGTTTACGATGCGATTAGATAAATTTATTGCCGAGAATACTGGTTTAACCCGTTCACAAGCCACCAGGGCCATTCGCCAAAGTGCGGTCAAAATTAACGGTGAAATTGTGAAAAATGGGGCGACCAAAGTAAGCCAAGAAGATGAAATTTATTTTGAAGATGAATTATTGCCTTGGGTGGAAGAAGGTCAATATTTTATGTTGCATAAGCCTCAGGGCTACGTTTGCTCTCATGATGACGGTGACTATCCAACTATTTATCAATTCTTTGAACCGCCTCTTTCAGGCAAGTTACACAGCGCTGGACGATTAGATGTGGATACCACTGGCCTCGTGCTATTAACGGATGATGGCCAATTGTCGCATCGTATTACCTCAACAAAGCAACAATGTGAGAAAACCTATTTAGTCACTTTAGCTGACCCGGTTGAGAACCATTATACCTCAGCCTGTGAAGAAGGCATTCTATTACGTGGCGAAAAAGAACCCACTAAGCCAGCAAAACTTGAAGTGTTAGATGATTACAACGTGAATCTGACTATCTCTGAAGGACGCTATCACCAGGTGAAACGAATGTTTGCCGCGCTTGGTAATAAAGTCGTGGCACTCCATCGTTGGAGAATCGGTAACGTTGAATTAGATGAAAGCTTAGAAGAAGGCGAATTTCGTCCACTCACTCAGGAAGAAATCGACAATTTAGTGAAATAATATGAGCCAAAATATTAAACCTACCTTTATTTTTATCGCCACGCTCGGCATCCTCTCGATGCTACCGCCTTTGGGCGTGGATATGTATATTCCGTCCTTTTTAAATATTGCCGAAGACTTAAATATCGACTCCGAGCAAGTGCAGTACACACTGACATTCTTTGCTTATGGCATGGCGGCTGGACAATTATTTTGGGGACCCTTTGGTGATAGCTTTGGTCGTAAACCGATTATTTTATTAGGGGTTATTATTGGTGCTATCACTGCCATTATTTT